>Ga0210394_10002456_pt1 | contig 25375 bp, 19 predicted proteins | sample IncBWC12MmetaG_FD_160121 | JGI IMG/M metagenome (GOLD analysis project Ga0210394, IMG submission 160121) | Forest soil microbial communities from Barre Woods Harvard Forest LTER site, Petersham, Massachusetts, United States - Inc-BW-C-12-M | ecosystem: Environmental > Terrestrial > Soil >...
CCTCGCAATTCTCGATGATGTCGACGCCCAGCGCGTCGGCGGCGCGGGCATAACCCCAGGCGACCGCGTCGTGGCGCGCCACCCCGCCGCGCCGCTGCAGGGTGCCGCCCAGCACCGGGTAGCGCGCATCGCCCGCGATGTTGAGAATCGGGCAGAAGCGTTTGACCGCTTCGGGGTCGAGCCATTCGGCGTCGATGCCGTTGAGGCGGTTGGCGCCAGCGCGGCGCATGCCCTCGCGGATGTCGGCTTCGCTGTGCGCGAGGTTAAGGACGCCGCGCTGGCTCAGCATCACATTGAAATTGAGCTCGGCCGAGAGCCGCTCCCACAGCTTCAGGGAATGCTCGTAGATCCGCGCGCTCGCGTCCCACAGATAGTTGGAGCGGATGATCGTCGTGTTGCGGCCGGTGTTGCCGAGGCCGATTGCCCCTTTTTCGAGGACCGCGACATCCCGGATGCCGTGCTCCTTGGCGAGGTAGTAGGCGGTCGCCAACCCGTGCCCGCCACCGCCGATGATGATGACCGCGTAACGCGGCCGCGGCGCCGCCTTGCGCCAGGCCGGCGCCCAGCCGCGATGGCCGCTCAGCGCGTGGCGCGCGAGAGCAAGGATCGAATAGCGCTGCACGCTGGGAAGGCTAGCGGTTGCAGCCATGATCGCCAAGCCTCGGCAACGGGACCGCGGCCGTCTCGGCCGCATGCGGGCGGGACGCCCGCGGTCCGATGGTGCGCTCGCTTCCGACAGCGATTAAGCTGGGCCACCCGCCCTCGACCGGATGAGACGATGATCGATTATCGCAGCGACAATACCGGGCGCGCCGCGCCGGAGATCCTGGAAGCCCTGGTGCGCGCGAATAGCGGCACGGCGCTCGGCTATGGCGCCGACGATTGGACGGCAGGGCTACAGGATCGCTTCAGCGAATTGTTCGAGACCCGAGTTCGGGTCTTTCCGGTGGCGACCGGGACGGCCGCCAACGCCCTCTCGCTCGCCGCGACCAGTCCCTCCTGGGGCCTCGTCTATTGCAGCGAGGCCGCGCACATCAACACCGCGGAGGCGAATGCCGCCGGGTTTTTCGGCGGTGGGTTGAAGCTCGTGCCGGTCGCGGGCATGGACGGCCGGATCGCCGCCGAGGCGCTCGCAGAGACGCTCGCCGGGGTCCCGCCGGGAGCGCTGCATCGCGGCCAGCCGGCGGCGGTCAGCCTCACCCAGGCGAGCGATCTCGGCACCGTCTACAGAATCGACGACATTCGCAGGGTCGCCGAGATCGCCAAGGCGCGCGGGCTGAGGGTGCACATGGATGGCGCCCGCTTCGCCAACGCGCTGGTTCGCCTCCAATGCACCCCTGCCGAGATGAGCTGGCGCGCGGGGGTCGACATCCTGTCGTTCGGCGCGACCAAGAACGGCGGCGCCCTCTGCGATGCGATCGTCGTCTTTGCCCCGGAGCTGGCGGATGGGCTCGCGGTCCAGCTGCGCCGCGCCGGCCAGGTCTGGTCGAAGATGCGCTTTGCCTCGGCCCAGCTGATGGCCTATGTCGCGGACGGCCTCTGGCTCAAGCTCGCAGAGGCTTCGAACGCCGCAGCTTCACGCATCGCCGCCGGCATCGCCGGCCTCCCCGGGCTGCGCCTCCTCGCGCCGGTCGAAGCCAACGAACTCTTCCTCGAGCTCCCAAGCGGGGTGATGGACGCCCTCGAAGAGGACGGCTTCCAGTTCTATCGCCGCAGCCCGATCCTCGCCCGCTTCGTCTGCCGCTTCGATGTGACCCAATCCGAAGCCGACGCCCTCGTCGCCGCGCTCCAGCGCCATTGCGCCGCGCCGGCCAGGGCGGCGCAATGACACCGGTAATAGCTTTTGACTCCCCCGTCCCGAGCCTTGAGCCGGGCGCGCCGCTTTGCGAGATCGGTCTCGTGCAGCAATCGTCTGATAGCTCTCGAACTCCTGCGGATCCACCAGCTTACAATTTGCAACTGAACGTGTTTTAGTTTGACCCGAAAGCAACCGCGGCGGACGCGGCCGGCTCGATGGCCGGCTCTCGGCTTAGCGACGATCCGGCGCCCGTCCGCCCATGTCCAGGCAGGGAGGACATCCATGCGATGCCGCGCATCTTGGATAACGGCTCTGGCCAGCGTCATTCTCGCCTTTAGCGGGTTGTCGCATTCGGCGCGAGCGGTCGATCTGTTGAACGACACCAACACCTCGCTCGTTAGCAGTTGTCAACAGCCGCTGGTCAACTGCTCGCCGAGGTTTGCGGTGAGCGTACCGATGACGGTCCAGCAAATCGTGACGTATCATCAACAAGTTGGCCCGATCGGTGCGGTCCTCGGCAAATCGATCGGTCTGCTCGATGGCACCGGCAGCCCGGTGGGGACCCCCTCGAACATTACGATGCAACCGGCAACACCAGGAATCGTGACCTGGGTGGCGACGGTCCAAATACCCTTGGTGCCCGGCATCTACACCGTTATCGATAATCAGCAGGATACTTGGATACAGAATGGCCAATCCTGCGACGGGCCGAATGTTCCGGGGCCACAATGCAACAAGGGTTTTGCGATCGTGACCGGTATTACGACCGCTTCCCTCGCTGCGGGAGGAGCGACTGGCGCCATAACCGACTGCCTGGCCACCTGTACGCAGCCGTCGATAAGTTCGTCGCGGCCGCATTACTCGTGCTCGGCGCACGGGCCTGCGGCGCGTTGCGGCCCGGGAGCAGCAAGCGCCGATAATCCCGGCGGCGGCGTCATCTGCACCGACGGCAAGAACACCACGACGTGCAACTGTCAGTTCGGCTGCACGACGCGCTGATCAAGGCTGCTCACTCGGCGCGTGCGGGGAGTAGGTCTGCGCTGCCGACTCTTGCGCGCGCCGGCGTTTCGCCGAAGGATGCGCGCCTTCTTCTGATCACCAGCGAGTGGCCCCAAATGCCCGCACCGCATCCCCTGACGCCGCTTCTCGCCCCCGGTTCGGTGGCGATCTTCGGCGCCTCCAACGATCCGACCCGGATCAGCGGGCGGTCCTTGCGCTATTACCGCGAGGCCGGTTTCCGGGGCGAGCTCTATCCGATCAACCCGACGCGCGACACCGTGCAGGGCTTGCGCGCCTATCCCGACCTCGCCGCGGTGCCCGGGCCCGTCGAATGCGCGGTCATCGCGGTGCCGGCCAATCTGGCGGTGGAGGCGATGGAGGCCTGCGTCGAGAAGGGCGTCAAGGCGGTCGTCATGTTCACCGCCGGGTTTGCCGAAATCGGCCCGGAGGGCCGGCTGATGCAGGAGCGCATCATCGCCATCGCCGAGGGTGGCGGGATCCGCCTGTGCGGGCCCAATTGCCTCGGCCTCTTCAACATGCGGGCCGGCCACACCCCGACCTTCAGCTCGTTCCTCGAAGAGGGGCCGACGCCGGCCGGCCCCCTCGGCATGGTGACCCAATCGGGCGCGTTCGGAACCCATCTCCTGGCGCTGAGCGCGCGCCGCGGCATCCAGGTCGGGGTGTGGCTCTCGACCGGCAACGAAGCCGATGTGTCGGTCGCCGACGGCATCTCGTTCCTCGCCGACGACCCCGATACGACGGCGATCGCCTGCTATGTCGAGCAGATCAAGGATGGCGCGCAATTCGCCGCGGCAGTCGCGCGCGCCCGCGCCAACGGGAAGCCGGTCATCGCGATGAAGGTCGGCGGCTCGACGATCGGCGCCGCCGCGGCAGCCTCGCACACCGCTTCCCTCGCCGGGAGCGACGCGGTTTACGACGCGGCGCTGCGCCAGCTCGGCGTCGAGCGCGCCAAGACCCCGGCGGATCTGGTCGAGATCGCCTATGCCTGCACCCGCGGGCGGCTGCCGCGCTCGCGCCGGCTCGCCGTCGTCACGATGTCGGGCGGCGCCGGCGTCTTGATGGCGGACGCCGCCGAAGAGGAGGGGTTGGAATTGACCCCGCTCGCCGAGGATTCGCAGAAAGAGGTGCTGGGCTGGGTCCCGTTCGCGGCGCCGCGCAATCCGGTCGATGTCACCGCTCAGGCGCTGAACGACCCGTCCATCCTCGACAAGGGGTTCGAACTCTTGCTCGGCAAGGAAAATTTCCCGTCGATGGTCGGGTTTTTCACGACCTGGGCGAGTTCGCCCCAAATGGCCGAGCCGCTGTTCCGGTCGGTGAGCTCGGCCGCCGCGCGCTATCCCGACCGCTATTTCGCGCTGTCGGCAATCGCCAGCCCCGAGATGCAGCGCCGCTACGAGGCGGCAGGGGTGGGGCTGTTCGAAGATCCCTGGCGCGCCGTCGCCGCGATCGCCGCGGCGGTGCGCTGTGCCGAGCGGCTCGGGGCGGCGCCACTGCCGGTGCCGCCGGTGCCGCGCGATCTGCCGCCGCTGCCGAAAAGCCGCATCGCCGAGCACGACGCCAAGCGCATTCTCGCCGCCGCCGGGATCCCGGTGCTCGACGAGCGGCTGGTGACGAGTGCCGGGGAGGCTCGCGCCGCCGCGGCTGCGATCGGCGAGCGCCTCGTCCTCAAGATCGTCTCGCCCGACATTCTGCACAAGACCGAGATGGGCGGCGTCATGCTCGACGTGCCGGCGGCCGAGGCGGGCACCGCCTACGACCGCATCGTCGAGCGGGTCAAGGCCCGCGCGCCCGGGGCAAAGATCGACGGCGTCTTACTGTCGCCGATGGTGCAAGGGGGGGTCGAGATGATCCTCGGGGTGCAGAACGATCCGGTGTTCGGCCCGGTCGTCATGCTCGGATTGGGCGGCATCTTCGTCGAGGTATTGCGCGACGTGACGTTCCGCATCGCCCCGTTCGGGACCGAAGAAGCGCGACGGATGATCGCCGAACTGCGCGGCGCTGCGATCCTGGAAGGCGCGCGCGGCCAGCCGCCCTTAGACCTCGACGCGCTCGCCGCGGCGCTGTCCAGTCTGTCCTTGTTCGCCGCGGCCAAGCGGACGGAGCTTACCAGCATCGACATCAACCCGCTCCTGGTGCGCCCGAAGGGTGCCGGCGCGGCAGCGCTCGACGCCTTGATCCTGACCACGCCCTAAGGGAGAATGCGATGGGCCTTGGCCCGCGCGGCCTTTGCGGTCCGCGCCGGCGGAGGCCTAACGAAAAATTAACGCCGGCCGCCTAAACCCTCATCTGCCAATTGGCGAGGACCAGGAATTGCTTCTTCGGTACGGCAGGGCGCATTTGGCAGCCCCGCGCGGCGCGCGTGATCGCGCATCGCCGCGGTGGTTCAGGCGCCTGCTCGATTCGATGCCGTTGCAGCACGTGACGGCCGCGATCTGCATTCTCGCGGTGATCGCCTACAGCGCCAGCGCATTTACGCCGATGACGCGCAACAACCGCGAGCTCTTGATCGCGCTGATCTCGGGAAGCCTCGGGTGGCTGATGCTCGCCTTGCTGAACCGGCAGCAGCGAGCGGTGCGCGAGCTGCGCGCGCGCGAGCAACAGCTCGCCGACCAAAGCGCGCTGTTGCAGAGCACGCTGGAAAACATGGGCGAGGGCCTCAGCGTTTTCGATCGCGATGGGCGGCTGATCGCCTGGAACGGCCGGTTCGCCCAACTGCTGGCGCTGCCGATCGAGCTGAAGAGCGCTTCCCTCTACGACGTCCTGCTGCAGCAGGCGATGCGGGGGGATTTCGGCCCGGTCGATCCGGTGCCCGAGGCTCGCGAGCGTGTCGAGCAGTTCTATCGCGACCTGCCGAACGTCAAAGAGCGCACGACCGCGAGCGGGCAGGTGTTGCAGATCCGTCGCCGTGCCATGCCCGATGGCGCCGTCGTCTCGCTCTATTCGGATATTACCGAGCGCAAGGCCAGCGAAGAAACGATGGTGCAGGCGCTCTCCCAGGCCGAGCTCGCCAATCGTGCCAAAAGCGATTTTCTTGCCAACATGAGCCACGAGCTGCGCACGCCCTTGAACGCGATCATCGGCTTCGCCGAGGCGGTATCGAGCGAGCTCCTCGGGCCGGTCTACGACAAGAAGCAGCTCGAATACATCAAGGACATCCATACGAGCGGGCTACTCCTGTTATCGATCATCAACGATGTTCTCGACATGTCCAAAATCGAGGCCGGCAAGCTGGAATTGGCGCGCGAGTGGGTGCCCGTGCAGGCGCTGATCCGGGAAGCGGTTCGCATGGTCAGCGAACGTGCGAAGAGCCACAGGCTCGCCCTGGTCACCACGGTGCCCGAGGAAGAAATCTCGGTGTGGGGCGACGAGCGAGCGATCAAGCAGATCCTGCTCAACCTGTTGTCGAACGCGGTCAAGTTCTCGAATGACGGCGGACAGGTCGACATCCGCGCATCGTTCGACAATGCCGGAGACCTCGTGCTCGACGTCGAGGATTACGGTATCGGCATGGCCGCGAAGGAGATCGATCGCGCATTGGAGCCATTCGGACAGGCCAAGCCCGCGGTGACCAAGACCCACGGCGGCACCGGGCTCGGCCTGCCGATCGCCAAGGGCCTGACCGAGGCCCATGGCGGCAAGCTGGTCATCGAGAGTAGCCCGGGGCAAGGGACGCTGGTGCGGATTTTGCTGCCGCAACAATCGCAACCGCCGGATGCCCTTCAAGAGATGATCCGGAACATGGAAGACCCATCCGGCAGCGAGCGCGCGGTGGCCTGAATTCTGCCTGGCTCGCTGGCGAGGGGTTGTCTCCGCGATCACCGCGAACACGCGAGGCCGGCGCTCAAGGCCCTGAGGGGATGGGCTCCGCGTCTCCCCCATTGCGTCTGAGGCGAAACAGAAAGATGCCGGGAATTAATGCGATCGCCGCGAACGCCATCATTCTAAAGCAATCGGCATAGGCTTTCAGCGTCGCAGCGTTGACAAGCTCCGATGGCTGCGGTGCGCCGGCGGCGAGGCCGCTCGGTAGATCGGCCAAATGCATCGATATCTTGGCCTGCAGCAGTCCGCTCATCAGAGCGACGCCGGAGGCGTAGCCGAGTTGCCTCAACAGGCTGTACAAGCCTGTCGCATCGGTGCGAATTACCGGAGGGAGCGTCGAGAAGGCGAGCGTGGTCAGCGGGGTATAGAGCATCCCGGCGCCAATCGCTTGGATCGCGCTGCCGGCAATAACCCAGGCGAGCCCCTGTTCCGTCCGAATGCCAGACAGGACGAAGAGACCAGCCGCCATCAGCAACCAGCCGCCGACCAAGAGAAAACGGTAGCCAATCGTTTCGATGGATTTTCCGACGATGAGGATCACCAACGTCATCAAGACCGCCCGCGGCACGATGATCGACCCGGCCAGAGCCGCGGAAAATCCGAGCGGCCCCTCGCTAAGCAAAGGCAGAAACACGACCGTCACGAACAATATGGCGCTCAACATGAAATTGTAGAACGCGGCCGCGACGAAGTTCACGTCTTTGCACACGTCGGGCCGGAATGCCGTGACGCCGGTGCCGCGCGCCCGGAGCGCCAGCAACGTGAACGCGGCGAGCGTGATCACGGCTTCCGCAATTATCTCAGGCGAATGAAACCAGGACTGCTCGATCCCTCTTTGCAAAAACAGCTGGAACGCCGCGACGCCCGCCATCAGCAACGGGATGCCGAGCAGATCGATGTTCAGATCGCGGACAGTTTCAACCGAGGACCGCAAGCGTGAGACGCACCAAATCGAGAACAGGCCGAGCGGGAGGTTGATCGCGAAAACCCACCGCCACGATGCCAAATCGGTAATCAACCCACCCAGGGGCGGTCCCAGGATCGGCCCGATCATGACCCCGGCTCCCAGGATTGACAGCATCCGTGCGTGTCGCGCCCTGGGATAAATATCCAGCAGAATGGCTTGCGCCAGCGGATGGATCACGCCGCCGGCGGCACCTTGCAATACACGAAACAGAATGATGGCGCCGAAGGACGGCGCGAACGCACAGCAGAGCGAGGCGAGGATGAAAGCGCCCACCGCCCCCGGATAGAGACGCCGTGCGCCGTATCGGCGGCGCAGCCAGCCGGTGAGCGGCGCCATGACGGCAGTCGCGCATAAATAGCCGGTGATCACCCAGGTGCCGAGCCCGATGCCGCCGCCGAGATCGTGTTGCAATTGCGGTAAGGCGACATTGACGATCAGGGCATCGGCGGCCTGGATAGCGGTGGCCACCATCAACCCGCAGGTCGCGATCAACCGATCGGAGCCCGCCGGAAGCTCCGTCTCTAGCGCCAATACCCTCTCGTCTGCCGCAGAATCATCAGTCACGTGCGCTCTCGCGCCGGGATTGCCGCCGCTTCGGCAGGCCCGGTTCAAAAAGCGCGAATCGATTCATCTTCTCTTTACCCTGAGGTGACCTAATCGGAACGCCGGCTGCGACATCGGACAGAGCCGTGATGCGACGGAGGCGAATGTGGAACGGCTGACGATCTTGGTCACCCCGGACGCTCAATGGGTTTTGCCCAACACGCCCGAATTCTTTGAGGCGCTGGGCGATCCAGACCCGGACTATGACAGTATCGCCTTCGCTGTCAAAAATCTCGGTTTCATTAGGTATCAGGTGCTTGGGCATTCGATCGTCGAGATCGAACTCCATCCGCGAAATGTCGAACTGCCGGCTCTCCTCGCCGTCCAACATCAAATTGTCAGGTCACAGGTGACCTTGTTTCGCATTAAATTCTTCGACACCGAATGGCGTTCGGAAATTTCATCGTCGCCAGAGCATGTCGTCTCTCGCCTCTCCGAATTGTGCGCACCGGTGTTCGCGCCGCCGCCGACCGAGCGCTTCATCGTCGAGCCGGTGGATTTTGCCACCCTGTTCGAGGATGAAACCAATCGTCTGCGTCCGGTGGCACAGAAATGGAAAGTGTCGTTCGGGCAATTCGATCCCAGCGTCATCGCACTGGCGGTGACGCACAAGCTGCTCTCTCGGATGGTGATCGTTGGGGTCAAGCCGCGTGAGAGCGATCCGGTGTGGCGGTTCATCGGCGATGGTCACAAATGGATCGGCGACAATTATCGCTTTCGCGGCTTAGGCGAAAAAGTCGCGAACATGCCCGACAAGGATTACGGAGAATGGGCGACCGGGTTCTATAAATCGGTCGCGGCCGCCGGCGTGCCGCGCTACGATCTGGTTACCGGAACGATCCAGTACGAGGATGAAGTGGGCAAGCCGCGACGGCCGCACCGCTACGAACGGCTGATGCTGCCCTGGAAAACGCCGACCGGCGAGGTATTCGTCACCCTTTGCTCAAAGCCCGTCGGTATCGAGATCTCCTGAAAGTCGCGCGGCTCGATAACCGAACCGTCGGCTTCCATGTAGGCCGTAAGCTCATAGTAGAAATCATCGGCCGACGTGTACGCGAGGACCATCTCGCCCAGATGTGAACCGGGATAGGTGATGCTGTAACTCAGGCTCTTGTGCCCATAGGTGGCCGCGAGGCCCCGGCTTACGTTTTCGATCCCGATATAACAGATCGACCAATCGATCGGCCAACGCGCGCAGGCATAGGCCTTCATGATCCGCGGGACGAGATAGCTGAGGTGTCTGCCGCGGTAATCGGGCCGCACCCACGAGGCGCCGCCCCAGGCAACGCCCCCGGTGATCGATGCTGCCGCCTCCGCGGTCACAACGCAGGGCCGGCCGTCATCGCGCCCATACCACAGCGTACAAGCCTGCTCGGCCAAATTCGAGCCGGTCCAGTTGTAGATCCGGCACGCATTGGTCAAAACGACCTCGCCGTTTTCGTCTTCGCCCGATAGCCAGAACGCGTTTTCCGGGGTCAGTTCCATGCAGTTCGGGTTGAAGGCATCGACCAGCGGGTACCACAGGTCTCGGGCGACATAGAATTTGTTGAGCCGGAGCAATTCGTCAAAATCGTGGCGCACCCGTAGCAGGATGCCTTTTCGCCGTGCCGCCCGGTCCGCCGCCAGCACGAAGCGGGCCAGCAATCGCGCGGGACCGTGCTTGATCGTCAGCGCGTCCGGTAGACGCAGATTGTTTTGGGGGACGATATTCGGAAAATCGAGGGGCATGCGATCGACCATCAATGAGCTGCGGGTTGCGGGCGCCACCAGCGACCTGGTTAATGACTTGTTACGAATTGCTACAATGATCGACGATATTTGTCAAGAATTGCCTCAAATGCCCGGCAAGTCCTCGGACCTACGGTGGTAACCGCGGCGCGGTCTTTCGCTGAGCCCCTACGATCAGGTTCTGCCGGCGCCGTTTAGCGGCCCGGCCCGGTCCACCAGACAACGGTTTCAGCCAGCGCCAGCGCCATCGCGAGACCAAACCCGGCGATCGCGGCGAGCCTCAGCGGACGGCGCCAGCGCGCGGCGAACGGCGCTCCCCCGGCGACGAACAGCGCCATCACGAGCAGCATCAAGGCGCTGAGCATTTGCTGCCGATCGGCGCCGTTCATTCAAGCATTCCCCGTTTGCCCGCCGCGACGCCATGGCGAACCGCCATTTGTTGCCTGTATGATCAGGGCGGGAGCGGTGGCCCGCGCGAGATCGTGCGGCACAGGGCCGCAGGACAAGAATAGGCGAATGCGGGAGCAGTAATGAGCGACAAAGACGAAGGGACCAAGGAAAGCCTGAAACAGGCGGTGTGCGAGGCGATCGATCGCCACGGCAACGAGATCATCGAACTCGGCGAGCGGATCCTCCATCACCCCGAGACCGGGTTCAACGAGGCGAGGACATCCGCGCTGGTCGCCGAGCGGATGGCCGCGCTCGGCCTCAGCCCCCAAACCGGCCTCGCGCTGACCGGAGTCAAGGGCCGGATCCGCGGCCGCGCACCGGGGCCCCGCCTTGCCCTCATCGGCGAACTCGACAGCCTCAGGACCTCGGACCACCCGCTCGCCGACCCACATACCGGGGCCGCCCATAGCTGCGGCCATAACGCCCAGATCGCCGGCATGCTCGGCGTGGCAATGGGATTATCGGCAATCGGTGCCGCCGAGCACCTCGCCGGCGAAGTTGTGTTTTTTGCCGTGCCGGCCGAGGAATTCATCGATGTCGAGGAGCGCCTCAAACGCCGCGAGAAGGGCGAGATCGAATTCCTGCTCGGCAAGCCCGAGCTCGTCGCCAAGGGCCATTTCGACGACATCGACATGGCGATGATGATTCATGCCGGCTCGCACGACCAGATGACCAAACGCTCCTACATAGCCGACTCGTCCAACGGCGCGCTCGTCAAGATGGTCCGCTTCATGGGCCGCGCCAGCCACGCCGGCGGCGCGCCGCAGCTCGGAATCAACGCGCTCTCCGCGGCGATGATCGCATTGAGCGCGATCCATGCCCAGCGCGAGACCTTCTGGGACAAGGACACGATTCGCATCCATCCGATCATTACCAAGGGCGGCGATGCGGTCAGCGTCGTCCCGGCCGAAGTAACGATCGAGACCTTTGTGCGCGGCGGCTCGCGCGAGGCGATCATCGATGCAAACATGAAGGTCGATCGGTGCCTGCGCGCCGGCGCGATGGCGATGGGCGCCGAAGTCGAGATCACGACGATCCCGGGCTATCTGCCGCAACGCAACGACCGCCAGTTGGGCGAACTCTTCGGCGCCAACGTCGAAGCGCTCTTCGGGCCGGACGAATTCGACATCGGCGGCCATCGCACCGGCTCCACGGACATGGGCGACATCGCCCATATGATCCCGGTCATTCACCCCTATGTCGCCGCCGCGCTCGGCAAGACCCACGGCGCCGATTTTCGCATCAACGAGCCCGAGCACGCCTATCTCACGCCCGCGAAGCTCCTGGCGATGACCGCGATCGATCTCCTCTACGACGAGGCCGCGTCGGCGAGGAAAATCATCGCCGATTTCACCCCGGCGATGACCCGGGAGAGCTATCTCGCCTTCGAGCGCTGCCTCTTCAAGACCGAGCGCTATCGGGCGGAGGGGTGAACGGGGGCCGGAGGGTCAGCGACGTAGGGCGGAAAAGCGCAGCGCATTCCGCCGGCGAGGCACGATCGGAATCGGCGGACTGCGTTGCGAGGCTGGGCAAGAAATCCACGGTTGGCTGGATCGGCGCCGTGCGTCCTTCGAGACGGCCGCTTTCGCGGCCTCCTCAGGATGAGGAACTTTCTCAATGCCATCAAAGCCTTATCCTCATCCTGAGGAGCGCCCAAAGGGCGCGTCTCGAAGGACGCACGACTGTCATGCAGCCCTTCGTCCCAATTCTTGCCCAGCCTCTACGCTTTTCCGCCCGACGGTAACCCTCGACGGCAGCTGCTATCCCGCGCTTGCCAGCGCCATTCCGAGCCCGATATAGGCCATCGTGCCGAGGAGGATTATCGCGGCCCTGAGGATGATCCCTTTCATACCGGCAGTCCCCTCTCCACTTTCCGACGCGAACGCACCTGTCTTTGAATTAACCGGCGCGGGAGGAGCGCGGTTCCCGGCCGGTCGCGATATCGTCGGTCCGCTCTTGACATCAGTGCATATACGCTTAAATCGCGACGGGCGAAGAAGCGTCGCGCAACATCTCGGGAGGTGATCGTGGCCGATATTCCCTATCGCATTGCCCTCATTGTCGGGGCCGGTCCGGGCATCAGCGCGTCGGTGGCGCGCGGGCTGGCGGCGGCCGGCCTCAAGGTTGGCCTCGCGGCGCGCAACATCGAGAAATTGGCGCCGCTCGCCGCCGCGACCGGCGCCGAAACCTTCACCGTCGACGCGTCCGACCCGGCCGCGGTCGCTCGCCTCTTCGCGGAGGCGGATAAGCGGCTCGGCGAACCCGACATCGTGCTCTACAACGCCAGCGCCCGCGCGCCCGGCCCGGTCGCCGAGCTCGACCCGGAAGCGGTGAAGAAGGCGGTCGAGATCTCGGCCTTTGGCGCCTTCCTCGTCATCCAGCAGGCGGCGCGCCGCATGATCCCGCATGAGCACGGCGCCATCCTCCTCACCGGCGCCAGCGCCAGCGTCAAGGGGTACCCGCTCTCGGCGGCCTTCGCGATGGGCAAATTCGCCCTGCGCGGCCTCGCGCAAAGCACCGCGCGCGAGCTCGGGCCCAAGGGCATCCACGTCGCCCATTTCGTGATCGACGGCGGGGTGCGCAGCGCGCGGCGGCCGGACCCGAACGACCGCCCGGACAGCACGCTCGATCCCGACGGCATCGCCCAGACCTATCTCGAAATCCTGCGCCAACCGCGCAGCGCCTGGTCCTTGGAGGTCGAGCTGCGGCCCTGGGTCGAGAAATTCTGAGCGAGATTAGGGGCGGCACGCGTTCAACACTCCCTCCCCTGCTTGTGGGGGAGGGTTGCGGTGGGGGCTGAGCATCGGCCTCCGATCTGGTATGCTCGGTCGGACATCCGCTGGAGTATGCCGATGCCGAAATTCCTCAGCGAAGCCCAGATCGCGCGATACCGCGACGAGGGTTATCTGGCGCCGATCCGCATCATGGACGAGGCGGCGGCCTTGGCGCTGCGCGCCGAGCTTGAGGCGGTCGAAGCGCGGATGGGCGGGCCGTTGCGCGGCGATCTGCGCCACAAATCGCACCTCCTCTTTCCGTTTCTCGCCGACCTCGTGCGCCATAAGCTGCTCCTCGACGCGATCGAGGATGTGCTCGGCCCCGATCTCCTGTGCTGGACCACCAACTTTTTCATCAAGGAGGCGACCAACCCGGCCTTTGTCTCGTGGCACCAGGATTCGACTTACTGGGGCCTCTCGGCGCCCGAGGTGGCGACCGCCTGGGTGGCCTTGACCCCGAGCAATGCGGCGAACGGCGCGATGGCGGTCATTCCCGGCACGCATAAGCTCGACCAGATCCCGCACCGCGACACGTTCGACCGCCACAATCTCCTGACCCGCGGGCAGGAAGTCGCCGTTGCGGTCGACGAGACAAAGGCCGTCGCGCTCATCCTCGATCCCGGCGAGATGTCGCTGCATCATGTGCGGCTGGTGCATGGTTCGCCGCCGAACCCGAGCGGCGATCGCCGCATCGGCTTTGCGATCCGCTACATCCCGACCCATATCCGCCAGCTCGAGGGCGAAGACAGCGCGAGTTTGGTGCGCGGTGCCGACCGCTTTCATCATTTCGCGCCGGAGCCCCGGCCCGAGCGCGAGATGGCGCCGGAGATGATGGCATTGCACAAGCAGATCGCCGAGCGCAGCGCCCAGATCCTCTATCGCGGCACCGGGGTCGCCAGCTTCAACGATCCGGCGGCGGTTCGAGGTTGACGCGATGAAGCTCTATCGCGGCGGGCGCAGCCTCGATGGGGCGGTGGTGACCGTCGATGGTAAGCCGCTCGACCCGCGCTACGATCTGAGGCAGCTCTCGGCCACCGGCTTCGAATGGACCTATGAGGGCGGGGGGCCCGCGCAGCTCGCTCTTGCGCTCTTGGCCGACCATCTCGGCGACGACGCGCGGGCGCTCGCGCTCTACGAGCGCTTCATGCGCCACCTCGTCGCCGAGCTCGACAATTCCTGGGAGTTGACCGGCGCCGATATCGACGCCGCGCTCGCCGAATTGCCCCGTGACACCGCCCGACCGGGGCGATGAGCAACAGCGGCGCCGGTTCACTCCGCCGGCTGGATTTGTACGGGCACAGGGCTGAACGCGCTGACCAGGGCGGATACGCCGGCAATGGTCGCGAGGATCACGGTCAGCACGCCGAGAATTCCGGTTAGGCCCGACAGGGTCAGGCCGAACACCGCAACGATCGCGACTGCCGACGCCAGCAGGATGACGCCACCGGCGGCCGGCCAGACCACCGCCATCCCGACGCCGATTAACACCGGGATCGGCATGAACGGCTGGACCCCGACGGCGACGCAGCCGGCGACAATGCCGCAGACCGCGGTGATGATTTGCGCCCCGCGTGCGCTCATCGCCGACATCTCGGCGTCGATGTCGTCGATTGTCCGGGCCCGCGTCTCGGTACCGACGAACCAGAAGGCGAAGGCGCCGATCACATACCAGTAGGCGAAAAAAGCAAACCCCGGAACCAAGGCGTCCATCGTTGCCTGCGGGCTGACGAAATTGTCGGAGCCGGCGACCAGCGCCAGCCCGAGTGGACCGATGAACTTGCCGAGGTTGCCGACGCCGTAGACCAGGCCCATGCCACTGCCGCGCAGCCCCGAGGGCCACATCTCGCCCATGTAAGGGCCGACGATCGAGTAGTTGCCGCTGCCGAGGAAGCTTTGCAGCAGGATGAACAGGAAGAACATCGACATGCCGGCAACGGTGACGTTGTGCAGGTAGCCGGCCAGGAACATCAGCACCGCCGACACGACGCAACTGATGACACCGGCTGGGCGGCGGCCCAGGGCGTCCGAGATCCACGAGCAGAAGAACCGCCCGAGGATCGCCGAGATCGCGACGAAGATCGCCAGCTTCGAGGCTTCGCCGGCTGTGATGCCCAGCACCATGACGAACAGCGTGATCTGCCATAATGCCAGTGCGACGCCGCCGGTCTGGGTCAGCCCGGTCAGGCAGCCGGCAACGATGCTGCGTGGATACTTGAACAGCTCGATCCACCGCGTCTTTTCGGCCGGAGGCAGGCTGGTCGGCAGCTCAATCGAAAGGGGATCGATCATCAGCGCCCAGGCGAGGGACTTGCGCGCCTCCTCGAGCCGCCCCTTGCGCAGCAGCCACATCGGCGATTCGGGAACGAACGCCCGGATGTAGAGGCACAGCAGCGCCGGCAGGAGGCCCGTGACGACCATCCCACGCCAGGTGATATAGGGTTCCGCGTAGTAGCCGAGCAGGGCGGCGAGCAGCGACCCCGCCGGCAGCATCGTCGTCGTCAGCCCGGTGAACCAGCCGCGCTTGTGCGCCGGCGAGAACTCCTGCATCAGCGTGATGTCGACCGAATAGAGCCCGGTGACGCCGAAGCCGACGAACAAGCGGCAGAAAACGAGGAACATCCAGGCCCCGGTCGGGGTCAGCGCCATCGCCCCGGTGGCGAGCGAGACATTGAGCACGGCGCTGACCAGCGCGGTGCGGCGCCCGACCTTGTCGGCGAGCCAGCCGTAGAATAGCGAGCCGAACGGCGCGGTAATGCCGGAGGCGAGCAGGATCGCGCCCGATTGGCCGAAGGTCAAATGCCAGTTCTTGACGACGAAGCCCAACACAAAGCTGATCAGGAAAAAATCGAAGAAATCGAGCATGTCGCCAAGCGTCGCGGCGCCGGCGATCAGCCATTGGTTCTTCGTCAGTTTCTGCTGTTGTTCCAGCAGTTGCAGCATAACGATCCCTCCCCGATACAGCGCGTCAGCGGCTTCCCCACGCACGCGTTCGCGGCTGCAGGTAACAGCCGCGCGTCGACTTTAGGTCAGTCTCGGCAATTTGGCTATGCGCAAAGCGGGCCCTACTCGGCCGCCTGCGCCGGGGTCAGCTGCACCGAATTCGGCCCATAGCGGTCGCGGAACGGCTGGGTGTCGATCTCTTCGAGCAGGATCTCGCGGGCCAGCACCTGGCGCTTCCATTCCTCCTGCTCGGGGATTCGGTCGTGAAATTCGGGCATCACCTCGCGGGCGAACAATTCGAGGCTCTCGCAGATGTGCTCGTGGGTGTTCTTGCCGGCCTGGTTGAGGAGGATCACCGAGTCGATGTGCGAAGTCTCGAACCGCTGCAATTTGCGCCGCAGCGTCGCCGGCGAGCCGATGAGGCCGCCCGCCAGCGCGCGGGCCAGCGCCTCGGGGTTGGCGCGCTTCCACTTCTCGTATTCGTCCCACAGATTGACCGTGCCCGGCGCCGGCCGTTCGCGGTTGACGCTCTGCCCGTAAAAACGCAGCGCGAATTGGAAGAACGGGATGCCGTCGGCGCGGCGGCGCGCCTCCTCGTCCGTTTCGGCGCACATGAAATAGCTGGTCAGCGCGAGGTTCGGGTTGGTGACGTAATCGGCGAGCTTGTCCGGGCGCTTGGTAAAGCCGTTGTAATAGGCATGCACCCAGGCATGCGCCGCATCGGCCGAGAGGAACTGGAAGGCAAGCGCGCCCAGACCGCGGCGCCCGGCCATCTCGATCGTGTCGAGCTGCGAGCAGGCGACCCATAAGGGCGGGTGCGGCTTTTGCACCGGCTTCGGCACGACGTTGCGCAGCGGCATGTCGAAATACTTGCCGTGATGTTCTGAGCCGCCATCCTTGAACATCGGGATGATCGCCCGGATCGCCTCCTCCCAGATCGCCCGCTTCTCATCGAAGGCGACGCCGAAGGGCTCTAATTCGGTGATGCTGGCAGATTCCCCGGTGCCGAATTCGACGCGGCCGTTCGATACCAGGTCGAGCGCGGCGATCCGCTCGGCGCAGCGCGCCGGGTGGGTCGTCGTCAATTGCATGATGCCGTGGCAGAGGCGGATGCGTCTGGTGCGCTGGCTCGCCGCCGCGAGGAACACCTCGGGCGCCGGCGAATGGGAATACTCTTCGAGGAAATGATGCTCGACCTCCCAGGCGTAATCATAGCCCAGCCGGTCGGCCAGCTCGACCTGGTCGAGCGCATTCTGATAGAGCGCCAATTCGCCGCCCGCCTGCCACGGGCGCGGTAATTGCAGCTCGTAGAAGATGCCGAATTTCATCGCCGTTCCTCCCGCGCCGCCTTCCAAACCCTCCCCCGCAAGCGGGGGAGGGCAGGGTGGGGGCGACGCGCGGGGATGATGCCCGCCGGTCGAATGCATTACAATGGGGCGGCGCAACCGGAATGAGGGGCATGGCCGAACCGGGGACCGGCGCGAGCGACGCAGCGGCCGCACCCGCCACCATCGAGGCGGAGATGGGCGCCGCGCCCTATTGGCGCTACACCTTATGGGCCATGGTCGGCATTCAGTTTGTGATGACGGTGGCCAATTCGATGCTGACGCCGATCCTGCCCTTGTTTCTGCCGGTGCTCGGCGTCCAGAGCGACACCGCGATCGATATCTGGTCCGGCGTGCTCAACGGCACCACCTCGTTCGTCGCCGCCTTTGCCTCGCCCTTGTGGGGTCAGCTCGCCGACCGGCATGGTAGGAAGTTGATGCTGCTGCGCTCGAGCCTGGCGATCGGCGTCTTCACCGCGCTGATGGGCGCATCGGGGAATGTCTGGCAATTCTTCGGCTGCCGCGCGCTGATGGGCGTCTTCGCCGGGTTTTCCAGCGCGGCCATTTCGCTTGTCGCAAGCCAGGTGCCGGAGGAGCGGCTCGGGTATTCCCTGGGCTGGCTCTATACGGGCCAGCTCGTCGGCTCGCTGATCGGCCCGATGATCGGCGGCATCCTCGCCGATCTGACCGGCAGTTACCGGATTCCGTTCTACGTCACGGCGGCGATGATTTTCCTGACGATGGCGCTGGTCTGGTTCACCGTGCATGAAGAATTCACCCGCCCCGCCCGAGGCAGCGGCCGCAATTCGACCCTCAGCAGCCTCGTCGCGCTGGTCACGACGCCGGCTCTCCTCGCGCTCTTTTTCGTATTGCTGATGGCGCAGTTCGGGGTGCGCACGGTGCAGCCGATCATCACGCTCTATGTGAAGGAAATGGTCGGCGCGGCGCCCAATATCGCGACCCTCGCGGGCATTGCCTTTTCGATCACCGGGCTTGCCAACGTCATCTCGGCACCGTTTCTCGGCAACCGCAGCGACCGGATCGGCTACCGCCGGGTGCTCTTGATCTGCCTCGCAGGCGGCACGCTGATGACCCTGCCGCAGGCCTTTACTAATAATTACTGGGTGTTCACGGCCGAGCGTTTCGGGGTGGGGCTCTTCATCGGCGGGCTGTTGCCGACCGCCAACGCGCTGGTCGGGCGCCAGGTATCCCGTGCCGACCGCGGTGCCGTCTACGGCATGACCTCGTCGGCGATGTTCATGGGCAATTCATTGGGGCCGCTGATCGGCGGCGCGATCGCCGCCTCGTTCGGCCTCCATTGGGTGTTCCTGTTGACCGCCGCGGTGATGGCCGCCAACCTCGTCTGGGTCTACTACCGGGTCCCGGAATACCGGGGCTAGCGCAGTGTCCGATCAAATTGAATCGCGGCGACCCTCGCTTTTTTCCCTCTCCCCCCGGCCGGCGGGGGAGAGGGAAAAAAGGGCGGCGCCATCGGTGGTGATCGAACTTGATCGGGCGCCGCTTTAGCGCTCGCGGGGATGTTCCGCGGTGTCGCGTCGGAATATTGATCAATGGCCAATCGTTTCTTGATGCCATCGGATCGGTGTAAGCTCTATTCCGGCTTTTTTCATCGGGTCTTGAAGGGTCAGCGAGGCGCGACATGAAATTCGGCTTGTGGTTCCTTTCTGCCGCCGCGATCGGGGCCGTCGGTACGGTCCTCGCCGCCTCGCTGCCGGTGCCGCCATCCTTTCCGAGGATCGCGACGCGGCCCGCACCGGCGACGCCGACCCTCGTCGCGGCGCTCCCGGCTCCGTCAACCCCGGCGCCGCCGATGATTCGGGCCCCGACGCCGCCGCCATCGCCCGCAGAACCGCCGCCGCAGGCGGCGGCGCCACCACCGCAGGCCGTGCCGCCGCCACTGCCGCAGGCGGCAGCGGCGCCACCGCCGCGGGCCACACCAACGCCACCGCCGGTGATGCCCGCCGTCGAGCGACCGAAGCGCATTACCGCCGCGGACGTCGCCGCCCCGAAACGCACGGCCAAACGCCCCACCCGCCATGTCGCCAAAGCGACCCCGGATCGCACCCCGGAGCGCCACCCTCGCGCCGTGGCGCACACCGCCTCACCGCACTACGTGGTCGTCCACAAGCTGCCTTCTCCCTACCCGGGGATGCCGGTCCGCCCGCCGACCCATGTCGCGATGGCGCCGCCGCCGCCCTACGGCATGCCCCCGCCCTATTGGCGCCCGCCCTACCCGCCGGAATGATCCGGATAGACCGGCCGGAGGAGAATGAGCACCCCCTGGGCGCCGCCGCCCAAGATCGTCGCATTGACCGGCGCGGGGCTCTCGCGCACCGCTGGGTTCGCCCCGTTTGCCGCCGATCGCATGCCATCGGGGCTGCGCCTCGAAGACGTCGTGACCGAGGCCGGTTTCGCCCGCGACCCAGCGCGCGTCCACGATTTCTACAATCTGCGCCGGCGCGAGCTCTTGGGCGCGACACCCAGCGCCGCGCATGAGGGCCTCGCCGTCCTCGATATCGTGCGCCCGCGCGAGCTCCTGATCCTCACCGGCAACATCGATGATTTCCATCAGCGCGCCGGCTCTCAGGCGGTCATCCACCTGCAGGGCGAATTGTTGAAGGCGCGCTGCAGGGTCTGCGGCAAGGTCTCCGAGCGCCGCGACGACATCACCGCGGCGTCCGACTGCCCGATCTGCGGCAACAAGGGGCATTTGCGCCCCGATATCGTCTGGGTCGGCGAGGAGTCATTGCGCATCGCCAGCGTCTACCAGGCGCTCGCCCATTGTTCGCTCTTCCTGGCGATCGGCGCGAATGTCGGCGGCGAACCGGCCCAGAGCTTCCTCGCCGAAGCCCGCCGCGCCCACGCCCGCACGGTCGAGTTCGCTGGCGAGTTCAACCCCGAGCTCTCGCCCCACCCCAAGCCGTTCGACGAGCGCATCCCCGGCCCCCTCGTGGAAACGGTGCCGGAATACGTGAAGCGCCTGATCGCGGAGGGATAAGCGCAGAGAACGACCCCGGCCTGCTCCGCGCTTGGGTGGCATTTGTTGACTCCATTCTCTCCACGAACGGGGTGATGCCCGCAAAAGATTGGAGAGCCGTCATCGCGGAAAATTTGAACCAGGCCCTGTTTTAAGCGGCCATCTTCTCCCTTGCCGCCGCCTTGATCATCGCGGCGCCCTTCTCGGCGATCATGATTGTGGGCGCGTTGGTGTTGGTCGAGGTGACCGCCGGCATCACCGAGGCGTCGATGACGCGCAGGCCCTCGATTCCGTGCACCCTCAGTTGGTCATCGACCACGGCCGTCTCGTCCGAGCCCATCTTGCAGCTGCAGCTCGCGTGGTAGACCGTCCCGCCGTTCGCCCGCGCGTAATCCAGGAGTTCGTCGTCGCTCTCGACGCTGGGGCCCGGGAGCTTCTCGGCGACGACATATTTCGCCAGCGCCGGCGCGGCGAAGAGGCGGCGCAGAAACTTGAGGCCGCCGATCATCGCCCGGCGATCGGTGTCCTCGGCGAGATAGCGCGGGTTGATCCTCGGCTGGTCCTGCGGATCGGGCGAGCGGGCCCGCACATAGCCCCTCGACAGGGGCCGCATCTGCCACGGGCCGCCGGTGATCCCGGGCGCGTCGTCGAGCTTCCTGATGAGGCCGGGCTTATAGCTCGCCGGCGCGAACACGCACTGCACGTCCGGCGTTGCGGACTCCTCTAATACTTTGACAGACGCGGCGCATAAGGAGGCGCTGTAGGTCAGCATCCCCTCGCCGGCGCTGAGGTATCGCCACAGCTCGCCGGCGAAGGCGAGGCCGCGGCCGCGTTCGTTCAAGGTCTCGATGCCCTTCACCTCGCACGACATGCGGGCGACGTAATGGTCCTGGAAATTCTCCCCGACCCCGGGGAGCGCGTGGCGCACCGGGATCCCCGCCGGGCCTAGATGCTCGGGCATGCCGATGCCCGACAATTGCAGGAGATGCGGTGAACCGACCGCGCCGGCGGCGAGGATCACCTCGCGCGCCGCATCGGCGATCTCGACCCCGCCGCCCCGCGAAAAGACCACCCCGATCGCGCGCTTGCCGTTGAGCGAGACGCGGTGCACCAGGGCGTTCGTCACGATTTCCAGGTTGGGGCGCTTGGATGCCGGCTTCAGGTAGGTTTGCGCGGCGCTGGCGCGGCGCCGCCCGCCGCGGGTCTGCTGACACCAGCCGATGCTGTCCCCGGTCCCCGGCGGCAGGTTGTTGACGTCCTCGCGGTATTCGACGCCGAGTTCGCCTGCAGCCTCGATGATCGCCTGGCACACCGCTGGCCGCTCCCCCATGGGCGAGGTTGTGAGGTACCCGCCTTTGCCATGAATATCAGCAGCTTCTCCCTGCCAGTTCTCAGCTTGCTTGAAGTACGGCAAGACATCGTCCCAGCTCCAGCCGCGATTGCCGAGCTGTCCCCAATGGTCGAAATCCTCGGGCTGGCCGCGGATGTAGATGAGGCCGTTGATCGACGATGAGCCGCCCAGCACCCGGCCGCGCGGATAGGGGATCGCCCTTCCGGCGGTGCCGGGATCGGCTTCGGCCTTGAAGTTCCAGGTGAGGGTCGGATGGTCGAGCAGCTTCATAAACCCGACCGGGATATGAATGAGCGGGTTCCAGTCGCGCCCACCCGCCTCGATCAGCACCACCTTCACCGAAGGGTCTTCGCTCAGCCGATTGGCCAGCACACAGCCGGCCGACCCGGCCCCGACGACCACGTAATCCGCCTGCATGCCCTTCTCCTCGCATCCGGGGTCGCCAAAGCCCCCACCCTCCCACGCCTGCGGCGTGGGCCCCTCCCTCCCCCGTCGGGGTGGGGGCTGGCCTTAGGTTACGCCGCCATCTTCTGCCGGGCGGCGGCGCGGATCAGCGCGGCGCCCTTCTCGGCGATCATGATGGTCGGCGCGTTGGTGTTGGTCGAGGTCACCGCCGGCATCACCGAGGCGTCGATGATTCGTAGCCCCTCGAGGCCCTTCACCCGGAGCTCATCGTCGACGACCGCCAAGGGATCGCGGCCCATCTTGCAGGTGCAGGTCGCGTGAAACACCGTGGAGCCGGTCTGGCGCAGGTACTCCAACAGCGCCTCGTCGCTCTCGACATCGCGCCCCGGCAGGATCTCGCCGACCACGTAAGGCGCCAGCGCCGGCGCGGCGAACAGCCGGCGCACAAAACGCAAGCCGCCGATCGCGGCGCGCCGGTCGGTCTCGTGCGAGAGATAGCGCGGGTTGATCGCCGGGGCCGCTCGGGGGTCGGATGATTTCGCCTCGACATAGCCGGTCGATAGGGGCCGCATCTGCCACATGCCGCCGGTCATACCCGGCTTGTCGTCGAGCCGGCGGATTGGCCCGGGAGCAAAGCTGCCATTGGCGAAGAGGATCTGCACGTCGGGCGTCGCCGCTTCCTCCAACACCTTGACTGACGCGGCGACGAGCGAGGCGGCATAGGTCAGCATGCCCGTTCCGCTGAACAGATAGCGCAGGATCTCGCCAGCAAACGGCAGCCCGCGCGACTTTTCGTTCAAGGTAGGGATGCCGCTGACTTCGCAGGTGACGCGGGCGAGGAAATGGTCCTGCAAATTCTTGCCGACCCCGGGGAGCGCGTGATGGAGCGGGATGCCGACCCGGCCGAGATGGTCGGGGTCGCCGACCCCGCTGAGCTGCAAGAGATGCGGGGAACCAATTGCGCCGCCTGCGAGAATGACCTCGGCCGCCGCCTCGGCCCGCTCGATTTTGTCCCCGCGCGAAAACTCGACCCCGGTCGCGCGCTTGCCCTCGAACAGCACGCGATGGACCAAGGCGCTGGTGACGATTTCGAGGTTGGGGCGCTTCATCGCCGGGCGCAGATAGGTGCGCGCCGCGCTCTGCCGGCGGCGCCCGCGGCGGGTCTGCTGGACCCAGCCGATGCCGCCGCCGGCGCCGGGCGGCAAATGATTGACGTCGTCGCGGTATTCGAGCCCGATCTCCTTGCCCGCCTCGATCATCACCTGGCACAGAAGCGGCTTGTCCGCGGTGCGCGAGGTGAGGAGCGGTCCGCCGGCGCCGTGGAACGAATCGCCGCCGCCCTCCCAATCCTCGGCTTTCTTGAAGTAGGGCAACACATTGTCCCACGACCAACCGCGGTTTCCCAGCTGGCCCCAGTGATCGAAATCCTCGGGCTGGCCGCGCACATAGATCATCCCGTTGATCGACGATGAGCCGCCGAGCACCCGGCCGCGCGGATAAAGAATGGACCTTCCGTTGACCCCGGGGTCGGGCTCGGCCTTGTAGCCCCAGGTCAAAACCGGATGGTCGAGCAGCTTCATATAGCCGGCCGGAATGTGAATGAGCGGGTTCAAGTCGCGCGGCCCCGCCTCGATCAAGATGACCCGGGTCGCCGGGTCTTCGCTCAGGCGGTTGGCCAGAACGCACCCCGCCGACCCGGCTCCGACGATGATGTAGTCTACTTGCATCTCTTTCCCCTCCTGACGGCGTCATTGCGAGCGGAGCGAAGCAATCTCGGGCAGGTATAGGCTCATGCCATCGAGATTGCTTCGTCGCCTGCGGCTCCTCGCAATGACAGCCTTATTACGCCGCGATCTTCTGCCGCATCGCCGCCTTGACCATCGCGGCGCCCTTCTCGGCGATCATGATCGTGGGCGCGTTCGTGTTGGTCGAGGTGACCGCCGGCATCACCGAGGCGTCGATGACGCGCAGGCCCTCGAGCCCATGCACCTTGAGCTCGCTATTGACGACCGCCGTCGCGTGATTGCCCATCATGCAGGTACAGGTGGCGTGGTAGACCGTGTTGCCGTTGCGCCGGGCGTAATCAAGGAGCTCGTCGTCGCTCTCGACCTCTATCCCTGGCAGCTTCTCCGGCCCGACAAAGCGCGCCAGCGCCGGCGCGCCGAAGATCCGGCGGACATAGCGCAGGCCGCCGACCACGGCGCGCCGGTCGGTCTCTTCGCTGAGGTAGCGCGGGTTGATCGCCGGCGGGTCGCCCGGCCGGGGCGACTTCGCCTCGACATAGCCGCGCGACAACGGGCGCATCTGCCAGGTGCCGCCGGTGAGGCCGGGTTCCTCCTCGAGCTGGCCGACCTGGCCGTCCTTGAAGCTGCCAGGCGCGAACGAGCATTGCATATCGGGGGTCGCCGATTCCGGGAGGACCTTGACTGAGGCGGCGACTAAGGACGCGCTGTAGCTCAGCATCCCCGTGCCGTTATAGAGCCAGCGCAGAACTTCGCCCGCGAGCGGCAGGCCGCGGGCGCGCTCGTTGGCGGTCGGCGCGCCGTGGATCGGATAGGTCATGCGCACGACGTAGTGGTCCTGCATGTTGCGCCCGACCCCCGGCAGGGCGTGTATGACCGGGATGCCGGTCTTGGCGAGATGCTCGGGGCCGCCGACGCCGGACAATTGCAGGAGATGCGGCGAGCCGACGGCGCCCGCGGAGAGGATCACCTCGGCCGCTGCATCGGCCCGCTCGACGGCGGCGCCGTTGCCGCCGCGCGAGAACTCGACGCCGACCGCGCGGGTGCCGTCGAACAGGATCCGGTGCACCAATGCCTTCGTCACGAGTTCGAGATTGTGGCGCTTCAACGCCGGGCGCAGATAGGTCCGCGCGGTCGAGGCGCGCGTTCGTCCGCCGCGGGTCTGCTGGCACCAGCCGATGCTGTCCTTGGCGCCCGGCGGCAGGCTGTTGACGTCCTCGTGATATTCGAGCCCCAGTTCCTTCCCGGCTTCGATCACGGTGGCGCAGATTTCCGGCCGGTCCATCTTCGAGGTGAAGAGCGGCCCGTCCTTGCCGCGCAACTCCGTTTCCTCGCCCTCCCAGCGCTCGGCCATGCGGAAATATGGCATGCAATCGTCCCATGACCAGCCGCGGTTTCCCAGCTGGGCCCAGTGGTCGTAATCCTCGGGCTGGCCGCGGATGTAGATGAGCCCGT
>Ga0210394_10002457_pt1 | contig 25371 bp, 30 predicted proteins | sample IncBWC12MmetaG_FD_160121 | JGI IMG/M metagenome (GOLD analysis project Ga0210394, IMG submission 160121) | Forest soil microbial communities from Barre Woods Harvard Forest LTER site, Petersham, Massachusetts, United States - Inc-BW-C-12-M | ecosystem: Environmental > Terrestrial > Soil >...
TAGTCCTGGGCAACATCTCTCGCTTGGTGATCAATGGGCCTGCCATAGCAGTAGGCGATTCTCTATTGGTCTTCGGGGGCTTCACCGGCGCCGGTACCCTGAAGCTCATCACCTTCAGCGATGCAGCCAACACAAACGGCGTTAACATCAAGCTGATCGGCAACGGAGCCTCCACCCCGAGCAAGACGTTTCGCGTACAGGGTGGGAACTTCGAGTGGCTCAATGATGCCTATAACGCCGTGCTCGCACGCATAACTGATGCTGGTGCGCTGAACTTGCCAACAGGACCTGCCTCAGCCACCATAACCAACGCCCTGACCGGCGTAGCTGCCTTTAAGCCGAGTGACACGACAGCTACTAGCAGCGCCCTAGCGGCTGATGCAACCCTCTCCCTCACCTTCAATGAGATTGGAAAATACGCCTTTGAGCTGTGGCTTCCTTTCTACGAAGCAACAGTCGGCACTGGAGGGTTTCAATTCGACTTGAGCAGCGGCTCCGCAACTGTCGGAGCGATCGTTTATGGAGTAGACGGCTTCTCCACCGCCTCGATAATCAACGCTGGCGTCACCTCCGTCGCTACGGCAACTTCAGCCGCGACGATCTCTACCTCAGCCTCTGCTCCATCCTGGTTCTTCGCCAATGGCTGGTTCAGCATCACAGTCGCCGGCACGCTAGTGCCTCGCTGGGCTCAAGCATCTACTCTGCTGGCAGATCCAACTACGTTGAAAGCGGGTGCCTATTTCACGGCAACCAAGATAGGTTAATGGGAGACACGAATGGCATCGAATAAGCTGTGGTCCTGGGGTCCGGTGGCGCTCACGAACACCACGACGACGAATATCCTCAACTTCACAATCACGTCGCTAGCTGGCCCTGTGGGGACAACCCTCACTCAGCCCTACTTCATCATGCGGCACATCCGGATCGTCAACAAGACGGCCGGCCCAGTGACGTTCTCGCTCTATCTCGGGCTCACTGGCGCCAACACGGCCGGGACGGAGGTTATCGGCACGGGACTGTCCGTCGCCGCCAATCAAGCCTACGACTGGTACGGAATGATGCGGATGGACGTGGCACAGTTCCTGGTGGGCGGCGCTTCGGCTGCGACTTCTCTTACTATTCAGGGCGAAGGCGAAATAGGATTTGTCTAATATGACTCTATTGGACGAGTTGGATATCCGCCATCACTTTGGTGGAGGTGTCTATGCAAAGGAAACAGCTATTCCCTCGGGAGTGCAGCTCACTCAGCATAAGCACAAGTTCGCTCATCTCTCGCTCTTGGCTGTCGGTACAGCCTCGATTAAGGTTGGTGATGAACCAGCGTGGGTTATAGTAGGACCTACCGTGGTGGTAATGGCAGCCGACGTAGTTCACAAGATTGAAGCCTATACCTATTGCGTTTGGTACTGTATTCACGCTACCGATGAGACAGATCCTACGAAAGTTGATGAACAACTGGTCATATGAAGATTGAGCTTCTCACAGCACGTTATTATGTTACCAGTATTCTGTGGGCTATTCGTGCACATCCAGAGTTGTGGAATCAGTATCCTGCTAGAACAGAGAGTCCTGAGTCACCACACCACGGGTTGGACGATATATGGCTTCGCTTCGCCGCTTCTGGTGGGAAGAACGTTGGGGGAGAGGAGCACGAATCGATCTGGTATCCGAGTGCTGAAGTGTTAGGTGTGAAGCCCGTGGTACAAAATCTCTACGAACGCTTTGAGGGAAAGAAGCTTGGTGGAGTGCTGTTGACGAGGATTCCACCAGGAGCTACATGTAGACCTCACCAAGACCTGGGATGGCATGCACAAGAATATGAGAAATTTGCCCTTCAGATAGAGAGTGCTCCTGGGCAGCGGTTTTGCTTTGAGGGCGAAGAGTTGGAAACTCAGCCGGGGGACGTGTTCTGGTTTGACAACCAGTACTTGCACTGGGTTGTGAATCCCACTCGATATGAGCGTGTAACGTTGATTGTTTGTATGAAGCGATGACTCCAGTCGTTACCATCCTCACCTATTGTATCCACCCAGATTTGGCGTATGGAACGCTATTGGTGTTCGATACACTGCGAATAGGCTTTCCTAACGCTCGTGTAGAAGTATACGACAACGGAAGCTGTGCTGTTGTCAAACCTAAAATTCGCGCTGCAGCTAATCGTGTAGGTGCCAGCTTTCATGAGCTATCGCCGAAGGGCTATGTGGATCACTATCGTTGGCTCTTAACAGAGCAGACGGAATTTGAGTCACTGGTAATCTGTGATCCAGATGTAGTATTTTGGAATAGCGTTGAGCACTGGCGCTTCGACCCAGCATTGTTAGCAGGCCGATTGATACCAGATCGATCTACAGATCTGTTTCTGTGTCTCGCTCGATTGCACCCCAGCCTGCTGTGGATACCTAGCGTTCAGCGATTGCGTGAACAGCTATTGAGCTTACAGCTTATTGGCTACAATGGATTTGCCCAACGCACTTGCTACATCGGTGGTAGGGCAGTGTTCTGGGATACTCTCGCGGGACTATACCAAGCGTTTCCTTCACAGTGTAGAGCTTTCTGTGACTTTGAACTCGACAGCTACGATCATCTATTTTATGGCTCCCATCTTCCTCTTGCTTCTACCATTTGCGGCTCAGGGTTTGATGCTATTCTTGATGGTCATAGGGCTGCTGCTCAGGGCCGAACCGAAGCGCTGCGAGGAATCTGGCGTAAGCAACAAGTATACTTTGAGCGAGAGCAGCTTTTGCGAGACGAACTCCCAACAGCAATGATGTCGCTATCCAAGATGTGTAGCCTAGTACAACAATGGCAAGAGGAGTAATCAAATGCCTTGGGCAGCAGCAGCAACAGTCGCAGGTTCCCTAATTACTAGCTCGATGTCTAGTAACACGGCAAATCAATCGGCTGGAATCGCTGATCCCTTTGCTTCTCAGCGACCTCAATATCAGGGCCAGCTCTCTGCTCTAATGGCCGATCCCTCATCGATTAAGAACACTCCGGGTTACCAGTTCCAATTCGATCAGGGAATGCAAGCCCTAGAGCGTGTGCAAGCTGGACAGGGCGCTTTCCACAGCGGTCAAACTGATACAGCGGCAATACAGTTCGGTCAGGGACTAGCTGAAACATCGTTTAACAACTGGGAGAATATTCTTGCTACACTCTCGGGAGCTACTATTGGTAACCCTGGAGCGGCGGGAGGGCTCTATAGCTCTAACATGGGAAACGCTAATAGTGCTATTCAGAGTGGCCTAGGATCAATCTTTAGTGGACTGGGTAATATCTCTAGTGGTGGTGGAGGTGGCGGAGGTGGAACTGTTACTCCTCCAATGTCAATAGGTAACACCACCTATACTGGTGGTGGTAACTATAATCCTGGTCTCACCTTTGGTGGTGGTTAGTCGTGAGTGTAGCTTCTACCACGGATCCAACAGCCCCACCGCCACCAGCCACGGCAGGGCCTACATCTAGTAACTTTGGTACGATGATGAGCCAGTTCGGTCAGGGCGTCTCCAACTCGCTTGGCGGAGACACTGGTAACATATTCCCTGGCTACAGGGATATGCGCTCACAGATCGTTGACACACAGCACAAAGCAGCTGAAACCGAGGATCTCTCTGCTCACGCTGAACACCAGCGGATGGTTAACGCTAGTCAAAAGCTACAAGCCCAGAGAATGCAGCAACTGGCGCAGCGCAAACAACAAGTGCTAAACACTGCGGAATCACAGGTCCAAGCTATAATCGATGCTAGCGCTTTGGATTTCGCTGCAGGAGATGTGGTAGCTGGTTCGGAGAAACTGGAAAAAGCTGCTGTAATCCAAAGCCATTTAGCCACTGCTAAACGTGAACAAGATCAACAAGCGGTTCAACAATTCACGCAACACGAAAAGATCATGGCTGACCAAGCTGCGATCTGGGCGGGAATTAACTCTCCCGAGGATCAAGCTCGAGCAGCAGTCCAATGGGCAGATTCTCATCGTCCGACGGAAGGCCAGCCACCAGTTGAGAATCCCTTTAATGTACCTTATGATCCAAAGAATATCGAGTTCAGACGTAACACAAGCGCTCAGGGAATGAAGTACTTAGACGAACAACGAACACTCGCAACAGCAAAGCAAAATCAAGCTGATAAAGAAAGTGCCATTCGCTTTAGGGATAGCCGAATCGCTCAAGGTAAAGCAGAACAAAAGCTACGTCAAGAGCGAGAAGCTAGGCTAGCAAAGGGCGGAATGGTACCTGCTCCAGGAAAGGCTTTACAAGCTGAAGCCGTTACGAGAGTTGGAGATAAATATCCTAATATAGCTACTAACGAGGGTGCTACTGCCGGGTACGATATCGCCAGTAGAGCAATGGAGATTGTTCGTGGTAATCCTGGGGTGGGAATGGCTAAAGCGCTTGATATGGCGTTCACAGAATCGGAGAAGGCTAACAACTTTCAAACGATTGAAAAGAATTATGAACTCTTTAAGGGTGTTGATATTCCCTGGGTAAAGGATACAAAAACTAAGTATGATCCGAAAGCTGAGGGCACAGCGGCAAATCCAGCGGCGCTTCCACAGAGTGGAAAGCGAGAGGATTTGGTAGCTAACAGGATTTATCACAATGGTAAGATCTCGATGAGATGGAATGGTAAGAGCTGGGATGCACTTTCTGCCAATACCAAAGAAGAAGCGCTCGATGCTGGAGAGGGGATTGACGAAGAGGGCAACGTTGTAACACCAGAAGAAACTGAATGATGTACTGCTGTTCCAATTTGGAACACAAGTAAATGGACTTCGCTGATTTTGTCAAACCAAGTGAGGGAGCACCAATCCCAGGGGCGAGCTCCGATAGCCCTAAACCTAACGCTAGTGCTAAGAAACCACTTGATTTTAGTTCATTCCTCGAACAACCTGAAGAGCCGAAAGCTGTAGCGTCAGCATTAACACAGTACGATACTAAGCTAAATCCTCAAGAAGAAACTCAATTCCAAGCTTGGAAATCAAAGTACGCTCCACGAGATTCTGGAGCAGACTATGATCTTCGAGGAGCCTTCAAAGCCGGGCTACGACCAGATTCTAAGAGTGGCCATTGGCCGGATACATTCAAGAAACCTAATCACCCAACCTTTAGTGACCAGAGCCGCTATGCAAAGGATCGACCAGAGCTAGCTGGGCGTTGGGAGGGAAATAAGTATATTCCACCAAAGAAAAAACAAGCGGATCAGGAAGAAGAAAACCCCGTGGTGATTGGAGAGGGAGTTCCACCAGAAGCTCATGAGAGCTTAAAGAGTGTAGCACAGGAAGCTGCGGCCGTTGCTGATTTGCCGCTCGGTATTCCAGCGATGGTTGCAAAGGGCTTGGGGTTTACCGGCGGCGTTATCGGAGAGGGAGCTGGAGCGCTCAAAACCGGAACACCAACTACACGTAAAGATCTATTGAAAGCTGGTGCCAAAACGGGAGAGGAGTTTGCTGCTCCGCTAGCTGATCCCGCTAAGCGTTTGTTGCGCTATTTAGGCTATGGTGAGGACGTTGACGAAACAGCGGTGAGCCATGCTGCTGGAGTGTTTTCTCAATGGATGAAGAAGGGTAACAAGTTCGTTGAGCAAAAAACTGGCGGAATGATTAACGAGGAGGAAGCCGACCAAATCGAGAACGCTATCCTAGCGGGTGGTCCCGTTGAGCTTTACAAAGCTGTAAAGGGCCGATTGCCAAAAGGAGCGGAACCAGCTGCCGCTCGCGTGGAGCCTGGGCCGCTACCTCCACAAGAGTTTACTCCCGAACACCAAGCTCGCTTAACCGAGTTGGAGCGTGCAGCAAGCACCAAACCTAAGTACAAAATGGGACCTGAGGGAAAGCCACAGAGAATTCACTCTGGACGTGTTCTATCTATTCCAGAACGTATGGAGCTTGATAAACTACGAGCAGCAAAAGAAGCCTCCTCGCCTGCTGTGGCTGACGACTTTATCAAGCGCATGGATAAGGAGAGTGCAGAGCTTGCTAAGGAAGCAGAACCCGAAGCGAAATCGGAGGAGTCGAAAGCTGATCGACCATTCGCAGATACAAAGAAATGGGATACTCCGCGACTTGAGCGCTTAGCTACGGCCGCGGAGAAACGGATTGAGGAATCGAAAACCAAGTTCGAAGAATCGAAAGCTACTGATCGTCGTCGCAGGATGAAGAGCTTGGCTACCGAGGAACATGCAGAGGGAACTAAGCGATTGGAGGACGAGCTCAAACAGTTGCAAGAAGAGCTTGGCGCTCGAAAGAGTAACAAAACTGCTGCTGCGGCAATAGCTGCTGGTGTCGGAGTTGGAGCCGCGGTCACAGCTGTGATAGCTACCAACCCTGATGTGAAGGACAAAGCTGGAACTGCAGCGATCGCAGCGGCAGCCCTTTTTGGCTTTCCACGAGAATCGATTGGTGCGCTGTATAAAGCTGCTGATAGCGGCGGTCGTGTGCTTGAACGTTTAGCTGAACGTGCGCCAGAAAAATCAGTGTATAAAAAAGCTGAGATCGTATCGGAGATGAATCGACAAGATATTCCTAAAGCCGAACAAGATATTATTCGAGGGTTGTTGGGCAAACCGGGAGACACGATTTCGGCCGAGGAGTTAGTTCAAGGCTTTAAGCTAGCAACGCAGAACTTTGAACTAAAACCTGTGAAGACAGAAAAGTATAATGATGTTGGTATAGAATATATTCGTCCTCCAGAAACATTCTTCACTGAGGAACAGGAAGCTCATACCACTGTTTGGAAACTTCCAGAGAGTTGGAATATTCCTGCACGAGGGCATTTTGAGGAATTGGGACCAAATCAGTATGGACACACACGCAGCTTTGAAGAAGATGGTGTGCGGCATGTAGTGGAGCTACAGAGTGACTTGCTACAATCTCAGAAAGAACTCTCTGGTGAGGAAAGAAAAAGCCTTGAGCATGCACTTAAAGCTACTCGATCTGGAATGGCTGGTGCAGCCGCTGCGCTAAAAACAGCTAAACTTCCCGAAACAATTAAGCAGATTACTGAAGAGCAAAATAGAAGAATTCTTCGCGTTAATGAACTTGAAGCAAAGCTTAGTGGAGGTAAAATTGAGGGACTTGACTCTGTAGCTAAACAATGGCCTCGTCGCTTGATACAAGAAGAACTTGCTCAAGCTGGGCGAGAGGGATTAAAGAAGATTAGATTTGCTAGCGCAGATACGGTGGCGTTAGTAGAACAGTGGCCAGATGCGGCACGGAAACGCAGCGCTATTATTAGAAATTTAGAAAAAGATGTTCGAGATTATGAAGCTTGGTCTACTGATAGTCATTATGATACAGCTCATCAAACGAAGTATCGAAGAGCAAAACAAGAAGCATTAGAAGAAATTGAGCGCTTGAAAAAAATATCTGGAAGATTTAGTCCTAGAGATCAGCCAATCTACGATCGCTACAAAGGTGAAATCACCAAATATCTAAAATCTCTAGGCGCCAAAGATTACACTGACCCTCACGGTCACACATGGTTAGAGCTTCCCACCAAACCTGGTGTTCCACCTCGCCAGTTCGGTAAAGCAGATCCCAAGCTAATTGCCGGAGTTGGGATTGGAGCTGCCGTTGGCGCCTATGCTGCGAGCGACGATCACAAAGTTGGCGGTGCGGCAGCTGGAGCGTTGGGAGGAGCGTTGTTAGTAGGGATGTTTGCTTCCAAGATGTTTGCGAAGGCGGAGGGTGGAATCCCTGCTCGAGAACTAGCAGCTGGTCTCGCGAGGTTAGTAGGTCGACAAGTTGCTAAGCAAATAGAACTTTTAAAATTCGCTGCTTCGATTCCTCGTGACTATCGCCAACATGCAGAACAGATCTATCATTCTCTTGAGGATCCCACAATCAAGCTTTCACCTCGTGCCGCAGAGCTAAAGTTTAAGTATGTCAATCCTATAATGCGTCAAAACGCTCTGTTGCGAGAATCATTAAAAAAGCTTGGTGTAGATATAGGAGAGGATGTTGACGCTTATGTTCACCGAATCGTAAAGGGAAAACCCTCAATTTTTGAACAGTTTGCTCGAACCGCTCCGCAGGGTCGAACGTTCTCACAGTTTGCACCACCACTCGAAGATCGTACAGTGTTCAAGCTAACGGATCCTGAAACTGGCGATGCGATGTACGGTGTGAAAGATGAAACAGGACAGGGCTATAAAGCTTACAAGAACAGGAAAATCGTTGGCTCTGGTAAGATTAGTCCAAAAATCTGGAAAGAGGGAAACGTTCCCTTTGGGGGTAAAACACTAAAACGTTCCCAAGCCACGACCAAAGAACTTGAGGAACATACTCCTCTTGAGTATCATCACGACGCCTTGGCATCGGCGATTGCTAGTAACGCGCGCCTCACTAAGGTCCGAAACAACAACGTGTTTTTAAAAGATCTGTTGAAATCTCCCGGCGCATCGGAGATTGCTCTCAAGCGTGATGCTCCGCCGGATTGGCGTGCAGTGCCGCAAATCCCGCAGCTTCATGGTTACAAGTTTGCTCCGCGTATTGCTAATGTGCTCGAGGATTTTGCTGGTGCTCCCGGTAGCGATTTGGTTGAGGGTATCGCTAACGTTAGCCGAGTGATGACGGGTTCACTATTTTGGAATCCTCTTCCTCACATCTTCAATGTGCTAGATCACTCGATCATACAGAGGGGATTGGTGAGTGGATGGTTAAACCCTGCTGCATATCCTCGCTTGATAAGAACAACGTTGAAGGCATCAAAGGCTGTGACAGAACAAAACGCTGACTACCTGCGATTTGTGAAGGAAGGTGCTGGGCTAATGTATCCCAACGTGTTGTTGAGCGATTTTTCTCGGAAGGTGTTAGATCGCTTAGGTCAACAACCGGAGATGGGAACGGTCGCTAAAGCGTGGGGTTACGTTAGTCCCGCCGAGATGGTCCGACGAATCTATTCTTTTTCTAGGAAAAGCTTGTGGGCTGTTAACGATATCTTGATGATGCAGGCTTATCTAGAAAAGGAAATGGTCAAACCAGAGGTAGCGATCGCTGATGTTGAGAAACATATTCCGAACTATCGAGTTCCTGACGTTGTGCTTGGTAGCCGTATGTTGTCACAAGCCCTCCAATCTCCGATCTTCACCGCGTTCGGTCGCTACGATTACGGTAGGATGCGATCATACGGCGAAATGGTAAAAGGTGTAATCGGAAAAGATCGAACGATAAAGGATCGTGCAAAAGCCCTCGATCAAATTGCTATGCTCACCGTGATGGGCGCCGCAGTTTATCCCTTACTAATGGACAACGCAGCGAAAGCTATCACTGGAAATCCTAATGCTGAGGCTACGCGCTTTGGTGCTTCGGGGATACCATATCTGGTGTATAGCTATCTACACGGTAAGAAGCAATTCTCACAAGTTCTACAAAGCTCTTTCCCAACGGGAATGGCCGCTAAAGCTGGGATCGAACTTGCTACCAACAGAGATTTATATGCTGGTAGACACCTAATCGAGGAACCTAAGGATATTGGTGATTACCTCGCTAAGCAAATCTCTCCCCTTGGAACTGCTGCACGTATCGAGAGTGGACAGTTAACTCCTGGCCAGTTCGCTGCCTCCGCTGTTGGTATCCGCTCACCGATGACCACAGCGCAGAAGAAAGATCTAGCGGCAAAACGTCTACGAGAGAAGACTAGAAAGCGTGTTGACCAACTACTTGGTAGATGAGTGGTGTTCCAAATTGGAACAATAGTACAATGAAAATTCTCTTAATCGATTCTGACACCGTGGGGTTAAATTTCGCGCTACGATGCCAGTGGGCTGGCCACGTAGTCAGAGTGTGGCAACCCCGGTCGATGGGCACCGGCGAGCGTTGCGATATTGGAGATGGGATGATAGAGAAGGTGGGAGACTGGAACATTCATCTCTCATGGGCCGACCTCATCATCGTTACCACCAATAGTCGCTATGCAGCAGAGCTCGAGCCGCTCTATGAACAGGGCTACCCAATCGTTGGAACCAACAAAGCATCGGCCGAACTCGAACTCGATCGAGCAATCGGTCAAGATGTACTTGGCGAGTGTGGAATCGAAACGCTGGATTTCGAGGAATTCTCCGAATATGACAAAGCTATCGAATTCGTCAAAAGGGCAAAAAAGATCTACGTCTCTAAACCCTGGGGTGGCTCGAGCGATAAGAGTCTCTCCTATGTACCAAAATCTAACGAAGACCTCGTCTGCAGGCTCGAGCGCTGGCAAAAAGAAGGTGTCAAAGGCAAGTTTATTCTCCAAGAAAAAATCGACGGAACTGAAATGGCCGCCGGCACGTGGTTTGGGCCTGGAGGATTCTCGAAAGCTATTAATGAAACTTGGGAAGAGAAAAGGTTCATGAATGATGGGTACGGACCGAATACAGGGGAAATGGGGACTGTACTTCGTTATACTAAGCACTCCAAATTGTTCGATCAAGTTGTTAAGCCGCTTGAAGATAAGCTACACGAATTGGGTTTCGTTGGTAACGTTGATGTAGCTTGCATGATTGATAACAAGACAGGTCACCCGTGGGTGATGGAATTCACTATGAGATTTGGTTGGCCAGCGTTTAACCTCATGTTAGCCCTTCATGAGTGCGATCCTGCAGAATGGTTAGCAGATCTGCTGGTGGGACGAGATTCCATTGAACACTCCAATGAGCTGTGTTGTGGTGTGCTGATGACGCTGGGGGACTATCCCTGGGAAAAATGGCCTCACCACAAGGTTGAGGGCTGGCCTATCCGTGGACTAACCGCTGAGGTACTGGGAAATGTGGCTCTCACTAGCGCAAAGCTGGGCAAAGCTCCAACAATGGTTGGCAGCGAAATTCGTGACGTTGAAGGCGTCGTTACAGCGGGTGAGTATGTTTTGGTCGCGTACGGTAAAGGTAGAACCGTCGAAACCTCCCGACAAGCCGCCTACAAAGTAGTAGATCAAATCTCGTGGCCTCCCCACATCAACGTTAGGACCGATATTGGAAAGCGCTTGGAACAGGGGCTCAAAGAACTACATCGCCACGGTTACGCGATGGATGTGAGCTATGGGAACTAACAATCCCCAAAGCGAGGCTGATAGCTTGATTTTGGGCGACTGGAACGCTATCTGCTTCCGTTGCGGGTCGAAGTTCAAAGCTTCGGCGATGCAGAAGAATTGGCAAGGTTATTACACTTGCCGGCGTTGCTGGGAACCAAGACAACCTCAGGACTTCGCAACTGGCATCAAGGAGATCACCACTCCTCCTTGGACCCAGCCGCCTCCGACCGATTCCTTCGTCGTCTTCTGCGGTCCCAACGATCGCACAGCGATTCCGGGCTACGCTATTCCCGGATGTGTGAGGCCTGGCTTTATCGATGCTGCGTGGATAGGCAATTTCACCCCGGTGGGTGAGATCTATCCCTACATCCCCTCAGCTCTCGTGGAGCGCTAGATGACTAGTAATGACACCACCTTCGTCCAAAATCAGCTCCCTGTCATCAACGCTGCTTGGCTTAATGATGTAGGTGCCGCCGTCTGGGGCGGAATCGGCGGAGGTCGAGGCGGCACTCCGCCTACGACTCCCGCGCAGGTCAAGGTCAATCTCGCTATCACTGCAGGCGATGCAACATATCTGCCACAGGGTCCGAGCGCTGTTGCAACCACAGTGAACGGCTCACTGATCCAGGTCGTGAGTGCCTTTAACGACTTGTCGCCGGCGCAGCAAGCTGACATCATGGCCGGCACCCTGTTGCTGGATTGCTCCGCAGGACTCCAGAGCAAATTCAACTGGGCCTCCACCAACGCAGGGGCAGTGTACGTCCCGCCCTACGCTTATCGATGTGCCTCAGGGATCTCCGTCCTCGGCCAAGCTTCAGTGTACTCGTTCGGATTTCAGCCAACAAATCCTCCCAGCGGTGCTCGCTTCGTATTCGACCTCGCTGTTGCTACCTGCGTGACGATGGGTGGATCCACCTCAACCGATCAGTCCTGCTCTCTCAAGGGTGTTTCAATTCTCCGAGCTGCTGGAACGATCCCTGCGGGCTCGATCGGCCTGATGGTGCAGAACGTCTACGCAACGACGATCGAGGACGTCGCCGTGATGCGTCACTCGATCGCCATCAACTTCAAGATGAACGCAACGGGAACAGCTGGCATCAGCTGCATGATCGACCGCTTGTGGACTGGAGCGATCTCGGATTGTCATGCTGTGTTCGATTCATGGCCGGAGGCGCGCTTCAACCAGTGTCGCTTCGGGATGAACGGAGCCGGCGATCTCGCAGGGAATGAGTACATCAGGATCCAGGGTGGTACCTCGAACGCCGCGGGAGGCCCTGATACGCTGACGTGGGTCAATTGCCAGTTCAACCAGGGCGCTAATTCTATGACGAACTGGATGAGCTTTAAGAACTTCCTCGTGGGCAGTTCGTCGGTTGGAGGGCTCTATTCGTTCGACACCTGCTACATCGAGGACAACGTCCACGGAATCTTCTCTGATGCTACGTGGGTCACCAGCAACGGAGCGTTCGCCGGCATCCTGCAGTTCATGTTCGTGAACTGCGTGTTCAATCCGAACACGAACACGTTCCAGTTCTTGAACTTGAACGCCGGCACGCAGATCAACAACATGACGATCGCCGATAGTCAGATCAAGTGTGCCTTCACCTATGCTGGAACAGCACAGATCAACACGCTGACTGTCACTAACACTCAATTCCTGGGCGCTGTGAACCTAGCCGGCATCAGCAATTCGGTGGCTGTGTTAGGAGATAACACCTATGGTAATGGTCTAACGCTGTCTGGGTCGTGGGGTGGCTGCCTGAGCGTGATTGGTGGAGGCATTACCAGCGGCGTGCTGAGTAACACTGCTACCGGGACGGTGAAGATCGATGTTGCGCCCTACAACTCGCTCCTGGCCTACACTCCCACCCTCGCCTTCGGTGGAGTTTTCCTGCCCTCAGGCCAGTACACCACCAAGGTAGGCGCGTATCAGGTACTAGGCAACAGGGTAACGGGTCAGGGAATGATAACTCTCAACAGCATTGCTGGTGCAGCAGGCGCAGCAACGCTCGAGGGCCTTCCCTTTGCGCCTAATGGCGCCCCCTACGGTGGGGGAGGTGGAGGGATGATTAACTTCGCTACGAACATGATTGCGCTAAGCGCAGCGCCGATGATGCTATCGATCGCAGCTGGGACACAGTTCAACATCTATCAGATGTCAACCACTGGGCTCACTGCTGTCACTGCGGGCAACTTCTCTGCCACCAGCACAATCCACTTCACTTTCGAATACTTCATGTGAGAGCCGAAGATGAAAGGTCAATTCAAGAACGCCCCCGGCAGCAACCACGAGCCTCCCGCCCACCTCGATCTCTATTGGCACCCACCCCGCAACAAGATTTCGATCAAGGTGGGCGAGCTACACGATGGGATCGCGGAGATCTATGATGGAATGCCCCAGGCCGCGATTGACGCCTTTATCGTGAAGGGGACCGAGATTGCAGATAGCTAAGACCACGATTGAGAATGCGAAGCAGAAGTATCTGGCTCGTCCCGTCTATCGGACGATCTCCAAGACGAAGCCTATGGCCCTCGCTGTCGCCTTCGCTGTGCACGCTCCGGCGCCGAAAGCAGCAGTGGAGATCGATCACTACGAGCGACATCGCATCCAGTGGATGAAGCGTGATCGCAACGGAGAGATAGTGCCAAGATGACTGTAAGCGATTGGGCTCAGGTCATCGGAGTCATCGTTGCGATCGCCGGCCTTATTGGCGGCGTGGTGGGATGGATGCTGCGGCAACTGTGGGGCGCGGTGAAGGAGCTGACGAGTGACGTGTCAAAACTGCAGCAATCCCTCCCTGGGGTCTATGTGAGGAAAGATGAGATGCAGCATTTGGAAGAGAGAATTTCTTCTGAAATCAGGGGCGTAGCTCACACCCTCGAGCGGCACATGGAGAACTCTACCCAGCTGTGGGTGAACAGCCAACGCGATCCAATCCCACCTAGATCATGACTCACGACGATCACAGGCTAGACAGCTATGCGCAGGTCTTTCACATAGGCAATGCGCATGTATCAGTAGACTATTATGCGGATCAGCCTAAGCCTGGACCACACTGGATCTTCACCGTTGAACGGGCGGGGATCAAACGGATCTACAAGTACACGCTGCGGCCGAACCATCTCTTGGAAATGCAAGCGACGAAGAGTAGCAAACAGATAGCTGAGTTCCTTCTTCACCATGTTAAGTCGGCGGAGCCGGTGAAAACTGTTAAGCGAGGAGAGGAGAAATGACTCCACAAGAGTTTATCAACGCAATCACTCCTGCTGCACTAACTTCAGCTAAGGCTACAAAGGTGCCAGCCTCATTCGCTGTCGCAGAGGCGGCCCTAGAATCGGGATGGGGCTCCTCGAAACTTGCGCAGGAGGGTTTCAACCTGTTCGGCGTGAAGGCTGATCCATCGTGGACAGGAGAAGTGCTGCTGATGAACACCAGGGAATTCCTCAACGGTCACTGGATCATGCTGACAGCAAGCTGGCGTAAGTATGACGACTGGCTGGGAGCCATCACAGATCACGCAGCATTCCTGCTAAACAATCCTCGTTATGCTTCGGCCTTCGCTACCACCAACGCAATTGACTTTGTAAACTCGGTGGCTGCTGCAGGCTACGCGACGGATCCGTCGTATGCGGAGAAGATCATTTCGATCATGCAAGAGCATCAACTAACCACACTGGATCTAACATGAATGCTTGGCTGGCAAAGGCGTGGCTCCATCTTCGTGGCGCAGTACGATCGTGGACGATCTGGTTCAACGGAGTGATAGCAGCGGGGCTTGCGGTGCTACCATCACTTCAGGACTGGTTTCCGTCCCTCCAGGGCTACGTCCCGGCGAAAGCTTATCAATATGCTACCGTAGTGATTCTGGTAGGGAATTTCGCCCTGCGCTTTAAGACCAACAAATCCCTCGCGGAGAAGGTTCCTCAACCCATTCCCGCGGCGGCTCCGTGACTCCGCTCATAGAAGCGGGCCTTGCCCTGCTGTTGGTCGCGATCTACAGCGTTGCTTGCATGTTTGGGGGCTATGAATTTGCGCAATCGAGAGCGGCGAAGCAGCAGGCAACTCTGGAGGCGAAGGCCACGACTAACACCCAAACGCTGGCCACGGCCAACGCTATTGCTGCTGCCCCGATCATCAAGTACATCGATCGCATCCAGACCGTAACTCGCACAATCACCAAGGAGATTCCCCTTGTTCAAACGATCACATTACCTGCTCTCTGTCCTGAGCATCCTGCTGTGGTTTGTCCTGCTGCTATCACCGCTGCTGACCGCTTGCTCATCGATTCCGCCGCTCGTGGCATCGATCCCTCCCCCAGACCCAGTGTTGATGGCTCCCCCTACCCCGCTGGATCTCTTACCGCCAGCGTCGTTGCCAACTACGGCCGGTGCAATAGCTACATCGCCCAGCTCAAAGGACTCCAAGACTACGTCCACAGAACGATAGAGGGACAAAAGTTGTTGTGTCCTAAGCCCTAACGGTGACCGTTAAACTGACCACACTTAAAGCACCGTGTTCGCACTAAGAGATTACGAAATCTACACTTTTTACACACCCACGTCGGTGGAGGCCTTTTCAATGGACTTACGTTGACGTTCATATAGTACTCCAGCTACGAACCATCGGAAGGATTCGGGCCGCGCAAAGTGCTGATCTATGACGTGAACACGATGTAGAGGATCACGCTCCTTACTCAACCTATCGAATTCAGCGGCCAGATCTTTCAGATCTGATGGAACATTCCCTCTTCCCTCTTGTATTGATTGTTCAGTCATAGCCTCTCCTCACCCCAACCTATAGTCCATTCCCTCGCGTTCTGAGACCTGGTTAAACGCGTTGATTACGGCTTCACCTAGATCGATATCCTCTCGAGCGGCAACCAGATCGAGGTAGATCAAGGTGTCGGCCAACTCTTTGGCCAACATCTTCACGGCGGCCACTCTATCAGAGAAATTATTACTTGACTTGATCCCGTCGTCCATGCGTTTTATCTTCTTGGCTATGTTAGCTGCTTCACCGGCTTCCCCGCACATAGCGGCCGTCCACTCCATTGTGGACCACCCTTTGATCGATCCACCGTGCCAATCACGAGCGCGATTCAGTGAAACAGCACGTAACACTGCGAGATCTAACGAGGTTTTCATAGTAACTCCTTGTAAAGTGATATTCCAAATTGGAACACAAGTTATTCCGCACGTTTATCTATCCATCGATAGATCTTTTCCTTGGTTTGCAAATTGTACTGCACCGAGATGACACCCATTTGCTCTAACGTCCGCTCTATCTCTAACAAGATGTTCGCGTCGAGGTCGCGGTGAAACTTTGCTAGCACTGCACTTCTGGTTGTAATCTTCAAGCGTTCGATATAGTTGAGAATCTTCTCTTGTGAGTCGGAGTGTTTGTATTTGCCAAGCCCTCCAAACGTGTAGCCCATTTTGCGCTCAGCAAACGTTAGAATCTCTACAGCTCTGTGAAAGTCGTTGTGGTCAATCACTAAATCGTCACGCTTGCTAGCGGATAGAATCATCGCGAGCTTCCTAATGTGGGTCGCACGTCGCTCACAATAGGCTGCGAACCGAGGATCTTCGACTGCGGGCTGACCAATGGAAATTAGATGTTCCTGCTCTGTGTACCACTCTTCATAGCACTTGCTACCGTCAGAACTGAACGTGAATTGACCTTTAAGTTGACTTATCTTCTCGAGATCTCGTTCGAGAATATGTTCTAAATCTGTCTCCTCTGAGGTGAGTTGATGCTTCGGTACGATCTTACCCTTGTTCTCCTCCACGATAAAGATACAACGTGAAGTGAAACCGCCGCCTATTGCCTCGGTAGGTAACATTGACTGGATCCACTCAGGAGCGGTAGCTCCTAGCAAGTTGAAGCATAGCCCCTCAAGCGAATCTCTACCACGACCGACTGTCTCATATGTCCACACACTTTTGCTATCATACCAGTCGCACAAATTTGCTAGGAGCTTCACATCGGATTGCCCTAGTAGGACTGATAGCTCCTCACTAAACGATGTGAGCGAGCAGTGAATTTTCACTTTTCCCGTGGTGGGATCTTCGTAGTTTGAAATTGCCCTCTTCATGGCTAGGATCATCGATTCTCTGGTACACGATTCAGCTGCGACCGATACTCCCGGAATATTTAGCAATAGATTCTTTGCGATCCCGAGCGCTACACCCTTCCTTGCCTTTCCTGCAGGTCCCACTAATATCACGTACAAATTGGGATAGAGGTGTTCGAATCCCCAAACTAGTTTTACTTTACGTTGCAAGGCTCCCGCTAGCAATGAGATGCCAGCCCAAGTGTGAAAAGTTTTGGATGGCTCAGAGTTTTGAACATAAGTGAGGTAGCCATCCAGGAAATCAGATAATTCCCGCACTCTATGGCTCTTTGTATTCTCCCATTCCACCAGGATTATTTTCAGAGTGATAACCACCCCAGTTCGATCCTATTTTCGAATCGGTCGCTATTTTGAATCGCCGATTGTTGTAGCATAGTTCTGGAGTCACATAGTCATACACTCGTTGTTTTAGCTTCGAGAAGTCATCGCTCTCAAAGATCGAAATTGGAAGTTGCATCAGGATCGAGTCATGAACTTGTGCCAGTAAATCTACCCTGCAGATCTGGGTTATCCACTCGTCGTTGTAGATCTTAACCATTCCCTCGTTTAACGAGTCCACCACTGTCGATTGAGGTAAGCAGCTATACGCAGCTTTCCACAAATCAGGACCCCATGCGTCCATGAAGCGAACCTTCCTACCAAAACAATTAACCAGTGCACGCTCTTTTTGAAGTTGCCGTTTAATAAACTCATACCAGATCCTAATTCCCGGATAGATGTTGTGATACATCTCAACGATTATCTTAGCTTCGCTTTGCTCCATTTCGTTAATCAGCGCGAATTGGTTAGGACCTTCGTCGTAGTTCAAACCGTGGTTAGACTTTTTCCCGCATTGCCTCATCGACATCGTTCGAGGGAGGCGAACGCTAACGTCGCCGTCAACCCTTAACTTTGAGATAATGTCTGGATCAGTGTTATTTCCAACCAGCTTGTTTTCCAGCACTATTAACTCCGCTGGTTGGTGGAACATTAGGGAAGCGGTGTGAACGTGGGTGTCGAGACCGCTCTCCACCACGGACAACATGTTAGCGTCTCCAGAGAGATAGGCTACAACCACCCACTCGGCTTGCCGTTTATCTACTTCCCAGAGAATATATCCTGGATCCGCAACCAGGAACTTCTTGAATTCTTGAGGGAGATTCTGTTGGTTGGTGCCAGTACCGAAAATAGTTTTACTGGAGGATAATCTCCCAAACTTCGTACCTCTAGGATTATACGAACAGCGCATTCTCCTGTCGGAGTCAAACTCAATATCAAGGTATGTTCCGAATAACTTCTGGAGCCCCCGAATATCTTGGACAAGCTTTGCCTGTCGTAACCCAGGCCGCTTAGCAGTGGGACGAGCGAGTCGCTGGAGAGCCGTATCGTCCACTGTAATGGCTCCGTCGTTATAGTAGGGGGTGATACCGAGTTCGACGTAGAAATATTTTTGGCAATCTTTGGAGGAGTTGACATTTAGTGATCGTCCACACAGTTTATCAAGCTCGGCTTGTTTCAGTTTTATCGATTCGCTGATCTCTTGCTTGGTAACCTCCATAGCGTCCATGTTAACCGCTATGCCGTGAGTCATCATAAACACAAGAGGATCAAGTAAACGGATGGTTAGATCGTATGCTGGTTGGAAACCGTCAGCTAGGTCAGGCCATATCTCATTGTGTATCTGCATCATGCAAGCAGCGTCGAGGCAGTTGTAACGCAGAAAATTGCTGTCCACACTAATCTCCAACCACAGAATCGATTTCTAGTTTGATTCGAACAACTGTTCCAGCAGGTATATAGGGTGTGAAGACCAGTAATGCCTGCTCATTATTCAGAACCTTTACAGTTAAAGTTTCTCCCAGCCGAATACGTGGTGGAGCTTCTGGTGGAGCTATCCACTCAGTAACGTGAGTTACTACATCATCTCTCCACATGCTAAGCCTCATCCTTGATGTTCTGAAACTTCACAAGATCCTTCCAGAACTCCTGATTTTCACAGTACAACGATCCTAGAAAATCAAGACCCTTTCGTAGTTCAGGATATTGCACAGAGTGTGCTATCATGGTATCGTGGATCGGTCCACGTACCACGATACCACACTTCATCAATAGGAATTGTATATCGAAGATTGAGTTTTGTACTACTTTAATCGAGCGCTCGTTGCCCAACACCCTTTGGATTCCTAGCCAAATGTGTACTTCCTCTTCGAGTGACCACCTTCCGCTTAGCGGAATCGATACCGCTCGAGAGGGATCATCGCTAAACGCGATACAAGCAATTTCGAAGTTCACAACTTCGATGTCAAAGCCCACGATGGGAGCTTCTTCAAAGTAGCGTAGCCATTCCAAGCACTCACTCAAACTCGAGAAATCATAGACCAGCTGGCGCTTGGGCCGGCGTAGCTCTGGGAACAAGCTCTCGGCTTTGGCTTTCTTGAGATCGGCGGCGATTAGGTGCCGATAGATATACATGCCCTGCAAGGCAGCGCTAGGATGGATACAGGGCACCAGCTTTTTACAATTGACCTGTGGCAGCGGTTCCCATACGTAGCCCCGATATTTGAGGATCTTACTCTGCCCGGTGAGCGCCGAAAAAGCTGTGGCACCGCAAGCCACCAGCACGTTTGGAGATAGCTCGTTCAGCTCATCATAGAGAAACTCTACCCATTCGCGCCCAGCTTCCGAAAATCGATTCTTCGGTCCGTCGAAGTATGGTAAAATCTTGTTATCGGGAGGTTTAACCTTCACCACGTTCGTTATGTAGACTTCTGAACGAATGATGCCAGCGGCGTGGAGGCATTGTTCTAACACGCTACCAGCTGGACCAACAAAGGGCTTTAGCTGTGCTGCTTCGTAAGCTCCCGGTGCCTCTCCCACGATTACAATCTTGGCGTCTTTAGGACCGACACCAGGAACAATTCGTGCTCGCTTGTCGAGTTGTAGGAAGTCCATTGCTAGGCCTCTTTGGGAATGTCCAGTAACTCCCGCGAGTCTCGCTCGATAGCTAGCATAAAGCGATCTCGATACTCTCCATTGATCTCCCATCCCATAGCGCTCAAGCCCAGGTTGAAAGCAGCTCTAATTGTCGCACCGCTACCGAGAAATGGCACCAAAATCTTTGTGGCCGGAGGAACTAACGTTCGCAGGATATCTTCGATCAAAGAAACGGGCCGCTCAGTGGGGTGAATTTTCTGGCTAGGCGTTAGCCCCGAGTAGTTGAACACGTTCAACCTACCGTGTTGCATGATTACTGGTTTGCCCTTACGAGCCATGAAAAAGGGTTCGTAAGCGCGACCGAGATATAACTCTGGTTGTAGCGTTTGGCCTTGGGACTTAACCCAGATGCACGGTATGTCATCTACTAGCCACCCCGCATCCTCGAGTGCTGCGTAGACCTGTGAATGCCACGTTGGGCCGAACCAGAACACCAGCCAACAGTTGTGAGAAGCTACGCGAAAGAGCTCTTTGGCTAACCGCAACAAGAACTCTCTATAGTTCTCTGCTGGTACCTCGTTGTAGGAGCTAACCAAGTTTCCAACGGTATCCTTGGAGGACTTAACGGCGTTAAGATTGATTCCGTATGGAGGGTCGCATTCGATTAGCCCGACCTTGCCACCCGTTGGTAGCTCAGCGAGGCCCTGAAAAGTGTCGCCAATAACATAGCTTCGCTCCGCTACACGCAACGCGTCTTGGATGCCGGAGTTATAATAGGTATTTTCTGGATCTGTTTGGCGGGAACGTAGCTCGGAAACGATAGCATCTTCTTCTAAGTTTTTGATTGTTTTGAGTGCATCGTCCGCAGTAGACATTTTAGCCAGTTCTGGTATAACGTCTACGGCGTTAGCCAACTGGATTGCTCGAGCGACGGTAGCCACGCCTTTCTCTAACAGCTGTGCTGTTTTCCTACCCGACCAATCCTGCTCTTTCTCCTTGTATAACCTGTCGATATCGCGGATGATAGCTACCTCTTCGAACCACTCGAAGTTTTTCCTGTGTACGTTCTCGAAGAGTTCAATCTCTCGAGCATCAATCTCGCCATCGATTTCCCTAACGAGTGCGGGAATCTCCTCAAGCCCCGCAGCTTTTGCGGCGCGTACACGACGTTCGCCAGCCAGTAACCGCAAATCGGGGGCTACCGTTACAGGTTGGATCACGCCCTTATTTTTTATCGACTCAGCGAGCGTTTCGAGGTCGCCGAAAACCGAACGGTGTCGATCATCACAGATGATTGAATCTAGCTTAACAAAGCGCAACGTGGAATTCATACATCACCTCGCGTCCATTCACCTCCGTAGTAGTGATACAACCCAGGTTCTCCAAAATCAGCTATACTATATCTAGCTATCGCTTTCCATGAGGGCTTGCTAGATACAAACTCGTTATCTGGATAGAATTCTGGCATTCTCCTAATATAGACTGGAAATCGCTCAGCTAGAACCTCAGCTGCTTTGCGACATAGCTTAATAAATTTCTCCGCCTCCAGTACATTATCGTAGCGACGATCTTCTTTGAAGTGGAGATAGTGAGCATCTGGAGAAACTACTAAACCAAAAGCGTGAACACCGGTGTCACACATTCTCTATTCTCCCTTCAAAGACTCAATCAGCTTTAATCTATCTGCATCGGACATTGAGTCAACAAGTTTTTCCAACGCCGACATCTTTTTCACTGAGCTCTTCTTCTCCACCTTTGCAGCTTTGGCTGCGGCAACAGGCCTAGCCACCTCGCGATTGTGGCGCACCGCTCGAAGGCGATCGAGAAGTTCTTCGTTAGTGCACTGGTCGATTGGCTTTACGAGGTTAGAGAGTTGCATTTGTTTCCTGGTGTTCCAAATTGGAACAATAGGGTGGAACGCCCCGAAGGGCGTCCGCCATATAACGACTAACCACGCTTCGGTGGTCGTACAGCTGTACTCTTCACGGTGCCTTCGTTCCCTTCTGAGGGCAAGCGCGGCAGTTGGAGACGGTTGTAGATGTTTCCGTTGTCGTCTGGTTCGCTTAGTGTTAGATCACACGACGCCGTTGCACCCAGAAAATCTTGAACGTCGAACCCATCAGAGTCGAAGGGTATCCTGAATGCGTGGAGAAAGCGCTTCAACATCAGCATTTTGAAGTTCGACTTCTGCGAGTCATCGTCACCGCCAGGGAGGGAGATGAAGTGTGTAACATTGGGAGCCTTGTCGTAACCTTGGATGCCGAGCGAGATCTTGATTTGATCTTTCCCGCTGCTTTTGGATTTCTCCTCATCGGCCGAAGCGATCACCAAGTCATAGCGGCCGTTTGGTACGGGACGAGATTCTTGAATGTCAGAGAGATTTAACGGAATCTTCATGATCACTTACCTTTCGTGATTTAGGGAGCTTGCGCTCCAGTTGTTCGGCTACCGCCGAAATTCAGGTACTTCTAGTTGCTTAGCTTCCCATTGCAACAAGCCGCCGAGCCCTTGCCCAACGGGATCTTCAGCGAAGTTTACCGTTACATCTTCGAATGGATCGAGTCCTCGGATAGCAGTTCTAACAGTGGTTGTCAACCTGTCGGGTTTGGTTTGGAGCTTGTAGATTATCTTACCTTCAGTGCTTGGCTCAGCTTCGGTAACAAAGATATCGGAGAACAATAGCGGGATTTTGGCAGCTAGGCGGCCGGTTAGCATGGGCTTGCGAAAGATTCGTTTTGTTAATTCATCTTGTTTGGTCTCGAGGTGGCCGGTGAAGTAGATACCCTTTCCCATTGCAGTCATCGAGCGACACACGTTGGTAAAGGCTAACATCTGAGGACCATAGTCGTCGACTTGTGGCCACTCACCAAATCGACCGTTGATTGTGAGGATACGATCCATAACTAAATCGAGAAACGTTGTACAACTATCCATGCACAGCCAATCGTAGGAATCGAAGAAGCCACTCTCGAGCTTCTGATTGAAATCGGACTCCCAAAGTTGGTAGAGATTGCTACCACGAATCGTGGGCTTGTCGGAAGGTTTCTTGTTGGAGAGCGAGCTTGCAGCAAGATTCAGGCGATCGGGCAAGTACTCATCGAAGTCCACATCGTAGCCGCGTAGAGATAGTATGGCGTTCGAGTCGAACAGGTAAGCATACTTTTTCCCTGGTAGCGTGAGGATCTGGGTGGTTTTTCCTGAGCCCGTTTCGCCGAGAACTAGAATTCGATGCTGCACGGTGCCGGTAGAGTTGAGAGCGTTAGGCATAGCTTGTCACCTTTTGTAGTAACGAAACCGTGATTGTCGTTTTGTCAAGTTGTGACATTGGATCCTCATTGGGTAGATCTCTACAAAGGCTGGGAACAGCTGCTCTAACATATTCTAAAACGCTTTGAGTAGTCGCTCCCGAAGGGATATCCATTTTCACTCGAAGAGTGATGGTGGTGTGAGAGCGCTTACTCACATCACTCTCCAGCGTTTATCAGCTTGTCAAGTCCCAGCGTTTCGAATGGTGACCAAGGTTCGACCTTGTAGCCCTCAGGCACGCCTTCAAGATTCTTAGGCTCTGGGCAATGCCTACATATGTCCAAAAACTCGCACGGTCCGAACTTGCGGAAACACGACTCTTCGTTCTTAGAAAACAACTTGTCCGATTCGATCTTTGTGATCCAATCCACGGTACCGGTTATCCACTCATCAAGCATTCCCCGTTGGTGCGACACAGGGATAAAGCGAAACTTATCATGGACCTTCTTATGAACCAGTGCGGCGTCCACCCACACTTGGTCTGCCCCATAATAAAGGGAACCGCCGTACTCGTAGCCCTTAATCTGACCGTGCGAGTCCCAGGACTCGATGTACGCAGTTTTGAAACCGCCATCGACCTTGTAGTCACTTGTCGTTTTGTGCTCGATTATCAACGTTTGACCGTTGTACTTTATAACCTTGTCGAGTTTTCCAACGTACCACGTATCGGTTAATCCAGGGAGAGGGACCGCGAAAGGTTGTTCAATTGCTACTACTTCACAATGCGTGAGGATCTGCCAGCGTTGTTCGATGTAGTGAGCTAACATCTCTTCAGCAACCGAAGGTGTACGGGCTTCGAGTTTCTCGATATCCTCGAGCGTCAGCTCGGCGGACATTCCTTCCTCTTCCCATTTCTCGAGGAATTTGAGGGTAGCAAACTTTCGTAGATCAGTTTGGTTAAACGAGTTGGCGTTACCCCACACAGTGTCCATTGCACTATGCCAACACGAACCGAAGATCAAAGGCATTGCTGCTCGATCAGGCCTGAAATTGAGGATGTGTCTCAATTGAAAAAATCTGGGACAAGTTTTGTATCCTGAAAGCATAGTGTTATCGCGAAAAACTGATGTTGCTGTTGGCTTCACTGATATAACTCCTCTGAAAAGAACAGGGACCGCTCAACATACCCTTCCCTCGTATGCACTAACAGATTTAGTCTTTTGTGTTTTAAAGAGAAAATTGAGCAAGCTACAGAACATAGCGAAGTTAGCGATGTTAGCAAAATGTAATCGTCTGCTTGGGAGTCCTCGAAGGCACTCTCTAACTCTCTATACATCTGAGAAAGATCTAGCTTGTCAAGCGAGCCCTCGGTGCAGAACACCAGCTCACCAAAGCGCTCTGCATCGCTGTAATCGTGTGCCGCTCTATTCAAAATGTAAACGTACGACATTTCAAACCTCGAAGATAGCCCACACACCACTGGTGTTCCAATTTGGAACAATAGGGATGTGTGGGCCGATCTGTTAACGCGCGGCCTGTTGGTGAGGTTGTTGAGGAGATTTGTTCATCGCTTGCAAGCGACTCAACAGCGCGGTGCGTTCTTCTGGTGTCAGTTTATCCAACGAGCTGGTTGCTTTTTCGAACGCCGTTTGGCGAGTGACCGATCGCACATCAGGTTTCCATCCGCTCACTTCTTTTTGAATGTCGGGAAGAGGAGTGTTCTTGTCGATGTGGCGCCGCATAAACGCCTGTAACGAAATGACGATAGCGCCCTGTGCTGCCTTTGCCACGACCTCCTCGCCGAACACCTTTGAGAGATCGGTAAGGGTGTTCGGAATGTCGTACTCGACCGTGATAGGATCGGGTTTTTCCTTCGTTTTTGCCGAGATTTTCATCTGATGCCTTTCAGTTAAAGCCTACTGTCGGAGGGTGCCCAAAATGGGCGTTACAAAACCAAAAGTTAGAAAATAACGTCGTTATCGACAACTCTTGGCTCTGTGCTGCTGGGCGCGTGTTCGAGAGCTAGCATATCGTCACGCGCTTGGAGGAGCTTATCGGCGGCGTTTTGTAAA
>Ga0210394_10002459_pt1 | contig 25355 bp, 19 predicted proteins | sample IncBWC12MmetaG_FD_160121 | JGI IMG/M metagenome (GOLD analysis project Ga0210394, IMG submission 160121) | Forest soil microbial communities from Barre Woods Harvard Forest LTER site, Petersham, Massachusetts, United States - Inc-BW-C-12-M | ecosystem: Environmental > Terrestrial > Soil >...
GAGCCACTGCTCCGCAAACTCAGCGATAAATTCTCGTCTCGGTGCCAACCAAATTTCAAAGACCTTGGAATTCAAATCCAGAGGAGGAAATCTACATGCATCTTTACGTAAAAAAGGTCGTTGCCGCTCTTGCTGCAGCGGCAATCACGCTATTGCCCGCAGCGCCCGCTTTCGCGGACGGGAGCCATTCAGGGACGGCCACTCCGATCAAGCATCTGGTGATCATTTTTCAGGAGAACGTTTCGTTCGACCATTATTTCGCCACGTACCCCAACGCGCAGCCCAACGCCGACCAATCCGTCTTTTTCTCCCATGCCAAGTCCGGCACTCCCACGGTAAACGGCCTCACTGGCCCGCTGCTCACCAACAACCCCAACGCCAACAACACCGGAAATGGTGCCAACGCGATCAACCCGTTTCGCCTTGACCGTTCGCAGGCCTCCACTTGCGACCAGGGCCACAATTACGGGCCTGAGCAGCTGGCTTTTGACGGCGGCTTGATGGACCTCTTTCCCGCCAGCACCGGAGCCGGCGAGGGCCCGTTCTGCGCAGCCGCCTTTGCCTACGGCAAGGACAAAGGCCTCGTGATGGGCTATTTCGACGGCAACACGGTCACGGCGATGTGGAATTACGCACAGCATTTCGCCATGAACGACAATTCCTATGGCACGAACTTCGGCCCCTCGACTCCGGGCGTGCTGAACCTGGTATCGGGTAACACCTTTCCAGTCACCCCGAGCGCCCCTCATGCCAAGGTTGTGCCTAACAACGCTGGGCCGGGCACGCTTGTCGGCGACCTTGACCCCACCGGCGATATCTGCTCCGCAGGGACAACGGTGCAGTCGAGCGCCCCTAATATCGGCGACCTCCTGACCGCAGCGGGCGTTTCCTGGGGCTCGTTCATGGGAGGGTTTGACCTGACCATAACGAATCCGAACGGGACAACTGGCTGCCACCGGTCAAGCCCGGCCACGCCGGCCAACGGTGGGCCCACGGCGGATTACATTGCCCATCACTCGTTCTTCAACTACTTCGCTTCGACCTCGAACTCGATGCACACGCGTCCTGCGTCCGCTTCGGAAATCGGCAACGCCGGACCGGCGAACCACCAGTACGACATCAATGACTTTTATGTTGCCCTGAAGACCGGGAACCTGCCGGCCGTCAGCTTCTTGAAGGCAATCGCGGCGCAGGACGGCCACGCCGGCTATTCCGATCCGCTCATGGAACAAACGTTTTTGGTAAATACCGTCAACAGCGTGATGAAATCGCGATACTGGCAGGACACCGCCATCGTGATCCTCTACGATGATTCAGACGGCTGGTACGACCACCAGATGTCACCAATCATCAACCCCTCGGCGGTCAACACGGGCGTTGTGAACGATAGCGACCAGTTGAACGGACCCGGTGTGTGTGGCCACGGCACGCCCCTGGCCGGCATCGAAGGACGTTGCGGCTACGGCCCTCGCCAGCCGCTTCTGGTAATCTCGCCATTCGCAAAATCGAACTTCGTCGATCACACTCTCACCGACCAGAGTTCAATCATCCGGTTCGTCGAGGATAACTGGTTGAAGGGAGAGCGTCTCGGCCAGGGCTCCTTCGATGCACTCGCAAACTCGATCACCCAGATGTTCGACTTTAGTTCTGCACGGGACGGCGAAGGGGATGGCAACGGCAACGGCGACGGCAATCAAGTCTTGTTGCTTGATCCCTCGTCCGGCCAACCGATAGCTCATCACTGAAAGAGCGGCCGGTCGTCGAACCGGAAGCGACGAAAGCATCAAAGCTGAGACTTAAAGGGCCCGCCGTGCGTTAGATCGTGCGGCGGGCTCTCCTTTTCATGACTCAAGCCCCCTAGACCGCAGGATACCGGTAAGCGCCGACCAGTTTGGAGATCAGAAGCGCGAGATAGAACAAGCCCTGGACGTCGAGTCCTGCGCGATACCAACTGTTGCGCCGTCTCCCAAAGGCCCACCAGCCAGTTCGACATCAAAAAAAGCCGGGAGCACATTCACAAATAGATCGTAGCAATCCGCAGCCTCTCACGTTCTCGAACTACATCGCGCCGCGCTGCATCTCGATTCTCGCAGTTCTATTCGCTCCGGGTTTGACAGGTTTTTCGCCCGGATGTTAAAGTCGAAACTCACGCCGAGGTAGCTCAGTGGTAGAGCAGCCGATTCGTAATCGGCAGGTCGTGGGTTCAACTCCCACCCTCGGCTCCATGCTTTTCGCTCAATTTCCGCCCGTTTAGATTCTTCAATTCCTAGAGCTTTTTGTACAAACTTTGCCGTGAGAAAGGACCCGCCTAGACTCAAAGTCTCTTGTTGCTCTATAGTTGCCGCGTTTGCCGCCGCAGGTCGTGCAGCGATTGGCCACACCCCGTTACTTTTGACCCTTCCCGCCCGGTACGGGCCGGGATAGTGTGAGCATGCCAATTTGCCGCAACCGGGAGGACGACCTGAACTAATCGAAGGTCGCAAATTGGTCTAAGGTGTTGCGAGAGATTTGACGCCGGTTCCGCGGGACGGACGGTGGCGGTGGCGCCGACAATGTTCCGCACGCAGCATTCGCCCTCATGGAGGCGTTATGAGAAGGTTTCAAGTTTTTCTGACCTGGCTCTCTTCATTCTGCCTGATTTGTTCACCTCTGGGACTGGACGGCTGCTCAAGAGGCAAGACGGCGTCGGGAGGTCAGCAGGCTGCAGCTGGTGATCAAAATACATCCCCGCCCCCCGCCTCGGGATCTGCCCCGCAAAACGGTTCCCAAGAGCAGGCGGCGAGCCAACAGCAGCCGATCCAATTGCCGGATGTCGACCTCAGTCCTGCCGGCCTTGACGAGCTGCTTGCGCCCATCGCGCTTTATCCTGATCCGGTAATCGCGGTGGTTCTGCAAGCGTCGGTCGATCCCCAACAAGTGATGGATGGCGGTAATTGGCTGGCATTGGATCAGAATCAAAATTTGAAGGAAGCCGCGCTGGACCAAGCCTCGCAAAAGGCCGGATTTACTCCCGTTATGCAAGCCCTTCTTCACTACCCGTCGGTGGTCGACATGATGTGCTCACAGTTTGACTGGACCAAACAATTGGGTGCGGCTTACTCCGCAGATCCCAAGTCGGTTCTCGGTTCCGTCCAACGTCTGCGTGCGATTGCTGTGGACAATGGTGCTCTCAAGACATCGGCCCAAATGAAAGTAAGCGTCAAGCAAGATCAGGGGCAGGATATCGTCGAAGTCGAACCGGCCAACCCGAAAGTGATTTACGTGCCATCGTACGATCCTCAGCGAGTATTCAGCACCACCACAACAACAACCAACCCAGATGGGTCGACGATTACAACCACCACGACGAATGGCCCTGCGCCAACCACGAGTACAAACACGGTGGTAGTGCAGCAGCAAAAGAGTGGAGTCAGCACAGAATCGGCGGTGCTGATTGGGCTGCTTTCCTTCGGCGCGGGAATCGCGGTAGGCGCTGCGATCAACAATAATAATTACTATTACCCTCGCTGGGGTTACGGTGGAGTCTACTACGGAAGATATCCGTATTATCCGCCTCCGTACCGTCCCTACTACGGACCGGGCTGGGGGCCTTCCTACGGCTACGGTTACCATCGTCCGGTGCACTACGGCAACAACAACATCTACATCAACAACACGAATAACTACTATAACCGGTTCAACAACAACTCCAACATGAAGCCCGGTTACAAACCCATGCCTGTGCACTACGACAACAAGCCGAATGGGGTTTACAGCAAAAGTATGGGGAATCAGCCCGGGTCAAATTCGGGAGTCAAATATAATCGCCCGAACAATGGCAGCGGCAACGCGGGCAACGCGCAGACTCGGCCAGCGACCCAACCCGCGCGGCCGGGAAATGGGGCTGGAAATGCGCCGGCGAATAACCGGCCAGCCAACAACCCCGCTACCAAGCCCGGTAATGCTGGCGGAGCAGGGAACAACAATTGGAAGGGACAGACCACATACCAAGGGAATCGGGGCGGCAGCAATGCGCAGACGCGTCCGACCCAAGGAAATGCACAGGGTCGTCCGAGCAGTGGCGGAGCAAACACAGGAGGGAATAATCTCCGTCCAGGCGGCACGGCACCCGGCACGGCGCAGGGTGGAAATAAGTATGGCGGCGGCAATGTGGATCGGGGATACGGACAGCAGGGTGGGGGACGGCCAAACACGGCAACGCCTTCCACGCGTCCCTCCACCGGAAACACGACGACCCGGCCATCAACAGGGAATACGCCTGTTACTCGGCCCGCGACGAATAATCAGACGACTCGTCCGACATCACAGCCTGCGAACCGCCCGCAGCAACAACCTCAATCTGGCGGTGCGTTCGGCGGCGCGAGCAATCCCAGCGCAGATCGCGCGGCGAGCAATCGCGGTCGAGCAAGCATGGGAGCGCCACAGCAATCGCAAGGCAGCGGCAATCGAGGTGGAGCTTCGAGGAGTAAGAGGTAACTCGAAATGAAAACAAAAATCGGTCTTATTTGCGTGATGTGGCTTTCGATTTCCGCGGCACTGTGTTTCGCGGCTGACCAGAAAACTTTTGCGACACCCGACGAAGCGGTCAAAGCGCTCATGGCCGCGGTGGAATCCAACAACCAGGACGAACTGTTGGCGGTTTTTGGGCCCGACGCGAAGGAAGTTATCTCGTCCGGGGACGATGTCCAGGACAGGAATTCACGAGCTGCCTTCGTGAAGTCCTACAAAATCAAGCACGTCATCGTTACGGACGACGCAAACACGCGAGTTCTTCAAGTGGGCGCGAAAGATTGGGAGCTACCCATCCCAATCGTCTTAGCCGACGGTCGCTGGCATTTCGACACAGCGGCCGGAAAACAAGAAATAATTTATCGCCGAATTGGCGACAACGAGTTGGGCGCGATTGCGTCCTGTCGGGGCGCCATGGCTGCTCAGCGAGATTATGCCGCCGAAGGGCATGATGGTCTGCCGGCAGGAATCTACGCGGCAAAGTTGCGCAGCGATCCCGGCAAGCACAACGGATTGTATTGTGAGGCAGCCGATGGGGAGTCGGCAAGCCCCGCCGGTCCCTTCCTGGCGCAAGCCGCTGAAGAGGGATATCAAAAGGGCGATCCCTATCATGGTTACTACTACCGCGGCCTGAAGGCCCAAGGCGCGGCAGCCCCGGGTGGTGCGAAAAGCTATCTAGTGGATGGAGTTCTGAAGGGCGGCGTCGCTCTAATTGCGTATCCCGCGCAATACAAAGTGAGCGGCGTCATGACCTTCATCATCAATCAGGACGGCGTCGTCTATCAAAAAGACTTGGGAGAAAACACCACCGAAGCGGCGAAGGCGATTACCGAATACAATCCTGACAGCAGTTGGACAAAGGTCAAAGATTAGTCGCGACGGTGCCTGTGCGCGACAATGTCTGTGCGCGACAATGTGCGGTAAATTGTCTTCCGAGCATGCCCTGTATAAAGACGCTCCTCAGTCCTCAGCCTGCCCCACTCAATAAACAAGGACGTTTTATTACCCTTTTGAACAACGTGCTAGTACTCCCATATTGAAGCCGCTCCATTCTGAGACATACTTCCAGTCGGAAACTTAGCCATTTTGATGGCTGTCTTGCAATGCATAAGCCGGAAAGGGCACTCGCTTAAGAGTCGGCCCGGCAGCGGAAAATGGAGCGTGCAACGTCATGATTAGCAGAAATAGCATCCTGCCAACTCTGCTCTTGGTGATCGCAGCGGTAACGCTTGTAAATTGCGCCCCGGCCGTACCGTGCAATGTTGTGGGTAGCGGTGGTGGTGCGGCACGGTTACATCGCGATACCACAACGAATATTTGCGGTAATGGCGGCGGTGGTGGCACGCCCACGTGCAGCATGACCCTCAAGCCGGTGCAGGTGTTGCTGTCGGTGGATTCCAAAGGCGCGATCCAGGAATACGGCATCGACTCTACGACCGGCGCGCTCACCTTGATGTGCAACACAGCGACAGCAGCTCTCGGGCCCATTGCAGTTGCAAACAACAATTTCGTTTACGTGCTCGATCAAACCACAACCCCAGCGCAGGTTTTCGGATTCCTCATTGCCCATGGGAATTCTGGGGCTCTGGCTGCAATTACAGGTTCTCCCTTCCAGCTCTCTGAAGGCATCTCCGGAAATACGTCGCTTGAAGCCGATCCGCTCGGCCGCTTCATGTTCGTGACGAATCACGACAATAACGACGTGCACGTTCTCACCATTGGTCAATCCGGCGCGCTCACAGAAGCAACGAACTCCCCATTCCTCGTCGCAAATCCAGACTTTATTGCCATCAATCCCGCAGGCAACATCGCCTTTGTTCCTGACTCAGTAGACGGAAATATCTTCATTTTCTCGCTCGATGCAAACGGCCAGCTGACGAATAATCCGGCATCGGGATCTCCGTTTATTATCGGGATGGGAAACAATGCGCCCCACTTCGCACTCGTGCATCCCAACGGAAACTTCTTGCTCACTGCTAATGAGGTCACTTTGAGTTCGTTTTCGATCGATTCCACGAACGCCGGAGCGCTCACCCAGGTCGGCGGTTCTCCCTTTTCGCCGGGGGGCGCGGGCGACTCGCAAGTGGCCCCGTTGACCGTCACTCTGGATATGTCGGGGAAGTTCCTCTACGTCACGCCGCTAGGCACCGTGAACGGCGGCATCCCCGGATTCTTAAGCGAAAATATAGTTGCCTTTGCGTTCGATCCCACGGCCGGCGGGATGACGCCTGTGCCCATGTCGCCATTCATTTCCACTTCGACGCTCGATATCATTGCGAACCCGCTCCTCGAGCAAATGTTCATCGCAACCTCAAACACCAGTTCGATTCTGTTCGGTGTGGCTCCCATCGATGCCAGCGGAAACCTCACGTTGCCCACCACCAGCCTGGCGGTCACGTCCGTGGTTCACCCTGTCGTCGTGAATATCAACTAGAGGCACAGCTTAAAAATCCGCAGCGTTGGTTTGGACCAGGTAGCCACGACGACGCTTCCCTCGTCGTGGGCCTTTTCTCCCCGCTTTTCGACTGAATTAAAACCCCAAAACATCCCCAAAAAGCAGAAGGCCCGCCTCTCAGCGGGCCTTCGAGGGGGAGAAAGCTCACGGCCACTGCGCGGTGGGCCTAGAACTCTTTCCTCGACCGCAGTCTAGTGGACTGCAAGAATCCAGTCAAGCAGGAAAGGCACAATTTACACGTCCGACAAGTCCATTCAATTCAGTAGTTTATGGTTAGCGGCACAAAGTCTGCAAAAGTTTTCCACTATCCAGGTCACTTACGATATCCGTAGAAGTCCTCTGCATTGATGGGCTTACTGGAAAGCCCCAGCTGCAACACCTGCACCTGGTCAGGCCGGTCGAAGACTTTATTTGTCGCTCGCTTCACCACCAGCCGCACGCCTCCGAATGCCAGTCCTGCAATGATCGCAAACAAGCAGATTACGCCGGTGCCCATAATCGCGCCCACAATCATCACGCCGATGCCGGGCTCCTTGAACTCGAATGTCGGCTCATTCCAGGTAATCTGCGTCCCCGACTCGAGCTGATCCAGAATGGCGTCAGCTTCCTTCTTTGTGGCCGCGCCCGAAACAATCGCCACCAGGGTCATCGCGCGCCTCGCATAGAGCGGCTTGGCACTTCCTGCGCCTTTGGAATCATTTGCGCTTTTCGATTCGTTAATATTGAACTGCTTCTGCAACTCAGCAAGTTTCTTCGCAGCCGTTTGCGGTGTCGGGAAGTCTGCAATCACAAAATCAACTTCGTGGCCGTTCAAGCGATACTTTGCTGTCTCTGCTTCCGCTCCCTGCGAAAATCCCAGCCAATCGCCGTCCGCGAGCGGGAAAAACTGGTTGAGTGTTTCAGGCCCCAATACGTACTTGTCTGTGCGGTCGACGAATCCCTTGGTTGGCAGGTGATCTCCGATTGTCGGAAGCAAGCCGGATTCCGCATGCGGAGTTACAGTTGCAACCAGAACTTTCAAGGCGGCGCTATTTTTCTGCAAATCTTGTCCCTTTACTTCGAGAACAAGGTTGCCGGCGAGCACCAGTGCATGCTCGCGCGACGTGGACGAATGCTCGGTGAACTCGGCGCGAGGCATGTCCGTTGTTCGCAAGAACGAGTACAGGCCGTAAGCGCCGCTGGGATCCTTCATCTTGTACAGATTTACTTGCAGTGTTTCAGTCCCTCGCGAGTACGCACCATTTTCACCGCTTACCAATCCGTATTCCTTCATCGCAGCCTGTATTCGCTCAGCCGGCATGCTTCCAATTTTGTCGCCATTGTAAATGGTGGGCTGAGCGATGCCCGCCTGCACGCTTCCTGACCAGCCGGCGAACGAACCAGGGAGGATTCCTTGGGCATGTGCGGGCAGCGCCGCAAGAACCAGAGTCGCCACAAACAAAACTACGGTCAGACGCATGAATGCTTTCATTTGGGTTGAGTGCACGAGTATTAGATGCCGGAATACTACTTGTGGTTCCCGTTTGGCGCCACTGGTCCGGTACGATCTTCGGAGACGAGCCGGGACTTGTTCATGGACAGGCTGTTTAGGCTGTCAAGATAGGCTGCAATACCGCGGTAAAGGCCGTCAGCCACCCGCTGGCGCTGGTCGGTTTTCCGCAGCAACCTTTCATCGCTCGGGTTGCTGATAAAAGAGATTTCCGAAAGCACCGAAGGCATATTCGCGCCAATCAGCACGATAAACGGCGCTTTCTTCACGCCGCGGTTGTGTTCTTCCTGGCTCACCGTTTGGAGGCGGCGCGAGAGCGAATCCTGAATATCCGCTGCCAGCTCCTTGGATTCTTCGATCTTTTCGTTGCGCGCGATCTTCTTGATGATGTCCTGCAAATCATGCAGCGACGACTGCGACAGCGCGTTCTCGCGAGTGGCCACTTCCATCGATTCGCCCGATGTGGCGAAATTCAAATAGAAGGTTTCGATTCCTCGCGCATCGGGGTCGTGGCTCGAGTTGGCATGAATCGAAATGAAAAGGTCGGCCTTCGCCTGGTTGGCAATTGATGTTCTTTCTTCCAGCGCAACGAAAGTATCGTCGGTGCGCGTGTAAACCACTTCTGCGCTGGGCAACTTCTGCTCGATCAAGCGGCCGAGCCGCATCGCCACGTCGAGGCACAGATCCTTTTCCATCAAACCGTGCGGGCCGATCGTTCCCGTGTCATGCCCGCCGTGGCCCGGATCAATCACGATGCGGCTGATTTTCAATCCCAGCGCGCGCGTCAGCGAACGCTGCCCATCGCGGTTCGGCTTCGGCTCGGGAGCCGGCGCCGGCTTGAGGCCGGCAATCTGATCAGCTTTCACTTTCGATTTCGGAATCGCAGGTTTCGAAGCGAGATCGGCCGCTGAGTTTCCCGGTGGTGGAGGCGTTGCGCTGCGAGAATTCGCCCGCACCGATTCGGCAGCTTTTGCCGCGGACTTCGGATCGTCAACACGCGGAGCGGCGGCTTCTCTTGCCGCGTCTTCGGAGCGAACATCAATCACCAGGCGGTAAGGATTGGAGAGAAACTGCGTCGAGTAATTCAGCGCGCCGCCTACGTCCAGCACCACGCGCACCACCGTCGGCTTGTTCTGTCCGAAGTGAACTGATTTCAAAAGCCCCGCGTCAACCTTGGGAGACTTGTCCGCCTTCGGATCCACCTGCGCTTTGTGCAGGTCGAAATAAAGCCGTTCCGGCGATGCCACATGCATCGACTCGTACTTCACCGTATCACTCACTGCCACCACGATGCGCGTGTGGCCCGGGGAATTCCATGTACGCACGCCGGTGATATAAGGCATGCGCTCTTTGTCGGATTCGTGGGGCTCGGCAACATCGCCCTTGAGCGGGGGAAAATCGGGAACGGCTTCCGCCGCCCTCACTTCCATCGGCTTGGCGCTTCGCGGCTCCTCTTCAAGGTGTGTGGCCTGCTTGCCCTGCGCTTGGGCGACCTTCGCATCGGAGATCTGCTTTAAAGCCGCGCGCGCCGCATCCGCTTTATCTGACTTCGGAAAGCGCTTCAGAAGATCCTTGTACGTTGCAACGGCCAGGTCCGTCTGATCGAGATCTTCCTGTTGAATTTCTGCGATCGCGAAAATTGCCGAGGCGCGATACTGGGTTCGCGGGTACTGCTTCAGCAAAAAGGTATACATATCAATGGCAGACTGAAAATATTTCGGCTCAAACTGCCGTCCCATCTCGCGGTAAAGCTCGGCCTCCGCAATCAGCGACGCGGTGACTTCTTCAGCCTGCGGATCGAGCAAATAGACTTTGTGATAGGCGGCAATCGTGTCTTTGTAATTGGCGAGCGAACGGTCGCGCGGCAGATAGCCCTCGAGCTGCGTGCGCATGCGCACGGCTCGCTCGAAGGCATAGCGCGGGTCTGAATCTTTATCTGAAGCGGGTCGCGCGGCGAAGCTGGCGAGTGCGAACGCGACGATTCCGGCTACCAGGAAAAGCCCTCGAATCGAGATGTGGTTTCGGGCGGTGGCGGCGCGCGTCATTCGTTCGTGAAAACAACCCGGCCACTCGAGTCCGTCGCTCGCCGCACCTGTGGTTTTGGAGGACTCCACAGCGCCGAGCTACGACCCGAGCCAGGCTGGAAGTATGCGTCGGTCACCTTCTGCACGTACTGGCGTGTCTCGCGAAACGCGGGAACGCCACCGCTTCGATCCACGGCATGTTCGCCCGCATTGTAAGCCGCGAGCGACTTGTTCAAATCGCCGTCATAACGATCGAGCAGTGTTTTCAAGTACGTTGTCCCGGCCTCGACATTCTGTGCCGGGTCATACGGGTTTCCGACGCCAAAGCGTTGTGCCGTCTCGGGAATCAACTGCATCAGCCCCACAGCTCCCTTGCGGGAGACAGCTTGTGGGTTCCACCCCGACTCGGTGCTGATAACGGCTTTCACCAGCGCCGGGTCTACTTGATGCCGCTCGGCTGCTTCGCGAACGATGCGATCCAACCGATCCGGTGGTGTTGCCGGCGCCGCAAACCTGAGCGGCGCGGCCAAATTCACCGGGTGAGCATTACTAATAGTACTCCCACGCAGCGGCTTCGGGGAATCTCCGTTCACAAAGATAAGCTTCCCGTGCTCATCTATGTAAGATGCAATCTGGGCGCGGACCGGTACGGCCGACGCCAAGCTGGCGGCCAGGATTGCAACGGAGACGCAGTTCCTGATTGTCTGTACGCGATGCATCACGTTCAACTCTCAGGCCTTGGGGAAGGCAGAACGCTCCACTTCCGAACGAAAACGCGACAAAAGCTGCTGTAAACACAAATCGGCCAGAGAATGGAAAGCTTCTCTGGGTATGCTTCTGGCGCGCTAGGAGCTTAGCAACCGGTCAATGAGGGGGTAAACGGTACTAAGGGCACTTTCTACGGCGGATGTGTCTTTTCCGCCAGCCTCTGCCAAATCGGGTCGTCCGCCGCCTGAACCGCCCACTTTTTTGGCTAGTTCCTGGACGATCTTCCCGGCATGGAGCCTGGAGGTCAGGTCCTTAGTAACTCCTGTGATTAGAGCCACTTTGCCGTCGTCCACCGAGAAAAGAACGACGACACCCGAACCTAATTTTTGGCGCAGGGTATCGATCATTTGGCGAAGGGCGTCGCGATCAAAACCGCTCACTTTGGCGGCCAGGACGCGGACGTCTTTGATGGTTTTGGCCTCTTCGAGCAGGGAATCGGCTGTGGAGCCGGCGGCCTTGCGTTTCAGGGTTTCGAGCTGCTTTTCGAGCTGTTTGGTGGACTCAAGCTGGCGTTCGAGGGCGGCGACCACGTCGCCTTCGCCGGCGTTCAAGAGCTGCGAGACGGAGCGCAGGGTGTTGAGGGTGCGCTGATATTCAGCGAGGGCCTGATCGCCAGAGATGGCTTCGATGCGGCGGACTCCGGCTGCGACCGATTGCTCGCCCGTGATTTTGAAGACGCCGATTTCGCCGGTGCGGTTAACGTGAGTGCCGCCGCAGAGTTCTTTGCTGTAGAAGCCGCGCGGCGACGAGGGGTCGGGAATCGTTACGACGCGGACATTCGACTCCGGATACTTGTCACCGAAGAAGGCGAGGGCGCCGGAGGCGAGGGCGTCGTCGATGTTCATGATGTCTGTCGAGAGCGCGAGATTGCGCAGGATTTCTTCGTTCACCTGTTGCTCGATTTCGGCTAGCTCGCTTGCGTCAACGGATGCGAAGTGCGAGAAGTCAAATCTCAAATGATCGGGCGCGACGAGCGAGCCGGCCTGCTTCACGTGCGTGCCGAGAACGTTGCGCAGGGCGGCGTGCATCAAGTGAGTGGCGGTGTGGTTGCGCATGTCGCGCGCGCGGCGGACGGGATCGGCCACAGTGGCGACGCGGTCGCCGACGTGGAGATCTTCCTTCGCTACGATTTTGTGCGCGATGAGGCCGCTGACCGGATAGTAGGCGCCTTTCACGTCGGCGAGCTGGAGCGACATATCGTTGTCGTAGAACGCGCCGGTATCGGCCACCTGGCCGCCCGATTCGGAGTAGATAGAGGTGCGGTCGAGAACGATTTCAGCTTCGTCGCCCGCTTTGATTTCGCTGACTTTGCCCTGTTTGGTAACGATGCCTTCAATGCGCGCATCGCGTGTCTGTGTGCCAAAGTAGAAATCAGGCTCGGTTTTGAATAGTTCCTTGAGTTTCAGATAGACGGGGCTCGCAGCCTCCTTATGCGCGCCTTTCCATGAAGCTTTCGCGCGGGCCCGTTGTTCCTGCATCGCGGAATCGAAACCGCTCCAGTCAACGGTGACGCCTGCATCGCGCGTCACGTCGTCAATGAAGTCGCGAGGCAGCCCATACGTATCGTAAAGCTTGAATGCAAAATCGCCCCGAAGCATTGGGTCCTTGCTGGGCTTCGTGTGCTTGATATACGCAACAAGCTCAGGGCCGTGCTCCTTGCCCCAAAGCATCTCGGCAGCTTCCTCTAGTTTCGAATCATCCGTGATTGCGAGGGCCTTTTCCGCTTGAAGTTTGTCTAGTTTTTGTTGAAGAGTGATCTTTCCGGCTTCGGCGAGACTGTTCGAGTACGCAACGAGATCCTCAGCACTAATCTTGATTTCAGGGCCGTACATTTGCTCGAGTTTCTTTAGGCCGACATCAACTGTGAGCGCGAACCGCCGCTCTTCTTCATCAAGAATCTTCGTGATGCGCGCTGCGTGCTCTTCCAGCTCAGGGTACGCCTCTTTCATGTCGGCGCGCACAGCCGCGGACATCAACGAAAGGAACGGTGTCGGAGCGCCGAGAATGTGTGCGTGGCGCAGTCCGCGACGAATGATTTTTCGCAGGACGTACCCGCGGCCTTCGTTCGACGGAACCACGCCGTCCGAGATCAGGAACGTCGCGGCACGTGAGTGATCGGCGACGATGCGAAGCGACGGCTGAACCTTTGGATCGTTCAAATCTGCCTTCGCTAGGCTCGCGGCTTCTTTCATGAGCGGCACGAAGAGATCGGTGTCGTAGTTCGAGATTTTTCCTTGCAGAACTGTGGCGGTTCGCTCGAGACCCATGCCCGTATCTACTGACGGCTTCGGCAGGGGATTGAGCTTGCCGGAGGCGTCGCGATTGAACTGCATGAAGACCAGATTCCAGATTTCCATGTAACGGCCGCAGTCGCAGCCGAACTGGCAATCGGTGTGGCCCTGGTCGGAGGCTGCGGGGCCCATGTCGTAGAAAATTTCACTGCAGGGGCCGCAGGGACCGGTGTCGCCCATGGCCCAGAAATTTTCTTTCAAGCCGGGAACGGCGATGATGCGGTCTTTTGGCGCGCCGACTTTGGCCCAGAATGCGGCTGCTTCGGTGTCGGTCGGGAGCGTGGTGCCGGAAACTTCGGCGCCGCCGAAGACGGTGAAGTAGAGCTTTTCGAGCGGTATCGCGAACCAATCGGGAGACGTGATCAACTCCATCGCGTAGGCGATGGCTTGTTCCTTGAAATAATCGCCGAAGGAAAAATTGCCGAGCATTTCGAAGAAGGTGTGGTGGCGATTGGTGAAGCCGACGTTTTCGAGGTCGTTGTGCTTGCCGCCGGCGCGGACGCATTTCTGGCAAGTGGTGGCGCGGTTGTAGTCGCGCTGCTCGAGGCCGAGGAAGACGTCCTTGAACTGGTTCATGCCGGCGTTGGTGAAGAGCAGCGTGGGATCGTTGGTGGGGACGAGCGAAGAGCTGCGCACGATTTTGTGGCCGCGCTCTTCGAAGAAGCGCAGGAACATTTTGCGCGTTTCGTTGCCGGTGAGGAATTTGGTCACATGAGCCTCAGTTTGAGCCAGCCATTATCGCAAAGATTGGCCACGGAGGCACGGAGACACAGAGATTCGGACAGAGAGAAGCGGGGAAGTGGGGAAGCGGGGAAAGAGGCACTCTCGCTAATTTCGGGATGCAAAACCCGCATTTTGTCTCTATTAGAAGATTGGAAGCGGCTGAAAAGGCGTGGCTTATCGGGAGTTTTAATCGCGGTGTCTCGATTAGAAGGGCAGTGGCGAGTGATGAGTGGCGGGTGGCTCGCAGATTCGTGATGAAAAATCGCTGAATATTTGCGATTAGAAAAATGGAAGCGCTTGAAAACGCGGCGGTTATTTGGATTTCTAATTCCAGATTTGCGATTAGAAGGTGAGAGCGTCGGCAGAGTGGAGCAGAGCGATGAGACGGACCCTTCGACTCCCGTTGGTCGCTCAGGATGCCGATGCTGGACGCATCGGCATTTGCGATTAGAAATGGTGGTCGACGCGGGCGGGTAGAGGAGTGGCGTTGTACTGGTTGGCCCGGTCGAGTTGTCAAAAATGCGCACGACTGATGGTAACATTGTGGTAACTAGTTGTCAAGTGCGTTATCGCGGAAAAGAGCCGGCGGGACGCCGGCGTTGCGGAATCGACGCGTGGTCTTTTTATCGTCCGCACGGGTTCCCGCGCGGAAGATGATTCGCTGCGTACAAGTCCTACAAGTAAGGACGACAGGAGAGCCCACGACGAGAAATGCGTCGTCGTGGCTACCGACTCTCGTTTGCGTTTTGGCGCGGCCGGGAAAGCGCCCGGGCTAAAGCCCACTCAAACACAGAGTGCGTTCTTATGCTGGACTGAAGTCCATCTCCCCTGCTGAAGCAGGGGGCTCCGACCGAAAAGCGGACCTGAGCTACAGCAGTTGGTGGCTGGCTGCCGGCCGAACTCGTATGAACAACCGGAGTCTCACCGAAAAGCGAATCCTACAAACTTACCGCCTTCCAATGATGACGGGTTTGCGGGCGTTCCTACGCAATGCGTTAGGAAAGGCTACAACCGGTGAGCGCGGAGCTGTGCAGATATGGTAGATTCCGCGGAACACTGGCGTTTGGGCCGCACCAAATCGGGGAACACCGGTTGTAGCAAACACGCAGGGATGGAGGAGGGAAAATGGCGGGATATGACAGTCATCAGGTGGGGGACGCGACGGAGATATCTACGACGCCGGAGGCGGTGCCGGCTCCGTGGTTGTTGGTGGCTATTCCGGGGACTTTGCTTGTGTTGATTGCGCTGTCGATGAGCTTCTTTGGGGGATTGATTGCGGCGGGGTTTGTTTATGGCGCTATGTATCTGCTGATGCATTCGAAGCAGGCTACGCAGTATCGGGCGCCGGCGAGGTTTCGCGTTTCGAAAACGGGGATTGAGGTGAATGGCAACTCGATTCCGAAGGATGCGATTCATCGCGTGATCATCCGCAACCACGTGCTGAAGGCGGCAGGCGACGTGATTGTGGTGGCTGATCCGAATGTGCATAGCGGGCAGCAGAACGTGGTGGCGGGAATGAATTGGGCGATCCAGAAGCTGGGGCCGATTTCTTATCGAGTGGATGCGGAGGCGCGCGGGGTGCCTACGACTTTGGCGGGTGGGTTAACGGAGCCGACGGCGTCGGCAATTATGATGGACGTGAATAAGGCGCTGCAGTTGGGTTGAGAAGGACTGCTGACTGAAGCGGTGAGCGGCGGCGTGCGATTGTTACGGGGAGCAGCGGTTGCGTGCGCGGTGTGAATGAAGGCGCACAGGCCCTTCGGTTCTTAGGGTGAACCCTTCGTCCCTCAGGGCAAGCAAGAGTGCCTGTGCCACTGGTGGTGATTTATTTGGCTTGTGACGATGGGAGACCGACGCCCCAGACCGGAGTTGTGACCGCGATTCTCTCGAAGTTTGCGAGGAGAGGTTTCACGCGCGGCATCGCGTTCTTGACGGATGGGAGAGATAGAGAGGCGTCGTGACTGGCGGCGCTGTCCCATACTTCTGTGACCCAGACGACATTTTCATCGGCTGAATCATTGGCTAGCACGTAGCTGAGGCAGCCCGGCATGGCGGTAGCGCTCTCCTTCAGTATCGCGATCATTTCGTCTCGCTTGCCTGGAACTGCGGTTAGTTTCACGATCAATCCGTACATGCTGCTTGCCTCCAGTGAACGCGATGGAAGGTGGGCGATCGCGACTGCGGCGATACATCCTAGAAAGTTCCGGCGATCTATTTGCATGCGCCTATCATAGCGGTTCTGGTCGGGGAACGGGATGTGCTTCGCGTGAGAAGGAGACGGTGCTATTGCTACGGCAGGGAGAGTTTTTGTGCGTGGTGTGAATGAAGGCGCACAGGCCCTTCGGATCTCAGGGTAAACCCTTCGTCCCTCAGGGCAAGCAAGAGTGCCGGTGCCACTGGTGCCCGTTGTCCGCCGGGAGGTGTGAAGTGGTTTGCGTGGCGCAAGAGATTTATAGGCGACGGCCGGAGGCCAGCGGTACGAAAGGCGATATCAAAGCAAACAGCTGACGCCGCGGTACGCAGGCTCATCCGTGGCGCAAGAGGGTTGGCTACTGTTTGAAGACGAGGGGAGGGCCGCTGATTTGTTTGGCTTCGAGGGCGATGTTGACTTCGACGTGGTCGGCGATTTTGATGAAGGGGATGCCGCTGTTCATGCCGTAGTCTTTGCGGTCGAAGACCATTTTGCCGTTAATGTGCTCGAAGCCGTTCTTTTTGGTGGGCAGAGTTAGCGTGAGCTTTTCGGGATTTACTACGCCGCGGATGGTGAAATCGCCATCCACTTCGAAGACGTCGGGAGCAGTCTGCACGATTTTGGTCGAATGGAAGGTAATCGTGGGATTGTTCTTTACGTCGAAGAATTTTTCGCTCTTGAGCTTGCCGTTCTTCATGCCGCTGCCGGTGTCGACGGAGTCGGCGTCAATCTTGATGTCGAGCACGCCTGTGGTTACGTCCGGTGATGTAAATGTGAGGGTTGAGCGCCATTTGTCAAATTTACCTTCGAGCGCCACCGATGCCTTCACGGAGAACTTGATCGTGCTGTCGTGATGAGTGATGTGGACAACGGGAACGTCCGTTGCCGGTGTGGCCGTTGACAACAATGTGCAGCCGAGAAGGCTAAGAAGGGCGATTCGCATGACGCGCAGTTTGATATTTTCGGGAGGCATTGTCAATTGCAGCATTTCTTGAAATGCGGAGGCGGGGAGAGCGAGGCCAGATATGCACAGATTCCTCCTGAGAGTGCCAGGGCGCTTTCATTTGACTGTAATCGGAGCGGAGTATAATCCCGGATTATGAAAACCCGACACCTTTGCGTTTCGATGGTATTTTTCGGGGCGGTGGTGGCCGCTCTTGCCGTTGGTCACACCTTGCCGAAGAGTGCGCCGGTTCACGAGAGGACGTTTGACATTACATATACCGCGGAAGTGCACGACGTTCCCGCGGGAACGAAAGATGTGCAGATCTGGCTGCCGTATCCACAGAGTGACGAGTACCAGAAGATTTTGAAAGCGAACGTGACAGCGCCGTATACGACGAAAATTGTGAAGGGGGCGGAGTACGGGAATCAGATTGTACATATTGAGGTGAAGGATCTGAAGGCCGCGTCGATTCCAGTGACGATGGCTTTTACGGTGCGACGCAGCGAACACCTGCACAATGATTTCACGCAGGCCTCCGCGACGAAAGGCGCGCCGACGGCAGACATGAAGAGATGGCTCGAGCCGGACAAGCTGGTGCCGCTGGATCAGCGGATTCGCGAACTCTCAGCGGAAGTGACGCAGGGCAAGACGACCGACCTTGAGAAGGCTCGAGCGATTTACGATTACGTGCTGGCGAACATGAAGTACGACAAAAGCGGAACGGGCTGGGGGAATGGCGATATTTACTGGGCGTGCGACGCGAAACGCGGGAACTGCACGGATTTTCACGCGCTTTTTATCGGGCTGGCGCGATCGGCGGGAATCCCGGCGAAATTCGAGATTGGTTTGCCGGTGCCGGCGGATAAGTCGAGCGGGGAAATCGGGGGCTATCACTGCTGGGCGGAATTCTATTTGAGCGGGTATGGGTGGGTGCCGGTGGACGCTTCAGAGGCGTGGAAGGATCCCGCGAAGCGCGAATATTTTTTTGGGGCGCATGATGCGAATCGGGTGCAGTTCAGCGTGGGGCGCGACATCACGTTGACGCCTGCGCAAGCCGGTCCGGCGCTGAATTATTTTATTTATCCGTATGTGGAGGTGGACGGCAAGCCGTTCACGCAGGTGACGAAGAAATTCAGCTTCAGCGACGCGAATCCTACGCAAGTTACAGCGACCGGCATGAAATAGAAACGCGTCATATGTGGTTTGTGTGTGACTATGCCGCGAATGTCCTCCCCGGAGCGGATCGACCGATAACATCAATAGCAATTTTCGATACGTTTTGACCCGCCAATGCATCTAAATTAGTACTAGACAATAAAACCAGGCGAAAACCGCGCACGCCGCGGGTACGGGTGTATGGAGAAGGAGAAATGGGAGCAACGACAAAGCGGTACTTGTTTGCCAGCGATTTCGATCAGACTCTAACTTTCAACGACTCAGGATACGTACTGAGCGAACTTGTGGGGATTCCTCCGGCGGAATTTGAGCGCAAATCGAAAGGCATGGCGGAACTGAACCTGGTGCAGCAGGGCGCGGAATTGGCTTATCTTCTGCTGCACGATCCGGAGTTTCATTCGAGGGTGCGGCGGGAACACCTGCATCAGGTGGGCAAGCGGATCCGGTTGAAAGAGAATATCGAACTGCTGTATCAGATTCTGGACCACGGGATTCCGGGGTATCACTTCGACTTCTATGTGTTGTCGGCTGCGCCGGTGGAGGTGATCCAGTCGGCCCTTGAGGGAATCGTGCCGGCGGACCATATTTTCGGAACGGAGTTTCGATATCACGCTTCGGGCGAAATCGACACCATTACGCGCGCAACGGCGGGATATGGCAAGGTGGCGGCGCTGGACCGACTGCAGGCGAGTTTGCAGATTGGACCGGATCACATTGTGTATGTGGGCGACGGAAGCTCGGACGTGCATGTGATGCTGCACGTGAACGTGCGGGACGGATTCACGATTGCGGTTTCTGATACGCGGCACGTGTCGCAGACCGCGTCGCGAACTGTGCTGGGAACGAATGCGCTGGCGACACTGGTGCCAATTCTGGAGAAAATTGTGGGATGGCAGCGGCCGCAGTTGCGGGACTTTTTTGAGTCGTACGGAGTCTTGATTCAGGAATGGGACCGGACACGGACGGATTGGCTTACGCTGCGAATGGCGGAGTCGTGGAATCCGGAAGTGTCGCCAGCGGAATAGCCCGAACATTCGTCGCGGAAAAAAATCATAACTTCAATTTGAGGATGCGGATGTCGCTTAGTTCGCTGGGCGGCGGCATTCGGTCGTGTTCTTTCATCTTGTCGATTTGCGTGTTGCCCATGAAGTAGAGCGAGTCGCCAACGATTGTGCCGGTGGTGGGAAGCTCGGACAAGGGGCTGTAGGTTTCGAGGATTTCGGCGCTTGTGATCGTGTCCCATCGCGGATTGAGGACGTAGCGGACGACTCTCGAGGGATGCAGGTCGGGATTCTGAATGCCGATGAACGCCCCTTTGTAGAAGTAGAGACCATCGAGGCCGGCGTCTGAGATATTGAGCGGCTTCGAAAGTAGTTTGAATTGCTTCGTTGCGACGTCAACGCGCGCGACGCCGATCCATCCGGCGACGAACAAAACTTTGTCGTCTGGCGAGAGAGCGATACCGTTGGCTTGCCCGACGGAGTCGCGCGGGAGGAACGGTTCGAGGCCGTCGCGATCGGGCGACGCGCGGAAAACTTCGCCGGTGGCTGTGTTCGTTGTGAATGCCTCGCCTTTTGAATTCAAGGCAACGTCGTTCAGAAAACCTTCGGCTCCATTTGCGGCTGCGTGCTTGAAGCGGAGCGCACCCGTGCTCAAATTGTATTGGTAGAGAGCGAAGCGGCTGCCTTTTGGGTCACCGGCAAAGGAATCGCTCGTCACCCAGAGGTAGCGGCGTTTTGCGTCGACCTTCATTCCGAGAGTCTCGCCGAGGCCATCCTGGCCTGACGATTTGAAATCGGTGGCGGAGCCGTCTGATGCGAGACGTACGATTTTGTGTTTGCTGATGCTGCTGACGTAAAAAGATTTGTCGACGGGATCGTAGGCGATGCCTTCGGGAGCGAGATCGCGTTCGCGAAGCGTATAGGCAACTGTGGTGTGCACGACTGACGGATTTTCTTTCCGAATTTGCTCGACGAGAGCGACGAAGCGAGGGTCTTTCGCAATATCTTTGAATGATCGGGCGGCGCCGCCTGCGGGGTCGAGGCCGGAGTGGGCTTGAGACATTTCCTCAAGGAGGCTCAGCGCTTTTGTGTTTTCGCCGATGGTGGCTTCGTCGATGGCGAGATTGAAGAGGGCAGCGGGATCGTCGGGATGATTGGCCAGGAATGCTTCGAGGATGGTGATTTCGTGCGCGATGGCCGGAGGGATTTCTTTCTTCTGCTGTGACTGCGCGGTTGTTGCGTTCTGGGCGTGGGCCGTGGAGGAAAACACCAGTGCTGCGGCGAGTGCCAGGCCAGTAATCCGTTTCACACGGCCCAAGGAATGGTTGCGGAATTTCATCGGCTGACTGAGCATATGGACGCAGCTTGAGCGCGAGTGGTTAGCAGAGTTTGGCGAAGATCGGAAGGAAAAACCGACCGCCGGAAGGCGGCCGCTACAAACGTTACTTGATTGCGACGGCGAGAGTATCGCGGTGGAGAGCAATCAAGGTGCGGAGGTACGGGCCGATCTGGGCGGTGGATTCGAAGCCGGCGGATTTTGCGGCGGCATCGGCTTCGGCGGGAGGGACGTCGGCGGCTTGTGCGTAGTGCTTCAAATTCTCAAAGCAGCCGATCGTGAATAAATCCCAGGCCGCGCCCTGGTCGCGAAGAAAAATGAAATTCTCGGGAGCTTTCACGGCGCGGGAAAAGGCATTTTCCATTTCCCGCTGTTTCTTCAGTTCTGCTTGCTTGCCGGGCAGCGATTCGAACATTTCGACATGGAAAAGGCCGGCGCCTGCGAAAGCTTTGCGCAGATCTTCGAGCGGCGGGCCGTAGACGAAGATATCTTCTTGCCAGGCAATATCGTTCTTGAGGCGTTCGCGCCAAGTGTCGAGGACTGTGTCGCGTTTCTCGACGCGGTCCGGCTTGTAGTAATCCATGTAGCTGCCCATCGGGACGAGGATCAGCAAGTCCCAACGGTCACCCTGACTGTGGCGCATCCAGAGAGGTGTGGCGTCTCCCGCTACTTTTGTTTCTTCGGCAAAAATTCTCTTGTAGGCGTCGATGAGGTCGAGAATTTTGCCGGGAGCGGCCTGCACAAGGGAAGTCTTATAAAGATAGGCAGGCTGCGATGGTTCCTGCGCGTAGGCCGTGTGGAATGGGGCCACGAAGACGAGAGCTATGAGGGCGAGCGTCGATCGAAGCATTGAGATTCCGCCTTAGAAGTATCGGTCGCGAAGAATGGCGATATGATGCGTGAGGTGGCCAGCGATGATGAAAGCGAGAGCGCGCACGGTGAAGGGTTTGCCGTCCGCGATGCCGTGACGCGACCACGCGGCTGGCGGTAGATTCTTAAAGAGGCAAACCGTAGACAAGCGGACGAGGCGGAACTCCTCGACGTGATCAAGCCACGGGATTCGATCGGCCTCGGCGCCCTTCGCGCCGATGTTCTGATCGAAGCAGGGAAGAGGCGGTTCGAATCCTCGCGCAAACCAGAGAGCGCGAAACGCAAAGGCGCGTTCGGTGTCCGTGACGTGGTTCAAAACCTCGCGAAAACTCCATTTATCGGGGGCGTAGCGATGAAGCGATGATTTCTCTGTGATGCCTGCGAAGAATTTAAGAGCCTCGGGCAGTTGATCTTCCATTACGGTGAGCGAATTGTTCCCGGCCACCTTATCGATGTAAGTGAAGTAGTAGGATGCGGCTTCGGAGTTGTCCGGGCGGCCTAGCATAAGGAAAATGTATCACAAGTATATCCGGTGTGAAGAAATCGGAAGGGAATCAGGCGTCGTCGTTCTCGTCCTCGGCTGGGGCAGGGAACTCTGCGAGATCGCCGTGAGTGACGCCTCGGAGTTCTTTGCGGATTATATCGGAAGAGAAGCCGGCGCGGAGCAGCATGCGGTAGAGCGCGGCGATCTTTTTTTCGTCGAGGGCGCCCCGGAGGTGTGAAAGGCGACGCTTGAGACGGTCGCGGACAAGCGCGGATTCGTCGGTATCAGCGAAGACGGCGGCGAGCGCTGCATCGATATGCTCATCGGGAACGCCACGGCCTCGAAGCTCGCGTGCGATGCGGAAACGTCCCTGGCGGCGGGCTTGAGAGTGATGACGGGTGTATTCGAGGGCGTAGCGAGCATCGTTGAGGTAGTTCAGTTCGTGCAGGCGAGCGATCACGGGCGGGATGAGGTCTTTTTTTTCGGCGCGGCGTTCGAGGTATTGCTTCATTTCGTGAATCGAGAAGGCGCGGCGCATGAGAGCCCGCTGGGCGGACATATTGAGCTGGTACTCTGTGCCGAGCTTGCGGGCGCTCTTCATTCGCATGGCTGATAGTTGTTACTGATAGTTGCTAAAGGATAAGCAACGCAGGCCGCGACGGGCCGATTCGGGAAATGTTTACAGGGCCCGCGTCTTCGCGCAGAGCAGAAGACCGGCTGGCGAATTGTGGCGCCATCGCCGATTCTGCGGCTAAAAATTGGCTCCGGGGCTTGGACTCGAACCAAGATAACCAGCTCCAAAGGCTGGCGTGCTACCAATTGCACTACCCCGGAAACGCGAAAACATTTTACTTCACTATCGCAGGGTGTCGGCAGAAAAGTTCGCCGCTTGAGGGGCGTGGCCTAAATGGAATCCGCTGGATCGCTCTTCGAGACTGCGGCCGTTTGCTGCGTTGTCGTCAATTTGTTAGTCTTCTGAAGCTCCGTAGCATCTGAGGTGACCAATGCGGAGAGGTGTCCGAGCGGTTTAAGGAGCACGCTTGGAAAGCGTGTGTTGGGGAAACTCAACCGTGGGTTCGAATCCCACCCTCTCCGCCAGTTTGCTACGCTTTCGCGATCTGCGGAAGTCACGAGAATCCTAGTCCTGATCAGCAGAACTGCTCTTTTGACAATTTAGCCTAGGTGCGGTCGGCGAGGGCGAATGCGTCGGCCACGGCTGGTTCGCTGACGATGTCGCGGGGAAGCAGGCCAGGAGCAATTTGCCCATGCAGGAGCGATAATTGTAGCCCCGGAGTCTTATGGATGTGGAGTCGACGGGTTTGCGGTCGTCGGGGGTGTGACCGTGTGTTTCTGCCAGTCGGAGTCGGTGAGATTCCAGCCGCCTCCCAAAGCCAGGTAGAGTTGGACTATGACCAAACGGCGATTGAGCTCGGTCTGCGCCAAAAAAGTCTGTTGAGGATACAACTGCTGCTGCGCATCGAGCACTTCAAAGTAGCTAGCGCGCCCGGCAGTATAGCGCTGTAAGGAAACCGTTACGGCCTGTTGGTACGCGGCCACGGAGCGCACCTGCTCGATACGAGTGGCCTCGAACTTCTGTCGAGAAATGAGAGCGTTCGAAACGTCCGTGAAGGCATTCAGGGCGGTCTGTTCGTACTGCAGCTTTGTCTGCTGCCAGAAAGCAACTGCTTGACGCTTCTGCGCGGTGAGAGCGCCGCCCTGGTAGATGGGGCCGGTAAAGTTGCCCGCGATGCTCCAGACATTTGCGCTGCCTGCGGTTATTCGAGAGAGCGGCGTGCTCGCCTGTCCGAGGAGAGCGGTGAGGCCAATCTGTGGAAAGAAATTCGCGATTGCCACGCCAACCTGGGCGTTGGCAGCACGGACTTGCTGTTCGGCGGCGAGAACATCTGGGCGCCTCTCCAGAAGAGCGGAAGGCAGGCCGACAGGAATATCAGGCGGAACAATTTCGTCCAATAATTTTGCGGTGTGAACAATCGGGTGGGGATTGCTACCCAGAAGAACGCTGATTACATTCTCCTGCAGGGCTATCTGGCGTTCAAATTCGGGGATGTTAGCGGCTGAAGAAGCTTGTGCAGCCTCCGCGCGGGAAGTATCAAGTTTGGAGGCGACACCACCCTCGTAGCGCTGATTGAAAAGCTTGAGTGTGTCGCCGAACGATCCGGTCGTTTCCTTGGCAATCTGGAGTTGCAGCTCCAGGCCGAGGAGCTGGAAGTAGGCCTGCGCGACTTCGCTTGTCAGGCTGAGCAAGACGCCGCGCCGCGCTTCTTCCGTGGCAAGGTATTGCGCTCGCGCGCTTTCATTAAGGCGGCGAATGCGACCCCAGATATCGGCTTCCCACGCAACGCTTCCCGCGGCCAGGAAAGAGCCTCTTACCGAGCCTGTCCCGGGAGCCACCGCTCCCAGGAATTCATTTTTCCCGTCGCTGGCGCCGACGGAGTAATTCACGAATGGAAGAAATTGAGAACGGGCTACAGCAGCCATCTGTCGCGCCTGCTCGACACGGGAAACCGCGATGGCCAGATCGTAGTTATTGGCGAGGGCGGTGTCGATGAGCGCTTTTAGTTCATCGTCTTTGAAAACTTCCCACCACGGCTGATCCGCATAGGAAGCTTGCTGGGCTCGGCCCTCGGCGCCGCGGAAATCGGTGGGGACGTTGACGCTGGGGCGAGCGTATTTTGGACCGACGGCGCAACCAGAGAAAAAGACCGTCGCGGAGAGAATCGCAGCGAGCACGGAGCGGCAAATTCCGCATCGCTGGTCGCGAAGTAGCACTTCACTCAAATTGGAATTTCCAGCATTCATGCGAAGCTAAAAAAGTCCTAGTTCTTTTCGGTCAGACTAATCTGCGTGTCCGGGGCTGGGCGAAGGCAAACCGGCGGCGCCTGATTCCGGCGCCTTGGAAGCCTCAACCCTTGCTCCGCCAAGCCGCTCAATCATGTAGAACAGGGCTGGAATAATGAAAATCGCGATAAAGCTGGCGGCGAGCATGCCTCCGATTACGGCGGTGCCCATCACCTGGCGCGAGACGGCGCCGGAACCCGTTGCGCGCCACAGAGGCACGCAGCCCAGAATAA
>Ga0210394_10002460_pt1 | contig 25354 bp, 13 predicted proteins | sample IncBWC12MmetaG_FD_160121 | JGI IMG/M metagenome (GOLD analysis project Ga0210394, IMG submission 160121) | Forest soil microbial communities from Barre Woods Harvard Forest LTER site, Petersham, Massachusetts, United States - Inc-BW-C-12-M | ecosystem: Environmental > Terrestrial > Soil >...
GTACGCGTTCGCCGGCAACCGGATCATGCACCTGGCGGAGGTGAATCAGAGTGGCTACAGCAGCGGGTGGCAGCGGGTAGGGGTATGGAACGTGCCCGGCTCTCCAGCTGCGCAGATTACGATGACCAGCCAGAACCCGTCGCGTGGCGTGTCCACTGGCGGCATCGATCAACCAATCACGTTTACCATTACCGACACTAGCGGGTTCACGAATTTGGGCGTCGTGAACGTGCTGATCAACGATTTCATCGACGGAATCACAGCCTGCTACGTGGCCTACGTCGAGAGTACAAACACACTGTATTTGGTAGATGATGGCGGCGACGCGGGAGGGCCATTCGCGGGATCGATGGTGTTGGATGGATCAGGTTCGATTCAAAACAGCCAGTGTAGGATCGATGGGGCAGGCTCCGCGGCCACGGGCAGCGGCGATACACTGACGCTGACGCTCAACATCTTTTTCTATGAAAGCTTCGCTGGCAATCATGCGGTATACTCGGCGGCCAGGGATTCCGGCGGTGGCAACAACACCGGTTGGCAGACGCTGGGAACCTGGAGCGTGCAGTAGGACAAGCGGACAAACCTAGGGCACGGTCACCGAGCCCACGGCCTGCCAGCCCGAGTTGCCAGTGCTATTGTTCCGCGCCGCTAGATAAAACACCTGATTACCTGTAAAGCTGGAACTGAACGTCATCGCCAGATTCAGAGTCAGCGTGTTGCCGGTGGCCGATACCGAACTGCCAGCGCCGCTAATCGTACACTGGCTGTTCTGCAATGTGCTGCTGGACGGCAGTGAAATCGGCGATCCACTGGCATAACCGCCATCGCCTGCATCATCCACCAGGTACAGCGAGCCAGAAGTGGCGCTTGTCGGAACAAAGGCCACATAGCAGGCGCCAATTCCATCGAGGAAATTATTGGTCAAAACATCCACAACCGTTAAGTCCCCGTAGCCGTTCGTATCGGTGAATGTGAAGGCGTAGGTCTGGCTCGTCGTGGCGGTTCGCGCGGGAGTAACTCCGCCGACTGCGGGACCCGACGTCGCTGGTCCTGGCACATTCCAAGTGCCCAATGCCTGCCAGCCCGAGTTCTGGCTGCTGCTGCGCGCCGCCGTATAAAAGATCCTGTTTCCACCAAAGCCCGAAGCGAAAGTGATTGCCAGGGTAAGGGTCAGCGTATTACCGCTCGCGGACACCGAACTCCCCGTTCCGCTAATCGTGCACTGGCTGTTTTGTAGTGTGCCGGTGGCAGGAAGCGAGATCGGCGATCCGCTGACGTAGCCGCCATCGCCGGCATCATCCACCAGGTACAGGTATCCCGACGTGGCGCTTGCGGGAGCAAATGCTACATAGCAGGCGCCGATTCCATCCAGGGCACTGTTGATCAATACGTTCACAACCGAGAAGTCCGTGTAGCCGTTGGAGTCCTCGAACGTGAACGTAAAAGTTTGAGTGCTGCCACTGCCTGCGCCGGGGCCCACACCTGCCGGAGTAGGCGCTGGCACTGGTGACGGCGAACCGCTTTGCGTTACCGTGTAGGCGTTTCCGGCGACGGTTAAGGTTCCCATGCGGCTGCTGGCTCCGGTATTGAGGGCAACGGTATAACCGACGGTATTCGATCCAAAGCCAATGGCTCCGGAATTAACGGTAATCCAGGACGCGCCCGATACCGCATCCCAGGTGCAGGCCGAGCCGGTGGTGACACTGACTGTGTTCAGGCCCCCGTAACTATCAAAACTGGCGGAACCAGTTCCCAATGAGTACGAGCAGCCCTGCGGGAGCGTGGTCACAGGGTATACTGTCGCCCCATAGTCGGCCAGCAGGTTGGCAGTGGAGTCGGCCTGTTCCAGAACGATCAAGCTGTCTTCCGCCTCGTTCCAGAACACGTACCGCCCGTGGCCCGGGTAAGGGCTCGATCCAACGCTGAACACTGGCAACGGCAAGTCACCGGCATACCCCAAATAGGCATCGCCGTACATTTGAAGGTATGTGTCGGCGGTGCCCGTAGTAGTGTATCCATTCGATGGAATCACGGCGGTGGAGTGCCAGTTTACCGACTCTGCCGCCCATTGAATAGAAGCCGCATTGGAAAACGATCCGTTGTACTGCAAATCCTGCGCTGGCACAGGCGAAGTGGTATATGCTTTGCCGCACGCGGTGATCATGCGAGCGCCGTCTTCAGTGAGCCAAAAAGGGGCGCAGCCGCCCGAGAGGTTTTCGTTGATTATCGTCGCTGGACCTTGGCTAATATCCCACTTCGATCCTTCCGTATAAAAAGAATTCCCATCGACATAGAGTTGCGGATAGCGGCCATTGTAAATCGCATTGGCGTACTCGATCGATCCGGTCGCTATCGGGACCGAGAAGAGGCTGGCCCAAGTGCGCTGGGGATAGGCATACAAATACCCATGAGCAGCGAGCAGGATGGTATGAACATCGGTGAATACCTGGATCGTGGACCTGATGGCTGCGGTGGGAAGATTCACGATCGAGACCCATCCGTCCAATCCGACCGCGGCAGAAAGCCCATCCGGGGCCAGGGAAACGGAAAACGGAGGCTTGGGCAAGGGTACAACCCGATCGGAACTTCCCACAGGATCGTAGATATGCAGTTCGTTCGGGTTCGCGACAAGGAGTACCGCCCGGTCCAGCGCCTTGCTGTAATCAGCCCCCACCACGGAGTACCCCAAGGGCGTCAACGCGTTCGGGGAAGCCGATGCAGCGGGCTGCGTTACCTCAAAAGTCTGGCCGCCGATCTTGATCTCTCCGGTTCTCTGGGCGCCAGAATTCGGACGAACAATGAAGGTGAGCGTCCCATTGCCCGAGCCGTAAGCGCCTGAGATGAGCTGGATCCAAATGGAGGTGCTTGCGGCTTGATAGATGCAGGTCGCCGGAGCAGTAACGCCGATGGATGCAACGGTACCGGACGCCCCAAGTGTTGTAGAGGCTGTGTTGAATGTGGGTGTGCAAGCCGGGGGATCGCTGAGCGAAAAGATCTGAACGGCGAAGTTATTGAGCAATCCAGAGGAGGCATCGGCTTGCATGACGACATACAATGCTGTCGAGGCCTGATTATAGAAGACCTGCTGGCCATGCGCCTGGTAGTTGTTGCTGTTCACAATGAAGTCCGGCAACTGGAATATGCCGGCGGGCTCGAGATAAGCGCTGCTGTAAAGAAGAACCTGGTTGTCGTTCACCTGCGGCGTGGCGTATTGGTTGGAGTACGGAATCGCGGCAACGCTGCCAAGCGCAGCCGACTCGGTCAGACTGCGAATCTGTGATGTTCCGCCGAGTGTGGCCCAGTACAGTCCATCCGCCTTGGTGTCCAACGTTCCGAAACCACAGCAGATGAGGCCGAGGCTCGTGTCCTGCGGGGCAGCCTGAAACGCCGTCGCGCAACCGGTGTACACCCGGTGGCCGTCCGGTGAGAACCATACGCCTCCGCACACCGCGTAATCCCCCCAATATGGTCCAGTGTTACTGGTGGTAGGAGGTCCGGTGGAGACGTTGACATCATCCAGGAGGTCGGGTGAGGTTCCGTCATTGGTGGCATAAATAGCTGTTCCGCTTGGATGAAGCCGGCCGGCCGTCCCGTTATAGACACCAACGGCGCCGGTCGCGCCGGTGGAAATCTGGATCCACCCCGTGCCGCCGCTGTAGGTCAGAATGTAAACGTAGTCATTTCCCAAAATCAGACTATTTACTGTCGTGGTTGCCGTCAGCGTCTTCTCCAGGTAAGCTTCTGAGAGGTTTACATAAGAGATAAGGGCGTCGTGCCCGACCGCCGCGTGTTGGCCGTCCAGGCTCACCGAGAGGCTCAACGGCGGCTTGGGCAGATTCACAGCGACGTCCGTATTTGTCATGGGATCGAAAATGTGAAGCTGGTTGGGATTAGCCGCGATGAAGATGATCCGGTCCAGAGCGTTGCTATATTCCGCTGTTACGGGATTGTAGGGCAGGGCCACAGTTTGGGAGTGAGCGGCGGGAACAGCCACGAATAAACAGAGGCCGAGTGTTGAAATTCCACTGATAATCGGCCGCCTGGGCCAGAAAGATCTGAGAATTGACAGGCTCTTCAGAGATTTGTCGATGTCACTCCGAAAACAGACTCGGCACGACAGGCGTTCGCGGCCTGATTTTGGCATATTTGAATTACCATAATCGAAATGACTTAGCTTATGCAACCACGGCCGAGTACTAAGGGTACCGCATGCTGCGCGCTGCGGCTTGTTCCATCGCAAGAATTACCAACAGATAGGCGCAGTACCGTGTTTTTTACGGCACTGTCACCGATCCCACGGCCTGCCAGCCCGAGTTGCCAGTGCTGTTGTTGCGCGCCGCCAGATATAAAACTTGATTGCCTGTGAAGCTGGAACTGAACGTCATCGCCAGATTCAGAGTCAGCGTGTTGCCGCTGGCCGATACCGAACTGCCCGCGCCGCTAATAGTACATTGGCTGTTCTGCAACGTGCTGCTGGACGGCAGTGAAATCGGCGATCCACTGGCGTAGCCTCCATCGCCGGCATCATCCACCAGGTACAGCGAGCCAGAAGTGGCGCTTGTCGGAACAAAGGCCACATAGCAGGCGCCAATTCCATCGAGGAAATTATTGATCAAGACATTCACCACCGTCAAGTCGGCAAACCCGTTTGTATCGGTGAAAGTGAAAGCGTAGGTCTGCCCGGTTGTGGCGCTTCGCGCAGGAGCCACTCCTCCCACCGCGGGACCTGTTGGCGCCGTTCCTGGCACATTCCACGTCCCCAGCGCCTGCCAGCCTGAGTTCTGGCTATTGCTGCGCGCGGCCGTATAGAAGATCTTATTTCCACTGAAGCCCGAGGCGAAGGTGATGGCGAGGGTCAGCGTCAGCGTGTTACCGCTGGCCGACACAGAGCTGCCGGTTCCGTTAATCGTGCACTGGCTGTTGTGCAAGCTGCTGCTCGACGGAAGTGAAATGGGCGATCCACTGGCGTACCCGCCATCGCCAGCGTCATCCACCAGATACAAATAGCCCGAGGTCGCGTTCACTGGAGCAAACGCCATATAGCAGGCTCCGACCCCGTCCAGATAGTTGTTGATCAACACATTCACCACAGCCAGGTCCGCATAACCGTTGGGATCCTGGAACGTGAACGTAAGAGTTTGTGTGGTCGCGCTACCGGCCCCTGGACTTATGATTATCGGCGAAACAACGGCAGCGGTCACAGTAAACGCCCGTATGACCGACAGGGCGGCCGTGTAGTTCCCATTGCCGGCTTGGCTGGCGGTAATCGAGCAAGGTCCGGTTGCAACAATAGTGACAACATTTCCCGCAGTCGTGCAGACTCCGGTGGAGGTCGGATTGAAGGCGACCGCGAGGCCCGACGTGGAGGTCGCGTAGAGAGAAAACGGCGCGACCCCGAACGCGACGTTCCCCACTGCCCCGAAAGTGATCGTCTGCGCCGCCAGGTTGACCGTGAAGCTATTCGTTACAGCGGGGGCAGCCGAATAAGTGGTGCTTCCCGGTTGATTCGCTGTAATCGAGCACGTGCCGGCGGCGATAATTGTCACGGTGTTTCCAGAAACCGTACAGACCCCGGTCGTTGTTGAACCAAAAGTCACCGCCAGTCCCGAACTCGCCGTCGCACTGACAGAAAACGGCGCGACTCCAAACGTCACACTGCCGAGGGCGCCAAAGGTAATCGTTTGAGGGGTGCCGGAATCGTAGCCCAGCGCGTTGAGGACCGTTATTTCAGGGCCCGTTCCAACGGGGACCACTTGACCGTCGCATATGATCGCGTCCTGCACGTGGGGGTTGGCGGCGGGGCAGCCTGAATTGCCGTAGATCCAGTCGTTGCGATCCAGATCGCTATCGCCCTGCGCGCTGTACGCCTGATTGAACTGAGCTAGGTTGGTGCTCCCGCCGTCGTACGAAAAGTAGACAACTGCTGTCGGGCTGGTGGTAATGTCGCGCGTATTTGCCGCGCTGTAGCGGAAGTAGTCCTCCGCGTCGTAGTAGCCCGAAGGAATGGGGGAGTTGTTCGCGAGTCCCGTAAGCTCCGAGCCGATACCCAGGCCCTCGTCGAGCTCGTGCGCCGCAACATCGAGGAAATCTGCCGCACCCGAAACGGGGACGCCATCGTACTCGAAAACGGCCGTATTGCTGAAAGTCAGACTACTGTCGACGGGGGTTTCGGCCGAAAGGCCCAGCGCCCTCGCGTTAGCAGTGTTCAAAAGAACGGTGCCATTCCCGATGGGGTCGCTTGCCGGAAGGCTGGCGGCCGCGGCTGCTGCGTAAGCATTGCCCGGATTGGCGGTGGCATTGGCCATCATCGCCGCGCGCCACACGGTGTAGGGCAGCTCGGTCTGCTCCGTCGAACTCTCGCCCAAACCAGTGTGGCCGAAGGCGACGTCGATGTTCACGGTAATGTTCGAGGTGAAAACACTCTCGTAGGCGCTGATCAGGCTGTTGAAAGCGGCGCGCGCGGCATCTGGGACGCTGCTGTCATAGGTGACATTAATTATGAAACCGCTGGTCATTCCGTGACTCCGCCAGGGAGGCGTGGCAGGAATATCGGCCTCGCCTGCGGAGGGGCTTGGAGTACCTGCCGGCACTTTGCGGATCTGCGAGATGCCCGAGTCAGCGATGTAAAGGTTGCCTGCTGCATCCACCGCCAGGGCGCACGGATAGCTATGCCCGGCGTTCCGATAAACTGCGCTGCCATTCCAGACTGTGTCGATCGTGCTGGTGGCCGCTGTCAATTTGCGAATGCGGTAGTTGCCCGAGTCCGCTATATAGAGGTTGCCATCGCTGTCCACCGCCACTCCCAGTGGGTTGTCGAGTTCGGCATCGGTCGCCAAGCCTCCGTCGCCCGAGAAGCCAGCTACGCCGGTTCCGGCCACGGTTGTGATGATGCCCGTGGCCAGGGACACCATTCGGACGCGGTGGTTGAAGTTGTCGGCAATATAAAGGACGCCCGACTTATCCGCCGCCAATCCCCCGAGAGAGCTGAATTGGGCCAGGGTCGCCGGGCCTCCATCGCCCGAATAGCCCCGCGATCCGTTTCCGGCAACCGTCGTGATGACGCCTGTGGCCGCCGCCACCCTGCGAATGCGATTGTTGCCGGCTCGCGTACCATCCGCGATATAAAGGTTGCCCGCCGCATCCAGCGCCACGCCCGATGGGCCGTCGAGTTGCGCGCTGGTGGCGGGGCCTCCATCACCCGAAAAACCCTTGACGCCATCCCCGGCTACTGTTGTGATGGCACCCGTTACAGGGGACAGTTTGCGAATCCGGTTGTTTCCTGCGTCCGCAAGATAGAGGTTGCCGTCGGTATCCAGCGCTACGCTACGAGTATTAAGGCCTGCGCGAACAGCTGGGCCGCCGTCGCCCGAGTACCGCCAGTTCCGTTCGATCCCCGCCACGCGAACCCGATTTCCGGCAGGGTCAATCTTGAAAGCACCGTCACTCACTGCGACGTACGCATTGCCATAGGCGTCCATGGCGAGCACGCCAGGGCCATAAATATGGAGTGTCGCGCTGGGTTCCTCGGAATCCCGAGCTCGCAGCGTCGATGCCCCTCGTCCGAGCGCGACTTGGCTCGTCTTTGTTTGAGAGAACAGAGAACTCGCGGTGATCGCAATGGTCAGCAGGCCGCGAAGCGTTGGCCTTCGAATTCTCAAGCGTCGAGTACAATTCACATCGTCGGCTTAGGGCACGGTCACTGATCCAACCGCCTGCCAGCCGGAGTTCCCGCTGCTGTTGTTGCGCGCGGCCAGATAGAAGACCTGGTTGCCCGCGAAACTGGAACTGAAAGTGATCGCCAGATTCAGGGTCAGCGTGTTGCCGCTAGCCGACACCGAGCTACCTGCACCGTTGATCGTGCACTGGCTGTTGCTCAACGTGCTGCTTGACGGCAGCGCGATGGGCGATCCAGCGGCGTAGCCGCCGTCACCGGCGTTATCCACCAGATACAAGTAGCCCGAAGTGGCGCTAGTGTGAGCGAACGCCACATAGCACGCGCCAATCCCATTCAAGGCATTGTTGGTCAAAACATCAACCACCGCCAAATCCGCATAGCCGTTCGTATCGGTGAACGTGAAGGTATAGGTCTGGCCCGTCGTGGCGCTTCGCGTGGGACTCACTCCGCCTACAGAGGGACCCAACGAGGCCGACCCGGGAACCTCCCAGGTTCCCAACGCCTGCCAGGTGGAACTCTGGCTGCTGTTGCGCGCCGACATGTAAAATACCTTGTTCCCGCTGAAGCCCGCTGCGAACGTGACGGCCAAGGTCAGCGTCAAAGTGTTGCCGTTGCCCGACACCGAGCTGCCGGTTGCGCTAATGGTGCACTGGCTATTTTGCAACGTGCTGGTGGAGGGCAGCGAAATGGGCGATCCGCTGGCATACCCGCCGTCACCCGCATCGTCCACCAGATACAAAGAGCCCGAAGAAGCGCTGGTGGGAGCGAGCGCCACATAGCAGGCGCCCACTCCATCCAGGGAATTGTTGATCAGCACATCCACCACAGTCAGGTCCGCGAAGCCGTTTGGATCGTCGAACGTGAAGGCGAGACTTTGGGTAGAACCAGAGCCGGAACCCGGCGTCGCCTGTCCGCCGGCCACGCTGGCCAACAACCCGAAGACACCTACTCCAGTGCTTGTTCCGACATACACTTTACCATTGGCGATGGTCGGAACGATGAACTTGTTTCCCGAACCGAATTGGTCGCGCCCGTTTGCCGCCTGATTGCTGTTGTACAGCTCGGTGGCCAGGTTGCCCGCATTGTAGGCATGCAGCACCGCCGGCGACGTGTTCTCCGCGGCCCACACGATTGCATCGGCCGTACCGTTCGCCGAGATGGAGGGCGTGGCGCCCGGGTACTCGAAGCCGGTTGGAGATTGTGATGAGGCCAGCGTGTCAAACGTGCCGTTGGTGAAAGAAAACGCATTGATGTAGTCGTCCACGTCACCGTAGTACAGAGTCCCATTGAACCAGGCCGGGCTCGACCACACGCCGCCCGGCGTCGCGCCCGTCATCTGCTGGTAGATGTTATCAGCGGAGGAGCTGAACTTGCCCATATTGGCCTGGTTCACAACGTAGACATTGCCGTCTTTGCCGGCGCCCACCGCTAGAGAAACGGAACTCCCGCTTTTGCCCGTCAGAGGAGGCAGCAGCAGCATTCCGCCGGAACCGAAGTCGGTATCGCTGCCCGATTCCGAGACCGTATTATCCATCGCAAAGTAGTCCACAACGGTTAGATTTCCGCCGCTAGTCGAGATCTTCACGAAGGCATTGCCGTAGTCATTACTGGACGGAAATCCTTTTGAGAGAGTCGTGTCAAAAGTTCCGTTGCCGGTCAGCAAATAGATATTCCCGTCTGCGTCCGCGGCCGGGCCGGCGCCCGCCATCCAGATGCCGCCTTCAGATCCGTTGGGCGTCAGATCCAAGACGCTGACTCGCGCCAGAGTCGTCTCGTTGTAGCCGATCACCCAGCCGCCGTACGGACCACCATCGCAATGCGACCCCCAAGCGGTGTACACGACGCCATTTAGAATCAGCAGCCCCGGCCGCGAGTTGTATTGCGTCGGATCAAATGTCACCGTGCCCTTCGAGCTGCCGTCGCCCGTGCCTGGGTAGGTGGCCACAATCTCGGTGGGTCCGCCGAACAGCTCCGCGCCGGTTGACAAATCGAGCGCATGCAGCCGGTGATGATAATTCGAGGAAGCGTCCTTGGTCATGGCCACCGTGTATAGCGCGCCATGAGGACCTTTAGACGGATCGATGGCCGGCGTCGCGGTAGCGCCAATCGTCGGCGTCACTTGACTGCAGCCAAGGTCATCGGAAGGCCCTGCGTCACCGGTGGCGAGCAGAGAATGGTACCAATACTGGGTTCCGTTATCGGCATCGAAAGCATAGGCGCTGTCGTTTTCCGTCACAACGTAGAGCACGTTGCGCGGGCCGAACCCCGGAATATTTACCGCTGGAACGTAGAGCGGTTGAGCGTCCACCAAGCCGTCCACCGTGATGGTGAATAGCATCCCGAAGGTTGCCGGGTTTACGTTCGCCGGAGCCAGCACTGTCTCATGTAGATTCTGACCCGTTCTAGCATTGTCGTTGTGCCAAGTCAGGACACTGACTTGGCAATTCGCCGGTACCGCTAAGCAAGCGGTAAGCCAAAGCGCTGCGATGGTTCCCGCGTCTCGATTGGAAATGCAGCTCCCCATAAGGCGGTTAGGTCTCCAAGCCTCTGCTTAATAGTCGACCCTTTGGGGCGGCTTGTCCATGAGGCAAATAACTGATTCTCTGGATCATGCCGGTCCTAAAGAAAGGGCCTCGACCCGTGCGCCTACACATCCATGTGGTCCCACACAGACCCTACTCTTGGAGAGGACAGGTACCTAGCTTTTGGTCGAAATCCTTCTTCATCTCTTCATATAAGACCTGATCCACCTCGGTTTGAGCGCGGATCGCTTGCAACGCAGCACTGTCGACAGTGACGGGCCGATTCGGCGCGACATTTCGCATCGGGAAAACTGGGGGAGCTGCTAGCCCGAGGGCGCTGGCAATCAAGGCGAGCGACGCTTGCAACCGCTCCGAAATGCCGACCGCCACAAATCCGCTAAGTCGCTCCTTTGCAGCCATGTACAGATCCTCAATAGGCGGCGTTTCATCCGCTGTTGGGTCTAGCGCCAGCTGGAGCCGGTAGGCCGCGAAGTCGTCCTTTGTCATGGCGTCCGCCAGCGCTCGCGGGCTTTTGAGAGGTAGACACGCCAAACATCGACTTTGATAGTTTTGCACCATATGTCTGGTTCGTTGGTCGACGCAGAAATCCGCCAGTGTGAGCGACAGCGTTACCAGGTGAGATGGGTGATCCGGCGCTCGTTGCACATGACAGTAATGCGAGATGGTGCGTTCCACGGGATCCCGCAACATCGTGAAAGTGTCCAATGGCCGATCTAGATACGGCTCGAGATAGGCCAAGAAGTGGCCACGAAACACGTCATAGCCAGCCAAAACATCCATGGGAACGGCTATGATGTCTTCCCACATCCGCCCGGGACAGATTTTTTCCTTCGGATAATAATGTTCGAGGAGCTGCCAGGTCGACATGCCCGCTGTTTTTGGGATGTGATAGAAGTAGCACGCAGAGTTCATCTCATCGCGCCTCTGTTTTTTGCGCCGCCTAATTCGCGTGTTAGGCTTTTAGGGTACGATGGAGCCCATTGATTCGCAACAGCAGAGGATCGATCAAATTCAGTGGTACCACGACATCGATTTTCCAAACGGTCTGAAGGCCCGGACCAAGACTCCCGACGCGGAATCTCATCGGCAGCTTTGGAACTGGATGCGGAGCGAACTCCAAGAGATTGATTTTACCGGCAGGACGGTGCTGGACATCGGTTGCTGGGACGGATATTGGAGTTTCTACGCTGAGCAGAGGGGTGCATCGCGGGTGCTGGCCACCGACGACAAGACTCAGAACTGGTCAGGGAGTTCCGGCCTCGAGCTGGCAAAAGAAATCATGGGATCGTCGGTAGAGACCCACACCGACGTCTCAATTTATGAGGCCAACAAGTTGCGTGAACGGTTCGACATCGTCCTTTGCATGGGCGTTTATTATCACCTGGTTGATGCTTTCTATGCATTCAGCCAGGTCAGGCATTGCAGCCACACGCAATCTGTTGTGGTCTTTGAGGGAGACTTCGCACCGGACTGGTTTGTGCATCCCCCCCAAGCCGCATATTTCGATTTGGGCGACCCGGCGCGCTGCTTTGTGCCGACTGTGCAGTGCTTGCGTCAAATGCTGGAGGCCAACTACTTTCGCGTTATTCGAGAATCCACTTACCATGGCGGGCCAGAACGGCCAGTGAATCGGATTCTCGTCGCCTGCGAGCCATTCGAAGGAGAAAACACGCTGCATTGTAGTCGGCCCCCGTTTGGACTTGACGCCTATGATCCGCGCTTCTCAACTTGATTTGGCCGGAATGCATGCAGCTCAGGGCACCGTCACCGATCCCACCGGCTGCCACCCCGAGTTCCCGGTGTTGTCGTTGCGCGCAGCCAGATAAAACACCTGGTTGCCCGCGAAGCTGGAACTGAAGGTGATCGCCAGAGTCAGAGTCAGTGTGTTGCCGCTGGCCGACACCGAACTCCCGGTGCCGTTAATCGTACATTGGCTGTTCTGCAGCGTGCTGCTTGTCGGCAGCGTAATGGGCGATCCACTGGCGTAGCCTCCATCGCCGGCGTCGTCCACCAGGTACAAATAGCCAGAAGAAGCGCTCGCGGGAGCAAGAGCCACATAGCAGGCGCCAATCCCATCCAAGGAGCTGTTGGTCAAAACATTCACAACCGCCAGGTCCGCAAAGCCGTTCGTGTCGGTGAATGTGAAGGTATAGGTTTGCTCAGTTGTGGCGCTTCGTCCAGGAGCCATGCCTGCCACTGCAGGACCTGTTATCGTCCCTCCGGGCACATACCACGTCCCCAATGCCTGCCAGCCCGAGTTCCCGGTACTGTTGTTTCGCGCAGCCAGATAAACCACGCGATTGCCCGTGAAGCCAGAGCTGAACGCGATCGCCAGAGTCAGCGTCAATGTGTTGCCGCTGGCCGACACCGAACTCCCCGTTCCGTTAATCGTACATTGGCTGTTTTGCAAGCTGCTGCTCGACGGCAGCGCGAGAGGCGATCCACTGGCGTAGCCGCCGTCGCCCGCATCGTCCACCAGATACAAATAGCCTGCGAAAGCGCTCGACGGAGCAAACGCCACGTAGCAGGCGCCAATCCCATCCAGGGAACTGTTGATCAGGACATTCACAACAGCCAGGTCCGCAAACCCGTTTGGATCGTCGAAGGTAATCGTGAAAGTTTGAGTCAGGCCGCTGCCAGAGCCCGGACTTACGCTGACCGGCGAGACAGTACCAGCCGCTTGATTCACCGTAAAAGCCTGTCCGTCAATGGTAAGTGTTCCCATTCTGGCCGCTCCCGTGTTCGTCGCAATCGAGTAGCCCACGGTGCCGTCACCGCTTCCGGAAAAACCAGACGTGATCGACAGCCAGGCGGAATTGCTGGAAGCATTCCAGGAACAACCTCCGGCGCCTGTCAGGCCGACAAAGCTGCTTCCACCCTCCGCGGTAGGCGCGAAGCTGGTGGAATTAAGGGACATCACGCAGACTCCGGCTTGCGTGATGGAATAGTAGTTCCCTCCGATCTGAAGCGAAAGATATCGCGAGTTTAGATCGGCGTTGGGCAATACCGTAAAGTTGATGGCCGAACTGGCGGAACCTGAAGTCGGAGTAACGTCGACGATCACCGAGGGGTCATTGTTGACGACGGTCCACGGACAGCCCGTGCTAGGTGTGACCGTGATCTGTTGCGGACCTCCGCTGCTACCTAACGAGGTGCTGTAGGAACTGAGCGGATAGGAACAGGAGTTGGCTGCCTGATTCAGTGTAGCGGTACCGCTATTGATTACGATAGACGCGGACCGCGTGGCGCCGGTGGTGTTTGCTGTCGCCTGAACGGTCACGAGACCGGCTGCGGTCCCCGATGCACCCCCTATAACCGGCGCCCAGGACTGGTTGCTCACCGCAGTCCAGGCACATCCGCTGGGAGCATTCACGCCGAGGGTCACGGTTTGCAGGTACCCCTGAATCGTCTGGGTCTCAGGATAGATCGTATAAGAGCAGGGCGCGGTAGCATCCGCTATCACGACCACGAAGCCGTCAAAGCTGTTCGGCGGGGCTGGCAGCGCGGAGCTAATCGGAAAGCCGATGCTGGAGGTATACCCAGTGACATACGCCTCACCCGAGCCGTTGGTCGCAACGCCGTAGCCTTCGGTGTAAGATGAACTGCCCAGGAAGGTCGAGTACACAAAGGAGGTGGCGGTCGAACTCAGTTTCGCCACAAACGCCGCCTCACTGATCGTCGCCAGGGCGTACGCGCCGGTGCTGCTGTGCGGGTTGAAGACCACACCCGTAATGGAAGCGAGTCCAAGGTTCGTGGCTGCGGGGGCCCAGGTCGTTCCCCCGTTTGACGAAACATAAAGCACTGGTGACTCATTGGAGGTGGCGTACACCAATTTCTCATTGGCCGGAGAGGAGAACACGTAGCTGGGGCCATTCGGGACGGAGGCTGTAGTTAGGGCCCAACTGGCTCCGCCGTTAGTCGACTTGTAGACGGTGTTCGAATAACTCAGGTACAGGACATTGCCGGAAGTGCCGGGGGATACGGTCAGGATGTTGCCCAGATTATTGAAGTAAATAGGGCTCGGCAGCCCGGTATTGATCGGCGTCCAGCTCGCGGCGTTGTTGGTACTCGAATAAACACCATTACCATCCAGGACGACGTAGAGTGTACCGTTGGGAGCGACAACCATCGCGACGATCGCACCAGACCCAAGGCCGCTGTCAGCAGCAGGGGTCCAACTCGACCCACTGTTGGTGGTCACATAAATGCCGGAACCGAATTCGGTATTAGCGCTGTAAGCCGTTCCGGCGCTGAGCGGATCCGCGATGATGGTGTTGACGTACGTTCCAACGTAGCCCTCGGAGTTCCAGGTCACTCCGTTGTCGGTGGACAAGTAGGAATATCCGTAATCCATGGCGTAAAGCGTACTAGGGTTCGCCAGGCTTCGGCTCAGGCCGAGGTACGAAATGTTCAACTCGAGTGTCCAGCTGCTGCCGCTATTCGTGGTTCGATAGATTCCAGCATCGGTGGCGGCTACCAGAGTTCCGGAATGGACGGGATCGGGCGAAAGCGAGATCACCGCGCCCGCCAGGTTGGTATCAAGCGCAGACCACGACTTGCCGGAAGTGGTTTCAAAAAGCGAGGTCGGATTCGAAGGGAAAGCTTCAACCGGCGAGACCGCTGGAAAATTGGACGACTCGGTATATCCAGTTACATACACATCGCCGGAGGAGGGTTCGACTGCCAGCGACTGGAGGAAGTCCGATCTGCTTCCGCCCAGATAGGTGATGTAGGAAAACGCCGATCCGGCGCCGTTGAGCTTGGCCACAAAGCCGTCATAGCCGCCACTGAGGCTCCCACCCACCACGCCCGCTGTGGGATGCAGATCAGTGGAGGTGGTGTTACCAACCACGTAGGCATTGGCCGGGGAACTGGAATCGAGCTTGATCGAGGTGCCTTCGTCGAAGCTGCTGCCGCCCAGAAACGTGAAATAAAGAAGCGGCGCCGTCCCGGTGGGATTCAGCTTGGCGATGAACGCGTCTCCATTTCCTGCGTTCATGGTGCGCGCCCCTCCTCCTGGATCCCCAATAAAGTCGGAGGAGTAAGTGTATCCCGTCACGTAAGCGTTGCCGCTTGCGTCCGCCGCAATGGCGTACGCGCCTTCCTGCGAACTGCCCCCCAAAAGCGTAGCGTAAAGAATGGAAGCGCTGGAGTTGAACTTCGCGACAAACGCGTGATAGCCGGATGTGCTGGGGTACAGAACACCCGCGGTCGTGGGAAACTCGCCCGAACTGGATCCGGTCACGTAAGCGTTGTTGTTGGTGTCAACCGCGACCCCGTAACCGGCAGTGTAGCCCCCGCTGGCGCCGAGATAGGTGGAAAAGTAAAGGGTCCCGGTCGGAGTCAGCTTCGCCAGGACGGCGTCTTGACCGCCGCCAAAGGTGCTCTGATAGGGAATCATCATCGGAAAGTCCGGCGAACTTGTATATCCGGTCACCCAAGCTGCGTCGAGGGAATCCACGGCGATACTGTTCAGATAGTCATATTGAGAGCCACCGAGATACGTCGAGTAGATAACACTGGTCCCGGTTGAATTGATCTTCGATACGAAGCCGTCCTGGTTTGCATCGTAGCCGGGCTGCGCCGTGCCCGAAGTCGTCGGGAAATCCGACGCATAAGTGTAGCCGGCCAGATATATGTTGTGGCTGGAATCGAGGGCGATGGCCTGGCCGTATGTACTGCTGTTCCCGCCGAACAAAGCGCCGCCCACGATAGTCGGATCGATCACCAGGGGCTTGGTCCGGTCGTACGCTCCGATTTCAAATCCGACCTCATTCCGATGGCGCAGCGTATAGTGGCCCGCGATCTTCTTCCTTGACCCGGCGGTCTGGGGCCCGTGTGTTGGCTGGCCGCTTGATTCTTGATAGAGCAGGGGCGACGGGAGGCAGAGCTTGCCGGAAGGCGTCTCCAGCACGAGTTGACCGGCCGGGTCGAGGGAAACCTTCCGCGCTCCCTCGAATTTCATCCGGACTACTCCGGGGTCGACACCCGGCTTCAGCACCAGATCGAACTCCAGTTGCTGCTGATTGCCGTAATACACAACATCGACACCCGGATAGACATCCTGGTACTTGACCTGCCCATAGGTCGGAACGCCGAGCTTCCAGAGTGCCGGATCGTTGCCGCGAATATAGTTGACTTTTCCCGGCAACTCGGCCCCGGCGACGGGCGCCACGTGACGCCCACCCGCGAACTGCATTGTGACCATGCTGCCGGCTTGATTCGGATCGGGTAAGACGCCGATGGTGGCATTGGCATCATCGACGGCAATCATGTAGCCTTGCCCGCGAGCCACATAGCGTACCTTTGATGAGTTGCTCAGGCGCTCAAAAGCAAGCGGCAGGTTTAGCTTGGGATGAATCGTGGAAGTCGAAGGGTGTGCCGCTTCAAGCAAGAGCGCACCGAAAACCGCCGACATGAGGACAACTGGAACCACGGAGATGGCCACTAGGCCCTCCTTTGGAGAGCAGGTTTTCCGATTTGGGCCAAAAGTGTATCATAAAGTTGTCGGTTTGTACAGGACTCTTACGTCGTCGGTTTGTTAAGTTCTGTCGAATTGACAAAGACTTCATTATTTCCGAGGCGCAATATTTCACTTCACCATTTCAAAGTTGAGTCTTTGTTGCAGGCGAGACCAGCGTGCTCTCGATCTCTAGGGCCAGCGAATCAACCAGCTTCGCGTCCCGCACCACGCCAATGCGAGCCAACTCAACGCCGACCCGATCCGCCAGACCGAGCAACGGCGTCGAGCTCCGAACATTCCATAAAAACGCCATTAGCTTGGTGGCATATTGGTCTGCGTGAAACTCATTCTCCGCAAACAACTTCGCCAGTGCACCGATCCGCTTCCTGACAGAATCGTCAAGCACCAGCTGTTTCAGTGCGCTCGCGAGTTCCGCGTCACCATCCGGGCGGACCTTGACCACGCATTCATCGGGGAGTTCGCCGAAAAAACCAGTGTTCGTGACGATAACGGGCTTGCCGAAAAGCATCTCCTCGATGACCGAGGCGGAAGCACCCTCCATCGCGGGAAACCGGAGATTAATACAGATATCGGCCGCTGAAAGATAGGCGCTAAGCAGGTCATCAGAAACTTGACCAAGGAAGCGCACGATATCCGTCAGGCCCTTCGCCCTCGCCGCAGCCTTTAGCGCACGCTCGTAATCCGGCGACGCTGAACCCACAATGGCATACACCACGCGCTGCGACGCAGGGCCAAGCCGTGAGATCGCGTCAATCACGCTCTCAATGTGTTTGTTGGGATTTACATGCCCGACGGTTACAATCAATATCTCCTCAGCCTGAACGCCAAGCTGAGTTCGGGAGATTTCGGACTGCGTTGTCCCCACATCGTAAGCCAGAGGAATGCGGGCCACTGGCCCCGAGAAACAGGCCTCGACGCGCTGCTTGAAAAACTCCGAATGCGTAATGATTCCAAGCGCGCCTCGAGTAACTTCTTCGAAGAGCGGGAACCGCACCACCTCGTCGGTCTCCCATACTCTGGCGGCCACCGGCGCTTCACGACCGTACGTGGTTTCCATCAAGAGGTCATAGGAAGTCGGGTTGCGAAGGTGTTCCAAATGATAGCCCGCGAAAAAGTGATGCATCACAAAATCGTGGAGTATGCAAACTCCCGGCCACTGCCTGGATAGGAGGTAAATCTCGCGATGGAAGGGCAGGTAGTTACCGAAATTGTAAATGACCGCGTCGAAAGACCGTAACACTTCAGGCGTTACCGATTTGCTGGACTGAAATCGCCGGGCAGGGACGCCGGTCTCACGTACGTGGTCGGCGTCAAAGTAACCTATCTCAACGTCGGCTAGTTTCGTCAACGAGGCCGCCACCGCCACGCTAAAGCGAGCGATGGCGCTCGTTTGCGACATGGGAGTAAACCAGGCGATCTTCATGAGGTCAGCACTCGGATAACACGATCCCAACTGATGTCCAGGGTCTGGGCCAGATCATAGCCGGCTTCACCCATGCGACGGGCGCCAGCTTTATTTTGATAGAGTGCATCCATGGCCCCGGCCAGATCTTTGGCGTCACTTGCCACAACCCGGCCCGTGGCGCGGTCCTTTACGAGCTCATGAATGCCTCCGGAATCTACGCAGGTTATTACAGGTTTTCGGGAAAGAAATGACTCCAGCGTTACGTATCCATAGGAATCTTCATCATATGGAATATAGGCGCACGCCAGTGCCCGGCTGAACCATTCCACCTTCTCGTTTTCGGTGATAAAACGCTCAATAAACTCGACCCGGTCCTGCAATCCTCGCTTGTGGATGATAGCCCTGATAGCCTCCGCATCCTCCTTCCTTTCCGCCTTTCCGGCAACGATGAGCTTCACTGGGGAGCGGCAGAACTCCATACTTTCGACCAGGAGCTGTTGGCGCTTGGCCTCGTTGATCCTTCCAGGAGCGAATATATAATTGCCGTATTCGCTGCACGAAAATTGTTCAGGGTTCAATAACGGGGGATGAAGAACTTCGGACTTTAAGCCGTTAAATGTCTTCAACCGTCCCGATGTAATTTCTGAATTTGTAAATATGTTATTCACTTCCGTCAGATACGAGTTGTCAGCAGTCAATATGCAATCGCGGATCTCACGACCTTCGAGCGAATCGGGCAATCCCTGAAGAGCTGTTCCCCACAGATCGTAGGCCTGCCTGAACTGATGCAGCAGCCACAGCACCTTATCTTCATGAGGCACATAGAACGCCGGGAATTTGAACGCAATGACGCGATCGACGCCAGGGATGCGCATCAATCGGCAAGCCAGCATGTGTTCGAGGATCTTGGACGGCGGTTCCCAGCGAAAAGGAATTCGCACCAGTAGGGCCTGGTGGCCGTATTCACACAACTTTGCGCTTAGCGCGTCCGCCAGGTGCTCGGCGCCTCCCTGAACGAAGGGGACTGCATTATTTAGAACTGCTAGTTTCATGCCAACAGCCGCGCGACAACGTTGTCCCAATTGATGCCCAGGTCTCGTACCCGCTGTTCCCCCGATTCGCCCATCCGCTGCGCCATGGATCGATCGTTATAAAGCGCGTCCATGCCTTCAGCAATCAGCTCGGGATCAGCGGGCGTAATAAGGCCGTTGTTGCCGTTTACAATCAACTCATTTGTGCCGCCTGCGTCGATGGTGGTGAGGACGGCCTTGCGTGCGGCGTGAGCTTCCAAGGACGGGTATCCGTAGGAATCCTCATCAAACGGAAAATACAGGACCGCGGCACAATTGGCAAACAGTTCGATCTTGTCGTCTTCCGAAATCCAACGCGAGAGAATCGAAACGCGCTGTTCGAGACCATATTTCTCGACCAAACGGTGAAGATCGAAAACATAGGGCTCCAAACCGGGGTCGGGACAGCCCGCAATTATCAGTCTCACTGGCGTGCGTGTATATCGGAGGGCTTCTATCGCCAGCCACTGGCGTTTGTGATGAGTCAAGCGGCTGAAGTACAGCAGGTATTCGCCGTAAGGGCCGGAACGAAAGCGAGCTGGGTCCAACAACGGGGGATACAACACTTCAGCCGCGATCTGATTAAATCTCTGGAGCCGATCCTTGACCACCGTCGAGTTGCAGAAAAGGCGAGTACATTCTCTCAGGGCGATATTGTCGGAATTGATGATAGCTTGGCGGCACGCAAGACCTTCTGGAGTATTCGGCAGAGTCTGGTACTTCGTCCCCCATAAGTCGTAAGCGCTACGATAATGATGGATAAACCACGTAACCTTCTTCGGATGTTTGAGCAGATGGCTCGGCGTCCGCACGGCGATCAAACGATCGCCATGCTGCGTCAAATCCAGCAGCCGCAACGCCAGAAGTTGATCGAGGATCTCATTGTAGGACTCACTGAAAGGAAGCTGAAATAGTTCCACATCGTGGCCGGATGCCTGGAGCTGCCGGTGCAGCCAGGCGACGATTTGGGTCGAGCCGCCGTCAACAAATGGTGCGACACTCGTGGCTACAATAACGCGCATGAGCAGAATCGGGGAGGCGTTACGCGCCGGAATGCTTGCACCAATGGGCAAGCCGCCGGGAAATATGCCAGATATCGTCCTCCGTGAGCAGGGTATGCATGGGTAAGCAGATCCCACGAGTTGCGAGACGATCCGCAACGGGATATTTACCCGTAGCGCCGCTATAAGGAGGTAGCACGTGCATGGGATAGAAGACAGGACGGCTGTCGATGCAGTCCTGCTCGAGGGCTTTCATCAGTTCGTCCCGGCACATAGCAACAGAGTCACGGAGAATGATCGGATAGGACCAGAAAGCGTGCTTCGCCCAGGGCTGTTCGGAGGGGAGCTGAATGTAATCTTGGACTTCGGCCAAACATTGCTGGTAGGTCGAAGCGATGATCCGGCGTCGTTCCAGAAAATGATCGATTTGTTCCAGTTGGGCCAGCCCAATCGCGGCGCAGATATTGGTCATCCGGTAGTTGTATCCGACGATTGGAAACCAGTATCTCCGATCTGGATCCATTCCTTGACCTCGCAGCAGCCGAAGCCGGTCGCGAAGCCCGGCATCGGAGGTCGTAACCATGCCTCCTTCTCCGGTTGAAATGATCTTGTTGCCATAAAAGCTAAACGTTGCAGCATCGGCTAAGGACCCAACCGGACGGCCTTCATACAGCGCTCCATGCGCCTCCGCGGCATCCTCTATCACGAAGAGATTGTGTTTTCGCGCCACCTCCAGTATGGGGCGCATATGCGCCGGATGACCGTACAGATGAACCGCGATGATGCCCTTGGTCCGTTCGCTCACCGCGGCTTCCAGCAAGTCCGGATCCAGCGCCATGGTAGCGGTTTCAGAGTCCACAAACACCGGCTGAGCCCCACAGTAGCGGACTGCGTTGGCAGTCGCGATGTAGGTGAGCGTGGGCACGATGATCTCGTTGCCCGGACCGGTTCCCAAGGCCGCCAGTGCGAGATGGAGAGCGGTGGTGCCGTTGTTGGACGCAACCGCGTGGGCGGCGCCGCAAAAACGGGCAAAACTTTCCTCAAAGCGCCCGATGTAATGTCCGATCGAGGAAATCCAGCCCGACTCAAGGCATTCCAAGACGTATTTCTTTTCGTTACCGTTGAGAGCCGGATGTGCTACCGGTATGATCTTTCGCTGGCTCATATTGTTTGGTCCGCCCGATTTGCCTTCGACGGCACTGCTGGCACACCCACCGCCACAACATTCGCGGGCAGATCGGACACCACTGCGGCGCCCGCGCCGACAATGGTCCACGAACCAATCGTTACGCCCGGAATCACACTGCTTCCCGTCCCCAAGAGAACGCCTTCCTCGACCCGAACGCACCCGGCCACGTTCGCCCCAGGCGCCACGTGCACGCATTTACCGACCACACAATCGTGATCGATAGACGCGTTCGTATTCACGATGACACCATCTCCCAGATCTGCGTCGGCGTTCACGACGGCTCCGGGAAGCAGCGCTATCCCGTCGCCAACACGGACATGCTTCGAAACGACGGCTGCTGGACTGATCGCGCTAATCAGTCTAAAGCCGCGCTTGCGCAGCGTATCGATCCAGAGTTTTCTGCGCCTATTGTCCCCGATTGCCACCAAGGCCGACCTGACACCGGAGTCAAACACCGCCGGCAGCACATCATCGTTGCCGAGACGCGGGTACCCATACAGCTTTTCGTGTTCATCGGTACTCACGAATCCAACGATCTCAATATCCGCCGACTGCTCGATAATATCGACCAGCACCTTTGCGTGGCCGCCGCCCCCAATGACGACAACACGCTCGTTCACCTGCTCTTCCTCGTTCGTTGCAGCAGCTCAAGTTGAAGGTTAACCGAGAACGCTTCGGTTAACTCTCCTGGTGTCACGTTCAAAAGGTCGCCATTCACGTCGTCGATCCGGTGAATGGCGAATCCCAACGACGCAATGTAATCCAGGAGTTCGATCGGACTGCTGCCGGCGCGCAACAAATGAACGGGCGCAAACTCGATCACGATTCGAATCTGGGGATTCCGTTGAATCACCTGCCGCATACCGCGAATAATCAGAGGTTCCGCGCCTTCCGCGTCGATCTTCACAATATCCACGTGTTCCTGCGTCGCGAGAATCTCGTCCAGGCTCGTGGTCGCAACCTCGATTTCGTTGTCGGCCTTCCCGTCACTGAATAGTGTATTGTGTCCAGAATCGCGGTGGAAAATCGAGAGCCGCGCTTTCCCGGATCTGTCAGTAACCGCCAACTGATGCAGGTGAATTATTCCCATCTCCAGGAAACCATTGACCTGCACATTGTCTCGCAAGATCTCGCAGGTCCGCGGTGTGGGTTCAAAGCTGTAGATCTTACCCTTTCCCTGAAGCAGTCTGGCCGCTAGCAACGTGTACATTCCGACGTTAGCTCCTACATCAACTACCACAGCTCCTGGCTTTATCAGGCCGCTGAAGTATTTTGTCATTCCCGGTTCCATCACGCCGCGGAAGGCATGATACGCGGCCATGCGCCACTCATTGCCCGGAACACCAACGATCATACCCGCCACTTCGGTCGCCAGGACGTCAACACCGGCTGAGATCACCGGAGGCCGAATCCTGCCGAATGCCTCAGCCAATGAGGCAAGCATCGCGTCAGTATTAGCGGCGGCTCCCGATCGAATCGAATCGAGCTCCCGTCTTTGTTCCTCTACCAGAGCCGACTTGTTCGCTTGGATAGCCCTGTTGACGGCCACCGTACCCTGCCGGGCTTCCTCAGTAGCAGCCGTTACCGATGTCGCCAAGGCCACTGTCGCCTCGTCAAGTCTTAGGCGCAATGCCTGGAGATCCGCCTGAAGCAAACTGATGGACTGATCCAATCGAAGAGACTGGGTAGCGAGGTCCCGCCCCAGTTCGCTCGTACGTAACCCCATGCTTGCGAGAAGCTCCCTCGAGAGCTCCACCGAGTGGCGCAGCTCCAGTGCCTGACTCCCCTGAAATGCAAGTTCTTCCCGGCCTCGACGGTTCTCCTCCGAAAGATTGGCGACATAAGCGTCAAGTTTTTCAGAGAGGCTCACAAAAGATTCGTCTGCTTTAGCCGCCAGACCATCCGTCTTGGACGCAACCTCTCGCAAAAGAAACTCGAGCTTATGATCGATTGAATCAAAACGAGTGAACAGAATACGTCGTATTGCGTCCCTGACAACGGCGCCAAGCCGGCCGGTAAGAGTTCGAAATGAAAATCGACTTGCTCGAGGGCGAGTTGAAGGCCCAACCTCTTGAATCCCGCTGAAAAGGACCCCTCGGCGCTTACCTTCTTGGGAGTTTATCAGTTGCAGTAAAATTACCCGGCGAGGCACATGTCTTCTGAGGAGTTCTAAGCAACTGACAAACCCCGAAATATCGCACTCGCGGCCTAGAATCCTACGGTATGCTTCATGCAAAAATTTTTCGTCGTTGGCTACCGACGTTAAATCGCTTACGTCTACCGTCTGAAAATGCTTTGGATCAGTGCCTCCCAGGCCATTTCTATCTTCCACAGATTCGACCGAACGTGGTGGCAACAGGGCAGTGATCCTTCTCTTCAGCAAATGCCGCGAGAATTCCATTACACTGGCTCCAAAGAAGAACTCATCGAACAAGCGCTGGCGGCCAGTAGCATTTCTTTTACGAATTCGCCAAATGTCGACTTGCAAAACAATCTCAGACAAGGCCTCGAGGCATTTCTGCGGAGGGTGTTGGTTTCCGGAGGTCCATAGCGTTTGGAAATGAAAAGTCCGACTAGGTAAGATCCCGCCTGGCCGACGATACCGATTATAAGCCGTCTTCTTCCTGAAACCATGCTTAATGTCGAGAACAGTAGTATTATAGCGGGATCCAAAAACTTCTTGCTGGTACTTGTAAGGGAGAGGGATTCTTTTTCTTGAAAGCCCCCATTGGAATCCTCGGGAGGCTCGTCCTGCCCATATCTCAGTTCTGACAGGCTATCCTGCGGGACGAAATCGTCGTGTGGTTCTTACGGCGCTGTCGTCGGACTTAGTCAAAGCCGACAAGGCTTGAAGACCTTCAACTTCGACGTCTTGGCATTCGGCGAAGACCATCGGGTCGATCTGCTGGAAGAATTCGTGGTGCAGCATCTCGACGCTTCTTCGCAATTCCGTCGTCGGGACCATGAGACTTACGGCCAACTTCGAGCTGCTGCAGGACAGAATCGTCGTCGGAATCTGCTTTAGTGCGGCCAACGAGCGGGCGGCAATCTCCGGCGTGCCGTCGATACCTTCTCCGTCCAGGGTGAGACTCGCCGATCGAAGTGTGCAGACGTACCTCAACGCATCCGGCCACCTCAATCGGCACCTCTAGAATGCCAGAAAGATGCCTCCCTCGTTGTGGCAAAGAAACTCGGCGGGCATAAAGTACCGCACGCAAATCTCACCCAACGCCGCAGCGAGTTCCGCTGGGTCACGTCCATCCCTCGGCGGATCAATCAGGGGGGACTAATCGCCGATTGCCAGAAGTGCGCCGTGACGATGATTTGCTGTCATTTGCTTGGCTTCCACCTTTCCGTTCCCGGAATTGATCGGATGACAAGTGGCCGCAGGTGAATGCAAACTGCTAAACCAGCGGCGCTCCATGTGCGATCAGTTTAGCTGACCAGGAGAAGATGCCGTCCGGTTGCGAGGAATATAAGCCGGATGGCATCATTTCCGACTCACTGGGTGCCTGGCGAGCGATATCGGATTTCGGCGGGAAGGATGTGAGGCCCTTGCGAATCAAACGCCTGCGTACGAGCATCAACCTTATGGTGGACTGTCAGCAGAAAGGAAAGGTCAATTTGTCGCGCATCGCTCTCCGCATCCTTTTTCCTCCCAGCCTGGGATTGTTGTTTGTTTCGCAGCTTCTCGGCCAGCAGGCCAATCCATTCCAGGGCAGCGTTCCATCCGGGAGCGTGTCGTCAACGCCATTGGCGCTGACCCTAGAAGACGCTGTTCAGCGTGGGCTCAGATTCAACCTCGGTTTGCTTCAAAGTGATATCGCAAGCCAGACGGCGCGCGCCGACCGAATCCTGGCTTTGTCCTCGTTGCTCCCTCAAGTGACCGGCCAAGTGACCGAAAATGAGGAGCAACTCAATTTGAAAACGCTGGGTATCAACATTCCACCTAACCCGGTTTTCAATATCCCCACCATAGTGGCTCCA
>Ga0210394_10002461_pt1 | contig 25348 bp, 19 predicted proteins | sample IncBWC12MmetaG_FD_160121 | JGI IMG/M metagenome (GOLD analysis project Ga0210394, IMG submission 160121) | Forest soil microbial communities from Barre Woods Harvard Forest LTER site, Petersham, Massachusetts, United States - Inc-BW-C-12-M | ecosystem: Environmental > Terrestrial > Soil >...
TCGTGTGTGGCGGTATTCACCATCAGCTCATTTCTTTGTGGACTGGCGCCGAATCTGGCTACGCTGATTCTGTTTCGCGTTCTGCAGGGCGCCGGTGGCGGAGGCTTGCAGCCCAGCGAGCAATCCATCCTAGCCGACACATTCTCGCCGGAAAAACGCGGGATGGCGTTTGCTGTTTACGGCATGGCTGTTGTAGTGGCGCCGGCAATCGGTCCCACGCTGGGCGGATTCATTACCGACAACTATAGCTGGCGCTGGATTTTCTATATCAACGTTCCCATCGGAATCATTTCCATGCTGCTGACTTCCCGCGTGATCAAAGATCCGCCGCACTTAAGCGGCGCGCGACGCGAGGGGGGAATCAAGATCGATTACATCGGCCTGGGATTGCTGGCACTCGGTCTGGGCGCGCTTCAGGTAGTGCTGGACAAGGGACAGCGGGAAGACTGGCTTGAATCGCACATGATCTTGATTCTTACGGTCGTCGCCGCCACGGCGCTGGTCGCCGCCGTTGTTTGGGAATGGAAGACGGAACATCCGATCATCGATTTGAGGCTGTTTCGAGACCGCTCGTTTGCCATCGGAAATTCGATGATGTTCATGCTCGGGTTCATTCTGCTGGGCACGACGCTGCTCCTACCGCTCTTTACGCAAACGATGCTGGGATACACGGCGGAAAAGGCCGGACTCGCGCTGATGCCGGGGGGCCTGGTGATTCTGACGTCCATGCCGATCGTAGGATTTCTTTTGTCGAGGTACGATCCGCGCAGGATCATGGTTTTCGGTTTAACCATGCTAACCCTCGCGCTTTTCTACATGACGCACTTCAATTTGCAAATCGACTTCCAGACTGCCGCTCTGGCGCGAGTCATTCAGGGAATGGGGCTGGCGTGCTTATTTGTGCCCATCAATACCGTGGCCTATTCTTATTTGCCGCCGGGGAAGAATAATGCCGCCTCTGGATTGATCAACCTGGCCCGCAATGTTGGCGGCAGCGTGGGAATATCTTTCGTTACCACCATGCTAGCGCGGCGTGAGCAGTTTCATCGGGCGCAACTTTCCGCGCATTTGAACCCGGCAAATCCGCGCGTTCAGCAGATGTTGCAAGGCGCCTCCGGCGCTCTGCGAGCGGGGAGCGGCCCGGCCGCGACCAAGCAAGCCTATGGTCTTCTGCAGCAAATGCTGGAGCGGCAAAGCACCATGCTTTCGTACATAGACAACTTCCACGTGCTCGCGATCGTGACTATGTGCATGATCCCGTTCGTATTTGTGATTCGCAAGCCGAGGCGCCGCGAAGGCATCGTCGCACACTGAGGAAGAGATTCGAGCAACAGCCGAGAATTACGCGGACAAGCCGCGCTCGTTTTCCGGCGGCAATTCGGTATTGGTTTCGACCGGGCGTTCGTAATCGACTCCTTCCACCTCGAAGCCAAACAGATTACGAAATTGCCGTTGGAATCCCGCGAAATCGGTGAGAGCGCGCAGATTTTCCGTGGTCACCTGAGGCCAGAGCCGCGCGATTTCCGCCTGCACATCCGTGCGCATTTCGCGATCGTCGAGGCGCAATCGACCGGCGTCATCGGTTTTGGGCTCGGCGTTCGTGGCCAGAAGATCGGAGAACAAGCGGCACATCTGATCGATGGGCGCTTCTTCGAGCCGCTTTTCGTTCATCACCTTGAGCAGCAAGCTTATATATAAGGGCACGACAGGAATTGCGGCGGAGGCTTGTGTGACGACGGCCTTATTCACGCAGATCAGCGCGCGGCCACCAAATTTTGGCGAGAGGAAAGCATCGAGCGAGCGAGCGGTTTGGTCGAGGTCATTCTTTGCGCGGCCGATGGTGCCATCGCGGTAGATGGGCCAGGTCGTTTCGGGGCCGATGTAGGAATACGCCAGCGTGCGCACGCAAGGAGCGAGAAGACCTTCTTGGGCGAGAGCGTCAATCCAAATTCGCCAGTCCTCGCCTCCCATAACGGCAATGGTATCGGCAATCTCCTTTTCGTTTGCCGGAGGGAGAGTGACGTTCACCACTTTCTCGGAATCGAGTTCGATGGTGCGGTTGGAATAAGGCTGGCCAATGGGCTTGAGCACGGAACTGTATACGGTTCCGGTGTGCGGATGCACGCGCTTTGGCGATGCCAGGCTATAGACAATCAGATCGAGGGGCGCCAATTCGCGGCGGACGATTTCGATGGCCTGGCGCTTGCACTCATCGGAAAAGGCGTCGCCGTTGATGTGCGCGGCGAACAAGCCATCGCGCCGGGCACGCTGATCCAAGGCGACCGTATTGTAGTAGCCGGCCGTCGCTGTTTTGTCTTCGTCCGGCGGGCGTTCGAAAAAGACGCCGAGTGTGCGCGCGCCATAGCCCCACGCTGCGGCTATGCGGGAGGCCAGACCATAGCCCGTGGAGGCGCCGATTACGAGAACATTGCGAGGAGCGCGTTCGCGGCCGGGTGGCGCCTGCTCGGCCACAGCAATCTGCCGTTCGACATTCAACTGGCAGCCCTCCGGATGCGCGTTGACGCAGATGAAGCCGCGCGAGCGGCGCTTGATGACCTGACGGGACATGGGGACGAAACCGATACGCTACAGCGAGAGCAGGCGGTTGTCCAGAGTTGCAGCAAGGCAAAGTGCGAAGAAGCGAACTAATTTTCCGACGTCGTGAAGGCCAAGGTGAGCAGCGTTTTTTGTTCCAGATCGTGAGCTTTTGCCGAACCGGTGGCGGGACTGGCGCTGGCCGAGCGCTTGATCGAACGGACCGGCACATCGCCGGCGAGTTCCCGGATGCGCGGCACGACGTAGAAAAGCGCGCCCATATTGGCGGGCTCTTCCTGCACCCAGACGATTTCTCTCGCTTGGGCGTGGCGCGCGAACTCGGCGGTGAGTTCGGCTTCAGGAAAGGGATAAAGCTGATCGAGAAAGACGACGGCCGTTTCGGTATCGCCGCGACGCTTGCGCTCCGCGCGAAGTTCGTGCCCGATTTTTCCGGTGCAAAGCAAAATTCTGCGCACGTCCTGGATCTCGCGTTCCGGAACGACATTGAGGAAGCGTTCTTCCGCGAACTCCGCGACGGAGGAGGCCGATTCGGGCCGCCGCAGCATGCTTTTCGGCGTAAACACGACGAGCGGTTTGCGCCAGCGGCGAAGCGCCTGGCGGCGCAATAAATGAAAATATTGCGCGGCGGTAGAGGGCTGGCAGATTTGCAGATTGTCCTCGGCGGCCAGTTGGAGAAAGCGTTCGAGGCGCGCGCTGGAGTGTTCGGGACCTTGCCCCTCGTAACCGTGTGGCAACAGCAAAACGACGCCGGAGGGCAGGTCCCATTTATCTTCGGCGGCGGAAATGAATTGATCGATGATGACTTGCGCGCCGTTGACGAAGTCTCCGAATTGCGCTTCCCAGGCAACCAGCGCTTCTGGATAATCGCGGCTATAGCCATACTCGAAACCCAAGACGCCCGCTTCCGATAAAGACGAATTGAAGATTTCACAGCGCGCCTGATTTGCGGCAAGATGCTCGAGGGGCACGTACTCCGCTTCGTTTTGCGTGTCGATCAATGCGGCGTGCCGCTGATTGAACGTTCCTCTGCGAGTATCCTGCCCGGTAAGGCGGACGGGTATGCCTTCGAGAAGCAGAGTGCCGAAGGCAAGCGCCTCCGCCATTCCGTAATCCACCGGACGCGAACCGCGCCCCATCTCCAAGCGCTGCTCGAGGAGCCGCTTGACCTTGGGATGGATGGCAAAGCCGTCGGGATATCGTGTAAGCGCTGCGGCAATCTCGCCGAGTCGCGCGCTATCGACGCCGGTGCTGACCTCGTATTCCGGTTTGTAGCAGCCGCGTTCGTAGGGCTCCCAGTAAGCCGGCAGTTGGTGGTGCACCGGCTTTTCCGTCGCTTTGCTGCCGACTGCGAACGATTCGTCGAATTCCTTGCGCACCTGCGCGACGATCGAAGCGGCATCCAACCCAGTCTGGCGGGCGTAAATCTGCCAGAGCGGCGGATGGTCTTTAATTTTTGCGTAGAGCAACGGCTGCGTGATGGTGGGATCGTCTACTTCGCTATGGCCGTGGCGGCGGAATCCGATGAGATCGATCACTACGTCGCTCGCGAATTGCGCTCGATAATCGGCGGCAATTTCGCCCACGTGGACGACGGCGTCGGGATCTTCTCCGTTCACGTGGAAAATGGGGATGGATTGACGCTTGGCCAGATCGGAGGCGAAGCGCGAGGAGTGGAGTTCCCCGGGCGGCGTGGTGAAGCCCAGCAAATTATTGACGATGACATGAATCGTGCCGCCGACGGTGTAGGCGGAAAGATCGTCGAGATTCAGCGTTTCGGCCCAAATTCCCTGCCCTGCAAAAGCGGCGTCGCCATGCAGAGTGACCGGCAGCACACGCTGCCGGCCTTGAGGGCCAATGCGCGCCTGTTTGGCGCGCGCGCGGCCCATCGCCACCGGATCCACGGCTTCCAAATGACTGGGATTCGATACGAGATGAACTTCGACGCTGCGTCCGGACGCCGTGCGATATTCTCCGGTGGCGCCGACGTGATATTTCACGTCGCCGCCGCCGAGCACGCTGCGCGGGTCTACGTCTTCGAAATCGGCAAAAATCTCGGACGGGGGACGGCCGACGATGTGCACCATCGCATTGAGCCGCCCGCGATGGCTCATGGCAATAATCATCTGCTCGGCGCCCGAGGCGGCGCCCGCTTCCACGACGCGATCGAGCAAGGGAATCAGGACAGCGAGGCCTTCAAGCGAGTAGCGCTTGGTTCCGACGAAACGCGCCTGCAGAGTTTGCTCGAAGAGTTCGGCGCGAAGGAGGCGCTCGAGAATGCGCTGCTGGTCGGGTTTTGCGGCAGGCAGATGCTCCATGCGGGCAGCGATCCATTCGCGCCGATCACGATCGGCGATATGCATGAAGTCGGCGCCGATCGTGCCGCAGTAGATGGAGCGAGCTTCGGAGGACCAGGGAGATTTGTCGTCGAGTTCGGAGGGAGCCGCCGGCTGAAGAAATCCGAGAGGATCAAGCCGGGCGGCCAAATAGCCCCAGCGGCGAAATTTATCGAAAACGAACTCGCGCTGCTCTGCTGCGTCGGAGGAAAGCGCGGTGGTTTTGGAGGCTACTTCGGCCATTGAAAAATCCTCAGGGCTGAGTCGAAATCAGCATACAAGATTATCCGATGCCGCGTTCTCTGCGAGCAGGCACGCGGCAAAGGCAGCCAGCTAAGTTCCAGACGAGATTTGCTGGATCTTGCCGGCGAGGCCGAAATCGTTTTGCGTGAGGCCTCCCGCGCTGTGCGTTGTCAGATCGATGGTGACTTTATTCCAAACGTTCGACCAGTCGGGATGGTGGCCCATGGCTTCGGCGGCAAGCGCCACCTGAGCCATGAAGCCGAACGCTTGCGAGAAATCGCGGAACTCGAAGACGCGGTGAAGCTTTCCTTGCTCCACGGTCCAGCCCTTCAGCTTCTTTAATTCGGTGGCAATTTCCGGCTCATTCATTTTTGCGGCGCGCATGGGCAACCTCGGCTCGTCGATGTTCAGTCAGCTTCTGATTATCCCGCCGCCCTCGCCCGGCGAGCAACCGGGTTCCACAGTTGAAGGATGCGGGCGATTCCTTTACCTTAATTAACTCGTCTGGCAGCGGCTTACCTGACCGATCGAGACCACAGGAGTTCACGTGAGGAAGAAGATTCGTGCCATCCAGTATGGCGTAGGACCCATCGGTGCATCTTTGGTGCGGCTGATGAGAAAAAAACAAGCGATCGAGGTGATCGGCGCGATCGATACCGATCCGGCGAAGGCCGGGCGTGACCTGGGCGAAGTAGTGGGTGCGAGCGACGCGCCATGGGGAATCGAGATTAGCGGCGATACCGAAATTCTCGGCGAGGCGGCGGACGTCGTGGTGCACTCGACTTCCTCGAGTTTGCCGGCCGTGATGGATCAGCTCTCGGCGTGCCTGGCGTCGGAATCATGCGTGGTCTCGACGTGTGAAGAGCTTGCGTATCCTTACCGCAAATATCCGGATTTGGCCTCGAAACTGGATGAGGAGGCGAAATCTTGGGGCGTGGCTCTGGTGGGCACTGGCGTTAATCCCGGGTTCGTGATGGACAAACTCGTGCTCACATTGGGCGCGGCGGCACAGCGAGTGGATTCGGTGAGCGTAACGCGCATCGTGGACGCGGCGAAACGGAGGATGCCCCTGCAGAAAAAAGTGGGCGCAGGGTTGAGCGCGGAGGAATTCAGAGACCAAGTCGCTGCGGGCACGATCAAGCATCACGGACTGCCCGAATCCATCGCGATGGTGGCCGATGGTTTTGGATTCGAGATCGATGAAATCACGGAAACGGTCGAGCCGTTCATCGCGCGTGAAGCTTTTCGAACCGAATTTGTTGAGGTGGCGCCTGGGCGAGCCGCGGGAGTGCACCAGATTGCGCGCGGGATTTCCGGAGGCAAAGAAAAGATTTACATGGAGCTGCAGATGTACGTCGGCGCGCCCGAGTCAAAGGATCAGATCGAACTGCGCGGCGAGCCGAACCTTACTTTGACTATTCCCGGCGGGACGCACGGAGATATTGCGACTGCGGCGCTGGTGGTGAATACAATATCGGCGATTCTGGCTACGCCGGCAGGTCTGAAGACTTCGCGCGATTTGCCGCTGTGCTTTTTTCCGCCGACGGCCAAGCCTTAGGTTTAGCGCCCTCGCGAGATTTAGCGCCCCTGCGCGCCGGCTTTATCCCAATATCGGCCGATCGCGGCGTAGTCCACGTCTTCGCGAGCGGAGTTCAAGATCTTAGAGTAGACCTCGCGTGCTGCACTGCCTGCGGGCAACGAGACTCCCAGTTGTTTTGCAAGCTCCAGCGCGAGGACCATGTCTTTGTGCATAAGCCGCAGGGGAAAACTCGGGGGATATTTGCGCTCGAGAAGCAGGGGCGCTTTGACGTCAAGGACGGGCGCGCGTCCCATGCTCGCCTGCATAACTTCGACCAGACGCTCGCCGGCAACGCCTCCGGCCTGGGTGAGCGCGAGGGCTTCGGCGAAAGCCTCGACTTCGAGCGCGAGCAGCAAATTCATAGCAAGCTTTACGGTTTGGCCGGCGCCCGCAGGACCGAGGTGAAACCAGCGCTTGGCGATGGCTTCGAAGACAGGCTCGACGCGCTTCAAGGTTTCCGCAGTGCCGCCGACCATCATCACTAGTTCGCCCTTCTCGGCGCCCCATGTGCCGCCAGTCACGGGCGCATCGAGATATTCAATGCCGCGCTCCGAGCATGCGGCCGCGCTGCGGCGAGCCAACTCAGGGGAAACTGTGCTGCTATCCACCAGCACGCTTCCGCGACGCAGACCGGCGAATACGCCATCCTTGCCCCATAGAACCTGCTCCACCGCCGGCGGGTCGCTCACGATCATCATGAGCACGTCTGAAGCGGCAGCCGTTTCCTGAGGCGTGGCCGCTACCTTCGCGCCCTGCGATGCCAACTCCTGAGCACGCGAGGGTGTGCGGTTCCACACAGTCAATGAAAATCCCTTTTTCAGAAGATTCGCCGCTATGGGGCGGCCCATCAAGCCCAAGCCGATCAATCCTACGGAAGGTTTCACCGTTCCTCCTATACCTGCGGTCCGTATTTGCGATGTTGTGTCGCAGCGAACAAATCTACTCTGATCAATCTTATGGCTTTAATGCTAGCAATGGCCTTAATGATGGCCACCCGCGTGACCCTGCACACTGGGTGCGTGGCCGTGAGCGGGAACGGGGTCAAAAACGAATGCGCCGGGCGCGATGCGCAATGTCGCGGTGAACATTAGAACCAGCGGCGAAACGATCCCGAAGGCGAGAACTGAAAACAAAACCGGGAGGGCGAAGCCGAGTATATTGGTCGAGGCGCGCGTCACCCACCAAGCGATCCAACCGGCAACGAGTCCCACCGCTGCGGCGATCATACGGCTTCCGTCAGTGACCTGAAGCCGCGTTTGGCAATGGGGGCACTCCAAACCATCGGAAAACGCCACAACAGCGCCCGCAGGGACCGTATTTCCGCAATGCGGGCACATTCGAATGGCCACTATTCACCTCGTGAAAAAGCACTCAAAGATATCGCAATAGGCGGTGCAGGAAAAGCGCGGAATCACGTCACCAGGGCGAATTCGACGCGGTGGCGCATGGGGTCGATACGGTCGGCGCGGACGCGCACGCGATCACCGAGGCTCCAAATACGCGTATGTCCGCCCCGGCCGCAGACGATGGCATGATCGCGTTCGCGGTATAGGCAATGCGCCCCGGTCTCTTCTTCCAACCGATTTATGGGCACAAGCCCTTCCACAAAAATCTCCATCAGTTCCACGAAAAAGCCAAACTTCTGCACGGAGATAACCAAGGCGTCATATTCGTCGCCAAGATGCCGCTCCATGAATTGCGCCGTCTTCCAATCCATCAACTCCCTTTCGGCTCCGTCAGCGCGACGTTCGGATTCGGAAGATTCGACGGCAATCGCGGCGAGCTCGCCCTGGCTATAAGGACCCAGCCCTCCGCCCCCATCAGAATGCGCGGCGGCAGACTGCCCATGACGTGATTTTCGTTCGGCCCGCCCATCAGGATGCGATCCTTGTTTCGAGCGCGCATCGGGGTGCGCGAGAGCCCACTTGAGTGCGCGATGAACGATCAGATCGGGATAACGGCGAATGGGCGAAGTGAAATGAGTGTATTGATCGAAGGCAAGAGCAAAATGACCGAGCGGCTCGACGGCATAGCGCGCCTGCTTCAGCGAACGCAGCATTAGATAGGAGAGGATTCGCTCCTCCGGCTTACCGGCAATTTTTTGAGTGAGGCGCTGATAGTGCTGGGGCGTAATCTGAAAATGCTCCGAGCTCGGAAGCCTGACGACCATGGGCCGCTCGCGCGCGCCCGCGTCCCGTCGGCTTCGCCCCGGCGCTGCAACCCGTCCGTGACGAACTGTAATGCTTTTCTCGGAGAGCCCGGGGACACCCAGCGAATAACCGAAGGCATGCGCCAATTCTTCAAATTCGAGGACTTTTTTGGGATCGGGCTTTTCGTGAATGCGGTGAAGAGACGGGATCCCGCGCAGCTCGAGGTAGGTGGCCACGGCCTGATTCGCGGCGAGCATGAACTCTTCGATCAAGCGATGTGCGATATTGCGCTCGCTGCGGACGATTCCGGTCATGCGACCTTCGGCATCGAAGGTGAGCACCCGCTCGGGCAGATCGAAATCCATGGAGCCACGCCGCCTGCGCCGCGCATTGAGAATCAACGCAAGATCGCGCATGTCGCGAAACCGCCCTGCCAGCGCCGCATAGCGCGAAGTGGCGACAGGATCGCCTTCGATTACCTGATTTACGGCTGTGTAAGTCATGCGCTCCGCGGAACGAATCACGCCCGGCGTGAATTCCGCATCCTTCACCTCGCCATTGTGATCGAGTTCGAGAAGCGCGCTCATCGCGAGGCGATCTTCATGAGGATTCAGCGAGCAAATGCCGTTCGACAGTTCCTCGGGCAGCATCGGAACGGCGCGATCGGGAAAATAGACGGAAGTGCCTCGCAACCGCGCCTCGAGGTCGAGAGGCGAATTTCGCGCGACGTAGTGGGCCACGTCTGCGATGTGCACTTGAAGATGCCATCCCTCAGGACGTTTTTCGACGTATACCGCATCGTCGAAATCGCGCGCCGTTTCGCCATCGATGGTGACAATCGGCAGATGACGAAAGTCGCGACGGCCCTCACGTTCGGCGTTCCCGACGGGCCGGGCGGCTTGCCGGGCCTGCTCGAGGACGTCTTCGGGAAATCGGTGCGGCAGGTGATGCTTGCGAATGAGAATTTCCACGTCGAGGCCGAATTCACCCGGCTTCCCAAGGACTTCGACGACACGGCCGGTCGCCGGAACGCCAGCTCGCGGGAATCTGGTGATCTCAACGTCTACAACCGCGCCTTCCAACTCAGGCAGGCGCAAAGACCCCGGTTTGGGAAGCTTCTCGGCTTTGTGCCTGGCACGGAGCTCAGAAGTAAGCTCCTCGCCCGGAGGAATTACGATTTCGTGATGAAGGCGGGATTCGTAAGGAGTCACGAAGTTACTGCGGTGGCCGTAATGAAAAAGACCGACGACGGTCGGGTGGGCGCGGCCCAGGACTTTCACGATGCGACCTTCGGCACGCGCCGGAGAGCCGGGCGCATGGCGGGTGTCGCGGCGTTCGATGCGAGCGAGAACCCGATCGCCATGCATGGCGTCTCCCAATTGATCCGGGGGAATGAAGAGATCGCCGTCGAGGTCGGTTCGGGGCGATTCCGGGACTACAAAGCCGTAACCATCTCGATGTGCTACCAACCTGCCTGTGAGCTGATTCGGATCGCGCTTGGCTGGCTTCGCTTGTGCGCCGGGAGTTGAGGCCGGTTTTGTTGCCGCGCGCGTTTCGGCCCGCGAGCCCGCGAGACGATATTGGCCGCCTCGCAACTCTTCCACCAGGCGCTGGCGCTTCAACCGCGATAGGACGCTAGCGAGGGCGCGCCTCGCGGCGTGTTTTAAGCTCAAACCGGAGGCGATTTCCCGGACCGACGCTGGATGTTGTGCATTGCCGAGAAAGCTTAGAACGTCCTGTTCGGTGAAAGTCTCGGTTCGCGACATATGTGCAGGATACTCTAGATAGGGGAGTTAACAAAAAGGCGGAGTTTTCGGTAATTCCGCAAATTTTAACGAAACTTTTCGCCGGCCGGAGGGTTCTAAGTCTGTAGGCTAGCACACACAAGTCCCTGCCCTCCTCCGACGGGCAAGGACAGTCCCTCACCGGGGACTATGGGAGGCGGCTTGACCTGGGTCGCCTCCCTTTTATTTTCCAACAACCCAGCACAAACGGCACCTGTTGAGAAATTTCAGCCGTTGGCTGCCGAAAGCATTTGATTAGCTCAGTTCTTCACCGTAGAATTCTCCCTACTTGATGCGCGGCAACGCGGCAAGACCCATAGCCGTTGATCTCTTTGCCGGGGCGGGCGGTATGAGTCTCGGCTTCGAGCAAGCTGGATTCGACGTCGCCGCGGCTGTCGAATACGATCCCATCCACTGTGCCACACACGAATTCAACTTTCCCAATTGCGCCACGATCTGCCGAAGTGTTGCCGATATCGATGGGCAGTATATCCGCAGCCATTCCCGAATAGACGATCAGACGGTGGACGTGCTCTTTGGAGGAGCACCTTGTCAAGGCTTCAGCATGATAGGCAAGCGTGCCCTCGATGACCCGCGGAACGCGCTTGTCCACCATTTCGTTCGTCTCGTTGTCGAACTGAAAGCCTCGTATTTCGTGTTTGAGAACGTGAAGGGATTGACGGTCGGTAAGCAGAAGCGATTCCTCGAAGAGATCATTCTCGAATTTCGCAAGAACGGTTATCGCGTGCTGGAGGACTACAGGGTTCTCAACGCATTGCACTACGGCGTTCCGCAGGATAGACAGCGTCTCTTCCTTATTGGTGCCCGAAAAGGATTTCCATTGCCCGACTATCCAAAAGCCACGCACATGATGCCGAAGAATGGCAATGGCAACGGCGCTTCGCATCACTTGTTTCTTCGCTCCACACCTACGGTGTGGGATGCCTTGCGCGATCTTCCTGAAGCCGACGATTACGAGGAACTACTCGAACGAGATTGGGTGGAGGCGCGATTCAAGAAGCCTACCGAATATAGTAGCCCATTACGCGGGAACGAACCCGACCGCGACGACTATTCGTATCGCCGCGAATTTGATCCAGCACTGCTCACGTCAAGCCTGCGGACCATACACACCGCATTATCACAAAAACGATTTTTGGCGACCGAGCACGGCGACACGGAACCAGTGAGTCGATTCCATAAGCTTGATCCGCAAGGCGTCTGTAACACGATTCGCGCCGGAACCGCGAGCGACCGTGGCGCGTTCACGTCGCCCCGGCCCATACATCCGTATTCGCCTCGTTGCATCACCGTCCGCGAGGCAGCGCGTCTGCATTCATATCCCGACTGGTTTCGCTTTCACGTCACGAAGTGGCACGGCTTCAGACAAATTGGAAATTCCGTTCCGCCACTCCTCGCAAAGGCCGTTGCGACGCAGCTTTGCAAAGCGATTGCGACGCCTACGCAGCCAGAGCGCCCGGTTTCGCAAGGTAATGCAGCTTTGCTGAAGTTCAACATGTCCCAGGCAGCGGCCCATTACGGAGTGCCATCCGACGTAGTCCCGAAGCGTAAGCGCGAACAAAGGCATCGGCATGGCTAAGAAGGATGCCGAGGCCCAAAAGAAGCCAAATCGCTACTCAGCCATCATCGGCAGGATTTTCAAAAACCATTACAGAGCTGGCAAGACGCAGTTCGAATTCTCGCGGGACGAGTTTGTGGAAATCGCTCGTTCGCTTGGCATCGCGCTTCCCAAGAACCTAGGCGACACCATCTACTCGTTTCGGTTCAGAACGGCTTTGCCGCCGGAAATAATCGCAACAGCGCCGAAGGGCATGGAGTGGGGAATCGAGCTTGCTGGCAAGGGCCAATATCGCTTCAAGCTCGGCAAGCTTATCCGAATCGTGCCGAGAGCGGACCTGATTGCCGTGAAGGTGCCCGATTCCACGCCAGAGATTATTACCGCCTATGCGCTGACGCACGAGCAATCGCTGCTCGCCAAGGTACGATACAATCGGCTAATCGACATCTTCCTCGGCATTGCGACCTACTCGTTGCAGAACCATCTGCAGACATTCGTTAAGAATATGGGACAGATCGAAATCGATGAAGTGTACGTTGGCGTCAATCGGCACGGCCAACAGTTCGTAATTCCCGTTCAGGCCAAAGGCGGCAACGATCAGCTCGGCGTTACACAGACCAGACAAGACATTGCCTGCTGCGCTCAGAAATTTCCGCATCTCACGTGCCGTCCGGTATCGGCGCAATTCCTCGCCGCCGACACAATTGCATTGTTCGAACTCGGACTGCAAGACGACGACGTGAAGATAATCGAGGAGCGTCATTACAAGCTCGTGCCCTCCGACCAGATCAGCGCCGACGATCTTAAACTCTACGCCAAGCGTTAAAATGGGCGCATGGACCACGTGCCGAAGAAAATCCGGTCCAAGATCATGGCCGCGATTCGCTCGCGTGGCAATACCACCACGGAGTTACCGCTCGGGAGGTTGTTGTGGGCTGCTGGCCTCAGAGGTTATCGCAAGCATTGGCGCGTCTCCGGTAAGCCAGACTTCGCGTGGCCAGGGCGAAAGGTAGCCGTCTTCGTGGACGGCTGCTTCTGGCACGGTTGCTCGTGTAAGTATCTGCCCCGAACGAACACCGCTTTTTGGCGTCACAAGATCGAGACGAACAAGCGCCGGGACCGGCGCGTATCCCAATTGCTGAGACGAAGCGGATGGGCGGTTATCAGAATTAAGGAATGCGCCGTGCGGAAGCCATCTACGCTGGCGCGTATCACAAGGCTTCTCACTTAACCGCCTGCTTCCCACTTGAAGCAAGTATGCGGAATCGCTCGATACTGGGAGGCGGCTTGACCTGGGCCGCCTCCTTTTATTTTGATCGGGCTTCAGGCTTGGGATCCCTGCTGTTGCGAATGAAATCAGAATGAAATCAAGAAAAGCGGTAGCCGGGTCTGAGCTGGCACCAGAAAACTCGCGCCTGATCCTGGCCCGTCCGGACGCTGCAGTTAGCCCAACTTAATATCGGGGTAGGCCCCAAGGGGAAAACGATTGGCGATCCGTCGACCTTGGCTTCGATGCTTGCTCCCTCGGCGGAAGCCGGCAGGGTAAAGTTCATCGCCTCATCGATAATGACCGGGAAAGCCTGGCGAATCACGTCTGCGATCTGCCTGCGGAAGACGTCTGCCTCCAGCAGAAACGTGGTCGTATCCGACCAATCACGAACAGAGGCACTGATGGTGCGGCCCCCTTTCGAAAAGTTGTCCGATTCGACGGCGGTAAAGGGGCACGGGCCCGCAATGCAGGATAATCGGGCGTTTCGAAATTCTTTGCCTTCACCTGCATCAAGCGTCGCCGAACTAACAGCTGCCTTCCACCTCATTCCCGGTGAACAGGGCGGTTTCCCGGCGCAAGGGAGATTCCCTGTATTCATGACCTCGAAGGTTTTGACCGCGCTTCCAACGTTGACTGCGCTTGTCGTCTCGGTCGAATAACGCACAGAAATGCCGGCCACGCTCACTACAGGACCGCGGCTCTGAGCTTCCTGGCGGACCGGAACCATGCGAGCGATATTGATTTCATCACCTGCAACTACATTCAGATCCAGCGGCTTGTGATCAGAACTGCGAAATTTCAGACTGATCGGGGTGCCGGGCTTGACGTCGGGGCGCAAGGACAGGCTGAAAAAACCGGAACTATCGGAAGTCACACGGGAGACGGCCGCATTGTCCGCGGCAGTTATGTCGACATCGGAGATCGGGAGCTGCTTGGCCGGGTCAGTCTCCTGCTCAACGACGGCTCCCCGAACGTAAAGAGGCTCCGCAACGGTTGGGCGGGACCAACCTGAGATTGGCAGCCTACCGATGGCCCCAGCCAGAACGGCCAAGGCGGCGGCAGCCAGGGCTACCTTCTTTGTAGCGTTCATGCAATCACCTGTTTAAGTTATTCAGGCCACATCTCGCAACTATATGTGCGATGGGCAATTCCCAGCAACTCAGCTACCAACGGCGGCTAAATCTGCGGGACAACTTTGGTCCTGGAAAGGTACCTCCGGCTTTGGGTTTGTGCTAGGATGAAGTTGTCCAACCTGTTAACTCTTTGGAACGCACGAAGAATGCTGCGTCTAGAGACGCTCAACACTGTTTTTTCAGATGGCTCAGGTGAACCGCAGCAATCCCACACATAAACTCACCCGGCGTAAATGGCTACAAAAGACCTCTACGGCAGGTCTTTATCTTGCCATGGCTGAGCTAGGCATGCCAGCGCTGCAGGCGGCTCGACCGGCGGCTCAGGCGTCGAGATTCATCCCGCAAAGTCCATTTTCTCCGGACGATGAGGCCTTTCTTGAAGATTTGGAGAAGGCCAATTTTCTGTATTTCTGGGAGCAAGTGAATCCCGAAACCGGCATGGTTCGAGATCGTGCCAACGTCCGCAATCCCGCCAGTTCGGTGCTCAGCAGCATCGCGGCGACCGGTTTTGGCCTGACCGCCCTGTGCATTGGGGACAAACGGGGCTTTATCTCTTACAACGAGGCGCGCGCCCGGACTCTTACGACCTTGCGCTTCCTGTGGACGAAATTGCCGCAACACCGCGGCTTTTTCTACCATTGGGCAGACATCAACACGGGCGAACGATTGTGGGAATCGGAAGTTTCATCGATTGATACCGCCATCCTGCTGTGCGGCGTATTGACTTGCCGCGAGCACTTTCGCACGCATCCGGAGATTGCGGACCTCGCTTATCGCATTTACAGCCGCATCGATTGGACCTGGCTCTCGGAGGATACGCCACTCCTGCCGCACGGCTGGACACCGGAAAGCGGCTTCCTGCCCTATCGATGGGACGACTACAGCGAAATGATGATGATGTATTTGCTGGGATTGGGGTCGCCAACGCACCCGTTGAAACCTCCCGCGTGGGACGCCTGGAAGCGAACGACATTCGAGTATGACGGCATCCGGTACATCGGCTCGTTCGCGCCTTTGTTCATTCACCAGTACTCGCAGGCCTGGTTTGATTTCCGGGACAAGCGCGACCGCTACGCGGATTATTTTCAGAATTCAGTCCTCGCCACGGATGTACACCGCCGGTTTTGCTTGCAGCTGGCCAAACAATTTCCGGATTACAGCGACGACCTGTGGGGAATTACAGCTTCGGATTCAATACGAGGTTATGCCGTGTGGGGCGGACCGCCTTTGACAGGCCCCATTGACGGCACGGTCGTGCCTTGCGCGGCGGCGGGTTCGCTACCATTTCTGCCGCAGCCCGCTATGCGCGTACTGCGAACGATCAAGAACCAATACGGCGCGGGAGCGTGGAGCCGCTACGGATTCGTGGATGCTTTCAACCCGCTCAAGAATTGGTACGACACCGATGTGATCGGAATCGATACCGGAATTACCATGGTTATGGGGGAAAATGCGCGAACCGGTTTTGTGTGGGATACGTTCATGAGGAACCCCGAGGCTCAGCACGCCATGGAACGCGCCGGTTTCCACAGCTATCAGCCCTCATTGACTCAGGAGACGGGATTGTCCCTGCCGAGCGAAAACTCGGTGAGCCGCTAGCAGCCTGCAACGCAAGATTCAACTCTGACACTTCACGGAAGTGACACTTCACTGAATTACACTTCACTGAATTTCGATGACGGCCAAACCCTGCGGTGGAAGCGTAATTAGCAACTGACCGCCCTCGACATCCTGAGTTTCCGGCGATCCCAGCTGGGCTGCTTCACGAAGCCTCTCGATTTCGGCCAAGGTCGGACTTTGAGGCCGGCCCATGGCCTCATAAGCGTTTAGAAGCGATCCGTGTGTGTCATCGACTCGAGAGATCACCGCATGATGGCTGCCGGTCAATCCTCTAATCGAAAGAGCCACTTGCTTCGCGTGGCCGTGCTCTTCAGGCAGAAACAAATTCCAGAGAGCGATTACCAGGCTGCCATCAATGCGTCGCGTGACGATCGCATCATTGGAATCGACAGGAATGCGTTCGCTGCCGAGATAATGAAGCAGCTTGAACGCATTGAACGCAGGCTTCGGCAAACCGCGTTCGGCCAGTAGACCAAAACCGCCGTAGAAGGGATCCTTCACGACTCCCTGCTCTTCGAAGACGTCGGAAAAAGTCCAATAGCTCATCATTTGCGTAAGGCCGTCGCATTGGCGAATGGTGTCTGCGAGCCAAGGGCCCATGAACGTGGAATCGGTGACGTCCGGCTCATTTTTGTAACTGGCGTTGTATTCGCTCCAGATGATCGGCAGATTTGGCTGCGGCGAAGCTGCAACCTGATCGTGTACTTTGCGCGCGGCACGACAAACCATCTGGTTGCGGGGCACGGCTTCATTTATGCCAAGGACGTTTTCGGCCGAGTCATTGCCGTAAACGTGAGTGGAGACGAAGTCGACAGGTATCTTGTCGTCAGTGACGTGTTGAATGAAGCGGTCCACCCAAGCTGCCTGGGCTGTGGCCGGTCCGCCTACGCGCAAGCGCGGATTCACGGCCTTGATTGCTCTAGCTGCGACGTCGTAGAGCTGGTAGTAAGTCTGCTCCTTAGGATCGCCCGCCCAGAAATCGAGATTCGGCTCGTTCCAGACTTCGAAATACCACTGAGAGACTTCTTGGATGCCGTAACGGTCGACCAGGTGCTGGGCGAAATGCGAGATCAAATCTCCCCATTTCGACCAGTCTTTCGGCGGCGCAATTATCGGCTTATACCAAAAAGACTGGAAAGTCTGTGCCGCGGCAAGCTGCTGCGGCATAAAACTGAGTTCCACGAAAGGATGCACGCCGTTTTGTACCAGCCCGTCATAAATCTGATCGACATAAGAAAAGTTGTAGACAGGCGCGCCGTGGACGTTCTCGCTGTAGACGCCAACTTCATCGTGAAAGATTGCGTGGAAGCGGACATAGTCGAATCCGGTGATTTGCTTGACGTCGTGCAAATCGCGGCGATAACTTTCGCGCAGGCTGAGGATCGCGCGGCCCGATCCGAACATGCGCTCCCAGAAATGAGGAAAAGGATGAACGCCGGCGGAGAGATCGACATTGACCATCTCGGGAGGAGCCTGAGTTTGGGACTGCGCGGGTTGAGTGGCACAGAGGAGCACAATCCACAGCGCCGCAACCGCGAAGTGCAAAAATGAAGCGCGGGCGCTCGACGGGAACAGAGTTCTGCGACTAGATTTGTGAGACACGACGATCTTGTGCCGCCCGGCCATGTTGTCTGGTTGCACCGTACTTTAATGATGATTTCGGGCGTGACTTGGGCCAACTGCGGACCCAGGGTTCTGTTGCTCTCAGGCGGGCAGAGGCTTGCCTTTAGTCTCCTCGCCGAAAGGCAAGAGCAGTAAGCCGACAATGAAAGCCGACCCTGTCAGCGCGACGGGTGTGCCGAGAGTCTTAAAGTGATTCACGCCCGCACCCACCAGAAAAGTGAAACCCGCCGCAGCGAAACGTCCGAAATTTGTGGTAAAGGCGAACGCGCTCGCGCGACATTCCGTACCGTATTGTTCCGGAAGCCAAAATGAATACACGATAAAGTTGGCGCCTCCCAGACCGAGCAGGAAAGAACAAAAGATGAACCAGCCGATCGCATGCATCTCCATGTAAAACACGTGGCCAAAGGCAAACCAAACGGAGAGCGACATGATTACGTAGAAAATCGCCAAGGTGGGACGCCGCCCAAGCCGGTCAGCCAGAAACGGGACAATCAGGGCGCCGATTACCGTGCCGATGCCCAGCAATGCCGTCGAATAAGATGCCAACCGAGCGACTTGCATTTCGGTGCGGCCGAATCGTTCGGCGATGTACGTCATCGCTGCAGGCGTATATACGGAACCAGCCCACAAACCGATCAGCGACACGATGAGATACATCGAATTCACGATCGTGCGTTTGCGGTATTGCGGCGAGAACAGCACGAAAAAAGAGCGGCGCATCGACCGTTTTTCGCCTAACTGCTCGGCTTTGTTTTCCCAGCGCGCCGGCTCGCGCACGTTCTTTCGTATCCAGGCGATGAAAATCGCAGGAATGCCGCCCACAACGAACATATAGCGCCAGCCAAAACGGCTGCCGATGAAATAATTGGCCGCGGCCGCCAGGAAAAATCCGATGTAGTAGCCCGTGTGCATCAGGGCGGCGCCCATGGTGCGGCGTTCCTCGGGCCAATCTTCGGAAACGAGGGCGGCTCCGATTCCCCACTCTCCGCCGATGCCGATCCCAGCCAAGAATCGAAACACGGCCAAACTCCAAAGACCGGTAGCAAAAGCCGCCAGAAGCGTGAATAGCGAAAACGAGAGAATGCTAAACATCATCGTCCGAACGCGGCCGAAGCGGTCCGCGATCGGTCCCCAAATCATTCCTGTTCCCCAGCCCACCATAAAAAGAGCGAAGAGCAGGCTGCCGTAAAGGCCCACATTCGCGGTGGTAGCTTCAATTCCGGACCTTGGCAGCAACTCGCGCAGGGCGGGCACCAAGACAAGCGAGTAGATAAACGAATCCATGCCGTCCATGGTCCAACCGCCCCAGGCAGCCCAGAAGCTGCGGATCTGGTTGCCATTCAGGCGGGATTTTATGCGCGGCAATTCGACTGAAGCCGTCGTCACCGGAGCGCCTCTTTCGACCGCAAAACCCGTCATTATATATTAGGCTCGTGCTGCAAGTGGGATCGGACGGGCGTGGGCGCAAGCGATTGCGGATGCGATCGCCTACATCGTGGAGAACAGCAAAGAATGTGTGGGTGCACGACCTAGTTGTTTTACCGCTCGGGTTTTGACTCCGTGCAGGCTGCAGCCACGCAAAAATCGAATCGCTCAGATGGATTAGTGAAGAAGCCCCGGGCGACGCAACTTCACATGGAGCTCATGAATCGTGTACGGAATTCCGTCCGGCTCTGCCAGAGATTGCAGCGCAGCCCGCACGTCGCGATCACATTGAGCCTTTTTGTCGGCGGGAATCTTCACGAAGTGGCCCTCGACGCGTACCCACCAGGACCAGTGCCCCTCCAAAGTGTCGTAGTAGGTCGTGAGGGATTCTTCGACGGAAAGACGAGATGGTTCGAAGGCCTTCGAAAATAGTTCGTAAGCGGTTTCCCGCGTAATTTGTTTTCGCAGGCGGGCCGAATCCAAAAGAAGAGCGGGTCCCATATACTTCAAGAAAATGGCGCTCGTCTTCTTGATAAATTCGCGGCCATTGTCGCGCCCGATAAAGAATAGGTCCATTTCCGCATCAGGCTTCAGGACACGGGCAATCTCAGCAACTGAAGCGGCCAGATCCGTCACCCAGTGAAAGGCCAGAATGCTGTAGAGATAATCGACCGAGGCCGTTTCCAATGGAATTTGCTCAAAAGCGCCCTGCCGAATCTCCACGTTTTTCTGTTCGGCCGCTTTTTGAGCGGCTATCCTGCACATATTCTCGGCGGGATCGACACCGACGAGGTGAGCGTGAGGCGGCGCTGCCGAGGCCAACGCGTGGACGGCCCTGCCTGTTCCGCAGCCCATATCGACGATAAGCCTGTAATCGTCACGCAGGCGAATCATAGAGAGAGCGCGCTCCGAAGCGCGGCCCCAGCACGAAAGGAAGTTGGCGTCTTCGTCGTATTCGCGCGCGAGCCGCGAATACGTCTCCACGATCGGATTTACGGGACTTATGGGAGTTATGCCTGTGGACATGGTTGGGCCGCCTGGCTTTTCAGCGCGAGATTGCAAAGACCGCGTACAACGGCGAATTCACTGGGATCGGCGTCGGCCAAATCGACCTGAAGGCCGGTTTTGCCCTCGATATGCATGATCAAATCGAGAAAGCCGAAGGAATCGAGAATTCCGGTTCCCAGGAGCTCCGTGTCGCCCGCGATGTCGACGTGATTCGAAGTACGTTTGTTGGCTTTAATCCAATCGATAACGAGCTGCTGCAATTGTTCTTGGCTCATCAATCCTATTCCTATCGGGCCTATTCCTATTGGGATTTTGCTGCCAAACGAATTAAGACCAAGCGACAACTCTAGCGGGGCGGGGCCATGTTTCTCTGTTCGGCGCCCACATCTTCGCGCGCATCTTCCTCCTGCCGGAGACAGGAGAGTACCAGTTCCACGCGGTTAGAAACCCCGAGCTTGTCAAAGACGCGGAATAGATAATTCTTCACGGTGTGCTCGGTTAGTCCGAGCTGCTGACCGATTTCTCGATTGGAGAGGCCTTCGACCGCCAAGCGAACTACTTCAGCCTCTCGCTTGGTCATGCGGCTCTCTACGTTGGAATCCATTTTGCGCTGCTTGGAGGATTTCGCGAACGCATTGAGCACGTATCTGAGCTCGTCATTGCTCGCCCATATCTGACCTTGGGAAACTGCCTCCACGGACTTGCAAAGCAAATCGAAAGGGCTGTTTCGGCAGAATACGCCGTCGGCGCCAAACCGGAATGCTTCGATAACCAAGTCAGGCTCGGGAGCTTCGAGAGCTACGAGCGTCCGCGTATCGGAATTGATCCGGCGTATTTCAGGCAACAGGCGGATGCCCGTGAGCGGTCCATCCTGCAGATTGGCGCTCACGATTGCGACATGCGGGCGAGTCTCCTCGATACCTATGAGGATCTCCGCAGTTGTCGAAGCAGAAGCGACCACCTGGAACCGGTTGCGCACCACGTAGAAGGCCTTTTTGAGAAGGTCGCAATACATCTTGTTGGGCTCAGAAATGAGGACTGTAGTTTGATTTCTTTTGCCCGCTTCCGGCACGGTGATTTGGGTGCGTCTCTCGGACTCTGGTATCAAGGGCGTTTGGTTTCGCTTGCTCAGCTCTGGAATGAGTATAGCCGTCTGGTTTCGCATATTGGTTCGGGTAGGGTCCATTGTAGGGAGAAGGTGGGTTGGCACAATAACGTGTTCACCTGAGCAATCTGGGGGGAATATGCTTTAAGGCGGTGGGGGTAAACCCCAAGAAGGCACTTGCCTTAGAGATTCCTGCCTTCCCAAGCCGTTATCCGAAGATTAGGGCGTTGTTGCAGGGCGCGTTTGTCTTCTATTAGCAGCTCGGCGGATTTGCATTTGACTTAAAGTCAGTCTCAACAAGTCATATCCCGAAGCGCCTCGCCGCACAGCCCGATCCCTCTGGCGAACTCCATTAGATGGCCGCCAGGAATCCTTGAAGAAGTGTCGCGCGATAGAGACTAACCTACCTTCCGACCCAGAGAAAAGAGTCCCGGTACCGAAGGATTTTTAAAGCCCGTAGATCGGGGTCGTTCGTCGCACTCCACTATGGTCATCTTTACAGTTTTTGGCGTCGGCGTAGAGTTGCGGTTGTGCGCACTCACTGCGGCCACGGTGGAACTGCCGTCCAAACCAAAACGCCGGCATGAAAGAAACTGTAAAAGAGCGACGAAATTCGAAGCGCTTTCGTCTGCGCCTCGCCGTGGTCTTCTCCTGGCGCGATGAGGACGGAACCTTGCAAAGCAGTGACGGCCACAGCTGCAACATAAGCAGCCGCGGTATCTACGTGCAAACGAAATGCGCGCCGCGGCCGGGAAATTCAGTGGAGATGAACGTATTTCTTCCGCAACCCGCATTCGATATTCGCGCGGTCGAGATTCACGCCAAGGGTCAAGTTACACGAGTCGACCAGGGCGCGCGAGGTCAGGTCTGTGGATTTGCGGCGATGAACCGGACGGTTCTTATTCGCGAGCCCCTCGAGCACGTGCTCGAACAGAAGGATGCCGGGGTGCAGAGTTCGGGGACGCATCAGAAAGTCCAAGACGTTGGGCTACATGGGTCTTAAGTGTTCTAGAGGGCGCTAACTAAAGAACTCGCTTCGGGGGCGAGTTGCACCTGAGAAGGGCTTCATGCCCGCAGTTATAAAGCACGGAATTCTTGGCGTTCAGGTGGCGGAAATAGTAGAGAGGGAAATTTGGGACTCGAAGGGCGGTAGCTTGTCCGTGGACCTCAATATCGCAAATATCGGACGCTCTGAACCAGATCGCGAAGCGATAGGGCAAAGCTCTCCTCTTCCCTGGTTCGCAGTCCGAGTGAGGTCCAATTACGAAAAGCCCGTATCGGCCATGCTCCGGGGCAAAGGCTTCGAGGAGTTTTTACCTACATATCGCGCCAGGCGGCAATGGTCCGATCGAATCAAGGTCCTCGATCTTCCTCTCTTTCCTGGCTATTTGTTCTGCCGGATAGATTTGAGCAAGCGCCTGCCGCTGTTGACGACGCCGGGCTTTCTCTATCTGGTCGGTAAGGGAATGACTCCGGAACCGGTGGATGAGACAGAAGTGATGGCTCTTCAATCGATCGTGCGCTCGGGTCTCCCTGCCCTGCCGTGCCCATCCGTCGTTGTCGGGCAGAAGGTTCGGCTGGAACGGGGGCCGTTACGCGGGATGGAGGGCGTGGTCGCCAAAATCGCCGATCAACATCGAATTTACGTAAATGCAACGCTCCTGCAAAGATCTGTCTCAGTGCAAGTGGATTCCGATTGGATAAGCACCATGGATGGCCCCAGCTCCGTCCTCGCAGCTTGAACGTTCGGTTTATCTCCAGGGTTGTTGGCACTCGATTACAGCGGCCGATCCGGTTCGAAGAGCCGGAGCAAGCTAGCTGACAAATTGGTGGTGAGGAAAATGCAAAACGCAAAATCAGTGTGCATGACAGTTCTTTCCGTTCTTCTGCTGGCCACCATCCATTTGGGTGCTCAGCAGAGAGTCACGCCGGTGCAACCCGTTCCGGTTGGGCCGCTCCCTGCTGTTTCACAAACTGCCCCAGCCACGGGCCAGAACGCGGCTCCAGCCACGGAGCAGAACACGGCTCCGGCCACGGCGCCGTCAACCTATCTCCTGGGGCCGGACGATCTGATCGTGATCCAGGGCCTCGAAATGGAAGAAATCGTGAACAAGCCCTATCGCATTGATCCTGACGGGTACATCAGTGTGCCCATGCTCGGCAGGATCAAAGCGGGTGGTATGACTGTCGGCGAATTTGAGATCCAACTGAATCAAACTGCCTCTAAATATATTCGCAATCCCCAGCTCGTCGCGAGCGTGACGGAATTTCACAGCCAACCCATTTCTGTCGTGGGGGCCGTGAATCAGCCGGGCGCGCAACAGCTGCAAGGCAAGAAAACGCTGATGCAAGTGATCTCGATGGTGGGCGGATTCCGAACCGATGCTGGAAACAGGCTCACCATTGCGCGCGAATTAAAATGGGGCGCCATTCCGCTACCGAACGCCACAACGGATCCTTCAGGTAAGTATAGTGTGGCCGAAATCAGCATTACGGAGTTGCTGCAGGGGAGGCATCCTCAGATCAATATCCTCATCATGCCCAATGATGTCATCACCGTTCACGTTGCCGAAACCGTTTACGTCGTGGGCGATGTACACAAACCGGGAGGATTTGTGCTGGGCGAGCACCAAAACATAACCGTACTGCAAGCCGTGGCAATGGCCGAGGGCATTTACGGAACCTCCGATTCCAAGCATTCCCGCATCATCCATCACTCTCCAGACGGTAGCGTGCGTGCCGAGACCCCAGTGAACGTAAAGATGATTCTGTCCGGTAAGTCCGAGGATTTGCCGCTCGATGGAGGCGACATCCTGTTTGTGCCCGGCAGCATGAGCAAGAAGGTCGGACTCAAGACAGCAGAGGCCGCCATCCAAACGGCGAGCGGACTGGCAATCTGGCGTTTCTAGCAGGAATCAATTCCAAAATCGGGCTACAAAAATCCAAAGGATATAGGACGTGAGCGATGAATTCATCCGATGCAAATAACAGCCCAAAGGCTGTGCCGTTACTGCCCGTCGGAGGCCAGCTTGTGCCTTCGAGTTATACCCCGGTGAAATGGGCTCCGCCCGAGGTCATAGACGAAAATCCGAGCTTCAGCCTGATGGACTACTGGGAAGGTATCCGGCGCTACAAGTTCGTGATTCTCGCATTTGTGGCCATGGGAGCCTTGGGCGGGCTCATTCTGAGTTTTCTCCAGACGCCGACGTACCGCGCTCATACGAGCCTCGAGGTCGAGGATCTGAACGAAAACTTTCAGAACCTAAAGGACTCCGATCCCACAGCGCAGATTCCGTCAGCGGAATCCTATTTCCAGTCACAGGTCAAGATTCTGCAGAGCCGCGAGATGATTGAGCTGGTGATCGACAAGCTCAATCTGATGGAGCGCACCGCTCCGCATAAGCATTTCTGGTCCGGATGGATTCATCGCAATGCGGCAGAACCGAATCCCGCTCTCCAACGGGAGCAAGCGGTGGATGGCATTCAGAAAAACCTGACCGTGCAGGCATGGGGAGAATCGCGAACGGCGGAGATCTTTTACGACTCGCCCGATCCCAAGCTTGCTTCGGACGTAGCGAACACGCTCGTGCAGACGTTCATCGACGAGAGTCGCGAGATTCGCTGGAACTCCACGCAGAATACAGCCGAGTGGCTGACTGGCCATTTGAAAGAGCTGCAAAAGAGCCTGGACACTTCCGAAGCCAAGCTTCAAGACTTCGCGCGGTCCACGGGTATCATGCTCACCTCCGATAAGCAGGATGTGGCCGGACATAACATCTCGGAAGACAAGCTGAAGCAAATCCAGGATGAGCTTTCCCGCGCACAGGCCGACCGAACTCAAAAGCAAGCGGACTACGAGACGATCAAAAATATGCCTGTCGAATCGCTCTCGCCGACCCTCAATAATCCGACACTGCAAAACTATCTCGTAAAAATG
>Ga0210394_10002462_pt1 | contig 25342 bp, 19 predicted proteins | sample IncBWC12MmetaG_FD_160121 | JGI IMG/M metagenome (GOLD analysis project Ga0210394, IMG submission 160121) | Forest soil microbial communities from Barre Woods Harvard Forest LTER site, Petersham, Massachusetts, United States - Inc-BW-C-12-M | ecosystem: Environmental > Terrestrial > Soil >...
CAGCGGCGGTGAAGATGGAGTACGGCGGTGCCGAGCCGGTGCTGTGCGAGAACGTCTGGCCGCGCACGCCCACGGGCAAGATCGAGTTGCTGTCGGAGGATCTCGCGCAGCGCTACGGGGCCGCGCTGCCCGCTTACGTCCCGCTGCAGTCGGCCTTTCCGCTGACGTTGATCACGCCGGCCTCCGACCAGCGCATCACTTCCACCTTCGGTGCTCTGGCGGCGAGTGACGCCACGCCGCTGCTCGAGATGCACCCCGACGATGCGGCACCTCGCAAGCTCGAGGACGGTGAGCGCGTGCGCGTATGGAACGAGTGGGGCGAGGTGTATCTGCCGCTGCGCATCAGCACGGTCGTGCGGCCGGGCGTGGTGTGCTCGGAGAAAGGCGCCTGGCTGCGCACCAGCTCCAACGGGCAGACGGTCTCGGCGCTGGCGCCGCCGCACAAGGCCGACATCGCCGACGGCGCCTGCTTCAACGACTCGCGGGTCGAGGTGCGCTCAGCGGTCCCCCAGGTCAGCGGAAAACCACCTTCCTCATGAGGGTGAAGTTCAATCCCATGCCGGCAAGCGAGCCGCAGGCGACGGCGAGACTCGGGTATCTGCGCGCGATGGCCACGGTGGCGATCATCAGGGCGTAGGTGCCGAAGTTGACGCTCGCACCGAGTGCATTGACGCACACGAACCGCAGCCACTGCGCTGCCCGCGGCCCTGAGTGACGAAAGGTGAAGCTGCGGTTGAGTGCCCAGGTGAGCGTGGCCGCCGTGAGGAACGAGACCACGCGTCCTGCGTAGAGATTGATGCCGCACGCTGCAACGACCAGCCGCAGGACGCTCGCATCAACGATGAACCCGATGACACCGACCAGCGCAAAACGCAGGAATTGGGCGAACTGCTGGGTGCGTGCGCGCTGTAGGACATCGCTATGGGCATTCATATTGGGCGCGTATGCTACAGGGCGTGCGCGAGCGCGCTCACTCACGGCGCGATATATGACCTCGGCGACAGCTGGGTGGCAGCTGGGTGGCACTTTCAGTGGGTCGCCGGCATTCCGGGCGCAGTCGCCCTGAGCGGCTTACGGGCCGCCAGCCACGTTCCCCGGAGATTGCCGCTTAAGTTAAATGTCGCCTGATTGCGGACCCGGGCTCGATCTGCGAATAATGTGACGCACGTCACAATGGCCACAGGGGTAATCGCACAGGATTCACGGACGGGGAGCGGCGATGCAATGTGGCCGTGCGGCGGGTTTGTGCGTCCCGCTGAATCCGGAAGAAGCGCGCCGATAACGAGAAGAAGCGCAAGGATGAATGAGACGGTAGTCGCCAAGAGTTCCCTCGCAATTGCCGCGTCAGCCGTTAGTGCATCTCAGGCCATTGCGCCTGCGGCCATTGCGGTCGGCTGCCTCTACGGGGTGATCGCGGCCTACGATGTGCCGCTCATGCCGTACTTCCACGTACTGGCGATCATAGTTGCGCTATTGGCACTGCTGCTGATGCGTCCGCCGAGCTTCGTGAGGGCGCAAGTTGTCGGCGGTGCGTTTCCCGTCTCGATCACCCTGCTGATGCGCTGGTGCATTGTGCTGGCCGCGTTGCTGGCGCTCGGCTACGTGACCAGGGTTTCCGGCTACTATCCGCGGCGGGTCGCGCTGACCTGGGCATGTCTGACGCCGGCGCTCGTCATTGCTGCGACGCTCGTCCTGCAGCAGCTTCTGCAGCAGTTGCTGCGCGACCCGGCCAATGCGCGTAAGGCGGTGATCGCCGGTTGCACCGACTCCAGCAAGGCGCTCGCGGAGCGGCTCATGGAGGGCAATGATTCCTATATGTCGGTCGTCGGCTGTTTCGACGACCGCGACGGTGAGCGCCTGAATGGCAGCCGTGCTGTACGGCTGCTCGGCAGGCTCGCCGACTTGCCGGAGTTCGTCAAGACGCACGCGGTGGACGTGGTGTTTGTCGCGCTGCCGATCCGCCACCTCAGTCGTGTCATGGCGCTCGTAGATGCGCTGCGCGACACCACCGCATCGATTTACTACGTCCCCGATATCGCGGTGTTCGATCTCATTCAGTCCCAGAATGCCTCGGTCGCGGGGATTCCTGTCATCTCGATGTGCGAAACGCCGTTCTATGGGCGGCGCGCGGTCGTGAAGCGACTTACGGACATCAGTCTGGCCGCCGTGCTGCTGCTGCTGTTGGCACCACTCATGCTCCTCATAGCTCTCGTGGTGCGCTGCACCTCGCGGGGACCGGTAATCTTCAAGCAGCGCCGCTATGGCCTGAACGGTGAAGAGATCATCGTCCACAAGTTTCGCACCATGACCGTCGTCGAGGACGGTCCGGCGATTGTGCAGGTTACCCGGGCCGATCCGCGGGTGACGGCGGTCGGCAGTTTCCTGCGCCGCTACTCCCTGGACGAGCTGCCGCAGCTCATCAACGTGTTGCAGGGAAGCATGAGCCTCGTCGGCCCACGTCCGCACGCGGTCGCGCATAATGAGGTGTATCGCAAACTGATCAAGGGCTACATGACCAGACACAAGGTGCTGCCCGGCATCACCGGCTGGGCGCAGGTCAATGGACTGCGTGGCGAGACGATAACACTGGACCAGATGGAGGCCCGCGTGCTCTATGACCTGGAGTATCTGCGTTGCTGGTCGATCAAGCTCGATCTGCAGATCCTGGCAAAAACGGCGCTGCGGATTCTCAACGACTCCAAAGCGTTCTAGCGCCGTATCATGAGGAGACGCATGACAAGACTCTTCGGGGCCGCTGGCTGGTGCCGCGTCGCATGTACGATGTTGTCGTTGTCGCTGCTAGGCTGGCTGCCGCAGGCACGCGCGCAGCAACTGCCCGACTACACGATAAACGCCGGCGACACCCTGGATATCGCCGTGTGGAAGGAGGAGGACCTGACGAAGAAGGACGTGATCGTGCGGCCCGACGGCAAGTTCTCGTTTCCTCTGGCAGGCCAGGTGGTGGCGGCCGGGCGCACCGTCGCCCAGGTCGAAGCCGAGATCGGTACCCGTCTCAAGCCGTATATTCCCGAGCCGGTGGTTGCCGTCGCGGTCAAGAATCTCGACGGCTGCAGGATCTATGTCATCGGGCAGGTGAGCAAGGCCGGATCGTTTGTGATGAATCCGCGCGTCAACGTGTTGCAGGCGCTGAGTCTCGCCGGGGGTCTGACGCCGTTCGCCGCGGCCAATGACATCATGGTCTTGCGCGGTAACGGCGCGGCGCAGCACGCAATTGCATTTCACTATGCCGAGGTAGTCAAGGGCCGCAACCTCAATCAGAACGTGCTGCTCGAAGCGGGGGATGTCGTCGTTGTCCCGTAGCCTGGCACTGCGCGTCATCGTGCCGAGCGGCCTGGTCGCGCTCGGTTGCGTCCCGCTGGCATCGGCTCAGGAAATTGCTTTTGTTCCCCAGGGTGAAGTCTCGGCAGAGTGGGCGACGAATCGCACTCTCACCGTTCCGGCGTCGCCCGACAGCGAGATTTACCATGCGACGCTCGGCGGCGACCTGCTGCGCCTTACCCAGGTCTCGAGCTTCGACCTGCGGCCACTGATCACGGTTCAGCACGACAGTCAGATCAGCAACCTGGACGCCGTCGAGGCGCTGGTCGATCTGGCAACCGACTACCATACGCTGCGCAGCGAGTTTTCGTTGAAGGCCGAATATCATCGGGAAGACGCCTACAACTCGCAGTATGGGCTCGTCGCCTTCAATCCCCTCAACCCAAATGCTCCCGATACAGCCGGCACCGGAGCGCTCGTTACCGGCATCACCAAGACATCGTACACCGCGGCTCCCGAATTCTCTTACGACCTGACGGCACGCCTGAGTCTCGTGGCCAGCGCCGACCTCGAGGCGGTGCGCTATACCACCGAGATTCCGGGAGAACTGGTCAGTTACAACAGCCCGGAAGTCGACCTGGGGCTGGCGTGGGCACTGAGTCGCATCAGTCGGCTGGAGGTCGGACCCTATTACGCCTACTACGACCCCATCAACGGCAGCAGCGAGGGCTCAGTGAAGAACAACGCCTATGGCCTCAGCGCCAGCTACGACGCCAAGTTTTCGGCGGTGTCGCAGTCGCGGCTGACCGTGAGGCTGGAGCGCGATGAATCGCCGGCGGCTTTCGGTGCGCCGAGCTCGCAGCTGACTACGGTAGGGTTCGAATGGGTCGGCTACCAAAAGTTCCTCACGAGCAACGTGCGCTACAGCATCGGCCGATTTCTCGAGCCCTCCAGCGCCGGCGGGCGAACCACAGTCGATCAGATTCGCGTCCAGTACCATAGACTGCTCACTCCCAGGTGGTCAGTCGACGGTGCGGTGCGCCTCACGCGCGCGAGTGATATCGGCGATCTGATCGCTGACGCCAGCGGAGATCGGGATCGCGCGAACGCTCAGGGCGCCGTGTCCTATCTGCTGACCCCTGAGTGGTTCGTGAGCGGGGGCTACCGCTACGCCTACCTGAAGTTTGCCTCCGAGACGACTGCGGCCCACAGCAACGCGATATTCCTGACGGTCGGGTACCATGGCCAGCAACCGCCGCGCAACTGACGCAAGTACGGGCGCCCCCAAGGCGCCGGCTCTCGGCGAGTATGGCAACCTGCTGCGCCGGCGCTGGATGTTTCCGGCGATCATTGTGCCGGCGAGCGTCCTGGTCGCCGTGTTCATCGCCTTCTATCTACCGGTAAGTTATCGGGCCACCGGCACGATAATGCTGCAGTCCTCGGACATTCCGACGGAGATGGTCTCAGCGACTACACAGCGGCACGAGGATGTTTCCGGGAACGCACAGCAGGAAGTCGAGCTGCTGCGGCGACGCGTCATGAGTCCTGAAAAGCTGCGTCAGCTAATCGGGGAGATTGACCCCTATCCCGCCGACAAGGGCGACAGTATCGAGGCGAAGGCGCAGCGGCTGGCCGACGCTACCTCCGTCGAGCGCGTCGATCCGATAACGCTCAAGCCGCTCGATGAGTCGACTGCTTTCTCGATCCACTACGACAATCCGCGGCCGCAGCTGGCTGCGGCGGTAGCGCAGAAGCTCGTGAATCTGTATCTGACCTACAACCGCCGCACACGCGTCGAGCAGGCCACGGCCGCGTACGAATTTCTGCAGTCGCAGGCCAAGGAGCTAGAGGCATCGATGGTGGTTCAGGAGCAGAAGCTCGCGCGGTTCAAGGGCACGTACGGCAATGCACTTCCCGACAGACAGCAGCACAATCTTTCGCAGATCGACCGCGTGCAGCACGATCTGGAAGAGACCCAGCGCGAGCTGTTGGTTGCCGAGGAGAAGGAGTCGGAGCTGCAGCTGCAGTTGAACAATCTGAGCCCGAGCATGTCCGCGGCCGTAAGCGACCGGCGCACGCAGCTGGCGAAACTGCGTTCCGACCTGGCGGAAGCTGAAATGAAGTACACGCCGGCTCATCCGGAGGTGAAGCGGCTGCAGCGGGCGATTGCGGAGATGACTGCGCAGGGAACCGCGAGCCTGCAGCAGCCGCGGATGGAAGCACCGGATAATCCCGAATACCTTGCGGTGCAGAGTCAGCTGCGCGCGGCGCAGCGTTCCGTGGGTGCGCTGCGGTCCGACGAGGGGCGCGAGCGCCGGGATATCGCCAACTATGAAGCGGGACTGTCCACTGAACCCAATGTCGAGCGCGAGTACACCCAACTGCAGCGCGATTACGACAACGCACGCTCGCGTTACGAGGACCTGCAGGCGAAGATGAAGAATGCCGCCCTGACGCGCAACATGGAGCAGGAGGAGCGGGGTGAAAGGTTCACTTTGTTGCAGGCGCCCAAGCCGCCGCGGCAGCCGTATTCGCCGAATCGTCTGGGAATCATTCTGCTGGGCATGGTGCTCGGTCTCGGCATAGCGTTCGGCTGCGTGACGGCGGTCGATGCCGCGGATCCAACGGTACGCGGTACTGCCGACCTGCACGAAATCGCCGGCATGGTGGCGATCGGTACCGTTCCGACGCTGCTGAATCCCGGGGATCTGCGGCGCCGTAAGCTGCGCTGGGGATCGGCGCTCGCAGCGTTCGCAGTTGCGTCACTGGTGGTCGCAATGACAATAGTATTGAGAAAATAAGGACACGGGGCGGAGCGCGGCAGGCGTTCCCAACCATATGGTTATCGAGAGAGCACTGGAGAAACTGCGACGGGCCACCGCGGCGAAGTCGGCTGGCGGTCACGCGAGCTCAGCGCGTTCTGCGGAGCCGGTCAGACATCGCGCCACGCCTGCTGCGGCAGCTACCGAGCCGCCGCCGGTGTTCGCGCAGCTGGAGTGCGATCGGGACGCTGCGATCCTGCATCGCGTGCTGCTGCCGGGCACGCCGCTGACCGCTAACGACCGGGTTGCGGCGGCTTACCGCATCATTCGCACCCGTCTGCTGCACACGATCCGCAGCAACAACCTCAAGAGTGTTGCCATCACCAGCCCCGGGCCGGGTGAGGGCAAGACGGTTACCTCGCTCAACCTCGCATTGAGTCTGGCGCGCGATCCGACGAGCAGCGTGTTCCTGCTTGACCTGGACATGAGAAATCCGAGCGTCTGCAGGTATCTCGGCGTTCGGCCGGCACGCGAGCTCATCAGCTTTTTCACCGGCAACAGTGCGGCGGCCGAGGTATTGTTCTCGATCGGCCCGGGCAATCTCGCCATTGCGGGCAACGTCGCCGGCACCGATCTCGCCTCCGAACTGCTCGGCTCGGGACAACTGGAAGCCCTGCTGGCGTACATCACCTCCGTGTCCGCGGACGCGATCGTACTGCTGGATCTGCCGCCGGTGCTGGTGACCGATGAGGCATTGCTGGTGGCACCGCGGGTGGATGCGACGCTGCTCGTGGTCTCCGAGGGCCGGACGCGCCGCGACAGCCTGGCGCGTGCGGTCAGCGTGCTGGCGGAATTTCCCTCGGCGGGGGTGATTCTGAACTGCTCGAACGAAGCCAACGAGAGGAGCGGCTACTACTACAACTATTAGTAGGGCATTACACCTGCGGCACGCTGCTCATGCCGCAGGTCCGGCGGGTACGCTGGCGGTTGCGGCGATTTTTTTGCTGAGAATGCGCACTTTCTTGCCGTAGAGCCTGAAGACCACGCGCAGCATGAGCTCGAGAAAGCTGGTCAGCGCCAGACCGACGTAGTTGAATGGATTCATCCAGAACACGTACAGCTTCAGCGGGAAGATGCGAATGCTCTTAAAGCCCGCCAGGGTGAGAATCTGCTCGAGGCTGTACTCGGTCACGTTGTAGAAGTGGTCGATATTGTGCGCGAGGTTCTCCGAGCCAACGAACGGATTAGCCCCGTTCATGGCATAGACAATGATGCGTCCGCCGGGCCGCAGGGCCTGCCGGCAGAGCTCCAGGAATGCAATCGTCTCATCCAGTGTCAGATGATTGAGTTCCTGTTCGGGAATGATGACGTCGAACTGCCCGGCTTTGCCGTCGAGAAACTCGAAGGCTCGCGCCACTTCGCAGGGTAGTCCCTTGCGCCGCGCGATTTCGACCTTCGCCGGGTCGGAGTCGATACCGAGTACCGCGGAATAGCCGCGATCCCGCAGCATCTTGACGAGGTAACCGGGGCCGCAGCTTATGACAAGAATGCGCACGCCGCGCTCGCGCGGCAGCCACGGCAGGTAGTTGCTGCGATAGTAGGCGGCGAATGCACCGAAGCCCTTCTCGGCATCCTTGGGAGCCTGCCAGTAGGAGTCGAACGGCTCGAGTCGTGCGGCCAATGGTCGTGGCTCCTGGATGCCGCGACGGCTGGCGTTCATGCGGAGCTCCTGGAAATTCTGCTTATACAAAGAGGAAGCTACCGTGCAGAATACACGCACTCAGGGACGGACGGGATCTTCCTTACAGATTGCGGATTTTGTTGTGCAACTACGAGTATCCACCGCTCGGTGGCGGCGGCGGAGTGGTCATGGCGGCGATGGCGCGCACGCTGGCGCGCCGCCACGAGGTCACCGTCCTCACCTCCCGCGCCGTGGGTCTGCCGGCCGAGAGCTCGGACGGCGGCGCGCTGGTGCTACGGGTTCCGGTGCTATTCCGGCGGCAGCTCGCGGTAGCGAACTTTCCGTCGATGCTGGCGTATCTGCCCACCGGTCTGTGGCGCGGCCTGCGGCGCGGACGGCAACGGCGTTTCGACGTGATAAACACGCATTTCGCCATTCCGACCGGCCCGCTGGGCGAGTGGCTGTCCCGGTTTCTGAACGTTGCCAACGTCCTGTCGGTGCACGGCGGGGATCTGTTCGATCCTTCCAAGCGCAGTTCGCCGCACCGTCATGCGCTCCTGCGAGCCGTGGTCGCGCACCTGCTGCGCCGCGCCGATGCAGTGGTCGCTCAGTCGGAAGATACCGCCGGTAACGTGGCACGGATATACGGTGTCGAGCGCGCCGTCGAGCGCATACCGCTCGGCATCGAGCGGCCGCCTCTTGAGGGCGTTGCGGACCGCGCCGAGTTCAATATTTCCGCCGACGCCCTGGTGCTGGTCACCGCCGGCAGGGTGGTGGCGCGCAAAGCGACCACGCAGCTCATCGATACCCTGGTTGCGGTTGCCGGCTCGGTACTGGTGATCATTGGTGACGGCCCGGAGGCGTCCGCCGTCAAGCAGCGCGCCGTGCATCTCAACGTGGCCGATCGGCTGCGCATGCTGGGCTACGTCAGCGACGAGGTGAAGTACCGGGCCTATCGCGTCGCTGATGTGTTCGTGTCGACCAGTCAGCACGAGGGCTTCGGCCTGGTGTTCCTCGAGGCGATGGCGTTCGGACTGCCCATCGTCTGCTACGACCGCGGCGGCCAGACCGACTTCCTGGCCACGCCCGCAACCGGCCACGTGGTGCCGCTCAACGAGCTGCGGGCATTCAACACGGCGGTGCAAGCGCTGCGCGATTCTCCCGAGCGTCGTGCGGTGATTCGGCGCAACAACCTGCTCAAGGTGGAGAGTTTCTTCATCGAGCGCTGCGCCGAGCGTTACGAGCGCGTGTTTGAAAATGTCGTCGAGGCTCGGCGGCGCTCCGCGGCGTGCCAGGCGAAGCGTTAGCATGTGCGGCATAGCGGGCATCGTAGCTCCGACGGCTGCGCTTGGCGACGCGATGCCGCGCATGCTCGCAGCGCTGCGCCATCGCGGCCCCGACGGCGAAGGCATTGAGCAGGACGCCAACGCCATCCTCGGGCACCGACGCCTGTCCATCATCGATCTCGAGGGCGGCCGCCAGCCGCTCACCAATGCCGACCGGTCAATATGGCTGGTCTGCAACGGCGAGATCTACAACTACCGCGAGCTGCGCGCCGATCTTGAGGCTCGTGGCCAGCGCTTTCTGACCCATAGCGATTGCGAGGTCATCATTGCGCTCTATGAGCGCCACGGTGAGCGCCTGCTCGAGCATCTGCGCGGCATGTATGCCTTCGGACTCTGGGATGCGCGCCGCCAGCGCCTGCTGCTGGCGCGCGACCACCTCGGCCAGAAGCCGCTCTACTATGCGCACACCGCGCGCGGTTTCGCATTTGCGTCCGAGATCAAGGCGCTGCTGGCTTTCGACCCGACGCTGCGCACCCTCGACCTCGCGGCGCTCGACCAGTATCTGTCGCTGCGTTTGGTGGCGCCGCCATTGTCGATGTTCAGGGGCATCCGCAAGCTGCCGCCTGCGCACCTGCTGGTGCTGGAGCCGGGCGGGCGGGCGGCGAGCCGTCGCTACTGGAAGCTCGAGTACCAGCCGAAACTCCAGGGCGCGGAAGACGATCTGCTCGATGAGCTCGAGGCGCGCATCGAGGAAGCTCTGCGGCTGCACCTGGTGAGCGATGTTCCCGTCGGCGCGTTGCTGAGCGGTGGCCTCGACTCGAGCCTGCTGGTGGCGATGCTGGCCAAGCGCGTGGGCGTGAAGAATCTGCCGACCTTTACGGTGGGTCTGCCGCACCCGCGTTTCGACGAGGCACCCCACGCGCGACTGGTCGCGCAGATGTACGGCACCGAGCATCACGAGCGTACCCTGGCACCGTCGTTGATCAGTTTGCTGCCGGAGTTGATCTATTATCTGGACGAGCCGTCCGACCCGCTGTCGCTGTGCGCCTACCATGTGGCGCAGCTGGCGCGCCGCTACGTGAAGGTGGTGATTGGCGGCGACGGCGGTGATGAGCTGTTCGGTGGCTATGATCGCTACTACGGCAATGCGTATGCAGGTCACTACGCGCGCGTACCGGCCGGCGTGCGGCGCGGCATCGTAGGACCGGCGCTCGCGCTGTTCCCGGAAGCCGGCTGGTACAAGAGCGTCGGCCACCAGCTGCGCTGGCTGCACCGCCTGTCATTCCTGTCGGGGAGTGAGCGCTACGCGGCCAGCCTCAGTTATTTCTATTTCGATCGGCAGATGCGCGCGTCACTGTTCACCGGCGAGGCGGCCGAGCAACTGGCCGGCTGCCATGCGGAGGATGCGATCCGCTTGCCGTATGAAGCCGCAGCGGGAGATCCGCTGGATCGCATGCTGTGCGCCGACAGCGAAGTGCGGCTGCCGGATCATCCGGTGATGATCACTGACCGCATGAGCATGGCGCACGGACTCGAAGCGCGCAGTCCTTTCATGGATCACCGGCTGGCCGAATTTGCGGCGCGGCTGCCCTCGAGCATGAAGGTCAGAGGGCGGACGCTGCGCGTCGCACAGCGCAAGCTGGCGGCGCGCTACCTGCCGGCCGCGATCCTGGATCGGCCGAAACAGGGCTTCTCCTCGGCGCTGCCGTACATCCTGCAGCGCGAGTATCGACTGCTGTACGAGCGTTTCCTGCCCGACTCGCAACTCGTCAAGGCAGGCGTGCTGCGGCGCGCAGCCATCGACACGCTGTTGCAGTCGCACCTGTCGGGCCGGCAGGATCACGGCAACCGCCTGTGGCTGCTGATCAACGCGGAGCTGTGGTACCGAATGATGATTCAAGGCGGTACGCGGGAGTCGATGCGCCAGGAGCTGAGCGAAGCGGGTCTGTCGGCAGCAGCAGCATGAAGCGCTTCACGCGAGTGCTGCTGCGGCAGTTCGCGAGAGCTGCACGACCCTATCTGCAGTCCCACGGCCTGCTGCGCACCTCCAAGGTGTTCAACACCTCCAGCCTCGTATGGGAACCGGGAGCGGAATCGGTGGTGGTGCTGGCACCGCACATGGACGATGAAACGATCGGTTGCGGCGGCGCGCTCGCTCGGCACGTCAGAGCGGGTGCGAGCGTCAAGGTCGTGTTTCTCACCGACGGGCGCCATGGCGGTGGCAGCCAGCTGCGAGCCTTGCGGGGCAATGCCCGGCATGCAGGGGAAATGGAGCTCGTCGCCACACGCAAGCTGGAAGCGCGCCAGGCCCTCGGGATACTGGGGGTACCGGGGATGTTGTTCCTGGATGTCGAGGATGGCACGCTGGCACGGGATGTGGCCGCGGCCACGCGCTTGCGGGCGATTCTCGAGGCCGAGCGGCCCGAGCTGGTCTATGTCCCGCACTTCCTCGAACAGCATCCGGATCACTACGCCGCCAGCCGTATACTGTTGGAAGCGACCCGCGGCGCTGCGCTGCGCGTCCAGTGCGTCGGCTACGAGGTGTGGACCCCGCTGTTCCCCAACTGCTTCGTGAACATCGATGAGGTGGTTGAGCTGAAGCGGCGCGCCCTGGGCTGCTACCGCAGCCAGCTGGGGGAGCTCGATTATCTGCACAGCGCAATGGGCCTCAACGCCTATCGCTCTGCCGCACTCAGCGGACATTCCGGGCGGTTCGCCGAGGCGTTCTGCTCAGTGCCGCTGCGCGACTATCGCCTGATGTTCGAAACTTACGCAGGCAGCGGCTGACGCATGCGCATCGGCGTGATGTTGCGCCACTATGATCAGCATGGCGGCGGTGTGCGGGTGTATACCCGTGCGCTGCTCGACTACCTGGTGAAGCACCCCGCTGGCCACGAGTACGTGCTGTTCTTCAACAATCCTGCGCTGCTGGGCACGTATCGCAACCAGCCTCACGTCGAGGAGGTTTGCGTGCCTGGCCGCTCGGTGCTCATGTGGGACCAGGTGTTGCTGCCGCGGGCGCTGCGCCGTCGCGGCGTCGACGTGCTCTTCAACCCGAAGTATTCGATCCCGCTGAGCGGCAATTACCCGTCAGCCTGGGTGTGCCACGGCCTCGACTGGTACGTCATGCCATGGGCGTCGCGCTTCACGGACCGCTTGAGTCACCGCTTCCTGGTGCCGCGCTACGCGGCGCGCGCCAGCGCCATCATCGCCGTTTCCGAGGTCACGCGCGCGCAGCTGAGCGAATTTCTGCACGTGCCGCCGGCGCGCATCACCACGGTGTACACGGGGATTGACGAGGTGTTTCGCGCTCGGCAGAGCGAAGCTGCACTGCGCGAGGTGCGCGCGCGCTACCAGCTGCCGCAGCGCTACCTGCTGTACGCAGGTGCCGTGTACCCGCCGAAGAACTTCACGCGCATGGTGCAGGCCTACGCGCGCGTTGGACCGCAGCGCGGCGTTTCGCTGGTGATCGCCGGTGGTGAGAATCGCTTTCTCTCCGCGGGCGAGCTCGCGGAGCCGGCGCGCCTGAAGCTCGGCGATTGGGTTAAATGGGCGGGCTGGATCGACCCGCAGACACTGGCGGCTTTCTATCAGATGGCGCAGGCGCTGCTGCTGCCTTCGCTGTTCGAATCGTTTGGTCTGCCCATCGTTGAGGCCATGGCCAGCGGCTGCGTGGTGGTCACCTCGAACCGCTACGGCGCGCAGGAGATCGCGCAGGACGCCGCAGTGCTGGTCGATCCGGACTCGGTCGATGCGATAGCGGCGGGCATCGAAGGGGCGCTGAGCGACGCAGCTCTGCGCGCACGGCTCATTGACAAGGGCTACCAGCGCTCGGGCCTGTTCACCTGGGAGCGCTGCGCCGCTCAGACCCTGGGCGTTCTTGAGCGCATTGCCCACCCCGTGACGCTGGCACGCGTCGGCGCGTAGGGCGACACGCGGCTGCCTCGGATCGTGGCCGCGCTCACAGCTTGAACTCGCGCTGCCAGATCTCGAGACTCAGCAGGCACCACAGCAGTTTCTCGTGGTTCTGACGGCCGGCAAGGTGCTCGGCGAGGACGCGCTGCAACTCCTGCGGCTGATAATAGGCACGCGTGCGCGAGTCCGCCGCCGTCAGGTGCGCCAGCAGATATTCGCGCATCGAGGTGCGCAGCCACTCGTTGACCGGCACCCGGAACCCGACCTTGGGTCTTTGCAGAATTCGCTGCGGCAGCAGCCGCCGCATGGCGAGCCGCAGCACGCGCTTGGTCGTGAGTCCGCGTACCCGCCACGCATCCGGCAATGCAGACACGAATGCCGCGAGCTCGTGATCCAGAAAGGGCATGCGCGCTTCGATGGAGGCGGCCATGGTCATGCGGTCGCCGCGTTCGAGCAGATTATCCGGCAGCCAACTCGTCTGGTCGAAGAACAGAATGCCGCGCAGCGCGGAATTGCCGGGCGCGTTTTGCAGCGGCAGCGCGTCTGCCACCTCGGCCCGCGGCCGCGCGCACCGCAGCAGCCGCGCGCACTCGGCATCGCTAAGGGCGCCAAACCAGCGCGGCATGCGCTCGGCACGCGACTCGATACCGAGATTGGCTATTGCGGTCTTGGCGCGGCGAAATCGATAAGGCAAAGCCTGCACCGCCGGCTCGATGACCCCACGGCGCAGCCACGCGGGTAGGCGCTGGTAACGTCCCACCTGCGTCTCGAAGACGTGTTTCGGGTAACCCCCCAGCACCTCGTCCGAGCCCTCCCCGGTGAGCACCATCTTGACTGTGCGCGCCGCTTCTCTGGCGAGCAGGTAGATGGGGATGTCCGAGGGCTCGGCGACCGGTGCATCGCGAAATCGCGTAAGCGCCGGCAGGTGTTCCAGCAGATGATCCTGCGAGACTTCCAGCTCGTGGTGGTCGGTGCCGAACAGCGCGGCGATGACCCGGGCGTAACCGAGCTCGCTGTAGGCGGATTCGGCAAAACCGACGGAAAATGTCTTCACCGGCAGATTGGAATGCCTTGCCATGAGCCCGACGATGGCGGAGGAATCGATGCCGCCGGAGAGGAACGCTCCGAAAGGCACGTCCGACATCATGCGGATGTGCACCGATTCCTCCAGCAGCCCGAGAAATGCGCCGGGCGGGTCGGGGCAGGCCAACGGCGTCCCCAGGGGCGTGCCGTCGGGCGGCTGGTAATACCTGGATTGTCGTGCGCCGTCGGCGTCGCACAGTAGCCAGCTCCCCGGCGGCAGCTTGCACATGTCCGCAAACAGAGTCGCAGGACCGGGAACGTAGCGATAACGCAGGTACTCCGGCAGTGCCGCGTGATTGACGCGCGCCACCACGCCGGGAAATTGCAGCAGCGCCTTGATCTCCGAGGCAAACAGTAACACCCCATCCTGGGCGTAAAGGAACAGCGGTTTCTTGCCGAAGCGGTCGCGAGCGAGAAACAGCCGGGCGCGGCGTGCATCCCAGATGGCGAACGCAAACATGCCGCGCAGCCGCGTCACGCAATCGGTGCCCCACTCCTCGTAAGCGTGCACCACCGTTTCGGTGTCGGAACGGGTGCGGAAGGCGTAGCCGCGCGCGACCAGCTCGGCGCGCAGCGCCTCGAAATTGTAGATCTCGCCGTTGAAGACGATCTGTACCGAGCCGTCGGCATTGCCGATCGGCTGGTGGCCGGTGGACAGGTCGATGATGGAGAGGCGGCGATGGCCCAGTCCGACCGCAGCGCGGCCATCGGCGCTGGTGCTCTCGAAGTAGCCGCAATCGTCCGGTCCGCGATGCTCAATCGCGTCGGTCATGCGCCGCAGCGCCGGGCTCAGATCCGCGCGGGCACGAGTCAGAAAGTATCCGGCGATACCGCACATTATTATGAATTATGAGCCCTGGTCGGCGGGGTCGGTCGCGCGCTGCGGCGCCGATCGTAGCTGAATCGCGCCGGCCGCATGGTACACTTTAGCCTCGTGGTTCGGGCGCGGCAGGATTTTGCGCCACACGCTGGCGCGCAACATAATATGGCTCGATCAACGCGCAAACGCCGGCCGGGCGGTGTGCTCCGGTGGCGCGAACACATGGGCGCTCATTGACATCCCCGACGCCGCCGCTGGCGGCAGCCAGAGCGAACAGCGGCCTGCACATTCCGTCTCTCGATGGAATCAGGGCGCTGGCGGCGCTCATCGTGTTCGTCTCGCATGCCGGGTTGCAGGACGCCATCCCCGGGGGGTTCGGCGTCACGATTTTTTTCTTCCTGAGTGGCTATCTCATTACCACACTGCTGCGTCAGGAATACGAGCAGCGCGGCGCGATCAGCCTGAGCAGCTTCTATCTGCGGCGCATCTGCCGCATCATCCCACCGCTCTACATCGTGCTGCTGCTGCTGCTGCTGCCCTTCACCAGAGCGGAAGCGTATTTCCAGCCGACACTCGCGGCGGTCGCCGCGCAGTTTGCGCAGCTCACGAACTATTACGTGCTGCTGCGGGGCAGCGCGCACCTCGTGCCCGATACCGTGGCAACCTGGTCACTGGCCATCGAGGAGCATTTCTACCTGCTGTTTCCGCTGCTGTTGGTGGCACTGCTGAAACTCCACAGCTATCGGCGCATCGCTCTGGTGTTCGCCAGCCTGTGCGCGGCAGTACTCGCGTGGCGCTGCTGGCTGATCTACGGGCTCCACGTCAGCTACGACTATACCTACTACGCCACGGACGCGCGCATCGATTCGCTGCTGTACGGCTGCATCATGGGTATCGGCTGCAACCCCGCGCTTGACCGGCAGCGGTTGCAGCTCAGCAATGGAGTTTGCATCGCTGCACTGGCGCTGGCCGCGGTGCTGCTGGCGCTGACTTTCCTCGATCGCTCCGAGAGCTTCCGCGCGACTTTCCGCTATAGCGTCCAGGGGTTGGCACTGCTGCCGATATTCTTCATCGCCGTCAGAAAGAGCAGCTGGCGCATCTTCAGCTGGCTGGAGTCACGGCCGATGCGATTTCTGGGATTGATCTCCTACAGTTTCTATCTGGTGCACGTGCGCGCGCTGCACCTTGCTGCGCACTATCTGCACGCCCCCCTGCTGGTGCAGGGCGTGGCGGGATTCGCGCTGACGGTCGCATTCGCCAGCGCGATGTATTACCTGGTCGAACGTCATCTCGCGGTAATACGGCGACGTCTCCACGCCCTCCTGCCTGCAGCGGCCGCCGCTACGCCGCGCGCAGCCGCTGACGCGCGCCGCGCTACGCAACCGGATTCATGACGTCGGGCTGGCATTGCTGTTTGACGATCTGCGCCGGGTTGCCCTGGACCACGCAATGCGCCGGCACACTGTCGGTGACGAACGCGCCAGCGGCAATGCGGCTGCCGCACCCGACTGTGATACCACCTACAATGACGGCATGCGGACCGATGCAGACCGAATCCTCGATCGTGGGAAACTCAATCGTGCGCGCGCCGCTGGCATCGATGCGATCGCGCCGCCCGAGCGTCACGCCGTGAAAAAGGGTAACGTTCTTGCCGATGCGGGCACCCGGACTGATCACCAGCCCCCAGCCGTGATTGATGGCGAGACCGGGGCCCACCGCGGTGTTACGCGGCAGATCGATGCCGGCGCGGGCGCAGGTCCATTTGTGCAGCGGGGCGGCGAGCCAGCCGCAACGGCTCTGCGTAAGCCGCAGTGTGAGCAGCACCCGGAATGTGCGGCTGGTCAAGGCACCCCGCAGACACAACAACGGCGACCATCGCCCGTACGCCCGATGAGTGTCGGCCCTGAGGCTCGTCCGCCAGTCCGCCGGCATCGCCGCTACCGCCATTGCTGTTGTTCTCGAGGGCAAGAATACGCCTGCCGGGGCTGCACCTGTCGCCACACTCATACAGTTGGTAATCGCGGCGCACGGACGCTATATTTCCTTGAAGCACTTGGCAAACCCGCCGCGAGGCGGGGACGCAAAGCCTCCGGTCCTGGCGCATGCGCGCTGCGGGATAGCGGGGTTGCCGGCGCGGAAACGGGGCACCCGTTTCGCCACCCGTCCTCCTCCCACTCTCCAGCTGCTCATCGCAACGGGATCCGGTCCGCGCCGCGGGCGCAGGCCTGGAGACGAATTGGCCGAAAAACGCCATGTCGGCGAGTAGCCTCGCGCGCGGCGCCAGGAGACATAGGATGAGTCTGAGCCAACCCCGATCGCTGTTGCTGTTGATGACGCTGCTGGGCGCGGCGACCGTTGCTGCCGCCAAGGACATCTACGTCTCTACCGGCGGCAACAACAACAACAGTGGCAGCAGCGCGGCGGCGCCACTGCGTACCATTGCCGCCGCCTCCGCTGTTGCGGCGGCGGGCGACAACATCCACCTGATGACCGGCCAATACAACGAGTCGATCGTGCCCGTGGCATCCGGCACCGCCGCCCAGCCGATCACTTACAGCAGCTTCGGCTCAGGGCCGGCAGTCATTGGCAATGTCAACGTCGGCATTCTCGTGAGTTCCCAGGCCTACATCGTTTTCGACGGCATCAACGTCAACGGCGCGAATCCACCGCCAAACGCCACGGTTAACACGTTCGCGGTGATTCAGAATTCGCATAACATCGTTATCAGCCATGCAGCCTTCAGGAACGCCAACGGCTGGGCTGGCATTGACGTTTCCGCCCTGTACTCGCCGGACGGCAGGTACTACGCCGGCGTGCCGAAGAGCTCGATGGTCCAGGGTGCGACCAGCTATGTCACTATCGAAGACAATGTGCTCGACAGTGTCGGTACCTACGCCGCCGTCTACGGCGATGTGATTCAGGTCGGCGCGGGGACCCAGCACATTCTGATCCAGCGCAACACCATTACCCACGGTGGCCATGACCTGGTCGAATTCGATTCTGATTACGGCGTCCTGCAGTCCAACACGCTCAACAATTCCTTTGCGGATTTGGTTGGCGGTGACACCGGTTACCGCAGCATCGAGGTGCAGGGATCCTTCAACGTTATTCAGGGTAATTTGATGGAGCACGCCCGCCAGGGTGGGCAGGCCCGGGTACCGCCATTAGCTTCAGTCCGCGGCACTCAGAATATCGTACGACATAATATCTTTTTCGACGGCATCGCTGACGGCAACTCCACCTGGTGCAGCGACGCCCAGACCCCGGTGACGACCGCCCGTATCTACAACAACACCATGTATCGACTCGGCGCCGCGGCGTTGGCCGTTTGGGCATACACCGGGTGCGGCGGCCTGGGGAACCTGGCGTTCGTCAACAACCTGGTGGTGCAATCGCGTATGACCCCGGGCCCGCTGAGCTGGTCGAACCGTGTCGGGCCGCTCCCGGACGTGGATCTGTTCTTTTCCGTGTCGGGCGGTGCCGGCGTGGCTGATGTGGGGCTGGGGCCCCTGGCACAGAGCGTCGTGAGGGGGAATCTGTTCGCTCCCAGCAACGGCGGGCCGGCCTATGTGCAGACCGGTGCGGATGGCCGCATTCCCCTGAGCACTGCCAGCGGCGAATATCCGCAGCTCGTGGCGGGTAACACCGCCGGTCGTGTCACCTTTATCAAAGCACAGCCGAGCGCCGCCGCGGACTTCCAGCTGCAGGCCGGCAGCGCCGGAATCGGCGCAGGAGTATTCCTTACCAACGTGGTGGGAAGCGGGACCTCCAGTCGGCTCACCGTGCAGGACAGTCTCTATTTCAGTGATGGCAACGGCCTTATTGCCGGCGACGCCGTCCAGCTGCAGGGCAGCGGTCAAATCCTCAAGGTACTAAGCATCGATCGCGGCGCGAATACCCTGACACTGTCATCGCCGGTCACCTTCCGGGATAAACAGGGCATCTCCCTGCCGTACAATGGCAGCGCGCCGGACGTCGGCACCGCGGGCTCGGGAGTGGCGTCGGTGGTGCCAATGCCGCCGAGCGGGGTCAGCATCCACTAAACGGTCCGGTGCCGGTCGCAGCGCGTGTGCTGCATCACTCACCAGCTCGCGATTCTTGTATAAAGTATAAGAGGTACCCTCTGCTGCCTGCAGGCGGGGCCGATAGCCAGAATAATGAAAATCGCAGTCTTCGGATTAGGTTATGTGGGGGCGGTGTCGGTGGCCTGCCTCGCGCGCGACGGTCACGACGTCGTCGGCGTCGATCCGAATTCCGTCAAGGTCGACTTTCTACGCCAGGGCAAGAGCCCGATCGTGGAGCCGGGACTGGAAGGCCTGGTCGCCGCCGCCATCGCCGCTGGACGACTGGCAGCGGGCTCCGACCATGCCGCGGCCGTGGCGCACGGCGAGATCATGATGGTTTGCGTGGGAACGCCGGGGCGGCCCAACGGCAGCCTCGATCTGACCCACGTGCGCCGCATCGCCGAGCAGATCGGCGAGCAGCTCGCGAGCGCCACGACCTACAAGGTGGTGGTGATTCGTAGCACCTTGCTGCCGGGCACGATGCACAGCGTCGTCATTCCCATCCTGCAGCAGGCTTCGGGCAAGCAACCCGGCAAGGACTTCGGCGTCTGCATCAACCCGGAATTCCTGCGCGAAGGTACGGCGATCTATGATTACGATCATCCACCGAAGACCGTCATCGGCGCGACCGATCAGCGCGCCGCTGACCTGGTGCGCCAGCTCTACACGCGGCTGGATGCCCCGCTCATCCTCACAGACCTGTGCACCGCCGAAATGGTCAAGTACGCGGACAACTCGTGGCATGCACTCAAGGTCGTCTTTACCAACGAGATCGGCCGGCTTTGCAAGGCGATGGGTGTCGATGGCAGGGAGGTGATGCGTCTGTTCTGCCTGGACACCAAGCTCAACGTTTCGAGCGCGTACCTTCGCCCGGGTTTCGCCTTCGGCGGTTCCTGTCTTCCCAAGGACGTGCGGGCGCTCACATACCAGGGCCGATTGCTCGATGTCGATACGCCGGTGCTCAGCTCCATCCTGCCAAGCAATCAGGCGCATATCGCGCACGCTATGTCGATGATTCGCGCGACGGCGAAGCGGCGCGTGGGTTTGCTCGGTCTGAGCTTCAAGGAGGGCACGGACGATCTGCGTGAGAGCCCGCTCGTTACCCTGGCAGAGCTCCTGATAGGCAAAGGCTACGAGCTGGCGATCTACGACCGCAGCGTCAGGCTCTCGAGCCTGCTGGGAGCCAATCGCGACTACATCCTCACGCATATCCCGCACATCGCACGGTTGATGGTGGATGAGCCCGAGCAGCTGTGCGAGCAGTCCGACGTAATAGTCGTAGCGGCGGACAGGGACATCGCCAATCTGCGGGCATGCCTGGCGCGCTCCAAGACCATCATCGACCTCAGCGGAGCGCTCAAGGCCGCTGCCCACGAATCCAGGGACGCTTGGGAAGGTTATGACGGCATCGCCTGGTAGGGGACGGGTGCTGATCATCGTCGAGAATCTTCCCTGCCCATTCGACCGGCGGGTCTGGCAGGAAGCGCTTGCCCTGCAAGGCAACGGTTACCAGGTAACCATCATCTGTCCAAAGGGCAAAGGCTATGACAAGGGCTACGAGCTGCTCGACGGCGTACACATTCACCGCTACCGGCTGCCGGTCGAAGCGGCGACCGCCGCCGGCTACGCTCTCGAGTATGCGCTGTCACTGTTGATGGAGTTCGGGTTGGCGGTGCGTGTCGCCCTGACGCGCGGCTTCGACGTGATACACGGCTGCAATCCGCCGGATACGGTCTTTCTGATTGCACTTTTCTTCAAGCCATTCGGCAAACGGTTCATCTTCGATCATCACGACATCAACCCGGAGCTCTACGAGGCGAAATTCGGCCGGCGCGACCGCTGGTACCGCCTGTTGTGCCGGCTGGAGCGATGGACATTCGCGACTGCCGACGTGAGCATTGCAACCAACGAATCCTACCGGCGCATCGCCATCGAACGCGGCGGCATGTCGCCATCAAGAGTGTTCGTCGTGCGCAGCGGCGCCGATCTCAGCCGCGTTCGCCTGGTGCCGCCACGGGATGAATTGCGGCGCGGTAAGCGGCATCTTGTCGGCTACGTCGGCGTGATCGGCAAACAAGAGGGGCTGGACCTGTTGCTGCAGTCCATTGACTGCATGCGCCGCAGGTTTCATCGCGACGACGTACATTTTGTGATCGTCGGCGACGGCACGGAACTGGGCGCGTTGCGTCGCCTGAGCCGGCAGTTGTTGCTGGACGACTGCGTCGAGTTCACCGGACGCATTCCCGATGCGGCGTTATGGGAGATCATGAGTACCGCGGACGTGTGCGTGAATCCCGATCGCGCCAACGAGATGAACGACAAGTCGACCATGAACAAGATTCTCGAGTACATGGCTCTCGGCAAGCCCATCGTGCAGTTTGATTTGACGGAAGGCCGGTTTTCCGCAGGCGCGGCGGCGCTGTACGCGCGTCCCAACGACGTGGAGGACTTCGCCGCCAAGGTGTGCGAATTGCTGGATGATCCGCAACGCCGCCGCCAGATGGGTGCGCTCGGACGCAGCCGGGTGGAGGCCGGGTTGGCGTGGCATCACCAGGTGCCGCAGCTGCTGGACGCTTATGCTACGGCGCTGGGTGGCGGCAGTGCCCGTTAACACCAGCAGCCAGTGAGCTCTGCGGGCCCCCGTATCCTGTTGCTCGGCCCGGCGCGGACCGCGGCAAGTGGCGTAGCGACGCACCTCAATCAGCTGTTCGGCTCGCGGCTGGCGGCGGAGTTTCGCTTCAGTCAGTTCCAGGTGGGCAGGGAAGGCCGCAACGAAGGCCGCATCGGCGGTGTGCTGCGCCTGCTCACCAGCCCGGTGGCGTTCGCCGCCTGCGTGCTGCGCGGGCGGCCGCAGATCGTGCACATCAACACGTCGCTCGATCCGAAGGGGTACTGGCGCGACGTCGTCTACCTCATCGTGGCAAAAGCGCTGCGCCGCAGGGTGGTGTACCAGATCCACGGCGGCGCTTTGCCGCGTGAGTTCTGCGCGCGCAGCCGTGCGCTCGCCGGGCTGCTGCGCCGCGTTTTGAAATCGGCTGACGCGGTGGTCCTGCTTGCCGAGTGTGAAATCGCCGCGTACCGCGAGTTTGCGCCCTTTGCCAGGCTGGTACGCATCGCCAACGGCGTGCCGCCGTGCGCGCCCGCTGTCAGCACTGAGCGGCACGCCGCCAATCAACCGCTGGCGATCGTCTACCTGGGAAGGCTCGCCGCCACCAAGGGGATACTCGAGGCGGTCGCGGCGGTGGCGCTGCTGCGCGAGCGGGGTGTCGAGGTGGGTCTCACCATCGCCGGCTCGGGGGCGGCGCTCCACGAGATTCGGCAGGCGATCGAATTGGCACGGCTCGGTGAGCGTGTGCGCCTGGCCGGGGAGCTGTTCGGCGAGGCGAAGCGCCAGCTGTGGCAGCAGGCCGACGTGTTCGTGTTGCCGAGCTATCACGAGGGACTCCCCTATGCGCTGCTGGAGAGCATGGCCTGCGGCGTGGTGCCGGTAGCTTCGCCGGTCGGAGGCATCCCGGATGTAGTACAGGACGGGGTGAACGGGCTGCTGGTAGCGCCGCGTGATCCGCAAGCGGTCGCGGATGCGCTGCAACGCCTCGCCACTGATCGCGAGCTGCTGCATCGCCTGGCGCGCGCTGCCCGCGAGCGCATCGAGGCGCAGTATTCAGTTACGCGCCTGGAGGGCCAATTCCGGGCCCTGTACCGCAGCCTGGCGCCGTGAGGGTCGAGCGCCGCGCACCGCCACGGCGTGTAGCGCGGTAGCGCGAGCCGTACGGTTACGGCTGCGCGCGCGCGGCGGTCCGATCGGCCCGCGGCGATAAGCGCGGCGTAACGGCGCTGATTGGCGCGCTGCGCTGCTGCAGACCCAGGCGCACGCTCTGCGCGGCCACCAGGCCGGAGAAATACCAGAAAAGATAGGACAGCGACTCGAAGTAATGCAGGCTCTTGTAGAAAGTCGCGACAGCCATCACCAGGGTCACCCCAAGCCAGCCGAGAGCCACCGCCCCGACAATGGTCCGATCGTGCGTGGCAACGCTGAGGGAGTCACGCAGGATGAGCCAGTAGAGCCACAGCACCAGCGCCAGTCCCAGCACGCCGATCTCCACGATGAATGCGGCCGCAGAGGTCTCGATCGTGTAGCGTCCAAACAGTCCGTTGTATTCGCCCGTGTAGCCGATGCCGAGCGAGGAGGCGCTGCCGTTGCCGACGCCGACGCCGAACATCAGATGCACCGGATCGGATGCGAACGTCTGCAGCGGCACCACCAGCGCATCCCAGCGGCCGGCTTCGCGCCGCGACCCGAGGTCGGTGCCCTGGTCGACGTAGCGCACGACGGCACGGCGGTCGCTGAAGAAGCTCTCGACCGTATAGGGATAGGGGTTGTTGGCCGAGGCGAAGTAATCGTACACCGGCACGTACAACGCCGCGAACAGCGCCAGCAACGCGAGGGCCGAAATACTGAAACGCAAGCGCCGTCCGCGGGGGGAGCCGATGAGCAGCGTCGTCAGCAACCCGAGCGGCAGCAGCAGCACAGTGCTCTTGGTCTCGTTGATGGTGGTGGGCACGGCGAACAGCAGGAACAGCGCCAGGAACGCAGTCTTGCTCAGACGCCCGCGCAGCATCAGCGCAGCCGCGATGCAGGTGGCGGCGATCAGAAAGATCGACATGACCGATGAAATCAGCAGGGTGCCGGTCACCGGATCGCCGCTCCAGTGCCCGTGCGCCATCACCTGGTAGCGCTGATAGACACTGACCGGCAGCTGCACCAGCGCGATCCCCAGCAGCAGGCGCAGCTGGCTGCGCAGCTGCGTTTCGCTGAATTCGCATACTGCCGGCAGGAAGAAGAACGGCATCGCGCGCAGGTAGAAGCGCATTCCGCCGATCAGCGTCCCGGGTCCGGGCCTGTTGATCAGCACGCCGCACAGCACGACGAGGGCCAGCGCGCCAAACGCCAGCCAGTACCGCGGTGCGACCAGCTGAAATCGTTGGCGTGATCCAGCCAGCAATATATATGCCAGCGCGATGAGCGACAGGCCTTCCGGCAGAAACTTGAGCGCCGCCGGCGCAGCACCGACGTCAGTAAAGAAGGTGCCGAGCGTGCACGCAAGGATGAGCGCGAGCGTCAGGAACTGCATCCAGCAAATCGTCCTGTTTGGGGAATACTACCTTGGTCGCGCCGCGCCCGCGGTTCCCGCGCCGAATGTCATGACGGCCAGATGCCCCACGGATAATTCGACCCGCGGGTCGTAGCGCGCCAGGCGCGAGCGCAACGGTTCGATCCGCGACGAGTAGGTTACCAAGTAAGTCCTTGGATTCGCAGTGATGACGGTCTCGACAGCGGGAACTGACTGCAGCAGGGGCCGATTGCTCCAGCGGTCGAGCGTGCCGGAGCGGCAGGCGTACGAGGCAAAGTTGAAGTCGCTGCGGTCGACGTAGAAGAAGTCGACCTGCGGGTCGTAATAGTCGAGGCTCTGAAATGCGCTGATCACCACGGTGCCGTCAGCGGCTGCATGGCGGTGCAACCACTGTGCCAGCGCGCGGGTGTCGTCGCGCACCACCAGGTGCGACTGCTGCGCCGGAGGCAGCCCGGGCTTGAATATGGTCGCCGCACGGTCGATCTGCAGCAGGTGTCGCGGCTGGAAGTCCTCACTCAGCGCGAACGCCCCGAGACACAGCAGCGCCGTCAGGGCGTCCGCGGGGATCCGGCGGCGGCGGGCGATTTCCCGGGCCAGTGCGGCGAGCACGGAAATCGCCACCACGATCACCGCAGGATAGAGGAAGAATACATAACGCGTTTCGTGGCGCGGCGGGTGGCTGGCACAGGCGGCCAGCAGCAGGCAGATCACCACCACCAGCACGGCGCGCTCATCCGATACTCCGGGCTCGTCACGCCGCAGCACTCTGATGACTGCCACGCCGAGCAGCAGCAGCAGGCCGGCGCCCAGCATCGGCACGGCGCCCGCCCACGGGCGAGCGACCTGATTGACGAAGTCGGGGACGCTCACGAGCGGGTCGAGGAACGCGAGCAGCTCATTGGCGAACAACCCAACCGCAGGCGGATGCCAGCTCGCCCAGGCCAGGCTCAGCCAGAACACCGCCCACACGCCTATGGCAGCGTAGATGCCCCGCGCGCGATGCGATGCCAGCTGCGACCACGGTATGAACCGCAGCAGACACATCAGCAGCAGCACGGCGGCCGCGGCCAGGAATTGATGCGCCAGCGCTGCCAGCAGCGCTGCCGTCAAGCCCAGCGCTGGCAGGTAGTCTGCGCGCCGCAGCCATAGGGTGCGCAGTGCCGCAACACTCGCCGCCACGGGGATGAGAGACAACGCCAGCCAGACACGGCTGCCCAGCAGCGCCGCCCATAGCGAGGGTACCGCCGCCGCGGGGTCGGGTGCAGCACTGTCGTAATCGAGCGGCAGCGCCGCTGTTCCTCCGAGCGCGCGAAAGTCCGT
>Ga0210394_10002463_pt1 | contig 25312 bp, 21 predicted proteins | sample IncBWC12MmetaG_FD_160121 | JGI IMG/M metagenome (GOLD analysis project Ga0210394, IMG submission 160121) | Forest soil microbial communities from Barre Woods Harvard Forest LTER site, Petersham, Massachusetts, United States - Inc-BW-C-12-M | ecosystem: Environmental > Terrestrial > Soil >...
CCACTTCGAGAGCAAAGAAGCCCTGGGCCATGCCGTGGTCGAAGAGAAGATTGCAACCCTTACGCGCGACAGGTGGTTGCATCCTATGCAGAGCGAGGGTGAAGCCATCGACATTTTGATCGGCGTGGTGCGGGGGTTGCCCACTCGGCCCGCAGACGTTCGACAAAGTTGCCCGCTGCTCAATTTGGCGCAGGAGATGTCTCCGCTCGACGAGCAGTTCCGCAAGCGGCTGGAGAGGATATTCCTCGCCTGGCAGGAAGGAATTGCCGCGCTCTTGCGCAAAGGGCAGTCCCAGGGAACAGTTCGCAGCGACCTGAATCCAGACGAGACTGCCAGTTTTCTGGTCGCGATGGTCGAGGGCCACGCCTCGTTGGCAAAAAACGCTCAAGATGCCAAGGTGTGGGAAATCGGTATCAAAAATATCGTGGGGTGGCTGGAGTCTCTTCGCCAGCCGGGCAACCGCAAGCGAGGGCGATCGAATCGGGTGTCCCGAGGAGCGGTTTGACACTGTTGCATATCAACCGGTTCGTATTCTCAGCCAGTCAGCATCGCGGTCGGGCGAAGCGCTTCAAACTACATCACGAAAAGGAGAACGAACAATGACAAGGATCGCAGTGTCGCGCAGGAATCTGCTTCAAACGGGAGCCTGCGCGCTGGTTGGCGCCGTGAGCATGCCGGGAGCGGCAAGAGCCAGCGCATCAGCAGGGCAGAACTTAACGAATGAGGAGATCGTCCGAAAGTGGTATGCAGGCTGGGGGCAGAAAGACTGGGGCCCGCTGGACATTTTGCTCGCCGATGACTTCACCTTTTCAAGCGCGGCCGGCGACGACCACATCAGCAAGAGCGCTTTCAAAAAGCAATGCTGGGAAACACAGATCAATTTCATCGGGCATTTTGACCTGGAGCGAGTCGCCACTGGCCCGGATGATGCTTTCGTGAAATATCTTTGCTACACCACGAACGGTAAATCGCTCCGGAACGTGGAGTATCTCCGAATCAAGAACGGAAAGTTGCAGTCCATCGAGTGTTATTTCGGCGCGCAATCCAGCTTTCCGTCAGCAGTGAGCACCGGGCAGAAGTAACCTGCTGCTCCGGTTGTGTAGCGCCATTTGTTTCAGAAGCACTGCATCGTCGTTCTTGTTACGCGCAGTTAGGAAGCTGAAACCAGTAAATTGAAACAACCACCAAGGGGTTCCATCATGAGCGCCCGCGAAATTCAGGATCAGAAGGCCATTGCACCGCAGGCGCCTCGAATCGCCTTCAAGGCCAACGGTAGCATCCTGCTCTTGGATTTAGCCGACATCTCGGCGGTGCAAGCCGAAGGTAATTACGTTTCCTTGCAGCACCGGCCTAACCCCTATTTGGTGCACGAGTCCCTCTCATCCATGGTGGAGAAGCTCAAACCCTACGGTTTTATTCGCATCCACCGCTCGGTCGTCGTGAATATTTCGGCCGTGGAGGAGATCCAACCGTTACCGACGGGGAAGTACAGGCTGCGTGTAAGAGGCGGGAAGGAATACTTGGTGACGCGTACATACAGACACAACCTGAGAGATCTGGCGCAACTGTGGGTAGGCTCAGAGCGGCTCTGCGGCTGACGGGCAGCGAGAGGAGCAGGCGGCAAGAGGATGAAAGCGCAAGCAGCATCAAACTGGCCACTACCCAACCGTTCGTTCGACTTGAGAGATTCGCCCAGACGCTCTATACTTGCAGGGTTTCGGAGTCGCTAGAGGGCCGCATAGAGCTATGTTGAAAAGCATTCAGCAGCGAGACTTAGACCGCAATCGTTGGATCAAGATCACCATGACGGTGATCCTCGTAATCATCTGTTTCAGCATGGTCATCACGCTCATCCCCGGCTTGATGAACACTTCTGCCACCAGCGGCCCGGATGCTGTGGCCAAAGTCGGCAACGTCGACATCAGCGCCATGGATGTCCAGCGCGAACTGAATCAAGCCACCCGCGGCCAGAACATCCCGCCCATGCTCAAGGGCATGTACATGAAGCAAGTCCTCGATCAGATGGTCTTTCAGCACGCCCTCGAACTCGAAGCTCAGCGCCTCGGCTTTCCCGTCACGCCGGAAGAAATGACGGATCGCATCAAGCAGATTCTCCCCACCGTCTTTTCCGGTGACACTTGGCTGAAAGACCGCTACGCCGCCGAAGTGCAGATGCGCACCGGCGGAATGAGCGTCAGCCAGTTCGAGGAATTCCTGCGCAATCAGATGCTGCTTGAAAGGTTCCGCCAGCTTGTCACCGACGGCATCACCGTGAGCCCGGCCGAAATCGAGCAGGAATTCCGCCGCCGCAACGAAAAAGTTCAAATCCAGTACGCCGCGATCAAGCCCGAAGAGCTTGCTCCCACAATTCATCCCTCAGAAGCGGAGCTCTCGGCCTATTTCGCGAAAAACGCCTCAAAATATCAGGTGCCCGAGAAGCGCTCCGCCCGCTACGCACTCCTCGATCTCGATAAGCTTCGCGCTCACACCCAGGTCGGCGACGACGTGTTGCGCGCCTACTACAACGCGCACATTGATCAGTACAAAGTCGAAAATCGCGTCCACGTTGAGCACATCCTTTTTAAGACCATCGGCAAGACCGACGCCGAAATCGCCGAAATCCGCCAGAAGGCTGAAGACGTCCTGAAGCAGGCCAAGAAGGGCGCGAATTTCGAAGATCTGGCCAAGAAATATTCCGAAGACGACTCGACCAAGCCCAAGGGCGGCGACCTGGGCTGGATCGTCGAGGGCCAAACCGTTCCCGAATTTCAGCAGGCTGCCTTCAACCTGCCAAAAGGCTCGATCTCAGACCTGGTCAAAACGCAGTACGGCTTCCACATCATCAAAGTTCTCGACCGCGAAACCGCACACACCAAAACCTTTGAAGAGGTTCGCGACACAATTGTTCCCATCGTTCTCGATGAGAAAGTCCGTCAGGACGCCAACGACATCTCCAATCAAATGGCCGCCGCCGTTCGCCAGTCGAATCGCCAGTCGCTCGACGATGTCGCCAGAAAATTCAAGCTCGAGCTCGGCGACACCCCGCCCTCATCCGTCACCGACCCCGTCGGCGACCTGGGCAATTCGCCCGACCTCCACCAGGTCCTTTTCCAGCTTCGCCCCGGCGAACTCAGCTCGCCCCTGCAATCCGACAAGGGCTTCGTGATTCTTACAATTAAAGATATCCAGCCCGCTCATCAAGGCACGCTCGCCGAAGTCCATGACCGCGTCCTCGCCGATTACCAGCAGGAACAGTCCATCCAGCTAGCCCGCAGCAAAGCGGAGGACCTGGCGAAACGCACCGCGGCCGGCGAACCATTCGATAAAGTCGCAAAGTCGCTCGGTATCGACCTGAAAACTCCCGAAGCCTTCGCCCGCACCGGCTCGATCCCCGATCTCGGCTCAGGCCGTCAGCTTGAGTCCGCCTTCAGCATGCCGGTAGGCCAGGTCAGCACCCCGACGGAGCTCGGCAGCACCTGGGTCGTTTACAAAATCATCGCCCATCAACCCGTTCTCCCCGAAGATCTGGCCAAACAAAAGGACCAGATCGAGCAGCAGATCCTTCAAGCCAAGCAAGGTGCCGCCTTCGACGCCTTCCGCACCGCTCTCGAAGACCGCCTGAAGAAGGAAGGCAAGCTCACCATCAACAACGAAGCCCTGAAACGGCTCAGCAAAACCAGCTAGCGGCCCGCATCCAGCTCAGGGCACAACAAGCCGTCCGCGTCGAGCGCACGCCCTCATCCGGAAACCCATCTCCGTAGCTCAGGTCCCTCCCGATCGCTTTTGGATCGGGATGACCCGAGCCTCGTCCATCCGTAACATATTGCATATAAACGATTTATAATTTAACATTGTCACTCTTGCCTACCGAACTCACCTTTCGCTAGAATCTTCCTATCCGCAGAGCCTAACCTCGAAGCCAGCGAGGTGCGACCTGATCAGGATTCCCCGACCTGACTACTGCTTGGCAAAACTGAAATGAAACACAGGAGCGCACTATGTCCGCCAAAAGGTCACGGGCTCATTCGGGTGCTTCGCTCGCAGTCAGGCGAGCAAGGCGAACGCGAACACGTCGGCAGCGAGTACCAGTATCGACTGAAAGGCTGAGGGAGCGAATGTTGGCTAAGACCAGTTCAGCAGCGAACGAGTACCTTTGCGCCATCGAAAAGACCCAGAACGGCAAGTACAACGTCCGAGTCCGCGCGGCTTTCGGCCGTGGAGCGTGGTCGCTGCCCGTCTACTTCCTCGCGTCGTCCTTTAATGGCGCGATGAAGAAGCTCGAGGAATCTCTGCGCGTTCTCCAGAAGAATGAAGAGCGCCTCCGCTTCTGGAGCGTCGAGCACTCCGACGATCCAGCCATCGCCGGCGATCTTCTCCAGGAATCCGGCCTCGGCTTCGACCGCCGCAAAGAGTACCCGCGCAAGTTCGCGGAAATCGAAATTCCCCGCGAACGCGCCGTCCCGGCCGCGGTCATCGCCCCGCTCCGCCGCACCCTGGCCGATTCGATCGCCCAAGAGCGTCCAGCATCCGCAGCGCTAGCCGGCGACTAAGCCGCGCAAATTTCAGCGCCGCGTCAGAATTCAGAAAAGAGATGTAAGGCGTTGGAAAGCGAAGCCGAAATCCCGAGCGTAGTCGAGGGATCTCAGCTGAAAAGTGGTCGGGGCGAATGGATTTGAACCATCGACCTCCTGGTCCCGAACCAGGCGCGCTAGCCAGGCTGCGCTACGCCCCGACCGATTGCCGCTCGAAGAAGGAAACGCCGCTCGAGCGCACACAAAAGAATAGCACAGCTCGATTCGGCCATTCACGTTTCATTGTTTTTGAGCTAATCAAGCGCTTCCATCGTCACGGCCGCGCTTTCGGGGCATCCGGAAGACGAATCAATCGCGCCTCCGTGATCGAAGGAATCTCGCGAATTTTTTCCGCCACTGACTCGCTCACCGCGCCATCGAGCCGCACCATCGCCACCGCCTCCGCGCCATGCACAGGCGAGCGCCGCCCCAGCGCAAACGTCGCGATGTTCACGCCCAGATTCCCGAGCGCCGTTCCAATCTGCCCGATCACGCCGGGCACGTCGCGATTGCGCGTCAGCAACAGCGTCCCCTCGAGCGGCGCCTCGAGCCCGATGCCGTCAAGCGACAAAATGCGAGGCGAACCGTCGGACACCACGGTTCCCTCCACGCTCAGCTCACGATCCTTGTCGCCGCCGTCCGCCACCGCCACCTCCACGGTGTTTGGAAATCCGCGCTCGCGCCGGCGCGTAGTCTCCTCCACAATCAACCCACGCTCCGCCGCCGCAGCCGACGCATTCACCAAATTCACCTTCTCCGCCAGCACGCAATTCAAAATCCCGCTCAGCACCGCGCTGCGCACCACGTGCGACCCCAACTCCGCCGCCTCCCCCGCATACCGAATCCGAATCCGGCTGAAACTCGGCGACGGCGCGGCCTGCGCAATCAGCGACCCCAGCCGCTCGCCCAGATCAATATAAGGACGCAGCCTCCGGTACTGCTCCGGCGAAAGCGCCGGCATATTCACCGCGTTGCGAATCAGCCCGTCGGCCAGATAATCACGCACCTGCTGCGCCACCGCCGTGCCCACTTCTTCCTGCGCCTCGGCCGTCGACCCCGCAATGTGTGGCGTGGCGATCAGATTCGCCAGGCCGATCAGCGGCGAATTCTTCGGTGGCTCCTCGGCAAACGTATCCACCGCCGCCGCCGCAAGCTGCCCCGATTTCAAAGCCTCCGCCAGCGCCGCCTCATCAATCAATTCGCCGCGCGCACAATTCACCAGCCGCGCCCCGCGCTTCATCTTCGCGAACGCCGCCGTGCCAAACATCTTCTCAGTCGCCGCGCTTAGCGACGTGTGCAGCGAAATCACGTCGGCCCGTTTCAGCAGCTCATCGAGCGTCACCAACTCTACTTCCACCTCGCGCGCCGCCGCCGGCGTCACGTAAGGATCGTGCGCCAGCACTTTCATCTCGAGCCCGCGCGCACGCCGCGCCACTTCCGTGCCCACGCGCCCGAGTCCCACGAGGCCCAGCGTCTTCCCGCGCAGCTCCGTTCCCGCCGCGCCCGATTTTTCCCACCGCCCCGCATGTATCGAAGCATTCGACTGCGGCACGCTCCGCGCCATCGCCAGCATCAGCGCAAATGTATGCTCGGCGACGCTCACCGCGTTCCCGCCCGGCGTGTTCATCACCAGGATGCCGCGATGCGTCGCCGCCTCCACGTCAATGTTATCGACGCCCACCCCCGCTCGCCCCACAACTCTGAGTCTCGGCGCGCGCTCCAGCAGCTCCGCCGTCACCTTCGTCGCGCTACGCACCACCAGCCCATCAGCCGTCGCAAGCTCGCCCACCAGCGCCCCCGCCGCCGGCGTCACCACGTCCCACCCCGCCTCGCGCAATAGCGCGAACCCGCGCTCGCTAATCTTGTCGGCTACAATAATCTTCATCCGTGATGACGGTCCCAATTCTTGCCTCCGAAACTAGTCTCTCACAGAAAAGTTGCGTGTCCCGTCACAGGTGGCTCTGGCACGAACAAGGATTGCAGTTCGGCGCGCCAGGGTGGGAGACGAATATCGAAGCGCTCGTGGAGGCGCGCTGCCGAAAGCACGGAATATGCGGGACGTCGAGCTGGTGTTGAGTACTCCGCGGTTGTGATGGGGACGACGCGTTCGACGAGGAGCGGCATTCCCTTCGTGGCGGCATTGACCCACGGAAGCGTGCAGCTCGCGGACGACGCCTCGCTGAGAATCGCTTTTGCGAATTCATACCACGACGTCTCGCCTTCGGCGGTCATGTTGTAGATTCCGCCGCTTTCCGCCAGAGAACGAACACCCTCTTCTTTGTCCATGAGTTGCGAAATAATTCTCACCGTTGCGACGGCAATCTCCCGGCTCGCCGTGGGGGAGCCGATTTGGTCAGCGACGACGCGCAGCTCTTGTTTCCGAGTGGCCAGCCGCAGAATCGTCAATAGAAAATTGTGGCCTTGCGTGGCGTAGACCCACTCGGTGCGAAAGATCAGGTGAAGCGCGCCGCTTTCTTGGATGGCGCGTTCGCCAGCAAGTTTCGTTCTCCCGTACACATTGATCGGATTCGGAATGTCGGTTTCTTCATAGGGCGACTTTTTCGAGCCGTCGAAGACGTAATCCGTCGAGTAGTGAACGAGCGCTGCGCCACTTTTTTTGGCTTCCTCCGCGATCACACCGGGGGCTTCCTCGTTCACGGCCCGGGCCGTCGCTTCGTCTCGCTCAGCTTGATCAACGGCCGTATAGGCTGCGGCATTGATAATCCATTGGGGCCGCACTTCACGAATCGTTCGTCGAATATCATCGGGCTTCGTCAGATCCAGTTCCTGGCGATTTAGAGCCGCGAGTTCACCCAGGCGGGGAAGCAACGATGACAGTTCGGTTCCCACCTGGCCGTTCCTGCCTATAAGCAGAATCTTCGGCTTCATTTCACGAGGTATTGCGGAAGAAATTCTTTCGGGGTCTGCGATAGCGTGGTGAAGCGCGAGTCTTTATCCGAAACAATCGGATTCGTTACGTTCCATGAGATGCCGATTTGCGGGTCGTTCCACAGGATCCCACGCTCGTCCTCGGGATGATAAAGATCTGAGCATTTATAGAGGAATTGGACCCTCTCCGAGAGAGCCAGATATCCGTGCGCGAACCCGCGGGGAATATAGATTTGATTTTGTTCTTTTGCGGAGAGGACCACCGAAGCCCACTGGCCGAAATGGGGCGATCCAACGCGAATATCCACGGCTACGTCCAAAGCCTCGCCCTCGATCACACGGCAAAGTTTTGCTTGTGCGTGCTGGAGCTGGTAATGGAGTCCGCGGATTGTGCCTCTGGCGGACGCGGAATGGTTATCCTGCGCGAAAGAATCGGTAATGCCGAGCTGGGCGAATTCCTTTTGATTGTAGGTTTCCATGAAGAATCCGCGAGAGTCGCGAAAAATCTTCGGGCGCAACTCCCAGACGCCCGGAATTGAAAGTTCACTTTTTTGCAAGGAGTTCACGCCTTCATGCGGATTTTAATATCGCCCGGCCGTAACCACTAATTTTGCAGCGTTCTGCGCCGTTCGTGCGGAATCGCATTCAGCGAAGGATTGCGATTTTCGTAATACTTTTCGTAATAGGACTGGTATTCACCGCCTCGCACACCAGCGATCCATTGGGAATTCGCCCCATACCATGCAATCGTTTGGCGCAGGCCCTCATCGAGGCCGACCGCAGGCTTCCAACCTAACTCGGCCTCGATCTTCTTACAGTCTAAGGCGTAGCGGCGGTCGTGGCCGGGACGATCCTTGACATATGTGAGCAGAGTCTCTGGTTTGCCCATTACACGAAGCAAGCGCTTCGCCATCGTAAGATTTTCTTCTATGGCTATGCCGCCTAGATTGTAGACCTCACCGATTTTTCCGCGTTCGAGAACCGCGAGAATGCCCCGGCAGTTGTCTTCTACGTGCAACCAATCGCGCTGCTGCTTGCCGTCCCCATAGATTGGCAGAGGTTTGTTGTCGAGCGCGTTGGTTATCATCAGCGGGAGGAATTTTTCCGGAAACTGGAATGGGCCGTAGTTGTTCGACGAACGGGTGATCAGCGCGGGAAATCCGTAGGTCCGGACGTAGGAGAGAACGAGAAAATCGGAGGCTGCTTTCGACGCGGAGTACGGGCTGCTCGGATTGAGCGTCGCGGATTCGTTCGAAAAGGCCCCCGGCGCGATGTCTCCGTACACTTCGTCAGTGGAAATGTGCACGAAGCGGTGGATACCAAGCTTCTTGGCGACTTGCAGCAAGACGAATGTTCCCTTTACGTTCGTTTCGATTGCGGGAGAAGGATCGTAAATGCTGCGATCGACGTGAGATTCCGCAGCAAAATGTACGACAGCCTCGCAATCGCGCATCGCGGATTCTGTTGCGACGGCATCGCATATGTCGCCACGAAAGAAACGATAGTGGGAATCTTTTGCGACTGAATCAAGGTTTCCGAGATTGCCCGCATAGGTCAACTTGTCGTAGTTGACGACCGAATACGCCTTGTGGAGGCCAAGAACATGACGGATAAAATTCGAGCCGATGAATCCGGCGCCGCCCGTGACGAAAAGTTTCATTGCGATGATTCCGTCTGCGCGAAAGCTTTCGCGGCGGCTCGGCTTTTGAGCTTGTTTGCGCCGGTTTCAGCCACCAGATTGTTTGCGCGCAGCAGGGATTCGAATGTGCCGGCGTCGGTCCACCAGCCGTCGAGTATTTCGTACGTCAGCTTTCCTTCGTCGATGTAGAAATTATTCACGTCGGTGATTTCGAGTTCGCCGCGTCCGGACGGCTTCAGGCGGCGAATCTTTTGAAAGACGGTCGAATCGTAGAGATAGATTCCGACCACGGCATAATTCGATTTTGGCTTCTTGGGCTTTTCTTCGATACCCACAACGCGGTCACCGCGAATTTCCGCGACGCCGAACCGATCCGCGTCTTCCACCTCTTTCAGCAGGATCTTCGCGCCGTCCTTCTGTTTCTTGAAATTCTCAACCGCTCCGCAAATATCGTTTTCGATTATGTTGTCGCCCAGCACCACGCAAATCGGCCCGTCCCCGGCAAAATATTCAGCCAGGCCAAGCGCCTCAGCAATTCCGCCTTCCCCTTCCTGGTAGGTGTAATTCAGGTGTTTGAGGCCGAAATCTCGGCCATTTCCAAGCAGCCGCAGAAAATCACCCGCATTTTTTCCCCCGGTGACCAACAGGATTTCGTGAATTCCGGCGTTCACCAGTGTCTGGATCGGGTAATTCACCATCGGTTTGTTGTAGACCGGCAGCAAATGCTTGTTCGTGACTCGTGTGAGAGGGTTCAGCCGGCTTCCCGTGCCACCTGCAAGCACAACGCCTTTCATCTCCGTTCACCCGTATACCAAAACTGAATCATTTCGAAACGATTTGCTACGGCGCAGACATCTGCTTTGATTATACTCGCGCCGCAGGGCTCGCGCCGTAGAAAGGATGCCTGGAGTTGAATTCGCTAAACCCGCTTGCTCACAATCTCGCCTATCCAAGCTTCTAGTATTGACCGCTGATCTGACGCCACATTTACGAAAGCAATGCCCATGCCAAAATTCGCATGGGCATAAACCACTTTGCCATTGCTCTCGAATGCGCCCTGATCCCTGATAATCCGCAACTTGACCTGCGTTCCCTCGGGGAACGGAGTCAGCGCGTCAACGTAGCAGCCTCCGACGCCCAGTTCCGAAATACGGGCCGAGAGTCTGGTGCCAGAATGGAGATCGGTTACTTCAGCGGAAGCGACAAGTGCGCAGCGGCGAACCGAACGCTGATTGGTCCACTGCGGCGGTTTTTTCTTTCGGATCATCAACACCAGTATGCTGCCTCATCTAAAAGCATCGCTCAAGGCGTATTCGCAATCGCCTGACGCCTTCATTCTATATTTAAGCTAGGTCCTGAATACCTGTTGCCTTCCGCTCCTCTGGCTGTTTACTTCTCGCCGCGGCAATTTCGGCGCTAACGCGTTGTAAGCCGATTGGGCTGGATGTGACCGTTGTCACCCTCCGAAAGTGTCGCAAGTCACAGAAGCGTTTTAACGCTGGGCTCATTATGAGCCGATGAACCCTTTGTATTGTTGGGGCTGGGAGACTACTGGGAGACTACGTTGATTTTGCGTTGTCCCAAGACCTCTTTGGCGTCCATTGACAAATACCGCTAGGAAGATTCTCGATGGAAACGAGGCGGCCGCTTCGGTCGCTTACCGCCTCAATGAAGTAATTGCGATCTATCCGATTACTCCCTCATCGCCCATGGGGGAGTGGGCGGACCAATGGCGTCCCAGTTCGCCGCTTCTTTGGTTCGCAAGGGCGCCTGCTCTCGCATGTCAATCCTCCGGCGCCACCTGGAGCGTGAATCGCATCGATTCGAATTCTCGCCAGCGAGGCTTGGCCGACTTGAAATCAGCGGGCGCGCCCCCCAACGCGCTCGCGTTGAGCCACTCTTTGAATTCTCGGGCGCCTGCGCAGGGTGCGGCGAGACGCCGTACATTAAGTTGCTCACCCAGCTTTTTGGCGATCGGCTGCTAATTGCGAATGCCACTGGCTGCTCTTCCATTTATGGCGGTAACCTCCCCACCACACCGTACGCGCAGAATGCGGATGGCCGCGGGCCGGCGTGGTCCAATTCGCTTTTCGAGGACAACGCTGAATTTGGTCTGGGCAAGAGGCTCGCGGTCGATAAGCAAGCTGATTACGCACGAGAGCTTCTGAAATCGCACGCAGACTGGTTCGGCGAATCGCTCGTCGCTGAAATCCTCCAGGCCAATCATTCATCGGAGGCGGAAATTGCAGCGCAGCGCGAGCGGGTTGGGCTGATCAAGCAGAAGCTCGCTGGCCTGGATTCGCGCGAAGCCCGCGATCTGCTGGCGATTGCCGATGCACTGGTGCGAAAAACGGTCTGGATCGTCGGCGGCGACGGCTGGGCTTACGATATCGGCGCGGGCGGCCTCGATCACGTTCTTGGCTCGGGCACCAATGTCAATGTTCTCGTCTTGGATACAGAGGTGTACTCGAACACGGGCGGCCAGATGTCGAAGGCCACGCCACGTGGCGCTGTGGCGAAATATGCGACCGGCGGGAAGAGAACTGGCAAAAAAGATCTCGCGATGGAAGCCGTGAGCTACGGCTCCGTCTATGTTGCGCGCGTCGCGATGGGTAGCAGCGACACGCACACCGTAAAAGCATTCCTTGAAGCTGAGGCGCATGATGGGCCTTCGATCATCATCGCGTACAGCAATTGCATTGCCCACGGCTACGACATGAAATTCGGGATGAACCAGCAGAAAGCTGCCGTGCTGTCAGGCTATTGGCCCCTCATGCGCTATAACCCGGCGCTCCGAAACGAAGGGAAAAATCCTTTTCAGCTGGATTCCAAAGCGCCGAGCATTCCATTTAAGCAGTACGCGTATCAGGAAGCTCGTTACTCTATGCTTGCCAGAAGCGAACCCGAAACCGCACGCGCCCTGCTTCGCCTTGCGCAGGACGACGTGAATCGAAATTGGCACGTGTATCAGAATCGCGCCGCTGCGCCAGGACAGCCTGTAGCACCCCAACTCGAAGAATCACCTGAGCCCCCGCCAACTATCCCAGCCAAACAAGAAGGCGAGCAATGATCGACCTTACGACAAAATACCTTGGCCTGAAACTCCCCAATCCCATCGTCGCGTCGGCGTCACCGCTTGGTGAATCGCTCGACAATATTCGCCGTCTCGAGGATCACGGAATCGGGGCAATCGTGCTTCCTTCGCTTTTCGAGGAACAGCTTGATATTGAGAGCGAAACTGTCGATTCCGATCTGTCCCGTGGTGCCGAAGAATTTGCCGAAGCAGTGACGTATTTTCCGGATCTCATGACGTATAACCTCGGCCCCGATGGTTACCTCAATCTCATTCATAAGGCGAAAGCAAGCGTCCGCGTCCCCATCATCGCAAGCTTGAACGGAGTTTCACCGCGAGGATGGATTCGATATGCGCGAGAAATGGAGCAGGCGGGTGCGGACGCGATCGAGCTGAATATTTATTCTCTTGTGGCCGATCCCGGACGCACGGGAACGGAAGTCGAACAAGACTACTGCGATCTGGTTGGCGTCGTGACGCACTCCGTCCAGGTTCCAGTCGCCGTCAAGTTGTCGCATTTCTTCACTGCAGCCGCGAACATGGCAAAGCGCCTGGATGCTTCCGGGGCAGACGCCCTGGTCCTGTTCAATCGTTTTTATCAGCCCGATCTCGATATCGAAACGTTAGAGGTGGTTCCAAGCCTCACGCTAAGCCATCCGACCGAACTGCTGCTACGTCTCCACTGGGTAGCCATCATATTCGGGCACATCGAAGCAGATCTGGCGATCACGGGTGGCGTGCACAGCGCTACGGATATAATCAAGTCCGTGATGGCAGGGGCACGCGCGGCGATGATGGCGTCAGCGCTTCTGAAGAATGGGATTGGTTACCTTGATTCCGTTCGAGAGGATCTCGTTCGCTGGATGGAAGAGCACGAATACAGTTCCATCGGGCAGATGTGCGGAAGTATGAGCCAGCGAAACGTCCCCGACCCAACCGCATTTGAACGAGCGAACTACATGAAGGTCTTAAGTTCCTACGCGCTGCGCACCCGATAAGATGGCGGTCGTCCCTGACTGATTCTCGAAAACTTCAGCGTGTGAAGTCGCCACGGGTCATTGCAATTGGCTTGAAGTAACCAGCGAAGCCTCCAAGTCAGCCGTCTTTATTGGACCCTGCGATGTGAATTGGGCAATGTAACAGGCATTGCACAATTGTTCGAGGCCATCGCTGGCTCCATGCGAATCGAACGCACCGCCGCAATCGGCGCAGATCAACTCCTCGTCGCGTTGAAGCTTGATAATCGTTGCCATCTTCGGCTCCTTCTTGCAGGTTTCTGCTGGTCAACTTAAGCATTCTCGCAGCTAAGCAGCAGCTTACCCGCAGCCGAAACAGCTCTTCTGTGTCACCTGTTACACGACAGAGTGACCTGCGTCACGCACCGCCAGGAGCGTGTTTTTCCGCATCAGGTGGGGTTCGGGTAAGGCATAATTTGAAGAGGGGCGGTTCGGGTAGACATGTCGTGCAAGCCGACGGGCAAGCCAACCTCCGGGCCGACAAACCTGCTGTAAGATTGTCACCCATGTTGCAGATCTCGGCCCTTTTTCAGCCCTTGGAGGTCGAAAATCGGGGCGCGGTGCAAGGAAATGAAGCCTGATTTCAAGCGGGTCTGTCCACATTGCGGGAGTTCGGAGGTCTTTCGGTCGCATCGGCGCGGTGCCGTGGAGAAGTATCTACTCCGTGCAGTCGGAGTCCGACCGTTCCGCTGCGTCAACTGCGATGCCCGTTTCTTGCGACTTAAGCGCTCGGACGACCCAGCGACGCGAGATCACAGAGCGGCTTAACGAAGCAGCATCTTGTGAGTCGTCAAGAATCCTGCAGTGGCATATTCTAAAGCGGATGGTTAGCGGATGAGCCGGACCGTGATTCAAGTGGAAGGGCTGGGCAAGCGCTACCGCATCGGGCAGCCGCGGCAGCAAAACGCGCTGGCCCACGTGATCGGCGACGCATTGCGCGCGCCGCTGCGCCTGCTGGGCGTAGGCACGGATCCGGTTTCTGGAGCTAATGGCGGCTCTGGCAATGGCGCGAGTCTGGGCGCGAGTGAGCGCGCGAGAACGAATAAGAACGCCGAGAGCAGCTCGCCCTACATCTGGGCGCTGAAGGACATCAATTTCGAGGTAAAAGAAGGCGAAGTGGTGGGCCTGATCGGGCGCAACGGCGCGGGGAAGAGCACGCTGCTGAAAATCCTGGCCCGCGTCACCCGCCCCACCGAAGGCCACGCCGAGTTGCACGGCCGCATCGGCAGCCTTCTCGAAGTGGGCACCGGTTTCCACCCCGAGCTGACCGGCCGCGAGAATGTGTTCATGAGCGGCGCCGTGCTGGGCATGCGCGCCGCCGAAATCCGCCGCAAGTTCGACGAGATCGTAGCCTTCTCCGAAGTAGAACGCTTCCTCGACACCCCCCTGAAGCACTACAGCAGCGGCATGCAGATGCGCCTCGCCTTCGCGGTTGCCGCCCATCTCGAGCCCGAAATTCTATTCGTAGATGAAGTCCTCGCCGTCGGCGACGCGGCGTTCCAGAAGAAGTGCCGGGTTGAATCACCACGGCATTGCTGAGCTCCGCTCGAGGTTCCGGGCTCGAAGAAGTCAAGACTGACAGTATCTTCAATGAGCAAGCCCCGCATTTCGGTTCTGATCGACACGTACAACCACGAGCGCTATATCGAGCAGGCGATTGTGAGCGTGTTGGAACAGGATTTCCCGCGCGAAGAAATGGAAATCGTGGTGGTGGACGACGGCTCGACGGACAGCACGCCTTCGGTCGTCGAACAATTCCTGCCGCGGCTTCGCTACATTCGAAAAACAAATGGCGGCCAGGCTTCGGCCTTCAACGCCGCGATACCGGAACTGCGTGGCTCGATCGTCGCATTTCTTGATGGCGACGATTGGTGGGCGAAGCAGAAATTGTCCATCGTGGCGGAGGCGTTTGAAGCAAATCCCGGAATCGCGGCGGTGGGCCACGGATTCTACGAGGTTCGTGACAGCGAACCGGCGCGCGAAATGTTCGTACCTGCGAACACGTGCTTCTTGGATCTGAGCAGCGTCGAGGCTGCCAGGCTGGCGGACGCTGGACTCACATTGCTTGGCACAAGCCGGCTCTCGGTGCGCCGCGAAGTTCTAAATCGAATTGGCGCGTTGCCCGAAGATCTGGTGTTTTGTGCCGACTCGCCCATAGTTGCTTTCGCGCTGGCGCTGGGCGGCGCCGTGATTCTCGAGCGGCCGCTGTGTTACTACCGGCAGCATTCGCAGAATTTGTTCGCGCCTATAGCTGTGGATGGTGCTGTGGAGCGGCGAAAATTTGAGCAGCTCAGGTTCCTGTTCAGTTACGTTCCGCCGCGGCTCGCGGAATTTGGAGTTGCGCGGGATGTGATCGACGCGTTTGTGGAATCTCCGCGCGTGGAATTCGAGGGCGCCAAGCTCTACTCGGGCGAGGGAGGAAGGCTCGAGGTGTTTCGCACGGAGCGCCGAAGATTTCAAACCCATTCGATGCGCCCTTCGATTCTGAAAATCGTTTCACCGCTCAGCAGCTTCGGATAAAAATCCGTGGACTTCTGCGGCAGCACCCCGCCTTCCAGCGCAATCTCCGTCACCTGCTCCACGCGCACCGGCTTCAGCAGACAAGCCATCTGCGCCTCGCCGCGATCAACCGCTCCAATCGCTTTCTCTATCTCGCGCTCGTAGGAAATAAATTTCTCCGCCTCCACCGCCTGCGCCGTAATCCCCAGGCCTTTTTCCAGCATCACGCGATGCAGCAGGACCACGTCCAGCCCGCGCTGCGCTTCGGACAAATCCGGCAGGAGCAGCTCGAGATCCACGTCGCGCCGCAGCAAAAATAAATAGAACGCATTGGCGCCCGCCGGCGTGCCAGGCGACGTCCCGGGCCCCGCGCCAGTTGTTCGCGCGGGATTGAAAAATGATCCCGAATACACTCCGATTCCGCGCCGCCCATGATTCGATCCCTCGAAATCGCGCCGAAATTCCGCATAGCTCGCCGCCCGCTCCTCCGCATTCGCAAATGGATACGAATACCAGTCGAAGTAGAGTCCCACGCTTTTGCGAAAGCGCTCGAAATCGAAGCCGTCCAGATTGCGCACGAGCCGGTGCGTCGGCAGAATCGTCAGCCCCTTCGAGTGCGTGTTGATGAACGTCATCATCGCGAACTCGTACGCCGCATTTTTGTCCCCGGCAAGGGGACTCGAAGAATTGGCCTCGGACTTCTCGCCTTTCGCCATGGCCTTCTCGCGATTCTCGTTTCTAAAATTCAGCGCCGTCTCGTAGCGATGATGCCCATCGGCGATCACGAGCTTCTGCGGCGCCATCGCCGTTTCGATTCGCCGGATCGCGTCCGCATCAGACACCGGCCAGAGCCGGTGCAGCACATCAAACTCATCGCGCATCTCGATCGCGGCGTTTCGTCGCGCAATATCCTCCAGCAGCGCGTCAATCTTTCGCGACTTGTCGTCGTACAGCATGAAAAGCTGCCCCGTCTGCGGCGTGTGACGCAGCAACTCGATGCGGTCAGCTTTCGGCGCCGAAAGCGTCCGCTCGTGCGGGAACACCACGCCCGCGCTGTAATCTTCCACGCGTCCCAGCGCAATGAACCCGATGCGCGTTCGCCGCGTCTGCGTCCCCGGCACCAGATAATCCTGCGCGTAGACGTAAACCGATGGCGCCCCATCCTGGACCAGAATTTTTGCGGCAATCCATTCTTCGACCTTCGCCGCCGCCCGTGTATACACATTGTTCTCGGGCGTATCGTCCGGCGCCGGCTTGCCCTTCTCAATCGCAATCAAGTTATAAGGACTCGCCGCGTAATAGCGCTCCTGCATCTCCGGCGTGATCTTGTCGTAGGGCTGCGTCAGCACATCTTTCAGTGCGACGCGGCTCGTATCGTACCGGTAAGCTCGAAAGGGGCGAATCTCAGCCATGTGGGCCTCAGCAGGAAGCAGCGCAACGCGAAAGATAATTATTGTAGCAGCCACAGGCGTCGCGCTGAAAGCAGTCCCCGCTGCTGAAACGATTCGTGCGATCGAATCCTTCGCAAGTGCGGTTCTGGGTTGGACAGGTTTTCTCGCAGCCTCGGTCAGGAAGTCCATCACTTCGCGGACAAGAAATAAAGTGGTGTCGTCCGCATCATGAAGCACGCGGCGAACCAACAGGTTGCTCGCGTTGATCAAGGCGACGACAATTCCCAGGAAGATGCAGAGCTGCCAACCGGCGCGGAGTTCCGAGCGGCCGTAGAACACACGATGGAAGATCGAGGGGTTAGGGGGTTGCTGGGCGCCGAGCATGCGGTCGTAGTCTCCTTGCATGGGGAATACGATGACGAGCCGAGAATTGTTCCGGACAATCGTTAGGGACGGCCGCGACGGTTGCAGGGTATTGGTGGGTGTGGCGTGTGGGACTTGTGGCGCAGGCCCTTCGGTTCTCAGGGTAAACAGGAATGCCTGTGCTACTGGAAGGCCAGCCGTCGGAAGGCAATTTGAAATTTAAAATTTTGGATTTTGGATTTGAAATGTGGGTCAAAGGCAAGTCAAAAGAGCCGGCCCCGCGGAATTCGAGCGGGACGCAAACTGCGCGCAGGATGCCCTTCGTACCTCAGGACAAGCCAGCGCTACAAGGGAAAAGGCAGCGGCGAAAAGAACGAGGTCGCGATGTAGCCAAGCATTGCAGCGTGTGGCGCGTGGGACTTGGGCACAGGCCCTTCGGTTCTCAGGGTAAACAGGAATGCCTGTGCTACTGGAAGGCAAATTCTGCGGTCAGGCGCCGATTTGCTGGGCCAGGTCGACTATGCTTGAGGAGACTACGTCAAAATCGCCTGGGTTTGCTTTGTCGGGGACGCCTACGGGGCCGTTGCCGTATTCGTTGGGGCGATGGATGAATGCTGTGCGGAGGCCGGCGCTGCGGGCGGCTTGCAAATCGTAGATGTGGGCTGCGCACATCATTACTTGCTCGGGCTTCAGGTCGAGATAATCGTAAGCGGAGACGTAGACTTCGCGGTCGGGCTTGTAGTGGCGGACGAGTTCGGCGCCGAGGATGGCGTCCCACTGGAAGCCGCGAAATCTGGCGAGGTGGGCCATGAGGGCGATATTGCCGTTGGAGAGCGGCGCGATCAGGTACTTCTTTTTTATTCGCGCGAGGCCTTCGACGGAATCGGGCCAGGGATTGAGGCGGCGCCAGACATGGGTCCAGGAAACTTTTTCTTCTTCGGTGAGGCCTTCGATTTTAAATTCAACCAGCAGCTCTTCGAGGATCATGCGGTGGAGATCGTCGAGGCGGGTCCAGGGGAGCTGGCCTTTGCGAACTTTGTCCATCGCGGGCTTGTAGCCGAGGCGCCAGCGATCGGCGAAGGCGACCCAGTCGAGGTGGAGGTTTTTGGCTTTGCCCCAGGCTGTGCCCTCAGCGATCACGGAGCCGCGCCAGTCGACGACTGTGCCGAATATATCGAAGACGAGCGCTTTCACCGTGGCTAGTTCGCGATTCATTCCGTGGTGCTGAGGAAAGCTACGCTACTGGAAGACGAGGGTAGAGGCAAGAAGGACATCGCGGCGATGGGCAAGCGGTACGGTAGGCAGCGCGCAAGCAGGACGAAGAACGATGTCGCGACGATAGGCAAGTATTAAAGGTGGGTGCCGCGTGGGGCTTGGGGCACAGGCAGGAATGCCTGTGCTACTGGGGAGGCAACGGCGAAAACAAAGGAGCGTGGTATAAACGCGGGACTATGACAATTTTATCTGGGCGGATTTGCGTGCTTGGGCTGGCTTGTTGGCTTGGGCTGGCTTGTGGGGTTGGGGCGCAGCAGCAGGCGGTGACGGAGACGATTACGCCGGTGCTGCTTGAGGTGCGGGATGCGCCGGTGGCGTTTGCGGGGTCGGATGGGAAGACGCATCTGGTGTATGAGCTGCGGATGACGAATTTTTCGAGCGGGAATGCGACGATCGAGCAGGTGGAGGTGATTGGCGACGCGGGGGCGCTGTTGCAGACGTTGGACAAGGGCGAGATTGCCGGGCGGCTGCAGATGGCCGGGCAGCGCACGCCGACGGACGTGCTGCCGGGGAGCGCGGAGGCGTTTTTATTCATTCACGCCACACTGGCGGATGGCGCTGGGGTGCCAGCGAAATTGACGCATCGGGTGCGAGTGCGAGCGGAAGCGGCGCCGCCGGGCAAACAGGAATTTACGGAGGTGGGCGGCGAGACGGCGGTGGATCGCGAGGCGGTGGTGGTGATTGGGCCGCCGCTGCGGGGTGCACGTTATGTGTCGGCGGATTCGTGTTGCGATGCGAGCCGGCATACGCGGGCGGCGCTGCCGGTGAATGGGCGCGTGTGGATCGCGCAGCGTTATGCGGTGGACTGGGAGCAGCTTGACGAGGAAGGGCGCATTTATCACGGGCCGCAGGCGGATGTGAGGAGTTACACGATTTATCGGAACGAAGTGCTGGCGGTGGCGGACGCAACGGTGGCGTCAACGATCGAAGGAATGCCGAACCAAACGCCTGGCAAGATGCCGGAAAATATTGCGATCGAAGAGGCAGATGGAAACTCGGTGATTCTGGACCTGGGCGGCGGGAAGTATGCGTTGTACGCGCATCTGGACCCGGGAAGCGTGCGGGTGCACAAGGGCGACACGGTGAAGCGCGGGCACGTGATCGGGCTTGTGGGCAATTCGGGAAATTCGCTGGCGCCGCATCTGCATTTTCATGTGATGAGCCGGGCGGAGCCGCTGGCGTCGAATGGGCTGCCGTATGAAATTGACGATTTTCTGGTGACGGCGAGGACGCCGGGTACGGCGGCGTTTGACGCGGCGGAGGAAAAAGGAACGCCGCTGGCGACCGCACCGATTTCGCCGCCGCGCCACGCGAAGAACGAGATGCCGCTCGATCAGATGGTCATTTCGTTTTAGGAATTCGGGTCGTGCGAGCCGTGATTTGTTTCACAGCGGAGCGCCCGAGGGCTGGGTCAAACAGCAGGAAGAGCAATCGAGCTGGGACAATGGCCCCGGCCCTATTTGGTCTCGTCGGGTACCGGCCCGACGGATTCCCGGATTACGGCTTCCGCTCTTTCGAGAAGCGATTGAAGTTCGTTGAACGTTTGCGACGGTAGGTCGCGAAGACCGGGAGCAATTGCGCGGAGGATCTTTAAACGAGTCATGAAGATGGGGAGTAGCGAAGTTCGAAAATCCATTGCGGGACTAGCCATGATTCACCCCTACGAGATAAGGTTCTGATGCTGTGTGCCGCTCTAGTTATTCGTGCGGGCTAGGGGGAATGCTAAAAACCCTGTAGACCTGAAGCGTTAAAACCAAGAGCCTTTGAAACTCAACCAAACCTAGATTACAACAAAGCGAACCGCCGCGCCAAACTAGATTCGCGCCCTACTGAGGAGCCATCTGGCTCATCCGCCTCGCAAATCCCCGAGACCACGAGTGGCATGGCTTCCGGCAAGTACTGGCAGTTCAGGCCCCGAAACATGCAGCACTTGAGCTTTGCTAGGAAGGGATAACGCAGCGCTGCGAGGCATGTCAATAGACCGCCGCTAGTTTCCTGAAAAAAATCTCTCCCAGAACTTCCGGACGAACAAACGGCGAAGCAACCTCTGAGGGTCCTTGACAACTCAAGGGCCGGTGAGCCATTGACAAGGAGCGGCCGGCAAGGTAGCTTGGCGGACACGTCATCGCTTTAAAACTGGGTTCTGATAACGCAGTGCTGCTGCTAGGCAGCGAGGTCACGGGAGACCAGCCCTTCCATGAGCCGCTGGTTCCCTCAATTGTGTGTGACGTTCGCTGCTCGTAGTGTGCCCGGAGATAGGAGGCCAGCCGATGAATAAGAATCTACGATTCACCTGTGCCGTACTGACTTTTGTTATAGCGGGAACGATGGTTTGGCTACGACCTACGCCTGCCGGTGACGAGTGGCAGCCTATTTCGCGGGAAGACCTGGCGCTGAAGGATAATCCGCCGAGTCCCGGCGCGCACGCGATGATCCTGTATCGCGAAGACGTGATCAATGCGAAGGCCGCGTGGGATGACGAATACATGCGCATCAAGATCTTCACGGCGGAAGGAGTGAAGAGCCTCGCGGACATCTCGCTTCCGTTTAATCCCGATCAAGGACACATTGAGTATGTGCGCGCGCGAACGATTCAGCCGGATGGAAGGATCGAAAACTTCGACGGAAAAGTGTTCGAGAAGACGATTGTGAAGGCGAGCGGAGTGAAGGTGCTGGCGAAGACTTTTTCGCTGCCGGATGTGAAGCCGGGATGCATTATCGAATACAAGTATAGGACGCAGCGCGACGCGCACTACGTCTGGAGCATCGGGTGGACGGTGCAAGAAGATTATTTCACGCGGTTGGGCCGCTTCTCGATTATCCCGGATACCGACTACGGGGTGCCGCCGCTCTACTACCGGGTGTTCGGACTACCGAACCAGGCGCCGAAACGCCAGCCGGACGGATCTCTGACACTGGAAGTGCGGGATCTAAAGGGGCTGGACATAGAGGATTTCATGCCGCCGGATGAGGCCCTACGGGCGCGCGTGAGTTTTTTCTACAAGGATATTTCCGCACCGGCAAATGAGACGACGGAGCAGTTCTGGCGGAGGATCGGGAAGCAGCGGGCGGAGGCGGTGGACAGTTTCGTGAATAAGAAAGGGGCGCTCCAGGCGGAGGCAGGGCGGATTACCAGTGCGAATGACACGCCGGAAGTGAAAGTGCAGAAGATCTACGCACGGGTGCAGGAGATCCGCAATCTGAGCTATGAAAGCGGGAAGAGCAAAAAGGAAGAGCGCGAAGAAAAGATCAAGAACAACAACAATGCCGAGGACGTTCTAAAGCATGGATACGGAACGGGCCGGGACATCAATTTCCTGTTCATCGGATTGGTGCGGGCGGCCGGATATTCGGCGGACGAGGTGTATGTGGCGCCGCGGAACAAAAATGTATTTTCGCCGGAACTGCAAGACCCCCGTCAACTGCAAGCAGACGTGGTATGGGTGCGGGCGGGAGACAAGGAAATGTTTCTCGACCCGGCTTCGAAGTTTCAAGCATATGGGACGCTGCCGTGGGCGGAGACGGCGACGAGCGGCTTGAGGGTGAGCAAGGACGGAGGGGATATCGTGAATACGCCGAATTCTTCTAGCGGCGATGCGACATGGATACGCCATGCGGACCTCGACTTGAACGAGGAAGGCACAGCCGTGGGAAAGATCGAGATACGTTACACCGGACATTTCGCTGCGGACTGGCGACTGGACGGGCGCGAAGAGGATGAAGCGGGGCGAAAAAAGGATTTGTCGGATGCGGTGCTGGCGTGGCTGCCTTCGGGTTCCACGTTCGAAGTGACCGCCCTTCGTGACTGGGACAAGTGCAGCGAACCGCTGAGCGCGGAGGGAACGGTGAAAATACCGGGGTTCGGAAGCGCCATTGGACACCGGATGCTGGTACCGGCAACGATCTTTCATGAGCGCTATTCGACAGCGTTTATAACGACAAAACGCGTGAACATGGTTTATTTCCACGTGCCGTTCGAAGAGAGCGACGATATTACGTTTCATGCGCCTTCCGGATTCAAGATCGAGACAGTTCCAGACGAAAAGAAGATCAATCCGGGAGCGGTGTCGTACGAACGATCGGCGACACAGGCGGGAAATGCGGCAGAGGTAAAGAGGCACTTGAAGGTAAACGCCATCGTTCTGCCGGTGGAGAGTTATCCAGCATTGCGGGCGTTTTTTGCCGGAGTGAAGGCCAACGACGATGCACAGATCGTGCTACGAAATGCGGAATCGAACGGCAACTAGGCTGGCGTCAGAGGCGGCGGGAGTCGCGGCGCTGGTGGCAGTTTTATCGCTGGCAATCGCACTGTGGCATCCGAAGGGGACGCTGGCAGCGGACAGCGCACCGGACTGGCTGCGAGCAGCGGCGCAGGACAAGCTGCCGGAGTATCCGAAGGAAACGGTGGCGGTGGGGTTGCTCGATGAAGAGGAAGCGATTGTAAAAGACAACGGAGACGTGGAAACACACGTGCGACGCGCGTTCCGGATTCTGCGGCCAGAGGGGGCTGAGCGTTATCGCGCGGCAGGCGTGCTGTTCAGCAACGAGATGAAGGTTTCGTTTTTTAAAGCATGGACAATCACTGCGAGCGGAGCGGAGTTAGCAGTGAAGGAAAAGGAATCTGAGGATAGGTCAGTTACGCGGTACGAACTATTCAGCGATTTGCGCGAGAAAGTATTGTACTTCCCGGAGGCAAAGCCGGGGAATGTGGTGGGTTACGAATACGTGCAAAAGCAGCGGCCGCAGACATTCGACAATGTCTGGAGTTTTCAAGAGCGAATTCCGGTGCGCCAGTCGCGATTTCTGCTGCGGTTGCCGCCGGGTTGGGAATACAGCGTGCGTTGGGCAAATCATGCCGAGCAACAGCCGCAGACGAGTGGCGCGAACCAATACGTGTGGGAAGTGACGGATAGCCCGGGAATCGAAATTGAGCCGGAGATGCCGCCGTGGCCGACGATTGAGGGCCACATGGTAATAAAGTATTTTCCTCGGGACCCGGCGATGAGGGCGAAGACGACGGGAACATGGGACGACATTGGAACATGGTATTACTCTCTAATCGCACCTCGGCGAATTGTGACGCCCGAGATACAAAAAAAGGTGGCGGAACTGACGGCCTCGTCGCCCGACCTTTTGAGCAAGATCCGGGCGCTAACGGAATATACGCAACGGCAGATTCGTTATGCGGCGATCGAGGTGGGAATCGGCGGACACCAGCCGCACGCGGCCGCAGACGTGCTTTCGCACGGGTACGGTGACTGCAAAGATAAAGCGACGCTACTGAATACGATGCTGCAGGTAATCGGCGTTGATGCGTATAACGTGATGATCAGCCCAACGCGAGGCCTGGTACGGCAGGATTTTCCGATGTTGATGTTCGGCCATTCCATTTCGGCAATCCGAATTCCGGCCAATGTTCCGACCAGCACGCTCTATGCAACGGTGGATGATCCAAAGCTGGGAACACTGCTGTTCTTTGATCCGACCGACGAGTACCTGCCGCTCGGTTATCTACCCTCGTCTGAGCAGGGCGGATACGCATTGGTGGTAAGCGAAAAGGGAGGCGACCTGCTACGGGTGCCGCTCTTGCCGGCTGCGACGAACCGGTTGCTGCGAACGGGAACGTTGAAGTTGAGCGAAGGGGGCAATCTGGATGGAACGGTGCGGGAAACGCGCTGGGGAGCGCCCGCCGAAGCACAACGCGCTGAATTGATGGAAACTGCACCAAACTTACGAGCCAAAGTGTTTGAAAATTTTCTTGGCTCAACGCTGAATAACTTTACGCTCACGCGCGCTTCCATTGGAAACCTGGAACAGTACGATCAGACGCTAACACTCGATTACAGTTTCGTCTCGGCAGGATATGCGAAAGCGGCGGGAAACCTGCTAATCGTCCAGCCGAGAGTAGTGGGGACGAAAGCGTGGAACATTCTGGCGGGAAAACCCCGGAAATACCCCATTGAATTCGGGGAGGCGACGCGGCAGGACGATATGTTCGATATCACGCTGCCGGCTGGATATGTGGTGGATGAGTTGCCGAAGCCGGTGAAGGCGGAGTGTCCTTATGGGTCGTATAAGAGCGAAATAGAGGTGAGCGGGAATGTGCTGCATTACAAGCGAACGTATGAGATTACGGATGTGATTGTGCCCACGCAGAAATTAGACGAGGTGAAGGATTTTTTTCGTCAGATAGCCGCGGATGAGCATTCCAGCGCGATTTTGAAGCGGGAAAACCCCTGAGGATTTCTTAAATACGACGACGCTTTGCAGGCGTTGGGACGGGTGTGTGTGGATTTGGTGCGTGGCGAACGTTTGAAGGCGGCACCTTCGGGGAGTTGGGTGGGCGGCGGGCGGCACCGCGGTGAATGGGGCGGAGAGTGGGGTGGGCGGCGCGGGCGCGTCTTAGACGCGCCCCTACTGGAGGGAGGCGGAGATCAGTGCCGGGGGCAGAGGAATTTGGCGTGCGTGATTTGGGGAAGGATTGCTAGTTGAGCTGCGAGCGGTCGTGGGGCGTATTGGGCGGCTTGCAGGGTGAGGTTGGTGATTGCGGCGGGGGTGAGTGGCAGGGCGTAGATGTCGGCGTGATGAGCGTAGGA
>Ga0210394_10002466_pt1 | contig 25272 bp, 19 predicted proteins | sample IncBWC12MmetaG_FD_160121 | JGI IMG/M metagenome (GOLD analysis project Ga0210394, IMG submission 160121) | Forest soil microbial communities from Barre Woods Harvard Forest LTER site, Petersham, Massachusetts, United States - Inc-BW-C-12-M | ecosystem: Environmental > Terrestrial > Soil >...
ATTTGAAGCCTGAGCACCTGGAGGCTTGGCTCTCGCCCCAAGGCAGGTCGCGGGAGGAGCTGCAGGCAATTCTGTCGGATCGTGCGGTGCCAGTGTTTCAACATGAAATCCTGATAGCGGCATGACCTGCACACACTCAATGAGTGTGTCGGCTCCAGAGACGATGTCAGCGCCGTATCGCGCCCCTGCAAATTCGCTCCAATAGCTCAGGGAAACTGATACCCGCAACCAATGCAGCCTGAGGCAACAAGCTCGTCGCGGTCATGCCGGGCAACGAATTGGCCTCCAGGCACCAGAAACCGCCGTTGGCATCTCGACGAAAGTCCACGCGGCTGTACGCACCTAACTTCAACACTCGGTGAGCTCGAAGTGCGTATTCCTGTAGTTGGGCGGACTCCGTGAGCGGCAGGCTTGCTGGAAAGACCTCGCGTGCGCCGCCCACCTGGTACTTGGCCTGGTAGTCAAATACTTCCCCTGGCGAGATGATCTCGCCCACGGGTAGCGCCGCTCCATTCAGCACGCCGACGGTGAACTCGCGGCCGGCGATGAATTTCTCAATCATCACTTCGTCGTCGAACGACGCGGCAAGTGTCATAGCGGCGGCAAGATCGGCCGCCTGGCGTACCACGGTCAATCCGACTGTGGATCCTTGCTTGCTTGGTTTTACGACGACAGGCCATCCCAAAGCGCTTTCGATGTCGGCAGTCGCGGCCGGCGCCATCATCCAATCGGCGGTTGGCACACCGGCCGAGCGAAATAGCCTTTTCGACAGGTCCTTGTCCATGGCAGCGGCACTCGCAATGTGATTGCTCCCGGTGTAGGCCAGACCGGCGAGATCGAGCATCGCCTGCAAGCGTCCGTCCTCACCTGCACCTCCATGTAGAGCAAGAAACACCACGTCCGCCGAACGAATATCGGACGCGCTGGGTGCAAAAGCGATTGCGCGCCCGCGTACCTGCTCCATTGCGGTAGTCGACGGCGGCTCAGGGGCTACTCCGCTGGCTAATAGTTGTCTTTCGTCTGCTGGCGGCAATCGCCCGGTAGCGGTATCGACGGCAAAGACTTCGTGCCCGAGACCACGTAACGCTGGAATGATCTGCGCGGCACTCGCGATCGACACGTCGCGTTCCTCGCTTGTGCCGCCAAATAAGACTGCAATCTTCATTGCTGGAATCTAAACGAGGCCGAAATTCCCCGCAATTGTTTACTATCCTAAAAACAATATTTTAGAATCAATGACTTGCGAGGCGTGTGCAGCAGACGCAGCCGAGCGGCTCAGTACTCGCTACACTGCTAAACCATGAAGCAATTCGTCATACAACCCCACTTCAGATTGCAGGAATGGGTGGCCGACGAGAAGGGTTACTTCACGGCCGAAGGCCTCGATTATGTGTTCAACGAAGAGGTGCAGTCGACCGACGGCAAGGTGCATGACAAAGGACAGAAAGTCGGCGCCTATCAGTCGTTCGAGTCCGGCCGCGCCTCCGATGTGAGCTGCGCGTGTCACTGGACCGTGAACGTCGCGGCGTCCCGCGGGCTGGGCAAACTTTATCCGGAGGCCTATTCAGTGGCGCCGGCAGGAATATTCGTGCCTGGGGATTCAGCCATCCGGCATCCTGCGGATCTGTCCGGCGTGCCGATATCCGTGGGCTACCAGTCGGGCAGTCACTATTCGAGCGTCCAGTCTTTGGAACAGTATCTGCCGGCGGACAAAATCAATTTGTCCTTCAACGACGGCATGCTCTTCAAGCGCATGCAGCTGCTGATCGACGGTGAGATTCCGGCGGCTGCTCTGTTCAGCGGTCCGTACTACTTCGCGGAGCAGCTCGGATTCCGCAAGATCATCGACACCACGTTCATGATCGCGACCATGATCACCGGCAACACGGAGCCTGCCGAGCTGCGCAAGTATTTCCGTGCGCTGCAACGGGCGCAACGCGACATCGATCTACGACCCGAAATCTACACGCACTTCTATCAAAACGAATTTCCTCTGCGCTACCACGCGACGATGGACACGAAGCGATGGGGACCGGGCGAACGCATCGTGTTCGAGCCTTACACCGAGGAGGCCTTCAACCGCTCGCGTGAGTGGATTGCGCAGCACGAGATCTTCGGACCGGGTGGGCTCGGCACCGGCACTTACGAGCAGGTGATCGCCTGCCCGGTGCAATCCCCGGCGCAGTAGCGTACTGCTCGCGAGTGCCACTGTGGGAGCGAATTTCGTTCTCCCCAAGGATACGGTGGTGTATAGCATTGATGGTCCGTTCTTCTTCGGTGCGGCTGAATATCTTGAAAAGACCCTTCGGCGCAGTTAGAACCGGGTGCGGACCGTGGTGATCCGGATGGGGCGGGTGCCGTTCATGGACACGACGGGACTGTCGGCGCTGGATGAGATCGTCGCTGATTTTCAACGCATGAGAACCCGTGTAGTGCTGTGCGAGGTGCGCGCCAACGTGCTTGAAAAGCTCGAACGCGCTCGGATATTGGCGCGTGTCGGCGAGCGCGGAGTGTATGGGACCTTGTCGGAGTTTGCGGCAAGCGCGAGCAACTGAGCCCGACGCGCGACCACCCTACAAGATGCCGGCGCGTCCGGCCCATCCGGCGATGTAGCTCCTCAAGAATGAAGTGAATTCGTCTGCGCCTGCCGGCAGTTTCTTTCCTCGATGGCTGATCCAAGAAAGGTCCAAGTGAACCGCGGGGTTAATCAGGCGGCTCAAGACTACTTTGCGATTTCGGCAGGCGGGCAACACGTAGGAGGGAATGATGGCAATGCCCTCGCCGGCTTCCACCATCGCAATTTGCGTGTCGAGATAGTTGAAAACAGCGCTTGGATAGAGGACGACCCCGATCCGTGCCAAGTGCTTGTCGATGAACTGCTGGATCAGCCGATCAGGCGCCAGCGAGATCAGCCGTTCACCTTTCAAAGCCGACCATGTTGTAGAGCTGCGGCGCAAAGCGGGATCATAGTCCGGGCGGATCGCCATCAAAGAAAAGCGAAACAACGGCGTCCGGCGAATTGCGGGTGTCGGTCTAAAAAACCCGCCCAAGCTCATATCGAGTTTTCCGGTCTCGACCATCTGAGTCAGGGCATCTCCTTCGACGTCGAACACCTGAACTCGGATATCGGGCCGATGCCTGCGGAATTCCTTGATGACTTCCGGCAAAACGTTGGCGGCGATCAGCGGCGGCGCACCAACGGACAGCGACATTCCGGATTCGCTGGCCATTCGCCCGACACGCGATACTGCGGTATCGAGTTTTTCCACACTCTGCTGGACCGCAGCAAGCAATTCGCTCCCGTGAGAGGTCAAGCCGACGTGACGGGTCGTGCGATTAAATAGCCGGAAGCCAAGCTGCGATTCCAATTCTCGAATCAATACACTGAGGCCGGACGGCGTAATGTAGAGCGCTTCCGAGGCGCGCGAAAAGCTTCGGTGCTGCGCCACCAAGAGGAAAGCCCGGAGCTGACGGGAGGTGAATTCCATTGTTGAGCATTCATCAACAACTATAAATTTTTTTGAACTTGTATCATAAATTATTTGGGCCTTAAATGCTTCGCAAGGAATCCTCGGTTCAAGCCACTGAAGCATGGACGGCAAGTCCTTGGCAGAGCTAACTGGCAGACTTCGAATGCATGATGGCGGAACCGCGAGCCCCGCATTCATTCCAACTGCTGCGCGATTGACGCCGATCCAGGGAATTATCTGTGCTGTCGCCGCACTTGGCTTTGCGTTCGATCTTTACGAAACCTTGATGCTGCCGCTCATCGTTCGACCCGCGCTTACCGCGCTCGGGAATTTCAAGCTTGGCAGTCCGGAGTACAACATTTGGGTCGGACGGCTGTTTTATCTGCCGCTGGCTTGCGGCGGTATCTTTGGACTGCTGGGAGGGTACCTGACCGACCTCTTCGGGCGTCGGCGCGTCCTGGTGTGGAGCATCTTGTTGTATGCCCTGTCCGCCTGTGCAGCCAGCCTTGCGGTTAGCTTGCCGCAGCTATTGGTCTTTCGTTGCACCACCGTCATTGGCGTGTGCGTCGAATATGTGGCTGGGGTGGCGTGGGTCGCGGAACTCTTCTCCAATCCCAGGCAGCGTGAATCGGTACTCGGCTACACGCAGGCGGCCTTCGGTCTGGGGGGGCTCATGGTGACGGCAGCGTACTTTGTTGCAGTCACCTATGCCGAGCGATTCCCCGCCATCCGCGGTAGCCACGAGGCGTGGCGCTATACCCTGCTGTCCGGACTGATTCCCGCGATTCCGCTGATCCTCGTTCGGCCGTTTTTACCGGAGTCGCCAATTTGGCAAGAAAAGAAGTCGCAGGGCACGTTGCAGCGGCCGAGCTTCGCGGAGCTGTTTCGCCCCGCACTGCGAAGGACCACGATAGTCACGACTTTTATGGTGGCGTGCAGTTATGCGCTGGCTTCGGGGGTCATTCAGCAGACACCTCGCATGGTGTCCGGTCTTCCCGAGGTACAACGCCTGGCGCCGCGACTGGTGGAGCAGAGCGTGAGTGGTGTGCAATTGTTTCAGGAGATAGGCACGATTGCCGGCCGTTTGCTGTTTGCGTTTCTTGTGGTTCGGATCGCGGCGCAGAGACGGCTTCTGCGCGTCTTCCAGATTCCTGGGCTGGTGGTTTTCTCTTGCGTTTACTTTTATGCCGTAACGCGTAGCTTGCTCCTGCTCGAGTGCGGGATCCTTCTCGCGGGGCTCTTGATGAACGGCCCGTTCAGCCTTTGGGGCAATTACTTGCCGCGGGTGTATCCAACGCACTTGCGGGGTATCGGCGAGAGTTTCGCGATTAACATCGGGGGTCGCGTGATAGGTGCGTCGGGAGTCCTGCTCACGACGCAACTGACCAACATAATGCCCGGTGCCAGCTCGACTGCTCGCCTCGCATACTCGGCCGGCGCGCTCGCCGTCCTCGCCTACTCGTTGTCTTTGATCGGGAGCTTTTGGCTTCGCGAGCCGCAGCACGCTCAATTGCCCGACTAGAACATATCTCGAGCGCCGGTCTAATGTGTAGGCGCTTGAACGACGACGGTGAGCGACGACCGTTACAGCGCATGTTGGAAAAGGAAGGCAGTCACGCGCATCGCTTTCTCGTCAGCCTCCAGGGAGGTCGTCGTTGTCGGCATTGCCCAGATTGCGAACTCGTAGTGATGCGCGCCCGTGCCCATAGGTGGACACGGACCATCGTAGGCGGCATCGCCGAAATTGCTCAGCACGGCTCTTGCACGGCCGGGAAGAGATGCGGTGCCCTGAGATAGCGAATTGGCGTTCGCCGGCAAATCGACCACAATCCAGTGTGACCAATGCGATGGCTTCACGTCGACATCGATCATTGTCAGCACCAAGCTCCTGGCGGCGCTTGGTACTCCGCTCCAGGAAAGCTGCGGGGAGATATTGCGGCCGCCGCAGCGGGGGTAGACGTGGGGAGTCGGGAGCGTGTCACCTGAAGCGAAATCGGCGCTGCTCAAGGTCATCGCCGCGCAGGCCGGTCTGCACAGCAGCGTGAGCAGCATTGAGAAGCGCATACCCGTATTCCGCCTTTCGAGCCACATCGAACTGTATGAAAGGATTGATCTCCGCAGGATAGACACGACAGACCAGCGGCCGGCGCTCATAGATGCCGCAGCGCATATCGGCCATTAAGTTTGGACAAGAGCCGGCAAAGTTGGCGGCGAGAATCACCACCACACGCGACGGCATTGATCCACTCGTGGCCGCGAAGGAACGCTGCCGCCGATGCGCCGCCTTTCGATCATCCGCCGGCGGCTCCTTTGGCCAAGGCAACGCCTCGCAAATGATCTGCACCGAGTGCCCATCGGTTAGCCAGTTGATGGCTTCCACTACCGTCAGGGGCAGTTTGAGGTCACGGCAGCAATTGCCGCATTGCGTGCATTCGAAATGGACGTCCATGACCGATTTTAAGCGTTCTCAAGAATCATTGCCGCCGGCCGATACTTTGCACTGCAAAGTAACAAATGTCCAGATATCCCCCGTTCCTCCAAGAGGTATTCACGCCATGGCCATATCAAGTGTATCTCCCGCGGCCGCGAACCTGCATTCCCCGCAGGCTGCAAACAAGCCCGCTCAGCCGCAACAGAGCGTAAAGCCGGCGGTGCCTCCGGTGGTCAAGTCAGCGGATACCGATGGCGACCGCGACGGCAGCGGCATCAGTGTGAAGGCGTAGCTTCCCGTCAACGGCGGCCGCGCGACGGCCACCGCAGACAGCGCGCACGGCTGTCTGCGAAACGAAAAATCTGCGACCTGTCGCTCACATATGACAGTGCCCAGCTGCGAAATTGTGTTGCAAAATCCACGCATGACGATTTGCAGCGCAAAGTGCGCGTTACTGTTCGCGGCTGTCGGCATGAGTCCGTTGTGGGCGGGAACTGCGCGCGCCGCTCTCGGCAGCGACACCGCCAGCGTGCTCGCCGACAGGGACAGCATGCGCGTCGGCGTTCAGTCCGAGATCCTTCCACAGTACGAGGTTCTGAAATTCAGCACCGCGACCGGGATCCGCGTTCGCGAGTACCTGAATCGAGACGGGCTCGTCTTTGCCTTAAGCTGGAGCGGTCCGGTGCCGCCGGATCTGCGGCAGCTCCTGGGCGTGCACTTCACGACGTACGCCGCCGCCCTGACCGCGGTTGTTCACCCCGGGATTCACCGTTCGCTGCGGGTGGAGTCGTGCGGACTGACCGTGGAGTTAGGTGGTCACCTGAGAGCCTATGCCGGCCGCGCGTATCTGGCCGGTCTGCTTCCGCCCGGGGTGACAGCGGCCGAACTCCTCTAGGCTCGCATAAGAATCCACGATGCGCACCATTCAGATTTCAGCTTTGCTGGCGACGACTCTGCTCAGCGCCTGTATCGGCGGAAACGGTACGACGGCGGCGACCGGCAATGCCGTGCCGCCGACGCCGAACACGCTGACCGTGACCGTCGATTCTGGGCCGGCCGCCGCGACCGGCGCAATCAACCATTCCTACGTAATCGTCAAGGTTTGTACGGCCGGCATCCAGACGCAGTGTGCCAGCATTGATCATGTGCTGCTCGATACGGGCTCGTGGGGATTGCGGCTGGTCGGCTCCGTGCTCGCCGCGGGCGGCGTCACGCTCGGCGCTGAAACCGACGCGCAGGGCCTCGCGATCGAAGAATGCGTGACGTTTGGTGGCGGGCAGACCTGGGGACCAGTGGCGCTTGCGGATGTCTCGCTCGCCGGCGAAAGCGCCGCCAAGCTGCCTGTGCAGATCATGGATGACGCTGGCACCAGCGCCCCGCCGCCGGCAACCTGCGGCGCGGGCGGCACGCTGATCAACGGCGTTTCCGGATTCAACGCCAATGGGGTGCTGGGAGTCGGAGTGTTCGCCCAGGACTGCGGTGCGGCGTGCGTCAATGCCACGGCACCACTGCCGATCTACTACGGTTGCACCGCTGCCGGCGTATGCACAGCCGAGAACGCAGCGCTTAGCGCCCAGGTCACCAATCCGGTGGCGATGTTTGCCGCCGACAACAACGGCATCATCGTCAACCTGCCGAACTTGCAGAACGCCAACGGTGATGGGTCGGTGCAGGGCGAGGTGCTATTCGGCATCGCCACGCAGACCGACAATTCGCTGCCCGCGACGGGATTGACGGTGCTCGGCGCGAATGCCAGCGGGGATTTTACTGCGACCTACAATGGCGGTGCGACCGTACTGCCCGCACTGATCGACTCGGGAATCGACTCTTATGCCTTCGATGACCCCAACATCGCGGTGTGCGCTGCGGGCGCATTTGTCGGCTATTACTGTCCGGCAGTTGCGCCTCAGGCGGCCTTCGCAGTCAATTCCGGCGTGGGCGTCTACAATGCCACCAACACGGTGGATTTCGCGATTGCCGATCCGAACACGTTCGTCGTCAATGCGGCGGCGTTCATCGACCTTGCGGGTGGCGGCGGTTCGACCAGCTTTACTTGGGGGATGCCGTTTTTTTACGGCCGCAAGATTTACATTGGCATCGATCAGCGCGTGGCCGGAATTTACACAGGTCCGTACTACGCCTATTGAGGCCGCTGCGGTATCGGCACTAACCTTTACCGCCCAATTCCTTGGCGATGGCCGCGAAGCCGCGCCCTGCGGCAACATCGCCGGCGGAAACTCCGGCGCCATTGCGCAGCCCCTTGTTGGCGCCGGCGGTCAACAGTAGGTGACAGATCGGTGCATAGCCGCCGCGGCTCGCGGCAATCAGCGCCGTGTCGCCCGACTTGTTCTGTGTGTCGAGCTCCGGTGAGTGGGCGAGCAGCGCCTGCACTACCTCGACGTGGCCGGTGGCCGCGGCAATCAACAGCGGCGTGTCGCCGCCGGCGCTGCGCCGATTGGTTCTCGAATCCGCTGCCAGCAGCGCCGCGACCACTGCGGAATCTGATTGCGCAGCGGCGGCGTGCAGCACCGAGACTCCCTGATCGTCGGCCGGCTCCTGAGTCGCGCCCGCCGCCAGCAGCGCAATCACCGCATCGCGAGAGCCGTAAGCGGCCGCATGCCACAACGCCGTACGCTGTGCGTGGTCCTGGGCATCCAGTCGTGCATGATGCGCGAGCAATACCTGCAGCAGCGGGAGCTGGCCGCCCGCGGCTGCCAGCATCAACGGCGTATGTCCTTGCGGGTCGGTGGTTTCCGCAGCGGCGCCGGCCGCCAGCAAGAATTCCACGACCTGGGAATTCTTGGCCCGCACCGCCTCGAGTAGCGGTGTCTGTTCGCCGGCGGCGTGCGCATCGGGTTTGAGCCCGGCTTTGAGCAGCGCCTTCACCACCGCGAGGTCATTGCGGTTAGCGGCAAGCCACAGTGCGCTGTGCCCCGCTTGGTCGGTGGCGGCAGGGTCGGCGCCGTGCGCCAGCAAGAGCGGCAGGCTCTCGAGCGCATGCGCATCGGCGGCTACTTGCAGCAGCGGATCGCCCCGCGGCAGCTTGAGATTGGCATCGGCACCGGCAGCAAGCAATTGCAGCACGCCCGCGGTATCGTTGCGCGCCACGGCGAGCGCCAGCGGCGGCCAGCCGCGATAGATGTCCCCGGGATGCGCCGCATCGAATTTGCCGCTGTGGCGCGATTCGACCGCGACCACCTCGGCATGCACTCCCAGTGAGCGCAGCTCGGTCGCGGCCGCGTCGGCACTTACGGCAAGCGCGGCGTCGAGCGCGTTGTAGCCGCGGCCGTCACGCGTATCCAGCATGGCTCCGAAGCGATGCAGCGCGCTGATGTTCATGCTTCGATCGGCGCGTGCGGCGTAAAAGAGCGCGGTGCGCTGCTGGGCGTCGGCGGCCTGCGGATCCGCACCATGCTGCAACAGGAGATCCGTCATGGCAGCATCGGGCCGTTCAGCCGCGATCATCAGTGCGGTGGTACCGACTTGATCCGCGGCGCGCACGTCGGCGCCCAAGTCCAGCAGCGCGGTTGCGGCGGCGACCGCGCCGGCGGCAGCAGCATAAGGCAGCGCACCGCGGCCAAATTCATCGCGCACCGTGGCAGCCGGTTTTCCGAGTCGGTGAAGTTCGGCGGCGTCATTGTTGCGCGCACAATCGAGCACCCATGCTGCCAGCAGCGTGGGATCCGAGGCGCCAGCTATCTCGCGATCGAGCAACGGTCGGCCCGATTTCAACACCTCGGCGGCGCGCAGGTAGCCCAGCTTGGCGGAGCGCTCCAGCCACCGCTGTGCCAAGTCAGGCGCCGCGCCGGGGTCGCGGGCGAGTTCCGCGGCCAGCACAAAAGCAGCCGCGCCTTGACCATGCTCGCCGGCCGCCTGCAGGAGCGCGCGCCCGCGCCCTGGGTCGGACGCGACACCCACGCCATTCAGGTAAATGAGCCCGAGCAAATATTGCGCGTCGATGTTGGCGGCAGCGGCGGCAGTCAGCAGCTCGATCGCCTTGTTGAATTGCAAAGTACGCAGCGCGGCGCGTGCCGGCTCCAACGGATCCGCGGGCTTGGCCGGCTTCGCGACTGCGCCGGCCGCGGACAAGCCGACGATGCAGCAGAGCGCGGCGATCGAAACGCGTGGTTTGCGGCGCGTGCCCCTCATGCGGTTCCGTACTTGGTTTCGACCTCGATGCCGATCGAGCGCAGGAAATCGTTCGGCAATATGCCGCCGGCACTCACGATCACCGCGTCATTGTTCATCTTCATGTCGTTCGCGGCTTGCTTCAAGAGTACCTCGTGCGATCGGATCTCGCGGATCTGGGAATTCATCAGCACATTGAGCCGGCCCTTCGTCATGGCTTCCTCGACGCGTTGGCGATTGCGTTGCTTGGCGCGCTGGAAAGCCTCGCCGCGGTACGACAGCACCACCGACGTGTCGCCGAGTTCGGCGATGCTGGCCGCCGCCTCGAGCGCGCTATCGCCGCCGCCGACGACGACGACCTTCCGGCCGCGGTATTGTTCGGGATCGATCAACCGATACACGACTTTCGGCAGCTCTTCACCCGGCACCCCGAGTTTGCGCGGCGTGCCGCGCCGGCCGATCGCCAACAAGACGGCCGCGGCGCGGTAGCGCTGCCCGCCTGCGTTCACGTGAAACACGCCGTCCTTGTTTTCGATACTTTCCACGCGCTCTTGGTAGCGGATCTTCAGCGCATTGTTCCTGCAGGCATCGGTCCAGAATTTCAGCAGAGTTTCCTTCGAGGTGTTGCGAAACTGCACCTTGCCGATGATGGGCAATTCCACGGGCGCGGTCATCACCAGCTTGCCGCGCGGATATTGGAACACGGCGCCACCCAGTGAATCTTGTTCGATGGTTTGGTAGTTGAGCCCTATTTTCTTGGCGGCCAGCGACGCGGCAAGGCCCGCGGGTCCCGCGCCGACGATCAGTACATCGAGCGCGCCCGCGCGTTTCACGCCCGCTTTGGCGATCGACTCGAGTGCTTGCTGACCCTGTATCAGCGCGTTTTTTATGAGCCCCATGCCGCCGAGTTCGCCGGCCACGTAGATACCCGGCACGTTTGATTCGAAGTTCGGCTTGAGCACCGGGATATCCAGGCCGCGCCGCTCGGTACCGAATACCAGCGTAATCGCATCGAATGGACAAACCACTTTGCATGCGCCGTGCCCGATGCAATCGGTTGGGCCCACGAGCACCGCCTTGCCATTGATCAAGCCGAGTACTTCATGATGCGGCTGCTCTGGACATGCTTTGACGCATGCTCCGCAGCCCAAGCATTTGGCTGGATCGATGAGTGGATGCAATGAGGCCGGCTCGGTCATGCCCGAAGCGATGGATTCCTCATATACGCGGCGGGTTCGTGCATGGACGATTCTCTGCCGCCACAGATAAATTCCGAGGATGGCCAATAGCGGCAGCCCGTAGAGAGCGAGAGACCAAAAGAGATCCATGCTGTTCGAACTCAGCGAGTGACCGACTTGGGCGGCACCAGACTAGGGACCATGACACCAGAATTCTGTGAGTTTCGTCACTTTCTGCAGACAATGGAACTGTCGCGGATCGCACACATTGGAAGGGCGCAATCCAGCAAGATTACAATCCTTGACAATTCTTTGCAGTGCAAAGGAGGGGATGATTTACCGCCAGTTATGTCGCCCGCATGGCCGGGTCTTCGACATATTTTGTTAAGAAAAAGGAGAATTTGCGTTGGCGTTTTTTTGGTTTCTGGTCGGCATGCTGACCGTTCTCGGCGCGCTCATATTGGTAGTGCCTTGGCTGCGCAGCATGCCGCTATTGGGTCCGCTGCCGCCGGCATCCTGGCAGGTGGCGATAAGTGCATGCGTCGTCGTGGCCGTCGCTTTGGCGATGTACCAATGGCTTTGGCACCCGGACTTGGCGCGCGCGCGCACGCCCACCACGGCCGCTGGATTCCGCGAAGCCTTGAGCGCTTTCAACAACAATGCCGCAAGCCCTGCGTACCTGGCGACGCCGAGTGGCGCCGGCTCGATGAGCAGCGCCGGCTCGATGAGCAGCGCCATAGCGGCCCTGGAATCGCGTCTCGCCAAGGGCGGCGGCAGCGCTGACGACTGGGAACTTCTCGCGAAATCATTTGAATTCCTGGGCCGTCCGGATGAGGCCGCCCAGGCGCGTGCCAGAAAGCTCCCGCCGTTGCCGGGCGACGGTGAAGCGGCGGCTGGTCCCGCAGTGTCCACCGTTCCGGCCGCGCCGGTGACTGCGCCGACATTGTCGGCCGAATCGCTGCAGCTTTTGGCCAAGGCAAATAGCGCACGCCAGAACAAACAAATGAAACAAGCTGCGGCGATCTATGCGCGGCTCGCCGCGCGCGGGCAGATGAATGCGGACGGCTGGGCCGATTATGCGGATGCCGCGGCTTCAGCGCAGGGCGGCAAACTCGCCGGCGATCCGGAAACCTATATTGCCAAAGCGTTGGCACTCGACCCGCAACATCCCAAGGCGCTGTGGCTCAAGGCGAGCGCTGATCAAGAAGCAGGACGTTACGCTGCGGCCGTGGCCGTGTGGCAAAAGCTGCAGGCGGTGTTGCCTGCGGATTCAGCCGACTCGAAGATAGTGACTGCCAATTTGCAGCAGGACATGAAGCTGGCAGGATTGGCCGCAGCCGGCTCTGCACCGAGTACTGCCGCCGCCGCGTCCGCCATTGCAGTCAGCGGTGAGGTTTCGCTGGCGCCCGCCCTGAGCGCGAAGGCTGCCGCGGGAGCCACGCTGTTCATCGTCGCCAAATCCGTCGACTCTCCTGGCGCGCCGGTGGCGGTGCTGCGCGGCAAGGTAGGAGCCTGGCCGCTGAAATTCACCCTCGATGATACCCAGTCGATGCTTCCCGGCCGCAACCTCTCCAGTGCGGGACGCGTGACCATCGAGGCGCGGATTTCCCAGAGCGGCCAACCGCTGCCCTCTGCCGGCGATCTGCAGGGCACGACCGGACCTATCAATCCCGCGGACCATCGGCCGCTGAAGATCTTGATCGACCGCGAGATCACATGAACACGGTTGCTGCCAATCTGTCGACGACCAAGGGGCCGCGCCTGCATTGGCCGCTGCTGTGGAGTGTGGTGGTGGCGGCGGTGATTGTCTGGGGCATGCACGCCCGCCTCGAGCGCTACATCACGCCGCAGCGCGGACTTGGTTATTGGCTGGGCATCATCGGCGGCTCGATGATGCTGCTGCTCCTGGTGTATTCGGCGCGCAAACGCTACGCGTGGTTGCGCTGGCTTGGCGCGATACCCGCGTGGTTCCAGTTCCACATGATGCTTGGCGTTGTCGGGCCGGTGTTGGTGCTGTTTCACGCCAATTTTCATCTGGGCGCCGCCAATAGCAATGTGGCGCTCGTCTCCATGCTCATTGTCGCCGGCAGCGGCGTGATCGGCCGCTACATCTATACGCGGTTGCACGCGCAGATGGATGGCCATGTGGATACGCTGGAGCAGCTGAAGGCGGTGGGCGAACGCCTGCGCACCCAGACCACATCGATCGCGTTCCTGCCGGGTCTGCTGGAAGCGATCGAAACGGTGGAGCGGCGCTATATCGTTGCGCCCAAGGGACCCATTGGCCGATTTCTGCATCTTTTCACCGGCGGCGCACGCCTGGCCACGGCGCGCTGGCGGGTGCGCCGCGAGATCAAACAGGCCATTCACAAAGCGAGCCTGCGCGATCGCGTAATCGCGTGGAACGCGCAGCGAATGGCGCAAGTCGCCCGTCGCTATGCAGACCGCCGCCTCGAGGCGGGTCGCCGCATGACCGAGTATCAGCTGTACGCGCAATTGTTTTCGCTCTGGCACGTCCTGCACATTCCCCTGTTTTTCATCTTGTTGATCGCGGGGATCGTCCACGTGATTGCGATCAACGTGTACTGATCCTTCAGGTCATGCGTGAACAGGGAGGTCTTGGGTTTGTTATCGGAGTTGCGTGGATGACGGCTTTGTCAGTAATCGCGGTCTCGGGCGCTTCCGCGGCGTCGGTGGAAACACTGCTGATGCCGGGCAAGGTGACGCGCGCCCATGTGAAACAAGAAGAGACCTGCACCAACTGCCATGACCGCACCAACGTGCACACCCAATCGTCTCTGTGCCTCGACTGTCACAAGGACATCGCGGCCGACGTTCGCGAGCACCGCGGATTCCACGGCCGGATGCCGAATGCCGGCGTCGGCAAATGCAGCGCCTGCCACACGGAACACAAGGGGCGCGATGCCGACATCGTTCAGCTTGGGCGCGCGCAGTTCGATCATCGCCAGACCGACTTTGCGCTCGAAGGCGCGCACTCCGCGCTCGAGTGCGAAAGCTGCCACAAGCCGCGCGAGGCGTGGCGCAAGGCTGCCGCCACCTGCGCCGCCTGCCACAAAAACGACGATGCGCATCGAGCGCAGTTCAAGCAGGAATGCGGCGAGTGCCACAGCTCAATGAGCTGGACCGGCGGCCGGTATGAGCACGACAAGACGGATTTCAAGCTGACCGGCGCGCACCTTACGGTGAGCTGCGATGCCTGTCACATCGGCGGCCACTACAAGCCCGTGCCAAAAAGCTGCAATGGTTGCCACGCGACCGACGATGAGCATCGCGGGGCGCGCGGCGAGGACTGCGGAAAGTGCCACGTGACCAAGGAGTGGAAGACCGCGAAGTACGACCATCTGAAGGAAACCGGGTATGAGCTGCTGGGCGTACACGCGCAGATCAACTGTCTCGCCTGCCATCGGAGCGGAAACTACAAGGACAAGATTCCGAAGGACTGCAACGGCTGCCATCAGGCCGATGATGCCCACGCCGCGCGCTTCGGCGTCAAGTGCGAGGACTGCCATGACAACGAGCGCTGGCAGCCGGTGACTTATGATCATGCCGCGAAGACCGAGTTTGCGCTGGTGGGGGCGCACGCCAAGATTGATTGCCACACCTGTCACACCGGCACGGCGGCCACCCAGAAGCTCGCCAAGGACTGCGTGGGCTGCCACCGCAGCGAGGATCCGCACGGCGGCAAGCTCAAGGGCGGCTGCGAAACCTGCCACGGCCAGAACACCTGGCGGTCCGAGCTCGTATTCGACCATGACCTGAGCGATTTCCCGCTGCTGGGTTTGCACCGCTTGGTGAGCTGCGCGCAGTGCCACGCGACGCTGGCCTTCGCTCATGCGAAGACCGCCTGCGTCGACTGTCATTCGCACGATGACGTGCACAAGGGCGGGCTCGGCAAGAAATGCGAAGGCTGCCATTCGCCGAACGGCTGGCAACTGTGGGTTTTCGATCACGCCAAGGAAGCGCACTTTCCGTTGCTCGGCGCGCACGCCAAGCTGCAGTGCGCCGCCTGCCATCGCGAACCGCCGGGCACGGTAAAAATGTCGCAACAGTGCGCGGCTTGCCACAACAAAGATGACCGACACCTCGGCCAATACGGCGTGCAATGCGATCGTTGCCATACCAATTACTCGTGGAAAGGCGCGAGGATGCAGTAGGTCGGCATGGCACTCCACCGAAACTCAAGTTGGATAGCGCTGCTCGCCGTTGCATTGCTGATGCTCGTCCCTGCGTCGCAAGTTTTCGGCGCGGCTGCGCCGCCCATCACGGTCGCATTCGATCACTTGCCAACCGGCTTTGAACTCGATGGCGTGCACCGGGACCTACCGTGCGAGTCCTGCCACTTGAATGCTGTATTCAAGGGGACGCCGCGCGACTGCGGCACCTGTCACATCACAGGATCGCCGTTCAACGCAACGCCGAAGACGGCGACGCACATCCCGAGCACAAATTATTGTGCGGCATGCCATAACACCATCTCGTTCCGTCCCGATGTGCACTTCGATCATGCCCAGGTGCTGGGCAGCTGCATCAGCTGTCATAACGGCACGATTGCCGAGGGCGAGGGACCCAACCATCCGGCCACCAGCCAGGACTGCGCGTCCTGCCACACGGTGATCAGCTGGAATCCGACCAAAGCCGTGGATCACACGCAGATCCCGATGGCGGTCGCCGGCTTCTGCATCATCTGCCACAACGGCGTGCAGGCGTCCGGCAAGCCCGTGGGTCACGTCGCCACCAATCTTGAATGCGGCGATTGCCATCTCACTACGACCTGGCTGGGAGCGACCTTCGATCACACCGGCATCACCAGCGGCTGCGTGACCTGTCACAACGGCACCAAAGCGGTGGGCAAGCAGGGCAGTCACATGCCCACCACCAATCTTTGCGAGAACTGCCATACCACCGGCATCGGCACTCCAACGCCGAGCTGGACGCCGTCAATTTTCGATCACACCCAGATGACGGTCACCACCTGCCAGACCTGCCACAGCGGCAGCGTCAAGATTTCGACCGGCTTCGTTTCCGGGCAGCCCGGCAACCACGTGCCGCCCATCCCCTCGGCCATCGACTGCGGCGTCTGCCACGGCAACAACCCCTCAGCGGAGACCTGGGCCATGCTTGCGGCGAGCATCCCGGTGCTGCACACGGGCCTGCCGGTGAGCAACTGCCTCATGTGCCACGCGGGGCAGACCTTCGCCGGCGTGCCGGCGCCGTATATTCCAATGTCGACGTCCGGCGTGTCGCCGACCAAGACCACGCCGCTTTCCCCGCCGCACATTCCGGTTCTGGTCGGCACCGATTGCAGCGCCTGTCACGGCGCGGCCTACCAGGCCGGCGGCTTCGGTCCCGCCACCGCCATGAGCGCCGCGACGCACGCCTTCGTGTCCACGGCGTGTGATACCTGCCACGACACCGGCAAAGCGTTCTACGTCGGCGGCGGTACCCCGCTGCAATTGCGTCCGGCGGATCACATTAGCAGCACCGATTCAGGGATGGCCACGAGTGACTGCTCCGTGTGCCACGAGACCAAAGACTGGGTCAGTACGGTGATGCCTGCAGGGCACATGCCGAACCCGAGCAATCTCTCTTGCGTGCAATGCCACGCTTCTGCGCCGAGCGACTACACGCCCGCGACGCTGGCGGCGCTGACCGCGCTGCACACGGGCATCACCGGAAATTGCGGCCTATGCCACGGCAATACCACCGCCGCGCTGACCTGGGCAAACAATTACACACCCAAGGATGCGCTGCTCACGCCCGCGCACATACCTTACCTGACCGGCACCGACTGCAATTCCTGTCACGCGTCCAACTATGTCACGGGCGGATTCAGCCCCACCAACATGAGCGCCGCGAAGCATGCGTTCGTGCCGACTTCCTGCGACACCTGTCATGAGGCGGGCCTGAGTTTCTACATGGGCGCCTCGTCGCCGGCGCTACAGGGGCGTCCCGCGGATCACATGGCGCCAACCGGAACTGCGCAGCAGCAGACCGGCGATTGCTCAGGCTGCCATGAGACCACCGACTGGAACACCACGATGATGCCGGCTGGCCACATGCCCAATCCCGGCAATCAGGCCTGCGCGGTCTGCCACACGGGGATCAGCGGCTCAGCCGCCAGCTACGCCACGCTCGCGAGTATCTCAGTGCTACACACCGGCATCAGCAGCGGCTGCGGCCAGTGCCACGGGGCGTTCACGCAGCTGACCTTCTACAACAACAACGACAATCCAAAGGACAATGTGCTCACACCCGCGCACATTCCGTACCTGACCGGGTCTGACTGCGGTTCCTGCCACGCGGCGAACTATGTCGCCGGCGGCTTCGGCCCGACGAACATGAGCGCGGCCAAGCATGCGTTCGTGCCAACCACCTGCGACACCTGCCACGAGGCGGGTTTGAGTTTCTATCTCGGCGCATCGACGCCAGCGCTGCAGGGGCGGCCCACCGATCACATGGCCCCAACCGGCACTGCGCAGCAGCAGACCGGCGACTGTTCGGGCTGTCACGAGACCGCCGATTGGAACAGCACCGCGTTGCCGGCCGGTCATATGCCGAATCCCGGCGGCCAGCAGTGTACGGTTTGCCATACGGCCGCGCCGGCCAATTATGCGACGCTTACCAGCAACGCGGTGCTGCATACCGGCATCACCACCGGCTGCGCCCAGTGCCATGGCGGCGCGACCGCGCTCACGTTCTACAATAACAACGATAATCCGAAGTCGGGCGTGCTCTCGCCGCCGCATATTCCGGCCTTCACCGGCACCGATTGCAGCAATTGTCATTCCTCGACGACTTACGCGGTCGGCGGCTTCGGTCCCATGAACATGACGCAGGCCACGCACGCCGGGGTGGGAACGACTTGTAACCCCTGCCATGAAGCGGGCTTGAGCTTCTACATGGGCGCGGCGAGTCCTGGGCTGCAGGGCCGGCCTGCCGATCATACGACCGGCCAGCAGGTCGCCCCGAACGATTGCAGCCTGTGTCACACCACGGCGAATTGGAACACCACCGTCCTGCCGACCGGCCATATGCCGAATCCGGCCAACCAAGCCTGCAATGTGTGCCACACGGCGGCGCCCACCAACTATGCGACTCTAGCCGCCAACTCGGTGCTGCACACCGGTATCAGCAGCGGTTGCGGTCAGTGCCATGGAGCCGGCACACAGCTCACGTTCTACAACAACAACGACAATCCGAAGGACAATGTGCTCACGCCGTCGCACATCCCGTATCTGGCGGGCACCGACTGCGGCTCCTGCCATTCCTCGACCACGTATGCGGTGGGCGGCTTCGGGCCGATGAACATGGCCCAGGCCAATCACGCCTTCGTCCCGACCACCTGCGATACTTGCCACGAAGCGGGCTTGAGCTTCTATATGGGCGCGGCGAGTCCTGCGCTGCAGGGCCGGCCGGCCGACCACACGTCGGGACAGATGGTGGCGCCTAACGATTGCAGCATCTGCCATACCACGGCCAACTGGAACTCCACGGTAATGCCGGCGGGCCATATGCCGAATCCCGCCAACAGCGCCTGCACGGTCTGCCATACCAAGGCCCCCGCGGACTATACGACCACGACGTTGGCGGCGAACGCGGTATTGCACACCGGCATCACCACAGGCTGCATCACCTGCCACGGCGCGCCGAATGCCGCACCGCCGGTTTTCTATCCCGGTTACACGCCGAAGGATGCGGTGCTCTCGCCGGTGCACATCCCGACCAGCAGTACGGCTTGCGAGGCTTGCCACGCGATCAGCTTCACGAGCTTCAGCGGCACCACGATGAGCTCTGCCAAGCACACCACCATGTTCGCAGTGATCGGCAAGACCTGCGATGCGTGCCACGAGAGCGGCGACGCTTTCTACGGCGTCACCAACCTGACCACGCGGCCGAGCGGCCACCATGTCGGCCAGGATTGCAGCGGCTGCCATAACCCCAACAATTGGGACGGCGGCACGCAGAAGAAACCAATCGCGCCGGTGGCAGGGACGGGCACCCGGATTGCCAGCGTGGTCAGCGCGCCCGTGGCGACCCTAAATGCTGCCAACTCGACATTTGCAGTGAGTCCAACCCCTGCTGCCAACTCGGTCGTAGCTGCCAATTCAGCCCTCGCAGCGGGCGCGGCGGGGAGCGCAATACAGGTGGGCATGCCGCGCACGGCGGTCTTGTCCCACACCGGCGTGACCAGCAACTGCTTCGGCTGCCACAACGGCGTTCTCGCGACCGGAAAGGGTGCAGCGCACATCGCCAGCAACAACGCCTGCGAGAACTGCCATACGACGATGGCCTGGCTGCCGGCGCGCTTTGATCACCAGGGTGTCATGGCAATCTGCGCCAGCTGCCACAACGGTGTGATGGCATCGGGCAGACCGGCACAACACGTCCAAGCCACCCAGGACTGCGGAAGCTGCCACGGCACCATCGCATGGAATGTCGCGACCTTCAGCCACATCGGCGTCAGCGCAACATGCCGTAGCTGCCACAACGGCGTCATTGCCACCAGTAAGCCGGTACGGCACCTGATCACAACTCTTGATTGCGGCAGCTGCCACAGCACTGTGAATTGGACCGTCGCGCCTCCGCCAGCGCCAGCGCCAGCGCGGCGACTCGTGATACCGAGCCCGCGCGCTTCGACAAACGGTTCGGTGAAGTGATTGACGGCGCGAAGCCGGTGAGTCTGCGCGCGCAGGCCTGGTGGCTGTGCGCGGCTGCGCTGGCGGAGTCGATGATTCTGCACGGCAACGCGCTGGCCGCAAGCTCACCAGCGATGCAGATCGGCCGGCTCGTGCAGATCATCGACACCGATGAGCGCGAGGATCACGACGACATCCTGATTCAATTTTATTGCTCGGTGCGCTATGTTGCGAATACGCCGAGCAACCATGGCAGCAGCACAAGTATTACGCTGCAGCTCGGACAGGACTGCGGCAGCCTGCTCAGTTATTTTCCCCCGGAATTGCCGCTGGTCGGCGGCGGCGGTTCGCTGGTGACCGGCGCGCGGGTCGATTCAATCGTCCCGGGACAAGCGGTACTGGAACTGACCTGGTCCAAGGATCTGGATTTCGTGATGGCGCCCACAGCAAGCGGGCTTGGCTTGCACGTGCGACTGCTCGGCACCAGAGGCAAAAAGGGCAGCATCCACCTGGGTGAAGTTGAGGCGCCGGAAGGCTATGCCGTCAATCTGGACAGCTCTTCGACCAAGTTCCCGCTCGAAACTGTCCAGAAAGCGGCGGCCAATCTCAAAACGCAAGCCTACGTTTCCGAGACCGATATCGAGGATACGCACTGGTACCGATTGCGCGTCGGCCCGTTCACGACCCGCCAGGAAGCCGAACGCGTGCTGCAAATCGCGCAGGCCACATATCCTCGCGCATGGCTCGCGGTCAACGATGAACAGATCGACTTGAGCGCAGTCGAGCACGCCGGCGCGCAACCGGACGTCTCGAACCGGCCGACCGACCCGCCGCTGCCCGATGAGCGGCGAACCCAGATGCTGCGCGAGGCGCGCGTCGAACTTGAAAATCACCAATACCCGCAGGCTGTCGACCTGTTGAACACACTGCTGCGGCAACCGGAATATCCGGCGCGCGCCGATGCGCAGGAGTTGCTCGGTCTGGTCCGCGAGCGGGCCGGGCAGTTGGCACAGGCAAAAGCCGAATACGAAGATTATCTGCGCCGCTATCCCGACCGGCCCGGGGCAGCGCGGGTTCGCGGCCGCTTGCAGGCGCTCGCGGCGGCCTCCCTCGCTCCAAAATCGACCGGCGAATTCGGAGCCGGAGCGAACGACCGTTGGACCATGGCCGGGAGTGCCGCACTCACCTACCAATACGGCACGAATCAGATCGTATCATCCGGCACGAGCACGACCACGACCGCTGTCAATGCCGCGCTTGTCTATGGCGATTTGTTGCTGCGCGACCGCGGCCAGCGCTACGACTTTACCGCGCGCGTGGATGCAGGCTATACGGAAAATATATTGAACACAGCCGGCGGCAGCCAGGATCGGACCACCGCGGCTTTCGTCGAACTGACTGACAAGAACTGGGGCCTTACCGGACGCCTGGGCCGCCAGTCCCTTGCCAGCCAGGGCGTGATCGGCATCTTCGATGGGCTATTTGTCGGTTATCAAATCAACCCGCACTGGTCGGTGAGTGCCGCGGGCGGCTATCCCGCCTACACCAGCTACTCGGCGTTTTCGACGCAAAGCACATTCGGCACGGTGACCGCGGAGTACAGCCCGCGCCAGAGCCTGGTATTCGACACGTATCTCTTTGATCAGACCGATTCCGGATTCACCGACCGGCGCTCGGTCGGGTTTCAGACCCGCTTTTCGCAGCCCGGTCGCACGGCCGTGATGCTGGTCGATTACGACTTCTACTTTCGCGAACTGAATTCAGCGACGCTGATCGGCAACTTGAGGGTGGGACAGTACTGGGTCCTCGGCTTCGACGCCGACTATCGCCGCAGTCCGCTGCTGCTGCTCACCAATGCGCTGATTGGCCAAACCGCGCCGGACTTGAGCGTGCTGGCGACCGAGTTTACGACCACGCAAATCAAGCAGCTCGCTCTCGACCGCACGTCCACCAGCGATACCTTCGTGCTCTCGGCCAGCCGCCCGCTCGGCGAGCGTTGGCAGCTACTGTTGGATGCTGCGGGGCTGCGCCTCAGCGGCACCCCAGCGTCCGGCGGCGTTCCCGCGACGGCCTCGACCGGATTGGACAAGAATGTCACCGCGCAGGTGTCGGGGTCGAGTCTCTTGCAGTCGGGCGATTTGCATATCTTCGGGGTGCATTACGATGATTCCCCCATTGCTCATAGCGAAACGATTTCCTGGGATGCGCGCTTCAGGCTTCCGGGCGCGTGGCGATTTGGTCCGCGATTCAGCGTCGCGGAGATAGACAACCCGACGCTCGGGGGCAAGCAGACTCTGTTTCTGCCGGAGGTGCGCGGCGACTGGACCAGCCGGGTCTCCATTTTTGAGTTGATCGCAGGCTATCAAATACAGAATCAGCAGGCCCTGCAGCAGCAAGGCCAGGCGCAAGTGCCCGGCCAAGTTCAAGCAGGTGCAACGGATCAGCGTTCGCTATATATTTCGGTGGCATACCGACAACGCTTCTAAGGACTTATGCATCTCAGCGTGACTTTGATCGTGGCGCTGAGCGTGCTTCCCGCATGCAGCAGCGCGCCGCGGGCGCATTCTCAGGAAATCTTCGACGAGCAAACGGGCAATACGCTGCTGGTGGCTGCCAAGCCGCTGGTGTTTGCGCGTGCGCGGACCGACGTCGCTGCATTCGCGCGCGATTACGCGACGCTGGTAGCGGTGGAAGTGGACATCTCCGGCAAGTACAGCGATTACTTGCTGCTGTACCGATGGTCGACCGTGGACCCGCGAATGTCGCCGCCGCCTGCCGTAAGTCAGGGCGAACTCAAGATATTGGCGGAGGGCCGCGAGGTCGACTTGAAGCCGCTGGAGCATTTGCCGGTCAGCCTGTCGCGACGCAAGCAGCTGCACGTACCGGATCAAGGGGCGGTCATCGCTCACGCCTATAAGGTCGATGCGGCGACGCTGAGCTTCATCGCCACGAGCCGTGAACTCACGGTGCGCATGCCGCAAGAGCAGCTCGATATGCCGTTCAAAATATGGGAAGACGGCCGCATGGCGCTCTCCCAATTCGCAGCGCGAGCCGCTGCACAATAATCCATCATGACGCGTAGCTCCGCCGATGCCGCAATCAGAAGCGTTGCCGACACTGCCCTATGGATGGCGGCAGTCAGGGCGGACGAGGGGCTGAGAGCGGATGCGCTTTTTCACGATCCGTTGGGCTCGATCCTTGCCGAGGAGCGTGGCCGCCGCATTGCCCGCTCCTTTTCGCGCCAGGCAATGCTGGCGTGGGGAGTGGTGGCGCGCACTTCGGCAATCGACAGGCTGATCGCCGAAGTGCTGCAGAGCGGCGTCGATACCGTGGTGAATCTCGGCGCGGGTTTGGATACTCGGCCTTACCGGATGGATCTGCCGCCGCAGATACGCTGGGTCGAAATTGATTTCCCAGAAATCGTCGAACTCAAAAACGCCAAGCTCGCAGCCTACGCTCCGGCGTGCCGGCTGGAGCGCGTCGGAATGGATCTTCTGGACCGTTCAGCTCGAAGCGAGTTTTTCGCGCGCTATGCAGCGGGATCCAACCACGTACTAGTGATCACCGAAGGCGTTGTCGCATATTTTTGCAATGACGACGTCGCACTGCTGGCAAAGGAATTGTTCGCCATGCCGTCGATGGAGTATTGGATTCAGGATTTCGATAATGCAGGCAGACGTCCCCAGCCCCGCGGTTGGGCGCAAAAACTTAAGGCGGCGCCGTTTCGGTTTCAAGTGGCGGACTGGTTCGAGTTTTTCAAACAGTTTGGTTGGCGTCCGAAAAAAATCATTACCAACCTGGAGGAGTCCGAGCGCAACAACCGACCCTATCCGTTCGATTTTCCGTTCGGTCTCATCATGCGCGCGTTGCCGAAGGAGATGACTCGAAAAATTTTGAGTTTGAGCGGCGTGATGTTGATGGATAAAGCAGCTGGACAGGCGATGCCTGAGATTTCCTAGGCGCAGCTCCCCGGCATGGCGGCAATCCAGGCGCGAATCAGCTCCACCGCCTCGCGATGCACGATGTCGCGCCCCTGCTCGGGCATCATCACGCCGGTTTCCTTTGTGGCCATGCGAAACGGCAGGATCGAATCGTCGGGGTGGCCCGGCACAATGTCGAACAGGTGATCACCCGTGCCGCGGCCGGCCGCGACCGGCGGCTTGCACAGTCCCAGGTGGCGATCCATGGGGCTTGCAATGTCGAAATTCAGCGCCGTCGTATCCGCGGCTCCTTTCGGGTTGTGGCAGTGGCCGCAGTTGACCTCGAGGTAAGCGCGCGACCGGGCCTCGAGCGGCTGCGAAGAATCCAGCCAGTTGGCGGTGCGCGGCACCTCGGGTAGATTCGGCAGGCCGGTGAGGTAACCCACTTTCTGCAGGTGGGTGAGCTGATTTTGCACGCCATCGGCGTACGCGTAGTCGCGGTTCAAATTCCTCGCCTTGGGCCCGAGCGGCGCGATGCTTTTGGTCTTGAGGTCGGTGACGTGGCAGCCTGCGCATTGATTTTGATTGGGCACGACATAGGTAAATGCCTCACGTTCGCCGTCCGTGCTGACGAGATCCAGCGCCACCTCATCCCCGGTGCGCGCCAGCTCGGCGTCGGTTTGCTCGGCATTCCACACATAGGGGAGCGCTTCCCAGCCACGCTCGCGCCGCACCAAGAGACGCGTCTCGATGAGCCGCACGTTTGCCAGGTTGAGCCCAAGGCCTGAGAAATCCCGGGACTGATCGTAAGTTCGCGATACCGCAGCCGCGGCGCCGGCGGCGCGCGGATAGTAGAAGGTCTTGCTGAAAATGGTACCGACCGGAAAGTCGAAGGAGTCCGTCGCCGAGTACTGTGCCGCGCTGGCGGCGGGCATCCACACGGTGCGCAGCTTGTGTGCGTAGTCGCTGAACAGCGGAGTATTAAGGTCGTAGGGCACGACGCGCTCATTGAGCTTGAGAAGCTCGCCGTCGCGGAATATCACGTGCCAGGCGCTCAAATGTTCGGGACGGCCGTCGGCAAGAAAATGCACCGGCGGCGGAGCGCGCGTGCAGGCGGCAAGTGCGGACAGGGCGAGCACTCCCGCGAACCGTGCCGAGCGCGCCATCTCTCGACCCATCGCCGCTCCTAACTTCTACCCGGCAGTTCCACCGGCGGCAGTTTTGCAAGCTCGCACTGGAAGGCCTTCATGTCGGTGTTGGGATTCTTGTTCTTGTTCGGCCCGTCGGCATTGAGCACGGTGGCGGTGCCATTGCGGACGCAGATGCGCTCCGCCGCGGGTGGCGCGCCGTTGACGAGATTTTTTTCATCCCGGTAGCCATCCCAGAGAACGTCCGGAAAATGGCCGTTCAAACCGAACATCGCCACCTTCAGGGTCTTGAGCTCGAGGCCATCGGGCGCATCGCCGCCGCCGGCGAAACGATTGTCGT
>Ga0210394_10002467_pt1 | contig 25266 bp, 20 predicted proteins | sample IncBWC12MmetaG_FD_160121 | JGI IMG/M metagenome (GOLD analysis project Ga0210394, IMG submission 160121) | Forest soil microbial communities from Barre Woods Harvard Forest LTER site, Petersham, Massachusetts, United States - Inc-BW-C-12-M | ecosystem: Environmental > Terrestrial > Soil >...
TGCGTCTCGGTGTGGATCCCAAGCACGCCGACCAGATGGTGCGCGGAACGGTCGTTCTGCCACACGGATTGGGCAAGTCGAAAAAGGTTCTGGTCATCGCCACCGGCGAGAAGGTGAAGGAAGCTGAGGCGGCGGGCGCGGATTTTGTCGGCGGTGAAGATATGGTCGAGAAGATCCAGAAAGAAAACTGGACTGACTTCGACGCGCTGATCGCAACTCCCGACGTCATGAAGTCCGTGGGACGCCTCGGTAAAGTGCTTGGCCCCAAGGGTCTGATGCCCAACCCGAAGACCGGGACTGTGACTTTCGACGTAGCGAAGGCCGTGCAGGAAGTGAAGGCCGGCAAGGTCGAGTTCCGCACTGACAAGACGGCTCTGGTGCATGTGCCCGTGGGCAAGATTTCGTTCACGCCTGACAAGTTGGTGGAGAACGCGACCGTCGTGATCACCAGCGTCATCAAGGCGAAGCCTTCGGTCGCCAAGGGCAAGTACATCAAGGGATGCACGCTGAGCTCAACGATGGGCCCGGGCATCTCGATTGACACCAGCGCGGTCGAGGCGGCGGCAAAGGCCTAGCCATCCGGCGTGGAGCGAGAAACTTCTGCGGGCGAGAGCCCGCGCCACACAAGCGAGTTCTGAAGGGATACGAATATGGCGGTCAGCAAAGCGAAAAAGATTGAGCAGGTTCAAGAGCTGAGCGGCGAGCTCAAAGATGTTTCGAGCATGATTGTTGCTACCTACGCCAAGCTCACGGTAGAGAAAGACTACGAGCTACGGAAGGCATTGCGGTCAACCGGCGCCAAGTACCGCGTCGTGAAAAATACGCTGGCCGAGCGCGCGTCGAAGGGTACCAAGGTCGAAGAAGCGCTCAAGAACCTGAGTGGCGTGACCTCGATTGCGTACACAGAAGGCGATCCGGTGGCGCTTGCGAAGGCGCTCGCGAAGTACGCGAAAGATAATCCGGAATTTACCTTCAAAGCGGGAGTGGTGGAAGGGCGAGTGATCTCGATCAAGGAGATCGAGGCGCTGGCCACCATGCCGTCGAAGGAAGAGATTTATTCGAAGCTTCTGTTCCTTTTGAACGCTCCGGCGCAGCGGTTGGTGACGGCTATGAATGCGGTCGGCCGGAACCTGGCGGTTGTGATCGATCAGGGCGTGAAAGAGAAGAAATTCAAAGAAGCATAGAGGGTTTGTGGAGGGACGGGCGTCTCGCCCGTCCGCCGGGCGAGGACACCCGGCGCTCCACTTATAAGTTCTGGACAGCGCGAGCTGTCTGAATGGTTTTAGTTATCGGCAAGCGAGGGGTTGCGCGGTTCGAATCTCTGCGTTGTCTGGCGCGGAAATTAGGGCCTGGTCGCACTGGAAACCTGGCGCGCGGGTAACGAAATCGAAACAACTGATAACACCAAGGATTGGAGAAGAACATGGCGGATCTGCAACAGCTGGAAGAACAAATCGTAGGCTTGTCGCTGCTGGACGCAGCGGCTTTGGTGAAGAAGCTTGAAGAGCGTCTCGGCGTATCGGCCGCGGCGGCAGCCCCGGTGATGGTGGCGGGCGGCGGTGCTGCGGCGGCCGCGGCTCCGGCCGAAGAGAAGACGGAATTCACCGTGGTTCTCAAGGAAGTGGGCGCGAACAAGATCAACGTGATTAAGGCTGTTCGCGAGGTCACGAGCTTGGGCTTGAAAGAAGCCAAGGATCTGGTCGATGGCGCACCTAAGCCGGTGAAGGAAGGCGTCTCGAAGGAAGAAGCCGAGACCATCAAGAAGAAGTTCACCGAGGCAGGCGCGACCGTCGAAGTGAAATAGTGACGGTTGAGTTTCGCGTCGTGATCGCAAGCGTTCACTACGCGAACTGAGGTGACTTCAGGGTGGATGGTTCAGGTGGGATCAGGACTGATACGCCCGGGATTCCTCGTCAACGGCTGTGATCTACAATGCAATCAAGTACTTGCAAGTCTCATGCAAGTTTTGGGCCAGATGCACGATCTACTAGCTGAATCCAGGGGAGTGGTGTTATCATCCATATAACATCGCTTTCCCTGCTTCACGCAAGGTGAGTCGATCCGGTGCTCCACCAGGGCGGGGCGAGGATTGCTGGCAGGAGTTGGCAGGCTGTTCCGCATACAGGCGGGACGGAAACAGGCCTTAAGAACTGGCGCGGAAGATACAAAACAAGAATTGGCAATGCGCAGCCCATGGCGCCTACGGGGAACCCTGTCCCCGAAGGTGCCCTATCGTCTTTTTACGTTCTTCGAAAAAGTAGTTTCCCGGCGTGCTCCGAAGCGCGCCCTAACATTCCGCGGTTCCGTTGCGCAGCCGTCGGCTGTGCTGACTTTGGGAGTTTTCTGAATGAAGAAAAATGCCATCCGTAAACGTTTCGATTTTTCCAAAATTCCAGCCACTATCCAGATCCCGAACCTGATCGAGGTGCAGAAGCGCTCCTACGAACGGTTCCTGCAAATGGATCGTCTGCCCAGCGAGCGCGATGACGCCGGACTTCAGGCCGTCTTCCAGTCGGTATTTCCGATCACCGATTTCCGCAACGTATCACAACTTGAGTTTGTGGATTACGCAATTGGTAACTGGGAGTGCAAATGTGGGCACCTCAAGGGGCTGCATCACCTGCGCACCACTTGCAAGAATTGCGGCTCCACCGTCATTACCGATCCTTTTCATCCCGGCGATGTGCTCTGCCAGAAGTGCGGCACCTACAATGCGAACACTCCCGATTTCTGCAACAAGTGCGGCGACCCGGTCGGACTGCAACTGAAGTACGACGTGAACGAGTGCGAAGAGCGCGGCATGACCTACTCGGCTCCGCTCAAGGTCACGATGCGCCTGACGATTTACGAGAAGGACGCCGAGACCGGCAACCGTTCGATCCGCGACATCAAGGAGCAGGAAGTCTTCTTCGGCGATGTGCCGCTGATGACGCAGAACGGCACGTTCATCATCAACGGGACCGAGCGCGTCATTGTCAGCCAGTTGCACCGTTCACCGGGCGTGTTCTTTGAAACGGCGAACAACCGCACCTACTTCCTCGGCAAGATCATTCCCTATCGCGGATCGTGGGTGGAGTTCGAATACGACCAGAAGAACGTGCTGTACGTGCGCATTGACCGCAAGCGCAAGTTCCTGGGCACGATTTTCCTGCGCGCCCTCGGACTGCGTGGCGGCGAAGACATTCTGCGCACGTTCTACACAGTGGATCGGCTGGCGATCAAGGACAAGAAGCTTTTCTGGACGCTCGATCCGGCCAGCGAGAAGCCGACGAACCTGCTTGGCATGAAGCTGGCGCACAGCATCAAGAACAAGTCGGGGGAGGAAATCGCGCACTCCGGCCGCAAGATCAACGCACAGGTTCTGAAGGAAATTCAGAAAGCGAAAGTGGGCGAGATCGAAGTGGACATTACCGATCTCGAGGGCGCTTGGGTGGCGAGCGACGTGGTCGATACGACCACGGGCGAAGTGTTGCTTGAAGCCAATTCCGAGCTCACCGCCGACAAGCTGTCGAAGATTCTCGATTCGGGCGTGGTCGAGATCAACGTGTTTTTCCCGGAGCGCGACGACGTGGGAACGGTGATCTGCCAGACCTTGAAGCGCGACTCGGTGAAGACTCCACAGGAAGCGCTGATCGAGATTTACCGCAAGCTGCGTCCAGGCGATCCGCCGACGCTTGATACGGCGACCGCCTTGTTCCACGGTATGTTCTTCGACCCGCGCAAGTACGACTTCTCGCGCGTGGGCCGTCTGAAATTCAACATCAAGCTGTTTGAAAACCAGGATGCGACCAGCCTGGAGCAGCGGACGCTCGATCCGGAAGATTTCTATGGGACGATCCGCTACCTGCTGAAGCTGCGCAAGAACATCGGCACGGTGGATGACATCGATCACCTCGGCAACCGGCGAGTGCGCGCGGTCGGCGAGTTGATGGAGAACCAGTTCCGCATCGGCCTGGTACGCATGGAACGCGCCATTAAGGAAAAAATGAGCGTGTACCAGGAAATGTCGACGGCGATGCCGCACGACCTGGTCAACGCCAAGCCCGTGATGGCGGCCATCCGCGAGTTCTTCGGATCTTCGCAGCTGTCGCAGTTCATGGATCAGACCAACCCGCTGTCGGAGATCACGCACAAGCGGCGTCTTTCGGCGCTTGGGCCGGGTGGGTTGTCGCGTGAACGCGCCGGATTCGAGGTCCGTGACGTACACCCGACGCACTATGGGCGCATTTGCCCGATCGAGACGCCGGAGGGCCCAAACATCGGACTGATCTCGTCATTGAGCTGCTTTGCGCGGATCAACGATTACGGCTTCATCGAGTCGCCGTATCGGAAGGTAAAGAACGCTCGCGTGATTGATTACGTCACCGTGGTCAACGCGGGCGACAGCGATTACAAAGTCGGCGACCATATTGAGAAGAGCGAAAGCGAGAAGGTGAATTCTGACCTGAAGGACCGCCGCAAGAAGCCGGTCGAGGTCGAGCCGTTCTCGTTCTATCTCTCCGCGTGGGAGGAAGACCGCCACGTCATCGCACAGGCGAACATCGAACTCGACGACAAGGGACGCATCGTTGCCGAGCTGGTAAACGCCCGCAAGGCCGGCAACTTCGTGCTGGTCAACCGCGAGGAAGTCGATTACGTCGACGTCAGCCCGAAACAACTGGTATCAGTGGCCGCGTCGCTGGTGCCATTCCTCGAGCACGACGACGCCAACCGAGCTTTGATGGGCGCCAACATGCAACGCCAGTCCGTGCCTTTGCTGCGCGCGCAGGCCCCGGTTGTAGGAACGGGGATGGAAGGCGTCACCGCGCGCGATTCAGGCGCCGTGATTTTGGCGCGGCGTAACGGAATCGTCGATTCGGTCGATTCCGAGCGCATCATCGTGCGTGTCGAGGGCGAGCACCATCCGGGGCAGCTGTCACGCGAGGTCGGCAGCGACATTTATCAGCTGACCAAGTTCAAGCGCTCGAACCAGAACACCTGCATTAACCAGAAGCCGATCGTGCAGAAGGGGCAGCGGGTGGTGAAAGGGCAGGTGATCGGAGACGGTCCCTGCACCGAGTTCGGCGAGTTGGCACTGGGACGAAACGTCCTGGTCGCCTTCATGCCGTGGCGCGGCTACAACTTCGAAGACGCGATTCTGGTCTCGGAAAAGATGGTCAAGGAGGACTACTACACCTCCGTGCACATCGAGGAATTCGAGATCGAGGCGCGCGACACGAAGCTGGGTCCGGAAGAAGTCACGCGCGACATTCCGAACGTCAGCGAAACCATGCTGCGCAATTTGGATGAAGCGGGCGTGATTCGCATCGGCGCGACCATCAAGCAGGGCGACATCCTGGTGGGCAAGGTCACGCCGAAGGGCGAGACCCAGCTCACGCCGGAAGAAAAACTGCTGCGCGCGATCTTCGGCGAGAAGGCCGGTGATGTGCGCGACGCTTCGCTCTACTGCCCGCCCGGTATTGAGGGAGTGGTGGTCGATGTGAAGATCTTCTCTCGCAAGGGGCAGGAGAAGGATGAACGTGCCAAGGCGATCGAGGAACAGCAGATCGCGAAGCTCGAGAAGAACCTGTCGGATGAAATCCGAATTCTGACGGACGAGCGCCTGAAGCGTCTGGAAGGCTTGCTGGGCGGCAAGGAAGTGCAGGCTGACCTGCACGACGAGCGCACCAACAAGCGGCTTCTGACCAAGGGCGCGATTCTCGACCGCGACACGATCGAGCGCATCTCGACCCGCAACCTGAAGCGCATCAAGTACAACGACAAGGATCCGCGGGTGAACGAGCAGATCGACGAGATCGAGGAAATGACCTCGCGCCAGATCGATGTGCTCAAGAAGATTGTCAATGAGAAGAAGGAAAAGCTCACCAAGGGCGACGAACTGCCGCCGGGCGTGATCAAGTTGGTCAAGGTCTACGTCGCCATGAAGCGCAAGCTGAGCGTTGGCGACAAAATGGCCGGCCGCCACGGGAACAAGGGCGTGATCGCCCGCATCCTGCCGGAAGAGGACATGCCGTACCTCGACGACGGGACACCGGTGGAAATCGTTCTGAATCCCCTGGGCGTGCCGAGCCGTATGAACGTCGGCCAGATTCTGGAAACGCATCTTGGGTGGGCCGGTTTTGAACTGGGCAAGAAGGTGAGTCGGATCCTCGCGGAAAACACCCGAGCGGAAGCCATCCGGCGCGAACTGAAGGCTCTGTTCAAGGATACGGCGCTCGCCGACACGGTCGCGGAATTCAGCGATGAGGAGATTGAGTCGGTCGCGCCCACCCTCGTGAATGGAGTGTTCTCGGGATCGCCGGTGTTTGACGGGGCGCGCGAGCACGAAATCAAGACGCTGCTCGAGCGGGCAGGTTTGCCGACTTCCGGCAAGACTGTCCTGCACGATGGCATGACGGGCGATAAATTCGAACAGCCCGTCACCGTGGGCTACATCTACATGCTCAAGCTGTCGCACCTGGTGGACGACAAGATTCACGCTCGCTCCATCGGACCCTACTCGCTGATCACGCAGCAGCCGCTGGGTGGCAAGGCGCAGTTCGGCGGCCAGCGCTTCGGAGAAATGGAAGTCTGGGCGCTGGAGGCGTACGGGGCCGCGTTCATCCTGCAGGAACTGCTCACCGCGAAATCCGACGACGTGTATGGCCGCACCAAGATCTACGAGGCCATCGTGAAGGGCGAGGCCGCCATGGAACCGGGCGTCCCCGAGTCCTTCAACGTGCTGATTCGCGAATTGCAGTCGCTCTGCCTGGATGTGGAGCTGATCAAGGCGGCAATGGGCGAGAAGAAACCTGTGGCACCCGCGCCGCTGGCAGCAGCGGACTAGGAAGGCAGTTCTTGGTTCTCAGTTCCCACTTCTCAGTTGTTGAAAGCTGAGTGGGAACTGAGACCGATGAGCTCCTAACGAGATTTTTGAAATATGAGCCACTGCGGCATTTGCTCTCGGTGCCGCAGATGTGGCCAAAGTTCTAGCCGGGTTTTCTGAAAACTGAGAACCAGGAACTGAGAACTGAAGTCGAGGGCCGTCAGCGGGCACGTGAGAACTCGCAGGAAGCGGAGGAATACCTTGTATCGCTCGAGCCCCTTTGACATGGCGAACCCGATTGCCGATTTCGATGCTATCCGCATCAGCCTGGCATCTCCGGAAAAAATCCGGAGTTGGTCGCATGGTGAAGTCACTAAGCCCGAAACCATCAACTACCGCACTTTTAAGCCCGAGCGCGACGGCCTGTTTTGCGCGCGTATCTTTGGCCCGGTAACCGATTGGGAGTGCTTGTGCGGCAAGTACAAGCGCATGAAGCACCGTGGCGTGATCTGCGACAAGTGCGGCGTGGAAGTCACGCTGTCGAAAGTTCGCCGTGAGCGTCTCGGCCATATCGAGCTGGCTTCGCCCTGCTCGCACGTGTGGTTCTTCAAGGGTCTGCCCAGCCGTATTGGTCACCTGCTCGACATCTCGTTGCGTGATCTGGAGTCTGTGCTGTATTTCGAAGCGTACGTAGTGGTCGAGCCTGGTGACGCTCCGGTGAAAGAGCGCGAGATCATCAAGGACGAAGCCAAGTATCGCGAACTGGATCAGCAGTATCGCGCTGCCGGCTTCAAGGCCATGATGGGCGCGGAGGCGATCAAAGAGCTTCTGAAGCGCGTCGATGTGGAGAGCTTGGCGACTGAGCTGCGCGAGAAGATGCGCAACGAGGCGTCGCTGCAGAAGCGCCTCAAGTACGCGAAGCGTCTGAAGGTAGTCGAGGCCTTCCGCAAAAGCGGCAACAAGCCCAATTGGATGATTCTGGATGTGATTCCGGTGATTCCACCGGAACTGCGTCCTCTCGTTCCACTGGACGGCGGCCGTTTTGCGACGTCCGATCTGAACGACCTGTATCGCCGCGTCATCAACCGCAACAACCGGTTGAAGAAGCTGATGGACCTGCACGCTCCCGAAGTCATCGTGCGCAACGAAAAGCGCATGCTGCAGGAAGCTGTGGACGCGCTGTTCGATAACGGCCGCCGTGGCCGCGTGCTGCGGGGAGCGAACAACCGTCCGCTGAAGTCGCTGTCGGACACGCTTAAGGGCAAGCAGGGGCGCTTCCGCCAAAACCTGCTCGGCAAGCGCGTCGACTACTCAGGACGCTCGGTCATCGTGGTTGGCCCCGAACTTAAGCTCCATCAGTGCGGCCTTCCCAAGAAGATGGCTCTGGAGCTGTTCAAGCCATTCATCTATCACCGGCTTGAGCAGACCGGACACTGCACCACTATCAAGCAAGCTAAGGAAATGGTGGAACAGCAGGAACCGATCGTTTGGGACATTCTGGAAGAGGTCATTAAGGACCATCCGGTGCTCTTGAACCGCGCCCCAACCCTTCACCGCCTCGGCATCCAGGCTTTTGAGCCGGTGCTGGTTGAAGGCAAGGCCATCAAGATTCACCCGCTGGTCTGCACGGCATTCAACGCCGACTTCGACGGCGACCAGATGGCGGTGCACATTCCGCTGTCTCCGGAAGCTCAGGTGGAAGCCAGCGTGCTGATGCTGGCCTCGCACAACATCCTGTCGCCCGCGTCGGGACAGCCGATCACCGTGCCCACGCAGGACATGGTTCTCGGCCTCTACTATCTGACCAAGGCGAAGCCTGGCGCGAAGGGCGAAGGCCGCGCATTCGCGAACATTGACGAAGTGTTGCTTGCTCTGGAAGCTGGCGAGGTGGAAACACTGAGCCCGATCCGGTTGCGCTTTACCGGTGAAGTGATCGACCTGACCACCGCATACGACGATCAGGACATCACCCATACCGACGAAGTGCACTACGAGCGCAGCTTCCTGAACACGACCGTAGGCCGCGCCATCCTGAACGATCACCTTCCCGAAGGCATGCCCTACATCAATGGCCTGCTCAAGAAGAAGGGCATCGGGCAGCTGGTCAACTACACGTACTTACGCTTCGGTCTTGAAGTTACGGTCAAGATGCTGGATGAGATCAAGTCGCTCGGGTTCAACTTCGCAACCCGCGCGGGTCTCTCGATCGGCATCGACGACATGGTCGTCCCCGACAACAAGAAGACGCTGGTGAAGGACGCCGAGAAGCAGGGCGTGAGCGTGCAGCAGCAGTACCTGGACGGCGCCATCACCAACGGCGAACGCTACAACAAAGTTATCGAAATCTGGTCGGCGATTACAGAAAAGGTCGCGGACGAGATGTTCGGACAGATGCAGCAGCGCGACAAGGAAGGCCTGATCAACCCGATCTATGTCATGGCCGACTCCGGCGCCCGCGGATCGAAACAGCAGATTCGCCAGTTGTCCGGAATGCGCGGTTTGATGGCCAAGCCTTCGGGCGAAATCATTGAGACGCCCATTACGGCGAACTTCCGTGAAGGCTTGACCGTGTTGGAGTACTTCATCTCGACGCACGGCGCCCGCAAGGGACTGGCCGACACCGCTCTCAAGACGGCGGATTCGGGCTACCTGACCCGCCGCCTGGTCGACGTAGCCCAGGACGTGATCATCAGCGAATACGACTGCGGCACCGTGGACGGTATTTACGTCTCCGGTATCGTGGAAGCCGGCGAAATCATCGAACCGCTGCGTGACCGCATCGTCGGCCGCGTGTCGCTCGAGAAGATCAAGGATTACGACGGCAACGTCATCGTTGATATCAATCAGGAGATCACCGAAGACCTCGCGGGAACGATTCAGGCGGCCGGCATTGAGCGGGTGAAAATCCGTTCCGTGCTGACCTGCGAATCGAAGCGCGGCGTCTGCGTGATGTGCTACGGCCGCAACCTGGCCTCCGGCCGATTGGTCGAGCTAGGTGAGGCAACCGGTGTCATCGCCGCGCAGTCGATCGGCGAGCCGGGAACGCAGCTCACGATGCGTACCTTCCACATCGGCGGTACGGCATCGCGAGTCTCGGAGCAGTCGCGCCTGGAAGCCAAGAACAACGGTGCGGTGCGCTTCATCAACCTGCAGACCGTCAAGGCAAAATCGGGCGACCTGGTGGTGATGAACCGGCAGGGCTCGATCGCCGTGGTCGACGAAAAGGGCCGCGAGCGCGAGCGCTACTCGGTGGTGTATGGCGCCAAGGTCAAGGTCAACGAGGGCGACCCGGTCCAGCTTGGCCAGGTACTGGTCGAATGGGATCCGTACACCTTCGCGATCCTGACGGAAATTGGCGGCACAGTCCAATTCAAAGACCTGCAGGAAGGCATTACCCTGCACGAAGAAGTGGACGAAGTCACCGGTCTGTCGCGACACGTGGTGGCCGATTCACCTGACGAGAAGCGCCAGCCAGCGATCGTGATCAAGGGCAAGTCGAGCAAGCGCTACCTGATGCCGTCCCGCGCCCACCTGATGGTGGCCGATGGCGACACGGTATCGCCGGGCGATGTGCTCGCGAAGATCCCGCGCGAAACCACCAAGACCAAGGACATTACAGGTGGTCTGCCGCGCGTGGTCGAGCTGTTCGAAGCCCGCAAGCCGCACGAGACCGCGGTCATCAGCGAAATCGATGGCACGGTGAAGTTCGGCGAGGTCTCGAAAGGCCAGCGCAAAATCTACGTGGTCGCCGATAACGGCACCGAGAAGGAATACTCGGTTCCGCGCGGCGTTCACATCAACGTGCAGGAAGGCGAGCGCGTCAAGGCGGGCGAACCGCTCATGGACGGCCCGCTCAACCCGCACGACATTCTGGCGGTGCTCGGCGAAAAGGAACTGCAGTCGTACCTGGTGAACGAAATCCAGGAAGTGTACCGGCTCCAGGGCGTCAACATCAGCGACAAGCACATCGAGGTGATCGTTCGCCAGATGATGCGTTGGCGCAAGGTGGAAGACGTTGGAGACACAACCTTCCTGCTCGAACAACAGGTGGACAAGTTCCGGTTCGCCGAAGAGAACGACCGCGTGATCAAGGAAGGTGGACGTCCGGCAACCGGCCGGCCGCTCTTGCTCGGGATCACGAAGGCGTCGCTCTCGACCGACTCGTTCATCTCGGCGGCGTCATTCCAGGAGACCACGAGGGTGCTCACCGAAGCTTCCATTCAGGGAGCAGTTGATCACCTGCGCGGCCTCAAGGAGAACGTCATTGTTGGCCGCTTGATCCCTGCCGGTACCGGCATGGAGTACTACCGCAACGTCCGCCTCTCGCCAGAAATGGAAGAGGCGGCCGCCAAGGTACAAGAGGAGGTCTCCGCTGCCTACGAAGAGGCGGAACGTGCCCTGGAAATGATGCGGCACGAAGGCGAGACCGAAGAGTTGGCTGCCGAGTAAGGTCAGGCAAAATCCGGGGGAGCGGCCCGTGCCGCTCCTCCGCTTCTTACCTTTCCTATGAATGCCAATCCCCAACATTTTGGACCGCAGGAAGTTCGGCAGCGTATTTCGGAGTTGCACCCGAGCGCTCCGCCCCCTACTCTTAAGTGCACAATGCTGCGCTTTTTCCGCCTGCTGCGCCTGGCGACCTGGCGCGCCTTTGAGCACGATCAGTTCGCCGTGGCCAAGGCATCGGCATATTCGTCGATCCTGACGTTTTTCCCTGCCTTGCTCGTGCTTGGCTCGGTGCTGGCGACCTTGAGCCGGGGGGATGCCTACCTGCGCGAAATTTCCTATGCATTGGGCCGGATTCTCCCGGCCGGGTCGGCCACCGCGATCGCTTACTTGCGCGGGACATCGCAGCGCCCGGTTGGCTTGCTGGTCACCACATCCCTGCTGACCTTGTGGACAGCCTCCGGAACCATGATTTCCTGGATGGAGGGTTTTCGGAACGCTTATACCCTGCCGAAGACCTGGGGACTGGTGAAGGAGCGACTGATCGCGTTTTCTCTGGTGATCATGGCCGGAATCCCTCTCACCGCTGCCACCGTGATGGTGGCGTTTGGCTCCGGAATTGAAACGCGCATCCTGTTCCACCTCGGACGCGAATTCAGCCCGTACATCGTCATGCTGTGGGGAGCGATCCGGTGGGTGATCGCGACGCTGACCAGCATCGCCGTGATCGCGTTGATTTATCACAACGCAGTTCCCCGCACGCAGCCGTGGCATAGTGTGCTGCCTGGAGCGACACTGGCGACTGCGCTATGGTTTCTGGCCACAACTCTGTTCAGCGTCTACCTGCACGGGTACGCGGATTACAGCATCATTTACGGATCGCTGGGAGTCGGCATTGCGCTGCTGGTGTGGATGTACATGATCTCGCTGATCGTGTTGATCGGGGCGGAATTCAATGCCATGCTGTTCCCGCGCGCGTTTCTGGGAAAAGAGTTGCTGGAATCGAGCGCAATGAACTCGCTCGCCCGCTGACGCGCATTTTCGCAGACTGGGAACCGGCTGTAAGCGCCTCGGGAGAGCGTCCCAAGGACCGTACTCAACTCACAGAATCGCGCCAAAGTTGGCGCAGCGCACCTCCACCTCAGGGTCCTCCGTTCACTTTGGGAGCTAGTGATTTGAAACAGGGAAAGTTCGACCTCGTATCTGGCGATATTTCTACATTGCATACACCAGCGGACCATGCAAGCGCGCTTGCATTGCGTCCGGAAACGGGGGCAGGTGTGTTCCGCCGGGCCAAGATCATTGCCACAATCGGGCCGGCCTCGAATAGCGAAGTCATTTTGCGGGACATGCTGCGACTTGGCATGGATGTTGCCCGTCTCAATTTTTCTCACGGCACTCATGATGAGCACGCTCGCAACATCGACCGTATTCGGCGCGCGGCGCGCAAAGAAGGACGCACGGTCTGCATCCTGCAGGACCTGCAGGGGCCGAAAATCCGTACCGGACGTCTCAAGGGGCATGAGCCTATGCCCCTGAAAACTGGCACTCAGGTTACGATTACGCCGCGGGAGGTTCTCGGCACGCCCACGTTAATCCCGACCACGTTTATCGGCCTCGCCCGCGAGGTCACTCCGGGCGCCCGCATCCTGCTGTCGGACGGGCTGATCGAACTGCGCGTGCGTGGGGTGCGCGGGGAAGACGTGGAATGCGATGTGGTGAATGGCGGAGTCCTGGGGGAGCACCAGGGCATCAATCTGCCGGGAGTTGCGCTGACCATTCCCGCGCTCACGGATAAAGATCGAAAGGATCTGGAATTCGGGCTCAAGCACGACGTCGACATGGTCGCAATTTCGTTCGTACGCTCGGCGGCGGATGTGCGCGAGGTGAAGCAACTCATCCAGGATCAGAGCCGTGAAGTCCCCATCATTTCCAAGCTCGAAAAGCCGCAGGCTCTGGAGCAGTTGGAGGAGATTATTGAGGCGTCTGACGGCGTGATGGTGGCGCGCGGGGATCTCGGCGTCGAGATGCTTCCCGAGCAGGTGCCGGTGATTCAGAAGCACGTGATCCGGCGCGCGGCCGAGTGGCGGAAGCCGGTCATTATCGCGACCCAGATGCTGGAGTCCATGATCGAAAATCCCCGCCCCACGCGGGCGGAAGTGAGCGATGTGGCGAACGCGATCTTCGATGGTACGGATGCCGTGATGCTTTCTGCCGAAACTGCTAGCGGGCAGTATCCGCGCGAGACGGTGGCCATGATGAGCCGGATTGTGGTCGAAGCCGAACACCACATCGCGTCCTCGACCGAATTGCGCCGGCGCCGGAATCGCCGTCAGCTGTCGGTGGCGGAAGCCATCTGCGAGTCGATCGCACACGCGGCCGAAGACTTGCCCATGGGCGCGATCGCGGTATTTACGGAGACGGGCAACACCGCTCGTATGATTTCGAAGTATCGACCGCGGGTGGGCATTTGGGCATTCAGCCACACCGCATCCGTTTGCAATCGCATGAACCTGTTGTGGGGCGTGCATCCGGTGCAAAGACGTGAGCAGGCGCAATCGGCAGAAGATATGGTCGATACTGCAGAACGGGAGTTGCTACGCCATGGGCAGTTGAAGCCGGGAGACGTCCTGGGCGTCGTTGCCGGCACGCAAATGGCTTCCGGATCGACCAACTTCATGCGACTGCACACGGTTCCTGAGCCGGGGAGCGAGAAAAAGAAACCTCGTCGGAGGAGCGCGAAGAAGTAACGCCAGGAGTTTCAGAAGGGTGTCGAAAGAAATCTTATCTGTCGCAGTGTTTGTGCCCGGGGAGGGCCACGAGGAACAAGCCCTCGCAACGGTGCGCGAACTCTCTGGCGTACTCCGGGACGGTGGGTATAGCCGCGACATTCTCTATCGAGGCGCAGAGGGTGAGTACGTGCTGGTTCGCCATTGGAAGTCGGACGAGTCCCGGAGGGCTGCGCTCGAAGATGCGGAAGCCCAGCGCCGCTGGGCCAAGCTCGCACATGAAATCCGGATTTTGAAGGTTTATGAGAGCCTGGAAGAAGTGATGTTATGAACAGGTCTTAGCCATAAGACACTAGCTTTTGGCTTTTAGCTCTTAGCTTTTAGCTTGGAGCTCATGAACCCTAAGGTTCACGAGCTTGGTGCTCATTGATTGCATGGGTTCACGAGCTTGGCTCGTGGACACATAATTGTCACTCGGCTGTGTGCTCATAAGCGTATTAGGTATCATTCGCCTTGTGATGATGGGCGTATTAGGAGGACGTCACTCAGCCCCGCAGGGGCGGAATTCATTAGCCCAGCGCGTAGCGCTGGGTAAGTGTGCTATGAACGCGAGAGCCCGCTTCAGCGGGCGACAGCATCATGTCTCTTTCCTCGCCATTCTCCGATGATTCCGCGCAGCCTCCCGTACGCGGTTTTCTGCATCGTCCCGAAAACCCGAACACCAACGGCCTTGTCCTCACCCACAGTGCAGGTTCCAATGCCCAATCTCCGTTGCTGGTCGCGCTCGCGGAGGCATTTGCTTCCGTTGCTTTCACCGTCCTGCGCTGCGAGCTCCCGTACCGCCAGTTGCGGCATTATGGGCCGCCCGGGCCTGGAGACGCAGCTCGCGATCGGGCAGGACTGAAGAATGCCGTAGCTGCCGTTCGAAAGCTCGCTCCGGGCAAATTGTTTGTCGGCGGCCATTCTTATGGCGGACGACAGTCGACGATGCTCTGCGCGGAGGAGCCCGACATCGCCACTGGCCTGCTCCTGCTTTCATACCCGCTGCATCCGCCGCGTAAACCCGAACAACTCCGCACCCAGCACCTGCCAAAGCTGCGCAATGCGAGTCTGTTCGTACACGGCACGCGCGATCCGTTTGGCTCGGCAGAGGAAATGGAGAAAGCTCTGCAATTGATTCCCGCGAAAACAAACCTGTTGACGATCGAGGGCGCGGGGCACGACCTGAATTTTAAGAAAGGCGCAGCGGCTGGAGACTTCATCGCGACCGTGGTCAGGGCATTCCAGGAGTTTTTTGAAGAACCACGCTAAGTTATCTACGCTTCGTGCGACCTTCGTGGGGTTGGGTTTGAACGCGCGGTGAGAGCAAGCCGAGCTTCGCTCGGCCGGACAGACGAGGGCGTCTATCCCTACGTTGGTGGGTACCTAGTTCACCCATCCCGACTTACTCCCGCCATTCTTTTTGTCGCGGTCGTCCGGAGGAATGTAGTTTCCGAGGTCGTCAAACTTTACGTCGCGATCGTGCTTGCGCATGTAGACCTCGAACTTGCGCGCGGCCCGGCGACGTTTCCAACGATAGTAAGAATTCTTCAGCCCGTAGTACCACTCCGAGGGCGACGCTTGCCGCGACGTCTTTCGTGCCGCGCCGAATTTCACGTAGAGATAACCAAAAAACAATCCGCCCAGGTGAGCCAAATACGCAGTGCTGCCTCCGCCGCTGATCGCGAATGCCACCGTAACCACGATCAGGATCAGCACGAAATATTTCGCCTTGATCAGGAACGGGAAGGGGAACAGGAAAATTTCGTTTTCGCCGAACACCATCCCATAGGCCATTAGAATCGCAAATACTCCTCCGGAAGCGCCCACGGTTGGAATGGTGGGACTGGTCAGAATGTGTGCGAACGAAAGCAGAATCGTCGTGATCGCCGCTCCGACCACTCCGGTGAAATAGAGTTCCAGGAAGCGCCGCATGCGCCAGGAGCTTTCAAATGTTGACCCGAACATCCAGATGCCCAGAATGTTGCCGAACCAGTGCCAGAAGCCCACATGGATGAAGCTGTAAGTAATGATCTGCCAGACTTCGAGGTGAAGAACGGTTCGGGCGGGCACGAGGCCGAGATGTTCGTAAACCCAACTGATAACGCTGAACGAACCAAACGCAGTCAGGCCCAGGAAGATCGCTGTATTGATCCCGAGCAGCCAGATCACTGCCCTAGTGAAAGGCGGAAAGCTGAGCGTCATTTCTCTGCCAGTGCTGCGGATCAAGCTTTCTCCTTCATCTTGGCTTCAACGCTCCGGCACAGGAACCACCGGCAAACTCCGGTGCCCTTCATTATCAACTGCCCGGACGGCAAAAATCACATTATCTTTGGACAATTTCAGCGTCGCCCGGGTGTCGTTCCCGACCAATTGCGCATGTTCCCAATCCGGCGCGCTGGTGGCTCGCCAGACGATCTCGTAGGATGCCGCTCCCGGCACTGCATCCCAGGCGAAAGTCGAGTCATTGTCCAGTTTGCGGGTTTCCAGCCTGACATTTGTCGGTGGGGCTGGCGCCGATGCCAGTGACGCCAGTGTAGCCGCGTTCAGGCGCGCCACGGCGGCGCTGTACTCGAAATTCACGAACCTCGGCAGGTCACCGTACTCGATGCCATTTTCGGTGCGAATGTTCTGGTGCTGATGGTTGAAGTCTTCCCGGTACTCGGTAAAGCGGACGGCGGCGAATCCCTGCTGGTTGAAGGAGTAATGGTCGCCACCCCGCAAGTAACGGTCGAGACGGAAAATCAACAGCGGCTTGACCCCGGCATCGTAGGTGCGGCCGACCTCGGCGATGTAGCGCGCGAGTTCGCGGGAACTCGAATCGCTCTCGCCGCCCAGGTTACGAATCTGGCGCAATTGCTTCTCATCGGCCGCGACCGGGATGCCTTCGGAGAAAACGCGCACCACGCTTGCGTCCTGCTCGGGATCCTTGTTGCCACCCACGATGTCGTTGTTGAGCACGGCCTCGACATTCCAGCCTTGTTGCTTCGCCATGGCGGCGAAATGCCTGCTGCCGTTCAGTCCCTGCTCTTCGCCGGCTACCGTCAGAAAAATGATGGTGGCCGGAAATTTTAATTTGCTCAACACGCGGGCGCATTCCAGGCTTACAGCCGTCCCGCTGCCATCGTCGTTCGCGCCAGGCGCATTGCCCTTCACGTCCAGCGTGTCGCTGTTGCGCGAATCGTAGTGTCCGGTGACGAGCACAATGTGCTTCGCGCTTTCCGGATCAGAGCCCTTCAGAACCGCATAAACATTGGTAATCTGTGTAGGCTGAGGAATGCGGTCTGCCGGCCCTTCAGTGAAGGAGTCTGTTTTCACCTCGAGGCAGCCATTACAGTCTTTGGAATACGTTTCGAACTCGGAGCGAATCCACTCGCGGGCGGCGCCAATACCGCGTCCGGAGGAAATGGAGGCGGGATCCTGCGCGGAAAGAGTAGAGCGCGTTCCGAAACTCACCAGCTTTTCGATATTGCTTCGAATTCGTTCGGCGGAGACATCCTTCAAGGCCGCGACAATCTTTGGGTCGACGACCGCCTTCGCGGCAGTCTCTTGTGCATGCTCCGATGTGGTGTAAAACAAAGTCATCGCGAAGGCCAGCACGGGCATCAGAGCTGTGTTAGAAAATGGCGGCGCGGTTCTTTCTTTCAACATGCTCATCCAAGACGACCTGCGTGGGGAGGCCGTCCCATTTGTGCAGCGAGGCCGGAGATCTAGAAGCCGGGAGGACTTGACCGTTGGCCCCGGAGAATTAAATATTATCAGGGTAGGCACTGATACGGAGGCATTCATGGTGTATTGTCCCGAATGTGAGAGCGACCTCGACATCGAAGAAGATGAGGTCGATGAGGGTGAAGTGGTGTCGTGCCCGGAGTGTGGCACGGACTTCGAAATCGTAACTGTCAATCCCCTCGAACTGAAACCAGTCGAAGAAGAGGAAGAGGACGAAGAGGAAGACGAGGAAACCGAAGACGGTGATGTGTAATCGCCGGCCTGTGGCCGTCTCGCAAAACACCTGCTGCATTGCCCGGTTATTGGTTGGGCTTCTCTTGTTTGCTGTCCTCTCTCCAATCATTCCTCAGGCTTCTGGTGACCAGTTCGATCCGCGCAAGCCCTACGCCCTGATCTTCGGAACGGTGTGGGGGCCCGACGACCGTCCCGTGTATGGTGTGAGGGTCCACATCCGGCGCGCGGATCAGAAGAAAGCGAAATGGGAACTGTACTCCGACCATAGCGGGGAGTTTGCCCAGCGGCTTCCCGCAGGCAAGGCGGACTACGTGGTTTGGGCCGATACGAAAGGCTTGAAGTCTATAAATGGCAACAAGTTAGAGCCGGGCCCGGAAGTTACCGTCCATATTGAGGGAGACGAGCGCGCCGACATTGGTTTGCATCTAAAGTAGTGCAGGCTGGCGCGAGATGTTATGGGGGAACGCCATGAAGAAGGCCTTAGTCATCGCCCTGACGCTGCTGTTGGTCAGTCTTAGCGCCTTTGCAACGCCGTTCGAAAAGAAGGGTGACAATAGCCGGCTCGTGATGGGCAGGGTAACGGATCGGCAGGATGGCCCAATCGCCAATGCCGTGGTTTACCTCACCAACACCCGAACCCGTGCTGTCAAAACGTACATCGTGGGCCAGGATGGTGTTTATCGTTTTCCCTCTTTGTCTCCGAACATCGATTACGAGGTCTATGCGCAGTTCAATGGTCGCAAGAGCGATACGAAGACCGTCAGCCAGTTCGACAATCGCAACCAAGTGAACATCAACCTGAAGGTGGATACGAAATAGTTGCACTCAGCATCTGCCGACCTCTGCGACACAAAATTCTTAGACCGCAGAGGGCACAGAAGTGCACTCATTCATCTGAGCAGGTATGCGCTGACTGAGGAATTACTCTGGTACCCAGAAGTCAGTCGCGGTCGCGGTACTCCTCTGGAACATCGTCTTCGGGACGCTCATGGACGCGAACCTGTGCCTCACCGTCCGAGGCTTTCTCTACTCCCGCGATGGTCTCGGCTTCCAGGGTCTGACCTTCCTCGACCAGTTCCTCCACGCTTTCCGAGTCGGCGTCTGCTACATCCGAAAGTCCCTGGAGATCGCCCGATTGCCCGGCTGCAGCTGGTCCCAGACCTTGCGGCTCAGTGGCATCCTCTAGCGCCTCGGGAGTTACCGGAGTTCTTCGTCGGCGTGCCATAGAAGTTACCTCCAGCCATTTGGAGTCCGTTCGGCATAGTTCGGTTGCAGGAAAAGGGCTAAAAGCGGCTTTCTACAGTAAAAATGTGCATTCATCACCCCGCAACGTTACCGTCGTTACGCCTCGGGACGTGCAACATCACAGACTCCAGGCATAAGGATGCTACAAAGTAGGCGTCGGAGGTGGTTTTGCGCCGTGCGGCTTGATTACTTATCCTGTGTCTTAACAATTCTTTCAACGATCCTTGTGGGCAAGCGCTGCTGGGAAGGTTGGGCTTTGGCAGCAGTGAACAGCATGATTATCTGCGTGATTGGGGTGCGGACCGCGCAGTTCGGCTTTATTCCTGCGAACCTTTTTTGCTTGATTCTCTACGGGGTGAACTTGCGAACCTGGCGGAAAGTGGAACCGTAGAATCGAATCGATTCATCGCCTGAGTGAGTATGGGTGGGGTCAAATATCTTCTCGGACGTTCTCTGCCCAAAACAATTTGTTATTCCGAGAAGCGAAGCGACGAGGAATTTGCACTTCTGCGCCTCAGGAAGAGCAGATTCCTCACTGCGTTCGGAATGACAAGAGTGACAACCGATCAGTTGTTTTCGCCGCCGGCGCGCTTCCAGGAGATCAGCTCACCGATGGTCGAGCTGGTGCTCGAACTCGACACTGGGTGCTTGTAAGCCTCCACCTCCGAACGCGAGGCTTCTTCGCCCACCGCGCGGATGCTGAGCCCGACCTTCTTCTCTTCCGGATTCATTTTGATGATCTTGAAATCGTGCTCCACGCCGGGCTCCAGGTGAACCGGCTGGCCGTTCCCATCGACCGCTTCAGAATTGTGGCAGAGACCTTCCACACCCTCAGCAATCTCCACGAACGCGCCAAACGTCGCCACCCGCAGCACTTTGCCGTGAACCACATCCCCGATGTGATGTTGCTGGAAGAACGTCTCCCAGACGTCGGGCTGAAGCTGCTTCACGCCCAGTGACAAGCGGCGCTTGTCGGGCTCGATGGCCAGCACCACAGCCTTCACGCGGTCGCCCTTTTTGAGAACCTCGGACGGATGCTTCACGCGCTTGGTCCAGCTCAGGTTGCTGACGTGCACCAGGCCATCGATGCCGTCTTCGATCTCAATGAATGCGCCGAAGTCGGTCAGATTGCGAACACGCCCTTCCACCTGCTGGCCCACCGGGAATTTCTCATGCAGGCTGTCCCATGGATTCGTGGCCAGTTGGCGCATGCCGAGCGAAATGCGGCGCTCGCTTGGATTCACATTCAACACCACGCACTCAACTTGGTCGCCGACGTTGACCAGCTTCGAGGGATGCTTCATCCGCTTCGACCAGGTCATCTCGCTGACGTGCACCAGGCCTTCGATGCCCTGTTCCAGCTCAACGAAGGCACCGTAATCTGTCACGCTGATCACGCGCCCCGAAACATGAGCACCCACTGGATAACGGTGCTCGGCGTCGAGCCACGGATCCGGAGTGAGTTGCTTGAAGCCCAGCGACACACGCTGCTTCTCTTTGTCGAACTTGAGAACCTTTACCTGGATCTGATCGCCTACGTTCACCAGGTCCCGCGGATGAGTAAGACGTCCCCACGACATATCGGTGATATGGAGCAAGCCATCAATACCGCCCATATCCACAAAGGCGCCGTATTCAGTGAGATTCTTGACCACACCCGTGAGGACCGCGCCTTCTTCCAGGTGCTCAAGCGTCTTCGATTTCTTCTCGTTCTGCTCCTCTTCGAGCAACTGCTTGCGCGAAACCACGATGTTGCCGCGCTTCTTGTTCAGCTTGATCACGGCAACTTCGATGGTCGTGCCCTTCATGCCATCGAGGTTGCGGACGGGACGCAGATCGACTTGCGAGCCCGGCAGGAAGGCGCGCGCGCCCGCGATATCGACGGTCAAACCGCCTTTGATGCGATCGATCACCACTGCCTTGATCGGCTTCTTCTCGTTGTAAGCGGCCTCGATGTCATCCCACGCGCGTAGCCGCTGGGCTTTCTGGTGCGAAAGGTTGATATAACCTTCCTCGGCTTCGCCTTTGTCCCGCATTACGTCGATTTCATCACCGGGTTGGAAGCGGGGCTTGCCCTCGTGGTCGAGGACCTCGGAGAGAGGCAACATGCCTTCCGATTTGGCGCCAATGTCGACAACCACGTGCTTGTCAGTCAGCTTCAGCACAGTGCCCTTGATGACGCGGTCGTCGCTGACCGCCTCCTCGGCTTCGGTGGTGAAGGTTTCGAGTGCAGATGCGAAATCGTCAACGCTGGCGGCGGGCTTTTCGTCGGCAGCAGATGTGACGGGTTTGTCTTCGGTAGCGGCGGTAGACATGGCTGGTTTCTGTTCCGGATTTGAAGTTGTTTCGGGCTGTGAAGTATGAGTGCTCGGCACCTGACCCTCGCTGGAAACCGCGCTCGGTTCGCTGACGGCCGAAACAGAGTTGGCGGAACTCACATCGTGGGCGGTGCTGTCGTCGTACACGGTCATGGTTTCTCGATACCTCGCACGGCTCAGGTGCGGGACGGATGCGGGTGTCTGGCGGACTGCCGGAACGGGTCTAAGGTTGTGGTGGGCTCAACCTGGCGGCTGAACTTGAACAATCCCAGCGTTCGGACGACTAAACAGCCCCGCGTCCAATGGGAACCCTTCGAGTGTAGCAACCGCTTCCGAACAGTGTCAAACACCAACGTCCGCAAATTCGCGGCATCCAACCCGGCTTCTGCGGGTATTGGATTGCACGGCTTCACGATCGGATACAACTTTCTTGCAACTTTCTCGAGAATGTCAGAAACCCGCATAAGACGCCGCTTCCAGTGCCCCCGGAAAGGTTCCGAAAAACCATATCCATCTGCTACTCTGCCCTCCCATGGACTACTTGTGGACGCCTTGGCGGTACGCTTATGTGACCGGCGCGCAGAAAACCTCGGAATGCATCTTTTGCGAGTTGCAGAAGGCCGCAGACGACGAGAAAGTTCTTATTACCTACCGAGGCCAGCACTGCTTCGTGATCCTGAACACCTTCCCTTACACGCCCGGCCACGTGATGATCGTGCCTTATGCGCACCTGGACGAGCTACGCAAGTTGCCAGCCGAGGCAGCTCAGGAAATGATGGCCCTTTCTCAGAGGATGGAGGGGGTTTTACGGGATCTTTACCGGCCTGATGGGGTGAATCTCGGAATGAACATCGGAAAGGCCGCCGGGGCGGGCGTAGCGGGGCACATCCACATGCATGCCTTGCCCCGCTGGGTGGCGGACGCGAACTTCGTGAGCGTGATCGGCGAGACCCGCATGCTGCCGGAGACACTCGATGTGACTTGGAGGAAGATTAAGGAAGCACTTAGCCGCTAGCCGTTGGCACCTAGCCGGGCTCCTGCAGGGCAAAAGTACATGGGTGCACTTACCCCACCAACTTCTCCATCTCGGTCTCCTCAATGATGGGTACGCCCAGCTCTTTCGCCTTGTCGAGCTTCGACCCCGCATCGGTCCCCGCCACAACGTAGTCGGTTTTCTTGCTTACGGAGCCCGACACGCGGCCGCCAGCGTCTTCGATCATCTTCTTCGCTTCATCCCGGCTGTACTTCGCCAGGGTCCCGGTCAGGACGAACGTCTTCCCTGCGAGTTTTGTTCCGCGCTCGCGCTTTTTGCCAGCAAATCTCAGGCCGGCATCGCGTAGACGTTTGATCAGTTCGCGATTCCTGGGCTCATCAAAGAACTCGCGGATGCTTTCCGCGATCCTCGGCCCGACCTCGTTTACTTCTTCCAGTTCTTCCAGGCTCGCGTTCATCAGGGCGTCGATGGAGCCAAAGTGCTCGGCAAGGAACTGCGCCGTGCGCTCGCCAACAAACCGGATGCCAAGGCCAAAAATCACCCGCTCGAGCGGTAGTTTCTTGGAATCTTCGATCTCATCCAGCACGTTTTGAGCGGACTTATCACCCATCCGCTCCAAACTGAGCAAATCGGACTTGGTCAGCTTGTAAATATCGGCGACATTCTTCACCATGCCGCGATCCGTGAGTTGCGTAACCAGCGCATCGCCCATGCCGTCGATGTTCATCACGCCGCGCGAGGCAAAGTGCAGAATCGTTTCCCGCAACTTCGCGGGACAATTGGCGTTTACACAGCGGTAATCGACTTCGCCCTCGGTCTTGACGACTTTCGTACCGCAGATGGGGCAGTTCTCGGGCATTTGGAAAGTTGTGTGGCCGCGCGGATGATCTTTGTCATCGATGACCTTGGCCACTTTTGGGATCACGTCGCCGCCGCGCTCCACTTGGACCCAGTCGCCGATCTTCACGCCCAGCCGCTCGATCTCGTCCATGTTATGCAGCGTGGCATTGCGCACCGTGGTGCCACCGATGGCGACCGGCTTTAACTGGGCCACCGGCGTAAGTTTGCCAGTGCGGCCAACCTGCACGCGGATACCTTCAATCTGGGTGACGCCCGCCCGCGCGGCGTACTTGTAAGCGATCGCCCAGCGCGGAGCCTTGCCCGTAAAACCAAGCTCGTTCTGTAGGCCGGTGCGATCGACTTTTACGACGATGCCATCGATTTCATAGGGCAGCGTCTCACGCTTGGCTTCCCACTGCTGGATGAAGGCCCAGACTTCTTCCATATTGCGAGCGAGTTTGCGGCTTTGATTGACTTTGAAACCGGCAGCGTCGAGCGCTTCGAGCGTTTCCCAATGGCGGTCAAAGTAATTGCGGCCGTTTCGGAGAAGCATGTAGGGGAAGTAGTCGAGGCGGCGCTGGGCGGTGATGCTGGCATCGAGCTGGCGGACGGTGCCTGCGGTTGCGTTGCGGGGATTTGCGAAGAGCGCCAGGCCCTTGGCTTCGCGTTCTTCGTTCATTTTCTTGAAAGCGGCCAGCGGCATAAGCAGCTCACCGCGTACTTCGAAGTTGCTGGTGAGCCCCGCTTTCTGCAATTTCTCCTTCGAAATGAACAGCGGAATCGTGCGCACCGTACGCACGTTTAGCGTCACATCCTCACCGATGGTGCCGTCTCCTCGGGTCACCCCTCGGACCAGTCGCCCATCTTCGTACGCGAGGGCCAGCGACATGCCGTCAAGCTTCAACTCGCATACATAGTCGACGTCTTTGCGACCGCTCAGCTCGTGCACGCGCCGCTCCCAGGCTCGCAACTCTTCCTCGCTATAGGTATTGTCGAGCGAGAGCATGGGCGAGGAGTGCGCTACTTTGACGACCCCCTCGCGCGGTTTGCCACCGACTCTTTGCGTAGGTGAGTCGGGAGTGATGAGCTCCGGCTGCTCGGCTTCGAGCTTCCTGAGCTGCTCGACCAGTTTGTCAAAATCGAAGTCGCTGATTTCCGGGTCGTCGAGCACAAAATAGCGGTATTCATGGTGACGGATCTTGTCACGGAGCGTCTCGATGTTCGCTGCGACATCTTTCCTCGCACTTGCCATGGCCATGAAATTATATTCGTCGACAGCGCTTGGCTGCTTGGCACAGGTTCGCCATGGACGCGGAATACGTAGTCAGAGACGCCCTCGTCTGTCCTGCCCGGTTCAGGTTCTATCAGACTGCTCGCTTCAGGTTCTATCAGACTTGTCATTCCGAGGAGCGGAGCGACGAGGAATCTGCTGCTCACCCGCTTTGGCAAGAAAAAGATTCCTCACTTCGTTCGGAATGACAACAATGAAGAGGGCAATGAATATGAAGGTTGTCATTGAAACACCGCACGAAACGGGATGAAGGTCTGGAAACAAGTTATGCGGGTCGGCCTATCGGCTAACGCGGGAGGAATGGTACGCGTTTGCGCGTTCCTGATTGTTGTTATTACCCTCTTAATTCTTGTCATTCCGAACGAAGTGAGGAATCTGCTCCTTGCCGAGCGCAGGTGAGCAGCAGATTCCTCGTCGCTTCGCTCCTCGGAATGACAAGTCTGACAGCGCAGTGCGGCAGCCCTGCGACACTGTCAGACGAGATCCTCCATCTTCAAGCTCCCAGCTCCGCCCTTCCAGGATGTATTGAACTGCTTCTCGATGAAGCCCGCATCGTAGTTGCGACCCTGCTTTTTCAAGGCCTGCTGGAGTCCATAGAG
>Ga0210394_10002468_pt1 | contig 25263 bp, 30 predicted proteins | sample IncBWC12MmetaG_FD_160121 | JGI IMG/M metagenome (GOLD analysis project Ga0210394, IMG submission 160121) | Forest soil microbial communities from Barre Woods Harvard Forest LTER site, Petersham, Massachusetts, United States - Inc-BW-C-12-M | ecosystem: Environmental > Terrestrial > Soil >...
GGGAGAAGTCTAGCGGCGGTAGCTAATTCGAGTATGGGCGCAGGGCTGGACATGTCAACACAATTGTGGCCTACACTCTGCCGTTGTCCTTACCAAAAACACCGTTCTGATTGAACTGGTTGAATTTGGGCTGGCATCGCTCTAGCGTTTTGGCGACATGCTGTTGCCTGAGAGGAGCCGCCCGTAATCGTTGGACGGTTACACTCTGGTCCTAGCCATCTGCTTTGATGTTGATGACGGGAACGCACCTCTGGCACTGATAGATTCCATTTTCCAGCAGGAAAACGTCGGCTTTCGTGGGCATGACCGATTTGCTGAGATCGATTCTCCAGGCACCATCGAATCACTTTGCCTCCTCGCCAGAACGGGCATCAGTAACGCAGTCAGCAGTCCACGCAAAAGTAGCATCTGCATGGCTATCCTCCGTAGAGCGCAATTTTCAGCTCGATTTGCCGCCCCGATTACTTGCGAAACGGATGCAGAGTGTGTCGCTGAAATTCTTTCGGCAGGGGCAGCAATGCGCCCGCGTCCCTGGAAGCAATCCATGTGGCGCCTGTGTCGTGGCCATGCTAATTGATCGTTCAACAGAGGAGATATTGCGCGCCGTCCCAGACTCTGAGAACCCGGATTACTTTTGGTTGAACTATATGTCGGACCTAGGATTTTTCATTGGAGGATGTCCGAAATGACAAAGATTTCGACAGGAATCTGACGTTTGGAACGTGTGAAGAGATCGATCTGGTGAATTTTTCGGGTGTTCCAAAATGTATCCGGAGATCCCAAACGTGGCTTACACGCCTCCTAAAAGAGAATTTCTTGAACGCCGATTCCGCTGAAATCGCGAATCTGCATTTTTCACACGTTCCCGTCCCCGGTTTCTCCGGTTTCTCTAGCGCCACTGCCGTACGGTCAGCCATATCCCGTCCCAAACAACACCCTGTTTTGCTACAGAACACGCAAGTCGCCGCAAACCCACTGCTTCGCCCGCACCCTCAGCTATACTCAGCCCAACCCTCAGGAGGCCTTTAGCTCGCCAGCGGCGCCGGCGGGCAAGCCGTAGCTTATGATCTGCCCTAACTGCGCACAGCAAATGACGGATTGGAAGCTGGCTAGCCGCCTCGGAAACCAATTCACGATTGACGTCTGTCCGCCGTGCCAGGCTTTTTGGTTTGATCGCCACGAAGACTTGGGCCTTTCGCCGGCTTCGACGCTGCAATTGATGAAATACATCGGCGAGCACTCCTCTGCGCCTAGGCAAGCGTTCACCGACCGGCTCATGTGCCCGCGCTGCGGCTCCGGACTTACGCTGGCGCACAACATGACCCGCAACGTGCGCTTCGTCTACTGGCAATGCTCTAGCCAGCACGGACACTTCATCAGCTTTTTTGACTTCCTCAAAGAGAAGAACTTCATTCGTCCGCTCTCCCCGCAGGAAATTCAGCACCTTCGCGAAACCGTTCAGGAAGTGCACTGTTCCAACTGCGGCGCCTCCGTCAACTTACAGACCAACTCGGCGTGTCCCTATTGCCATTCGCCCATCTCCATACTCGACCTGCAAGAGCAGCAACGCATGCTGGCACAACTCAAGGAAGCCGCCGACGCGAGCGCGAAGCCCGTCGATCCCGCGCTGCCCTTGAAGCTCGCGATGGCTAAGGCCGAGGCGTCCAACTATTTTTTCGTGGAACACGACAGTCAGTGGTGGGCCGATTCGGCCACAAGGGACCTTGTGGTGGCCGGCTTGAAAACAGTCGCACGCTGGCTCAACAACCTAGTGGTTTGACCATCCGCAAAAACTTTCCAGCTCTTTGCCGACGGCACTAGCCTTGTCGGCTTCGCTTCGCTCGAAAAACCCTTCTGAAACGTGGGGACAGGAACGTGTGAAGAAATGCGCTGGTTCGTCCTGCGGCGCTCGCTAACAACCGAGACGGCGGCCATGGCATGAGAAGCAAGCGTATGGCGTCCGCTCGAAACCAGAGGTCCACTCAAAGATGCAATCCGGAGGGTATCTCAGCTCAGCTTCTATGCCACGCTTCCGTGGGAGCTACCAAACTGCCGCATCCCGCGGAAATGTTTACGGTGCCTTGACACTTAGAGTCATCGCAGGGCTCACTATGTGGAAAAGGACCCTCCGATGGCTGACACAATCTCGGTGGTCGATTCCCAGCCCATCGATCAGCAATCAGTGATTTGGAGCCTATTGGAAGCGGATTATCAAGTACGCTATGCCCGCAGCAATTCTAACGCAATCAGAATCATTGCCACCGAGACGCCGTGTGCTGTTTTGCGCAGTTTGGATTCATCAGGTTTTGCGCCCGTAGCTCAGATGGACAGAGCAACTACCTTCTAACCAGAGGGTCAAAGGCTAAGAGCGATTCTTCTTACTCTTTTCGGTTCAATGAGATGGCGCGCCCGGAGAGACTCGAACTCCCGACCCTCTGGTTCGAAGCCAGATGCTCTATCCAACTGAGCTACGGGCGCATCCTTGGCAACCCCATTATTTCACAACAGTTACGCCACAACTGCAACTTCTGATTCGAGTAATACTTTGGAGCACTTTGGAGCAACATAAGCCCGGACATCGAATCCGACGCCGACCATTTCCGCTTCTTGGAGCCGTTGTTCGAGTTCCTGGTCCATGCGGGAATAGAGTTCCGACATTGTTTTCGGCTTGTGTCCCATCCAGAAGTTATTGATGTCCTCCTGGCATCGCTTTCCTCGCAGCCAAGTCTTCCTGAATCTGCGGAAGGCGTGCCAGCCCATGCCCGGCTCATCGAGCCCCATCACTTTGAGGCGCTCTGTAAGCCAACGTGCTTCGAGACTGCTGTGCAAGTGAGGCGTACCGTTTCGGGTCTTGAACAACAGCCCACCCTTGCTGTCTATGAAGGCTTGCAGGTACTCTGCGATGTTCTGGCTCAAGTCAACTTCACGGAATCCCGCGTCTGTCTTGACGTAGTTAACGATGCGAGGCGTATCCCGGTCAACTTGCTGCTGAACTTCGATGGTGCGGCCCCCGTTGATGAAATGCTTAGATTCGAGAGCGAGTGCTTCCGAGATTCGCATCCCGGTAGCACCGAGCAGAACATATAACGCCTGCTCCTCTCCGTCGCTTTCCCGAACAAGTTGATTAACGGCCCCCGCCTTGAGCGACGGGCGACGTTGCTGTTTAGAGTTGACGAGAGGTAAGTCCATTACCGATGAGTCCCACTTGCGACAGTGAATGGGCTCCCCGGTCTCGCCGTCCCTTAATGAACCCACCACCTGTTGAACATACTCAACGTATGTATTCACCGAGCGAGCCGCCAATGATTTCTTCATCTTGTCCACCAGCGGCTTGACGGTGATGTTGTTAACATCCCCGAGGGGCATGTCACCAATGGCCGGAAGAATCCATTTGTTGAGGGCAGCTTCGACGCTGCCCGCATCTTTGATAGGTTCCCGGTCACGTGTCACAGCCCAATGCAGGTATGCGTTCGCTTGCTGTCGAAACGTCACTCCACCGAGGACAACGCGGTTGAAATGCCGTTTCGAGTTTGCCCCAGATTGCTCGACAATTTCCCTTGCCTTGCGCCGAATTTCAGGCGACGGTGGTTTGGGATTGCCTTCCTTGTCGAGCACGACCGGAGCAACTTTTGCTGTCATGTTGACTCGTTCTTCTTGACCCTCGACATCGATCCGCCATCTGACCCTATAGAAGCCGGACTGGGCAACGATGGTTCCGTTCTGACCGCTGCGACGAAGCATAGACTTGCGTCCCTTCCGTCGTCGCTTCGGTTGCGCAGTCGTAAGGATGCCAGTTTCAGGGGCTGGCTGCAACGGTACGGAAAACAACTCAAGGAGCGTTGCAATGGGCAAATGTATTATGCTGACACCGCCTGATGCACTCGCACCCTTCGACGATGCAAGCTACTCGGGGAAAACTCGAAGAGAACTCCCCCTCTATAGACTAAGAGGCCTCCAGAAAGGAAAAAGTAAATTGGAAAATGCGGTACTTGATGCTGCCTTTCAGCTTACGGTTGACGGCTAAGAGTCGTTCGCGGGCATTGATTGCACTACGGCTTTGTTGGGTTTTTGCCAGTGGATATAAGATGGCGCAGGAGTGTCAGGAGCAATGAATGGCTCATCAAGCACCATTGAAATATATCTTCTATATTGCCGCCACACCGGAGAAGGTGTGGGAAGGCTTTGTGTCGCGGGAGTCGAACCGCATCATCTTCTCGGGCGCCGAGCTTCAAGCGGACTTCAAGCCTGGTGGCTTGCTCGCATGGGTGGGCGCGGGACCCGATGGCAAGGCCGTGACCTACGTACAAGGGAACGTCCTGCGGTTTGAGCCGCCAAAAGTCTTTCAGTACACCTTCGCAATGGGCCAAAATGACAAGGCGTCACGCGCAACTATCGACCTGGTGCCCGAGACCGAAGCCACCAAAGTAACGGTAACGCATGACGAGTGGGCCGAGGATGACCCCACTTACGCCGCCTGCGCCGATGGATGGCCACGTATTCTTTCCCGCCTGAAGACGCTGCTTGAGACCGGGAAGACATTCAAGCCACATTGACACGAGGTGGGATTGGTCTGAAGTTTTTTGCCCATGAGTATGCCTCAAACTAGCGCCTGATTAAAACGCGCTAGTGTTTACCGATGTACTTCCACATACTCGGAGAAGCCCAATGCAGGGTTTAGGCATTTGTCAGGGAACTAGCGTCCGTGTGCGTGATGCTCTTTTTGTTTGCCGGGCTCTCTCAGGAGTTCTTTGCCGAATACTTTAGAAACCCACTCCGGCACCCGTGGCGATATTTTTGTTAACCGTCCATGATCGAACAAAACAACCGCCTGGTAATCGCGGTCCCGCAGTGTATTGTCGTACAGCCAGAAATTGTCAGCGACTCTGCCCGCTTCGGAAAGATTTTTGAGCGCGTTCCTATAGGAATCCACTACACCTTCAAGAGGGTAGGCATGGCCGCCTCTGCTCATACGATTGAGCACCCGCGCCGCATTCAGAGTGGCATCTTCCGTTCCGATGAATAGCACAAACGTTTCGAAGCCTGCCGCTTTGGCCTTGCCTAAGAGTTCCGTGTCCACATAATAGGCTTCAGTAGCGAACGACTTCCTCGCGCCTAGTGCTGCGTCTAAATTCTCGTCCACGGCCGGCACCAGCCTCGGAAATGCATCCTTCAGATGTGCCCCATAAAATCTAGTTTTCCCCGCGCCCGCAGCTCCAGCGATAATGAATAACGCAGGTGCCAGCACAGCTGCCGCCTTTGCTCCGTGTGCAGTTGCTTTATTCTCGGCCAGAGGAACCTTCCTTGTGCGCCATAGGAGGCCCTTTTCTTGCTGCAGCCGGTATCAGCTTTTTCTCGCGAATTTCAATGGGGATACGATCTCCCTCAGGAGTTACCCGCACCGTCGCTTTCAAGTTTGGATCGTACTCATACACCCTTCCATCGCGCTGTGCGTCGGGATAAGGTTGCAACGCGGAAACCTCCGAGATCCGCTGCTGGAGATCCTTGCGTTCCTCCTCTGTCTGCGCCTCATATTCCTTCCCACGAGGCCGCGCTTCTCCCCCGTTCTGCTTCCCGTAATGGACGACCAGGGCACTATTGACCAGGAGGTTCTTCGAGCACTTCCGCGTCTGCGCCACTTTACGAACCTTGGCGCAAAGACTCCGTGGGAGGACCACTTGCGTTTCTTTCCCGATGGCCTTGTGTCCGGGTTGCAGATGGATAAGTTCGACGGTATTCAAGTCGACCGCCACAAGCGCATCATGGACTGCACTTGACAGTTCTCCCCGGTACCGCGGCTTGTCCCGCAGCAATGCGTCGAGACTGCGAAGGAGCCGGATACCAAAAACTTGGGAGTGAATCCCTCTGCGATGCGCCACAATCCTCTACTTGACTCCGAAGTTTGCAGCATCTGTCCACAGTTGAGGTCCGCGTACGAGCTGCTATGCCTGATATACATCACCCCGCAACATAATTCAAGTTTCGGTGGTGTCTTAAGTGTCTAAGGTGTCCTTAGCGAGAGAAAATGCATCCTCGCAATTCCTCTTATGGGCGATACCTCAGTTGCTGAACAGCAATTGGGAGAGTACCCAAGTTTCCCCTACAGTTCGACGGGGTGTACGGTGCTTCGAAGAGGATATCTCTGTTCACCCTCATGTTGAACCTATAGCTAACAAGAATCTTGAGAGTTGGCTGAATGCTTAAGTTCTTGCGCGTAATTTCCGTACCTAGCTGACCGAGCTGCTGGCCAACTGCGCTCGACGCTGTTTGACCGGCCGTGGGAGTGGTGAGCAGGGAGGCGTTTTGCCTTTGCGACAGCTCGATTGGAACAGGCGAAGCATCGATCAGAAGCCACCCACGTACTTGCGCGAATTCTCGTTTGGCCCGTGTTTTGATCTTCTCGGTTCCAATCGAAGTAGGGGGGGTCGTCATCCATCGGCTATCATTCCTTTGAGGGTGTCTCTGTTTTTGCTCGAGATCTGTTCCGCGGCTGCACGCACAAGTTCTTCGTATCGCAATTTGGCGCGAACGCGCGCCGCGGGTAGCGCCTCTTCCGGGGGTTCGACCACACTGGTGATGACGTACTTCAGAAACACATCGATTAACGCGACCTGCGCATGCGCGAGCGTTTGGAGTCCCTGCACCTGCTTTGCCAAGTTCGTGAGCGTTGCTGCCACACGCGCCTCAAACTGAGTTGCCGCGTCAGTGTTCTCTCCCCTGCGAAGCTCGATTTCACAAGCGGCAAGAATAAACGCCTGTTCCGATCTGAACCCTCGTTCTTTCACCGCCGCCAGAACTTTCTCCCGCAGTTCGCCTGAAGGGTATCGATAGGTGCGACAGATCGTTGTTTTGCCCACAAGATGCCTCCTTTTAAAGCGATACCGCACTGATACCACTATTTGTGCATTGTGGTATCAGCCCAACCACATGACAGCTAAATAGTTAGCGCAGAAAAACATCACGCAGTAACCCAAACCCTTTATGTTCCAATACCCGGATTTTTCACCCATAACCCGCCTGTTTTTCATGCACGTTACTCCGACCAGCCTTAAAAGTGTCGAGTGCCGTCTAGGGCTGTCTACTGCCTTCGACTGTTGTCTACTGCGGTCTATGGCCGCGGACTTTGGACCTATGCTCGTCGACTGCGGTCTAGTTCCGTCGACTGTTGCGGCCTTCTGGAAAATTCTATTGACTTAGCCTTTCCATTGTGCTTTACATACTACTGTAGACGTTGTATACAGCTATAGAGGATTGCATGTCAAGCAAAAACAACTACACCTCCCGTCTGGAAACACTTGCCAGTGCTCCCCCTCGTACAAAAGTCGCACTCATTCGATCTCTCCTTCCCGGAATAGAACTGGCCCTGAACGCTGGGCAGCGCCTGAAAGACATTTGGAAGGAACTGAACGACGAAGGCTTGGCGATGAGTTATCACGGGTTTCACAAGACGCTGCAGCGCGCAAGGAGAAGCAGGAAGCTAACCGCGACAAGCGGTTGGGGAAAACAGGCCAAATCTCCTGAGGCGCAAGGGCTGCAGGAAACAAAAGAGCAAACAGGTGAAGGGAAAGACCCGTTTGCGAATCTAAGCCGGCTAGGGGAAAACAGGCCTGGTTTTCATTGGCGGGGCACGCGGAATGTGAAGACGTCGGTGCAAGGAACGGAGGAGTCGAATGACAATAACAAACGGTGATAAAAACACTGGGACCTCGGTTCACATCTCGCTGCAAGGCAAGGGCGGAGTCGGGAAGAGCTTTATCGCTTCGATCCTGACGCAATACTTTCTTTCAAAGGGGCAGAACGTAAATGCCATCGATGCGGATCCTGTGAACCAAACTCTGGCGGAATACTCCGGTCTGTCGGTGAACCGGCTGAATCTCTTGAAAGAAGGCAGCGTGGACCAGCGTGAATTCGACCTGCTTATGGAACGGTTCCTCACAGAGAGCGGTACCTTCGTTGTGGACACGGGTGCGTCTACGTTTATTCCTCTCTGGCACTACATCTTAGAGAACCAGGCGCTAGATTATTTGCGTGAGAGAGGAAAACGGGTGTTCGTTCATTCGGTTATTACGGGAGGCCAGTCGCTGAACGACACCCTAGCCGGGTTCGAGCAACTCGCCGAAACTACGCGGGGGAAGAATATAGCGGTCTGGTTGACTGAATATTTTGGCTCGGTTTTGCCGGACGGAGCGGAATTCAGAGACATGGCCGTATGTAGGAAGCATGCCTGCAAAGTGCATGGCTCGGTGGCGATCGTGCGTCGCACTGCGGACACGTTTGGGCGGGACGTGGAAGAGATGATTTCCCAGAAGATGACTTTCGCTGAAGCGTTGAGCGGAAGCGGTTTTACGATTATGGCGAAGCAGCGGTTGCGGGTGGTGCAGCGCGATCTTTTTGAGCAGTTGGACGCGGTAGAAATTGTATGACGGACGCGGTGGCGAGAATGACGGAAGAAGTCACCCTGGATCTGAAGCGCATCACCGCGAAAGTAGCCGCTAGGCACGGGATGCTCGTCAGGCCGGATGATCCTGCAATGCTTCTCGTAACCATGAATGAAGTGGTCTTAGAGCAGGTGGTGGAGAATATCGAGGGACGCGTGGAACAAATAGTTGCCGGAATAGAAGTGGGGTTCCACTCAGCGCAACACGAAGCGCTCGGTAGTGTTGAAAAAGCAGCGCGGAAAGCCGGAATGGCGGTGCGCGAGGAGATTCAGAAAGACGTCGAGGCTGGGCGACTGCACGCTAGAGAACTAATTGTAGAGTTGAACAGCGCTTATTCGCGATCGGCAGTGCGCCTCTGGGTTGCCGTGGGCATGGTTGTGGCAGGCGGACTCCTTCTCTTGGGCTTGGGTTTGGGAGTGGTGCTGGCTAGGGTGTGGAAATGAACGGTCTGATGCCAATGTTGTTGTACTTGAACCACAAATGCACCACGGACGATCGATTTCGAAGAACGTTTTTGGCGTTGACGCTGATTTTCGTATTCATGTTGTGGTCGCCGTGGACTCGCTGGAATTGCCCCGTGTTCGGACTGTGTCCTGGTCCTTCGCCTGCTGTTTCGACGAATAGCGCTGCTCAATCTAAGTCAAAACCACATCGCGTAAAGGGTCATCCCCGCGGCGCGCCCACGCCGGCTGCAGTTCAGACTCCGGCAGAGTCTTTTTCCAGAACTGCGATGCCCCCGGGGCTGGTCGGCGGCGATCTCAAGCGCGATTGAGAAAAGGTTGTCGTAGGTAAGCGAGAGAGGCTGCCTTGAATGCGATACAACTACAAGGGATTTTGGTGCGATTCAGTCTGCGACATTGAGGTAAACCGGCGAAACGACGGGAAATATGTCTTCGTCGTGACGGAGCCACCAAACAATCCGGGCACGTCGATGACCAATTATGGGGAGCATCTAGCAACAGCAGTGCGTAGGCAGCATGGCTTGAAGCCTGGAGATCTAATCTGGATTGAACACCACCTGGAATCGAAAGACCAGCTGTTTTTCAAGCTTGCGATCCCGAAACTGCTTGCTCAAACACTCATGTCCCAGGATTGGTACATCGATGCAGACCGGGGAATTACGATCTACGAATTCGAGCGATAGTTTGAGGGTGGAAGTTACAAGATGCTCCACATCGTGATGGACATCAAGCGACACGAGCCGCCACGAGATCAGAGACTTGACGGCGAAAACTCAGTAGTCGCAGCACAGGCCTACCGCAACGTCATACGGCGGCTCTTTCAACAAGCAGAGATCGTCGTTGCAGAGGATCGACTCGACCGGAACGCTTTGACAGCCGATCTCGATGAGATCATTCAGCGTGGCGAGAAGTACCGAGAAGGAAGTTAGGGCCTGCTGGCCAGTTCTGCAATACGAGCTCCATCAATTTAGCTAAGCATCCGCCTGTTTGCTTTCTCGAATCTCAGCCCTGTACTGGTCACCAAGATTCTGAATTGACGATGTAGCAGCAAGTACCGCTTCGGGCGTGTTGATTCCGTGCTCTCTTCCATCCCTGATCGCTTTCAACAGCGACAAATGGTATTCGAGGAAAACGTGCAGTACGCGCAACGTGGAGTGCTTCAATTCACGACGAACGGTTCTCGACAAATGTTCCGCTACCTTCGGGTGCGTGCGCAATGCATACATCGCAGTTTCGTAAAGGCCACTATGTATGAATCCAGAGCCGAGGTCGTAAAATTGTTTTTCCGCGTTCAACGCGCGTTCGTCCAATGATTCGTTTAGGGCTTTCTCAAGCTTCGATCGACGGTCAAATTTCAGTTTGAAGTTTGCCTGTCGTGCCCGTTCAATCACGTCTTCCGTCGCGCAATGGGAATCCACATCCCTCTCAGAAATGTATCGTAGAACACACGTCGAAGCGCCAAAGCCGCAAAGCCGAGTTATAGCTCTCGTTTTCCAACAGCAGAACCATCGAACTGAAGTGCTCCCGATAGCGGACGACGTAAAGAAGTAGAAACAATTGCCGAGAGCTGAGCTGCTTGCGGCTGAAGGTGGAGCTTATGACGGTCAACGCCGTGGATACCTTCCGACTTGCCACCAACTCCAGTTTGATTCTTTTCATATGAAATTCGCTTCTTGCCTGCATAGATGACGCGTTACATGGATGAAGATCGCCTTGTACGGCGGATCTTCTGTGCGACCAATCTGATGACCGCCATCCCCGAGGAACAGCTAGTTGACGGCGTTGTTCACGTTGATCTGCATGGAGTGACAATCGGTTCGACCAGCAGTAACAATGTATTCGGTGACACGAAGGTACTCGTCGGCGTTGATGGCTTGAAACTTGTTAGCCTTGTCCTGTTGCAAGAAATTCTTGATGCGCGAGACGGCAGCGAGATCGTCATCGATTGCAAGAGGGAAGCGGTTACCCAAGACTTGCGCGAGCCCTTCTTTGAGTTTACTTACACCTCGTTCGATTCCTCCTATGTCGGAAGACCGTAGCGCGTTTCGTATCGATCCAATTTGTTCAAGAAACCAGGCCCGGTCCGGCGTACTCGCTATCATTCCCGATTTCCCTGGGATTTGGCTGCATGTAAGGTTGTAGGCCCCGCTCTGGTTATGGCCCCCATCTAATTCCGGGAAGAGCCGGAACACACCCGTTTGTTTCCAGAGCCCCACCACGGATGCGTCGAAGAACATGGCGGAATGACTATCGCAGTCATAGTCCTCTGGGTCCTTCTCGTCGTAGAGTACGACCGTTAGAGCTTGCGACTTGGGCGGATGTGCACTGGCGTTGAAAGGGATGGGATACGGCGAAATCATGCCGCTTGCGTCCGAATTCCCGCCAAAGCTAGCACTTGTGACCGAAGTTGCAACCCTGTAATGGAATTTTAGCCAGGTCGAATAGCGCCGATCCCCGGAGGCATCCTTGATTGGCGTCGCCGACACGATGGACCTGGCGTCGAGATACGTCTCGAAGTAACAAGGCTTCGGCAGGGAGATCGCATACCGATTGTTCGGACTATTAATCACGCTAAGAACATCGTTGGGGCTTACCTGCACCGGGACAAACGAGAGTAGGTTCGACTGTTGATTTCCGTCGCAGTTGTTTGGATCGAACGTGAAATTGAGACTGTAGGACCCTGCCGTGACATCCTTCTTGTAGCTATAGGCGTCACCACCCGGATACACGTCCACCTGATGTTGCGTCTTTGCCGTGATTGGCGCAATCAACACAAGGCGGGACGGACCCGCCGAAGGTCTCGGATCGGGCGCTATGCTCCACGGGCCAACCACTTCAATCTCTACGTCCTTAAACTGCTGCGCTCGGCATGCCTTTCCGAAACTTGCGAAGATCAGGAGTGCAGACGCAAGGCGTTTCAAGTGCGGAAGCTGCCAGTTGAGCGCATTCATGGTTGTGAATTTCCTCCTCTTTCTGTGCTTTCTAAGTCCTACCAAACGCTGCAAAAGCGCACCAATAAAAAGGATGGGCCGTTTCACGGTTTGCCCGGAGCGCGAATTGCGCAATATGGACCGCCCTCGGCACCGACTCACCTGAAAGGACTCTGTCGTAAAACAGATTCATGAATTGTGAAGTTGTTCGCGAGTCGACTTCCCAACGGCTGGCAACGACGTGTGGTACTCCTCTGCTCAAAAGCGTCCTGACCGAACTATCTCCGTCAGTGACCCTGCCATTCGATCCGTCTTCCGACGCACACGCCGACAACACAGCAAGTTGCAGGTGCGAGACACGCGATGCACTGAAAGCACTGGCGCGCAAGAGGGAGTTCGACAACAGGAGGCCCGAACGCCTCGGCGAAGAGAGCGCATGCCCTGAAAAATGAAAGACTTCACTGTCCATAAGCGCAGCGAGGAGGGCATCATCGTTGGCAGCATAGCCCGTTAAGAGACGCGCTTCCCGGAATTTGTGGGCTATGCTTTCTCCCTCGGCCTCAGAGTCCGGAAGTGCCGAAAGCGATAGGTTCAATACCGCGGACGAATTGCGGATAGCGACAACCAGGGCAGAGGAATTCGGTGTAATGGGAGAAGACGGTCGGCTCTTTCGGTCATAGTACACACCCAGCGATAGTGTGACGGGAGTCTTTTCGCCCAAGTAGTGGCCGTGTTGGTCTATGAGTGCTTCGAACGCAAGGCCGGCCAGTGCGTCGTCTGGTTCGATGACTAGGTCGCTGTTCCACGACAAGAAGGATTCGACCGGTGCGATAAGATCGCGATACAAGTCTCTCCCATATCGAATCAAACTTGCCTGGTCTGACCTTGAATTCCCACAAATCCTCTCGAACGCAGCGACGTTGTCTTCAATGATTCCGGGTTGCCGTTCGATTCGGAAGACTTTGCTTCCTCGTTCGTCGTAAACCCAGATCGCCAAGCTTCTCGGAAGAAGGGCGTAGACAACGGTTTGACCACGGACATTCGTACGTGCATCATTGTTCTTTCGCGTTGGCACAAGTCCACTCGCTGGTCGCATCGGTGCGCCGCGATAGGACTCCCAGATGGCGAGTGCTTTTGCTCCGTTTCCCTTTTCGAGCTCCATTTCAACCAGATCGCGATAAGCGACATCCGACTTAGCACTCCACTCCACACGAGATTCTTCTTCCTTCAGAGAAGCCAGCTGGGATTCAGCGAGGGCGACTGCAGAACGGAGGGCCGAATCCGCTCCGGCCGGATTGTGGCGCTCTAACTCAGCATCACCGAGGCAGGAGTAAAACAGGATTGCCAGATAACGGTCGGAGAGAGCCTGGACAGCAGGCTCAAGAGGTCGCAATCTCGCGACAGCTTGCTCGGCTTGCCCGAGGGCTGTCTCCATCATGGCCCGACGGGATTCCGTTTCTAACTGGGCGAGCCGCGTCGCGCGGCTTCTCGGCGAAGCCGAGAAGAGCGCTGCGGCTTTGTTCAGTTCCTCTTTCGCGGTGTGGCCGTCATGCGTGGCCCATGCCGTGTTCGCGAGCAGCGAGTGAGCCATGGCTCTCTGGGCGACGTCCGACGACGATTCACTTAGCGCCACACCGTCACGCCAGGCTGCCATTTGCAAGTACGGCTGACTTCGCATGCGGGAAAGTTCATAAAGGTTGTAGTAGAGGTTATAGCCCCGAACGTCGGCGTAGTTCCCTGACCAAAACTGACCGAGTGCTGCCGAGGTGATTCGCCACGCAGATTCGTAGTTTCCGGCTTCTGCCTCGATGCCGGAAAGATGGTCTTGCGAACGCAGATACAGAGCCTGATAGCCGCTCTGCTTTGCCGTTTCCGCGGCGGCCAGGTACTTCTGTCGTGCGGCTCCGAGATTACCGAGCAGCCATTGGCAGCTTCCCTCTTCTAAAAGAAATTGGGCCTCGAGCCAAAGGTAGGATCGGCCCGCGGCCTCTGATTCCGCTCTCGCCGAATTTTTGAGACACTCAGCGCCGTCTTGATCGATCTTCGACGCAAACATGGATTCGAACTTGGCACGAAGCTCTCCGGCGCCGTTCGCCCGCGGCAAGGTGCGAAACAAGTTTTCTGCTTCGGAGGCATATCGCTGCGCAGAGATCGCATCTGCTCCCTCATTGGCAACCGTCGCTTTTGCGAGATCACTAACTGCGCGATGAAAGCTAGGAAAAGTGTCGGCGAGGAGATCCTCAAGCCAGGCGTCCCCGTGGTTTCGTTTGGCCATATTTGCGAGTTCGGCGAGGGCGGCTTCTGTTTCATTCGCACCAGATTTCCCATACCCATGATCCTGTTGCGCATCGGTCAACCAGGCGCCTAGCGAAACTGAAAGATAATCTTCCACACGGCTGTCGAGCTTTCGGTAAGAGTCCTGGCCTTCGCCGGCAACTCGAGCGAACTCACCTGGGGTGAGCAGCGGCTCCGTCCGGCTCCGCTCCCGCTGCTTTTGCTTGTCTTTGAGTTCGCGCAAATGTTCTCGCGCTTCGGCCGCCCATTTTGTTTTTCCGTCGATCTTGAGGTATCTTTCCCAGTCATCGATGGCTTGGGTATGGAGCGAGATTCTTTCGCAAACGATAGCCCTGTTGTATAACGCAATACGGTCTTCGGGCGCTTTGACCAGAGCTTTTCCGAAAGCCTCCACGGCATTGCCAAAGTCGACGGGCCCGTTTGTAGCCTCACCTCGTTCGAAGTAGGCGGTAGCGAGGTCGATGAGGACAGGGGCTGACTCCGGAAGGGACGAGAGAGTTTTGAGCGCGGCTTCATAGTTCCCGTCTACGAGGTCTGCTCGCGCTTTCGCCTCTAGCCATTCCGGATCATCGCGCCTCTCGGCCAATTTCCGCCCGATGAGTTCCTCGGCTGCCAGTAGCGCTCGGGGGCGATCGAGCCTAGATGACCCTGCGCCTCGTGTGATACGAAGGGGCGAATACTCGGCGCCGGGAATTCGCAGCTCCATGGTTCTTTGCTCGCTATAGGCGCTTGCCAGAAGGTTCGCCGCGTACTGCGGACTGGAGTGCCACATCATCGCGACGACGAAGAGCACGGCAAGGATGGCCGTTGCGGCGCCGAGAGCCCAAACAAGTCTTTGGAATCGCCTGGGCACCAAAGTGGGGCTTTTCGCCAAATGACTTTCCTGGCGCAGTTCGAAGGATTCTGCCAATTTGTGCGCGAAAGCGATCTGCCAGTCCGGTCTCGAAGTTTTCAAAGCCAGAACCAGTGCCGTTTCCTCCATCGTAGGTTCTGAATCTAGATCGGTGGTCGCCTGGCGAAACTCGGCGCTGCAGTTGTCGCAGTCGACGATGTGCTTGATTAAGGCTTCTGCTTCCTCTTCATAAATCTGACCGCCCGCCAGTTCGTATAGGGCCACCGACGACGGGCATCCCGCGCTCCGCTCGCCCGGGCTGGTTGCCCTTAGATCGCGAAGCCTCGTCTGAACCTTCCGTTCCATGGCCAGCACCGTTTGGCAGGCTGTGCACTGGGTGAGGTGCAGCTCGGCATCTTCCCAAAGCTTTGATTCCTCGGGAGTTAGTTCTTCAACAGATATGGCCAAGAGGCTCTGGATTTGCCCAATAGTCAGGTGGCCTTCGTCTTTGTTCACGACCACGTACTCCTATTAAAACGAATTTTCCGTACCGATCCCTTTGTGGGAGCCCATATTCTTCTGCTTCTCCGCCTGCTTCGATCCGAGTTGCTCGCGAAGAACCCGTGTGAGTCGCAAGATGGTGCTTTCGACACCCTTAGTGTTGAGGTTTACGGTCGGAAGCTTGGCGATGGCGCTCGCCGGCAAGCCCACACGGTAGTAGAGCCAGAAAATGCGCCGATCGCGGTCGGCGTTTGCACCCGACGTGGAAGTAGTGAGCGTAGCCGCGACCTCTTCGAGCAAGAGTTTCCTTTCTAGCGCAGCTTCGGGTCGTTTCTCGTGTGCGCGAAGTGTTTCAGGAGCCTCGCCGTCGATCGATATGGTTCCGGTGGTGCCGCCACGTTTCGCAGCTCGCGAGGTTTTGAAACGGTCCTGGACTAGATTCGCTGTGAAAGTTTTGATGTACCCATAAATAGCGTCGGGCTTTCCAGGGTTCATGCACTTGAAAGAACGGAGCCCAGAGGCGCAGAGCTTCAAATAGACCTCTTGAATTAGGTCATCAATAGCTTGCGGTGTGCACTCGTCCCAGTGGCGGGAGATGCGAACGACGACACTGGCGATCAAGGGATGGAAGCGGCGCATGAATTCCGTCCAGGCAGTTTCATTCCGAGAATCCAGACACTCCGATAACAGGTCCTCCGATGAGCGTGCGGCTGGGTCCAAGGCGAAGTTATCCTCTAAGTGCCGCCATTCTACACTAACTAGCAGCCACTTCATTCCCTTGCTAATTCCACCGCGATAAAAGGGATCTACCGGGCGATTTCGTTCTTACTTTCAGATTCAGGCTTGTGCGAACCGATTTGTAAGCGATTCTGCGCGGTGCGTGCGGTCGGTTCGTCGACGATTTGGGCAGAAAGGTCAGCAACGAAAATGAGATCTAATTCGGCATGTACAGCTGTGCCCGGGCAGAGGAGAGGCTAAATGACGCGATTTCGGTTTTGGCTCCTGATTCCGGTGGTCCTTGCCACGGCGAGCGATTGTAGGGCTCAGCAGTACAGCCAAAGTTCAACAGCTCCGCTTACTGCAGCGGCCGCAGGGCAAGCGATAGACGAAACCAGCGAGGCAGCCACCGTTCACACCTTGAGTTGGACCGTCACGGGAACGCCGACGTCATGCACCATTGCGATTGAATCCGCAGCAAATGCTGGGGGGCCGTGGAACGCAATAGGGTCGGCACAGGATTGTATTCACAGCGGAACTTTTTCCGTTTCTGGAATATCTGCCAAATTCGTTCGGGTCAACCTGTCGTCCTTCACTCCAGCTACCGCTTCGATTACATACATCTATGGCGGAATGAGCACAGTTGGGTCTGCGGTGTTCGCAAGTGCAAGCCTCTGGGCAAAGCTCGATGCACTTCGCGCTGTCGAAGCGCTCAGACATGGAGTCACGACGGTCAACCATTGTCCGTTATTTACTCCTGGGCCGACGGTTGAGGGGGTGCCCTATCCCACGGCTCAGGAATTCCAGCTTTACCAAGAACCGTTTGGTTCGAGTTTCGATGTTGCTGCTTCATTCGGCGACACGGGAGCTAATGGGATTCCATCTGCCCAGAACCAAATTCAGACCGAAGCACTCGGCAGCATCAAATTTGAGTCGGAGCACTTCTTTTACCATTGGAAGGATTGCATCTCGCATCGACCAACGTTGAGTTTTGGCGGAACAGTAGGACTAGCGCCCGCGCTCGTGTTAGAAAATCTGACATCCCCAACCGAGACCTTTACTAATCCAAATAACAGACCTATGTTCCAGGACGCATTCCAATGGAGTTTAACCCCTAGGATGAATGTGGTTACCTCCCACACAAGCGAGCTGAACATATTTGCAACTCTTGGAGAGAACTACTTAATTAACCAGGTAACTTCGTTCAAGCAAGGCGATAATACTCTAACGGCGACGCCGGTCTCGAATAATGTCGGGCAGTCTGCTCTCTTCTGGGAATCAGGAATCCAGTGGAAACTCCTAAACACGGATATAGTAAACGCGTACATCAACAAGTCGGACATAATGGATCCCCCGTTTGAGATCTCGCTCGGCTATCGCAACGACAGCCGCTTCAAACGCGCCGGTGGACTGGCCGATTTTACGAATCCCCAAGCCTATGCGTTTTTGCGCTTCACGGTAGGTCTGAACAAAATAGTCAATTGGAGCTCAACAACTGTCGAACCCGGTAAAGGCTATACTTTTAAGTTCGGAATAGATTATGAAAGGCGTCTGGGAGGTTCGAATCTTCCGACATCCACGCTTTATTACGTAAGTGCTAATTTTAACATCATGCAGATCTTTAAACCTGCGACACAGACGCCTGCGCCACAAACGGCGACTCCACCGCCAGGAGGCGCAACTGCGCAAACGCGAACGCCGCCGGCACCCCATGCGACGTTTCCGCAGTAAGCTTTTCAAGAATTCGGTTCTAGCTCAAGGTTGGTTCGTTCCAGTAGATAGCCAATTGGCGAACACATACGGTAGGGAGGCCAAGGATGAGCGCAGTTCCCGTTCCATTTCAGAAGAGAAAACGACGGCTTTGGTTATTTGTCGCGCTAATCTGCATTGTAGGCGTTCTGATTGGCACAGGAAAACTTTGGCTTGATCATCGCAAGCGTGCGGTTCTTGTTGGATTAGAATTGAAGCTCGACAAAGCTCGGCATCCGATTCAACCGGAACTTGACACTTCACGCGGTCATCAATTTGAATTCGTACTTTCGCCGCAGGCGGATAATCGGTTGAGCGAATACGATAATCCCGCGCAGGATGCGCTCTTCTTCCAAGCACAACGAGTAGCACCTCGAGAGAGAAATATCGGAAAAGGCCCCATTTCTTTTGGCAAATATCTTGCCGCGTCAGCTCACTTGTGGGAAATGCCTCAGTTTTCAAGTGCACGCAACAGAACATTGCCTTCGAGAGCGAGAATGGCGGCACTAGGGCAGCTCACACTTTCAGCATCTAGCCTAGTACAAAATGCGATTCAACCTAGCGTAGCTGCTGGAGTCCTCGGCGACTGGAAAAACCTAGGTCCTAGCAATGTTGGTGGTAGGACGCGGTGCTTGGTCATCGATCCTCACAACCCGAACATCATGTATGCTGCGGCAGCGTCAGGTGGCGTTTGGAAATCGACGGACGGAGGTATTAACTGGATACCGATTGCCGATTTTCTTGCCAATATTGCAGTGAACTCTCTTGCGATGGATCCTAGTTCGAGTGACATCTTGTTTGCCGGTACCGGCGAAGGATACTTGAACATAGATGCCACCAGAGGGCAGGGTATCTTTGAAACGAGTGATGGCGGTGCTCATTGGCAGCAGCTAAGCGGCACTAACACCAAAGACTTTTACTATGTAAGAAAAATAGTAATCAGCCCGATCGACTCTAAGCGCATCTATGCGGCCACTGCGACCGGCTTGTTCCGCAGTGATGACTCTGGTGCCGGTTGGACTCAATTGTTGGACCGAGCTAATATTCTGGGATGCTTGGACTTAGCAATTCAGTCGTCCGCTCCGAATTACGCCTTCGTTAGCTGCGGAACCTTCAATCCTGGGTCAATCTTGAGAAGTACTGATGCAAGTGGCCAACAGCAGTGGCAGGAAGTATTCCGTGTACCGAATATGGGTCGAACGTCTCTTGCCATAGCGCCGTCCGATCAAAAAACGCTCTATGCCCTCTCCGCCTCTGTTGAACCGGGCACGTTTAAGGGAGGCCTTCTGGGAGTATTCCGTAGCGATTCAAACGGCGATCCAACGACGTGGAATGCGACGACTACTAATACTAACAGTGATCTAGTTAGCCATCTGTTGCTTAGCAATCCGGTCCAAGCCGTCTACACAGATTGTTTCGGAAAAGGACAAGATCAATACCTTAATCAGGGATGGTACGACAATACGCTTGCGATAGACCCTAAAGACCCGAACATTGTTTGGGTTGGTGGGACGGATCTCTTCCGGTCGAATGATGGTGGGCGAAAATGGGGTGTGGCGAGCTATTGGTGGTTTGGTGCTGGACAGGATCCCGAGTACGCTCACGCGGATCACCATGTGATAGTTTTCCACCCGCAGTACGATGGAAGTTCAAATCAAGTGATGTTCGTTGGAAACGATGGGGGGGTTTTCGTAACGCAAAACGCAAGAGCGGCACTTGGGATGGGATTGCAGTCAGTATGCGGAGAGGTACCGCCGGACGATGTTCATTGGAGTGCTCGGAATGGGGGTTATGCAGTTACTCAGTTCTACTCAGGTGCAGTGTTTCCTTCTGGAGCCGAGTATTTCGGCGGAACGCAAGACAATGGCACCGTGAGGGGCAGTGACAATGGCGGTCCCAATAATTGGAGCACAATCCAAGGCGGGGATGGTGGCTTTGTCGCATTAGATCCATCAAACGCATCGATCCTATATACGAGCTTTACCGGCCCTTCAATTAGAAAATCGGCTGACAATGGGCAGACTTTTTCCGACGCGATAGCAGGACTGTGTGACTGTGGGCAGAGCTGCCAATCGCAACCCTCATGCACAAACTGCCAGTCGGCATCTGCCTGTACCGTCTTCTCGTTTATTGTGCCGTTCGTGATGGACCCCTCGAATTCGCAAATCCTATGGACCGGAGGAGATCAACTATTCCGCTCCGAAAACGGAGGAAACTCATGGAAGCAAGCTAGTACAAGATTTGATGCCGCCCATTACCCGTCTGACCATCCAGCGACGGCTTCGGGAGTGCTCACTGCAATAGCCGTAGACCCGACGGATCGAAATGTGGTTATCGCTGGCTTTGGTCCGAGCACCAGCCTTAAGGCCGGAGGCGGGTGGATTCACCGGACGGACATGGCGTCATCTACGAACGACGGCACGTTGTGGCCTCGGCTCCGACCGCGGACCGGATGGGTCTCCAGCATCACGTTCGATCCGTCCCATGCTGGAGTTGTCTACTTAACGTACTCCTCCTTTAATTCCGACGACGGACTGGACAAGGGACATGTATTCAAGTCAAGCGATCGCGGCAAGACCTTTACATCCATCGATGGAAGCGGCGCGACGGGCGTTCCGGACATTCCGGTGCATTCATTGGTCGTCGATGCCTCAGACTCCAACCGACTATATGCTGGTACCGATTTGGGTGTTCTAGTTACTCTGAATGGCGGACACAGCTGGAACGTCGAGAATTCGGCGTTTCCAAACGTAGTCGTCCAAAAGCTGGTACTACTGCGAGGGGTTCAACCCAAACTATACGCTTTCACGCACGGAAGGGGTTTGTGGGTAGTTGATATCAAGAAGTAAAATCACTGCGGAGGCGCTGCGGGTGGAGGCCTCTTCGCCAAAGGTTTGGTTGGATTAGTCTGGCCGGGGACTTTCGGTTGATTTCCCGTGTCATTGCTGAAGATTGACGTTGTGCCTCCGAAAGACTGTTTCACCGTGCGGTCTGTCTTATCGATTAAATTCAGGTTGGCGGCCTCTGTAGCTAACAAAGCAAGGTTGGGATCACCCGACCTATTACAGGCCAACCTTAGAAGTCGGAAGGTTTGCTCCGAAGACAGCACCGAGGAGATCCCATCCCTTGCCCGCTTACGCTCCTTTTCTATTTCAGCTTGAGCGGATTCAACTCCTCTGTTGGCATTTACCGAAGGATCAGCGGCTGCCCTCATCTGTAGAGAGTGCATCTCGTCCGTCTTTGTGATCACAACCTGGTGATATGACTTGAGTGCGTATTGCAATTTGGCGACCTGCTCATCCGACAATTCTAAGTAATTCTGCAGCGCTACCGGTATTGTGAGTGGGCTCACTTTGTCAGCCGTCGTTTGCTGCGGAAAACAAGCGGCTGCGGGACAGATGGTAATGGAGAGCATCAGCCCCATCGTCCAAACTGAACAAAACGTACTATATCTAGTCATCATGGGTATTATCCGCTTCCGGACATGACAGTACAACTGCCGCCCGCTCCTTACTGGTCGGATTTCTGGCACAGCAAACGGTGCGTTCTGTCAGAATTTCTGTGAGCGATACGTAGAACACAGGTGCGATGAAGGTCTGAAGGTCCACATTCTCGAAAGACCAAAATCCAGTTCACAAAAATGGCGGCATCGGGTAAAGCTAAATGTAGTCGGAAGCGGAATTCCGAATCCGTTGGTTGCGTCCGCTGAACTGACGAAGAAGGTGGATGCAAGAGAAATGGAAAACCAACAATCGGCGCGTGACGTCGACCAAATCATCCGGCGGATTGTTAGCACTTACCCTGCCGTGAAGGTCCGGCAATTGACAGTACGGCACCCGGGTGCAGACGACGACGGACTTTGGTTTTTCGAGCAACCCACCTGCAAGTTCGAAGTGCAGATCGAGTCGGCGATGGGCAAAGGTGCGGTTCTGAACTCAACAACCTTGCATAATCGCGAGCCGACGATAATTGCGGTTGAGTACGATCCGCTTCATCTCCCGTTCGCTAACACTATGCCGACTGCTGGATTATGCCGCGCGAATGATCCTGCGAGCGTTCCTGAGTACTTTCCGGTGGTCGGTGACGCGGCATAATTCGTATGGTCTCTTCAGACTGGCAAGCATGCCAGATCCAGATAGGGAGAGATCACATGAGAACCGTTCGGCTCCAAGGTAAAACGCGACAGAACCTGTTCGACGATCACATCGAGCTTTTCCTTCATCACCTTCAATCTGCGGGTTACGCGGAAAATACTTTGCGCAAGAGGCGACCGATCTTGAGAAGTTTCGCCCGTTGGGCGAAACGAAGAGAGATTGGCGTTCTTGATTTCCATGACCGTCACGTCGTTGCGTTCGTGGCGGATACGGCCCGAAGACGCAAGGCCTTCGTCGCGCTTCAACTGTCAGTGATGCGGCGTTTCTTGCGGTACCTCCGCTGTGGGGCCGGTGCACAACGCCCTCCCGTACTCGAGGATACCTCGGCCGCAGACGACCTTCTTCGACATTACGAAGACTATTTGCGCGGGAATCGCGGGCTTGCGGAGAACTCGATCCATGTTTATGTTCCATTCATTCGGAGTTTCCTTACCTCCCATGCCACTCGGAGAGGCCGAGTGCCCCAGAGATTGTTTGACACACTGGCGATTCGGAAGTTTATCCTCGGTCACATCGACAACCGGTCTGGTGAGTATGTCCGCCTGCTCGCCACATCGCTTCGTTCGTTCTTTCGTTTCCTCTTTTTGTCGGGGCGGATTCCTCGAGATCTTTCGCCTTCGATTCCCAGAGTTTGCAAGTACCGTCATGCAACTCCGCCCGCTTTTCTCGTGCCGGAGGAGGTAGAGCGTGTATTGGCGATGACGGACCGATCAACACCCACTGGTCGGCGGGATTACGCAATCCTGATTCTGCTTGCCCGGCTCGGCCTTCGCGCCGGAGAAATCGTCGTACTTGAGCTCGACGACCTTCGCTGGCGAACTGGGGAGATCATCGTCCATGGCAAGGGCAGGATCGTGGACCAGTTGCCGCTTCTTCGTGATATCGGCGACGCCCTGACTACCTATCTTCGCGAGGATCGTGGCGTCAGTGCCTCGCGAAAAGTCTTCTTGCGAATGTGGGCTCCCCGAATCGGTCTGACAGGTCCGGCGGCGATTGGTCATATTGTGCGGCGGGCGCTCGTCCGAGCTGGAATTCGTCGCACTGGCCGTGGCGCTGCTCACCTGTTTCGGCACGGTCTGGCAACGAATATGATTCGACACGACGCTTCCATGTCCGAGATCTCGGAGGTCCTCCGGCATCAGTCGCAAACCACCACCGCAATCTACGCTCAGGTATCCTTCGAAGCGTTACGTACCGTGGCCCTGCCGTGGCCAGTTGACGGAGGTGGGAAATGACCGCGCTGCGCACTGCTCTCACACAGTATGTGGTCCTTCGGCGCGCTCTGGGCACGAAACTTAATGAACCGGCCCGAACACTCGTCCATTTTGTGAACTTCGTTAAGCGCGAGAAGGCGGAGTTCATTACCACAGAGCTTGCGCTTCGCTGGGCAATGGAGCCGCAGCGTGTGCAACGTGCGACCTGGGGACGGCGGCTCGGGATGGTAAGAGGATTCGCCTCCTGGCTCAGCACCGTCGACTCCCGAACCGAAGTGCCGCCACGACGCTTGCTCGCTGGTCGGCAACGGCGCAACCCGCCGCACATCTATACCGAACAGGAGATCGAGCTGTTGATGGCCGAAGCTGCACGGCTTCCTTCGCCCACCGGAGTGCGGTCCATCACATACAAAACACTCATTGGACTCCTCAGTTCCACCGGGCTGAGGCCCCGGGAGGCTCTGGCTCTCGACAGATCGGACGTGGATCTCGAAAGCAGTGTTCTCGCGATTCGCCAGACAAAGTTCGGCAAATCCCGTTTCGTTCCCATCGAGGATTCAACATGCAGGGCTCTCGAGCGCTACGTAAAACAACTTGACCAACTCAATCTGCGTCGTGAGACAGAAGCGTTCCTGGTGTCCGAGCGCGGCCAACGGCTGGGGGGAAGCTCCGCTCGTAAGACGTTTGCAGCGTTATCCTGTGCCATCGGCCTGCGATCGTCCACGAGAAAGTGGCGGAGCGGTCGTGGACCGAGGCTCCAGGATTTTCGCCACAGTTTCGTGACCCACAGACTCATTAACTAGTATCGAGCAGGGCTTGACGTCGGACGAGAACTGCCGAAGCTCGCAACCTACCTCGGTCACCTCGATGTCGTTCACACCTACTGGTATATCGAGGCGGTTCCGGAACTCCTCCAACTTGCCGCTGGACGGCTCGACTGCCGGCATGGAGGTGCTCGATGAGTACCTCTTGCTTCCCATCCCTCATTCAGCGTTTCTTTACCGACCGGTTGCTGAATCAATTGGGTGCGAGCCCACATACGATAGCGGCTTACCGTGACACGTTTCGCCTGTTGTTCCAGTTCGCGGCAAAGAGCCTCGGGCGGACACCCTCGCAACTGCGCATGGAAGATCTCGATGTCGCTTTCCTAGGGCAGTTTCTCGAACACCTCGAAAGCAAACGGGGCAACTGCACGCGAACACGCAATAACCGGCTGTCAGCCTTGCATGCCTTTTTCCAATTCGTGGCGGTCAATGAACCGGCACTGGCCTTGCAATGTCAACGCGTCCTGGCGATCCCGTCGAAGCGTTTTACGCGCGGACCGGTGGAGTTTCTGACTGGGGAAGAGACCGCCGCCCTCGTTGCCGCTCCCAATCCTCGCACATGGATCGGAAGGCGCGATAAGGCCCTTCTGCTTGTCGCCGTTCAGACCGGTCTCCGCAACAGCGAAATCACGTCTCTTCGCCGACAAGACGTGGAGCTCGGAGCCGGAGCGCATGTCCGTTGCATAGGCAAAGGTCGCAAAATGCGGCGTACACCTTTGCGCCCCGACGTTGTCGCAGTCCTCAAGGAATGGTTGTCGCAGCAAAACGGGCAACCTCCGAGTAGAGGAGAACGCAGGGGGCTTTAGGTGTTCCTTGGCTCTATCCGCCGATTCCAGCTTCGTGCGCGTGTAGGTCCACCGTGGCACCACTGACGTCTCCCCCCTCACAGATCCCACCGTGCAGGATTACCGCAGCGGGTTCCTCAAGCGTGGCTCGCTGCACCTTGCCAAGAATGCAAGATCCGTGGACGCATCAGCGGGTGTCGCCGTAGGATCGCTTCGAATGTCTCCCACGTCATCCCGTTGCCACGAGTACGCCGGCTGAGCCACTTCTTCCAGATCTGACGGACCTCCCGATAGAACTTCTGGATACTTCGGTAGTTCGTCGGTCGTCCGTAGTATTGGTAGTGGCCCCGGAGCTTGGCGTTTAGG
>Ga0210394_10002469_pt1 | contig 25250 bp, 22 predicted proteins | sample IncBWC12MmetaG_FD_160121 | JGI IMG/M metagenome (GOLD analysis project Ga0210394, IMG submission 160121) | Forest soil microbial communities from Barre Woods Harvard Forest LTER site, Petersham, Massachusetts, United States - Inc-BW-C-12-M | ecosystem: Environmental > Terrestrial > Soil >...
GCTCGCGGGCGGCATCGCGCTTGCCTTCCTTCAACAACGTGCGAACGGCAGCGAAGGTTGCGGTCTCGATGTGGGCCGAGAGCAGGATCGCGCCGTCGGCGCCGTCGCTCGCGGCATCGAAATATTCAGCGTCCTCTCCGGTCAGGATGCGGAAGCCGGGTGGCCTGCGCCGCAACAACTCGACCGACTGCGCGCGGTTGGCGCCGCAGTCCTTCATGCCCACGATGTTGGGATGCTCCGCAAGTTCGAGCAACGTGTCGGTCTCAAGCGTGACCGAGGCGCGATAGGGGATGTTGTAGAGCACGATCGGCCAGGAGGCATGGTCGGCGAGGACCGTAAAATGCTGCTTAAGACCGCGCTGCGACGGCCGCGAGTAATAAGGGCTCGAAATCAGATAGCCGTCGATCGGCCAGCGCGCCGTTTCATCCAGCGTGTGACAAAGCTTCCGTGTGTAGCTGCCGGCAAGCCCGAGGCAGATTGGCAAGGTGCGCCGCACCTCGGCCAAGGTCTCCCGCGTCATCGCGACAATCCACTCGAGTTCGGCCATCCCGAGCGTCAGGCCTTCACCCGAGGTCGCCGCAAGGATCAAGCCGTCGATCGGCTGGCTCGCGTAGTGCCGCACCAGCCGCCGCAGCGAAGGCTCGTCCACCACGCCGTCGCGGAACGGCGTGACGAGCGGCAGCCAAAGGCCATGCAGACACGATCGAAGGCTGGAAGGTTCCGGATTGGCAGTCATGGTCCATCTCCTGATTGGCCGGAGACGGGACACAAAAAACCCCACCTCGCGGCGGGGATTTCAAAGATCGGGCTAAAACCAGCAGTCTATCGCGCGCACCAATCCGAAGCCCCCGAACGGGAAGCTTTTTTCATGACGGCGTGGCGGGCGCACGAATTCGTGATCATGGATGGAATGATGCGGTGCGTCGGCTTTGTTGTCAACGAGGGCCGCAGGTCTTTCTCATCGTGAAAACGCTAAACTGACGAGAGCCCGGCCAATGACCCGCATAAAAAAGCCGGGCTCGTAACAGCCCGGCCAAAGGATTCCAATAAAAAAAGCCGGGCTCGTGAGAGCCCGGCTTTGAGTATTGGCCACGTGGGGCCGACACAATCACCTTCCAAGAGGGATAACTGAACACCCGCGCCACTGGAGGAGGGGGACATGTGCGCAGCACGAAAGCTCAGTGTCCAAACAGTATGGATTTGCTACCGCCTTGCAGCAACCGGGGAGACCGCATGTCAGACATGCGCAGACCAGTTATCGAGCGATAATTAGGACGGCCAGCGCTGCGCCTTGCTGACCACGAAGTCGCGGAACACCTGGACCCGGGCGACCGTCTTCAATTCCTCGGGATAGACGAAGTAGGTGTCGAGCTGAATGGAATCCGATTCTCCGAATAGCTGCACCAGGCGGTTATTTTCCTCCACCAGGTAGTCCGGCAGCGCCGCAATGCCCAATCCCTGTTGGCAGGCGCGCACCAGGCCAAGGATGTTGTTGACCTTGAAATAGGCCTCGCGCGGGCCCGAGCCGTTGCGGCCGGCCTCGATCAGCCAGTTGCGGTTTTGCAAATGCGGGGCGACCTGCCCGTCGGCGAGCGTAATGATCCGGTGGGCGTCGAGTTCGTCGAGGGTACGCGGTGTGCCAAAGCGCTTGATGTATTCCGGCGAGCAATAGGCATGAAAGCCCATCGCAAACAGCTTGCGCTGGATCAAGTCGGGTTGGGTCGGCTTGCGGGTGCGGATCGCGACATCGGCCTCGCGCATCGAGAGGTCAAGTTCTTCGTCGGTGACGATCAGGGAAATGCGGATCTCGGGATAGAGCGCGGTGAATTCGCCGAGCCGGGGAATCAGCCAGTTGATGCCGACGCCGGGCGTGGTGGTGATCTTGAGGTCGCCACTCGGCCGCTCGCGGCTGTCGGTGAGCTTTGCGCGGGCCGCCTGCAGCTGCATGAACACGTCGTGCGCCGTGCGAAACAATAGATCGCCCTGTTCGGTCAGGATCAGGCCGCGCGCATGGCGGTGGAACAGCGAAACCGACAATTCCTGTTCGAGCGCCGAGACCTGGCGCGAAACGGCCGATTGCGAGAGGCCGAGCTGCTCGCCGGCATGCGTGAAGCTCCCCGCTTCGGCTGCCGCGTGAAACACCTTCAGCTTGTCCCAATCCATATCCGTAAATCCATCGCGGGTTCGAGCCATGATTATTCCGCCGCCGCGCGGTCGCTGGCGCGAAGCGCCAGAAACCGTTCGGCCTCAAGGGCGGCCATACAGCCGAGGCCGGCGGCCGTAACTGCCTGCCGCCAGGTTTCGTCGGCAACGTCGCCGGCGGCAAACAGGCCGGGCACGGAAGTGGCGGTCGAGTTTGGCGCCACCTCGACATAGCCCGATGGTTTCAGCTTGACCTGGCCTGTGACGAGATCGGTTGCCGGTGCGTGGCCGATGGCGATGAAGACGCCGTCGGCGGGGATTTCCGTGAGCGCGCCCGTCTTGACGTTCTTGAGCCGGACATGGGTGACCTTGGCCGGGTTCTCGCCGCCGTGGACTTCGTCGAGCGCGCTGTTCCACACCACCTTGATCTTGGGATGCTTGAACAGCCGTTCTTGCAGGATGCGTTCGGCGCGGAAGTGATCGCGGCGATGCACCACGGTCACCTTTGAGGCGAAGTTGGTGAGGAAGAGCGCTTCCTCGACCGCCGTATTGCCGCCGCCGACGACGATGACTTCCTTGCCGCGATAGAAGAATCCGTCGCAGGTCGCACAGGCCGAGACGCCGAAACCCTTGAATTTCTCTTCCGAGGCAAGCCCCAGCCAGCGCGCTTGGGCGCCGGTGGCGAGAATGACGGTTTCCGCCAGATATACATCGCCGCTGTCGCAGGTCAGACGGAACGGCCGCTGCGCGAGTTCGAGCCTGGTGACGAGGTCGGTGACCATCTTGGTGCCGACATGGGCGGCCTGCTTTTCCATCTGCTCCATCAGCCATGGGCCCTGGATCACGTCGGCAAAGCCCGGATAGTTCTCCACGTCGGTCGTGATGGTGAGTTGCCCGCCCGGCTGAATGCCCTGGATCAGCACCGGTTCAAGCATGGCGCGCGCCGCATAGATCGCAGCGGTGTAGCCGGCCGGGCCGGAACCGATGATGACGACCTTGGCGTGAATAGGTGCAGACATGAACAGATCCCTCACGAAGGGAATTTTGATGAGCGCTTAAGCGGAATTCGCCCGGGAAGGCGCCGCGATGACGCCGAAAGTGTCAGAACCAAGTCTAGGGTATCTGGCGAGCCATGCAAGAAATGCAATCCAAATAAGCAAAATTTCCCGTGAGCGTGAAAATTGGCGCAGCGCACGCGCAATAAAATTGCGCCCGTCAGGCGAGCTGGGCTAAGAGTGTTACCGCCGAAGCCCGAAGGCGTTCTCAAGCCCATCCCTCCAGCCTGGAACCCCAACCCGCGTGTCGAAGAATCTTGACGAAATTGACCTCAAAATCCTCAGCGAAATCCAGGCTGATGGCCGAATCACCAACGTCGAATTGGCCAAACGCGTCGGCATTTCGCCGCCGCCGTGTCTGCGGCGGGTGCGAACGCTGGAGGAAGCCGGTTACATCCAGGGCTATCGCGGACTACTCGATCCGCGAAAGCTCGGCTTCGACGTCACCGTATTCGCCTCCGTGCATCTGTCGAGCCAGGCCGACGCCGACTTGCGCGCGTTCGAGGATTTCGTTCGCGCCGAGCCTTTGGTGCGGGAATGCTGGATGCTGTCGGGCGAAGTCGATTTCGTTCTGAAATGCGTGGCCCCCGACATGGCGACGTTTCAGGATTTCGTCACCCACCTCACGGCCGCGCCGCATGTGCGCAACGTCCGAACGTCGCTGGTGTTGCACAATTCGAAATATGAAGCCGCGGTGCCGCTTGAGGTGAAGGCGAGGGGGTAACGACAATTGTTCCCCGTCATTGCGAGGAGCGCTAGCGACGAAGCAATCCATTCTTACTTTGTGGCCCGATGGATTGCTTCGCGGAGTTTATCATCGGGCGCGCATTCGCGCGACCCGTTGGCTCGCAATGACGAATTAAGTCGTCAGCTCTTCTTTCCCATCATCGCATCGACGCTGTACGGCCCGCCGCCGGCGGTCGCCAGATAGAGGCAGGTAAAGCAGAGCAGGATCGCAGCCGTGCCGTTGTTGAACACCGGGAAAAATCCGCGCGGAAAATGTCCGATGAAATAGGCAAAGGCCATTTCGCCCGACAGAATGAACGCTACGATCCGCGACCACAGGCCGATCATCAGAAGCGCGCCGAGCACGAGTTCGAGCGTCCCGGCCGCACCGATCAGCGAGAACAGTTCGACTTTCTCGAACGGATTTCCCGCCGGAAATTTCAGGAGCTTGGCCACGCCATATTGAAACAGCAGCAGGCCGGTAATGAAGCGAAGGAGACTGAGCGCGATCGGCTGAAATTTTGAAAACATCTGGTCCATGTCATAGCCCCTGTTTGACACACGTTTTAATGGTTGGAGTTGGAATGCTTGGTGTTTGCGGTGCACGCAAATCCCCTCGCGGCCCCTACGGCTAACACCCTTTCACGAGAAACATTCCGGTGCACGCAGAAAAAAGCCACGCTAACGGCGCGGCTTTTCTACTCAAAATTGTGAGAGGCAGCAGGCGCTACGAATTCAGCGCCACTCGACCTTGGTGATTTCATAGGCCTTGGGGCCACCGGGGGCCATCACCTCCACCGAGGTGCCCTTCTTCTTGCCGATCAGCGCGCGCGCCAAGGGAGAGGTGATGGAGATCTTGCCCTTCTTGGCGTCGGCCTCCGGCTCGCCGACGATTTGCCACACCGCCTTCTTGTCGGTGTCTTCGTCGACCAGCGTGACGGTGGCGCCGAATTTGATGGTGTCGCCGGAGAGTTTCGAGATATCGATGATGTCGGCGCGCGCGAGCTTGTCTTCGAGCTCGGCGATACGGCCTTCATTGTGCGACTGCTCTTCCTTCGCGGCATGATATTCCGCGTTCTCGGAAAGATCGCCGTGCGAGCGCGCCTCCGCAATATGCTCGATGATGCGCGGACGCTCCACCGACTGGCGCTTCTTCAATTCATCCTCGAGCGCGGCATAGCCGCCCGCCGTCATCGGAACTTTTTCCATCATCTTTTCTATCCCTTGTTCGCGCGGGGCCAGCGTGATCATGCACGCCACGCGCGAAACGTCTTCCAGATCAGGCTTCCCGGCTGAAACATTCCGAAAAGCTCATTAAGCTTCGGCCCCGAGAGGGCCAATTCAAACATCGATACAGGCGGAGAGTTCCCGGCATTTTGCGGGCGGTTTGTGGCCCGCTAATGATCAGTTCTCGGAAAAGTAACTCTGCAAGGTGCGGACCTCAAGGTCTCCGCCCAGATAGGCGCGAATGCCTTGGGCAGCCGCCACGGCACCTGAAAGAGTGGTGTAATATGGCACTTTATGCAAGAGGGCAGCGCGCCGCAACGAGCGACTATCGGCTAATGCCTGCGGCCCCTCGGTAGTGTTAAAAACAAGTTGAATATCGCCGTTGGTAATGGCGTCGACAATATGCGGCCGGCCTTCCAGCACCTTGTTAACTTTCTCGGTCGGCACACCGTGGTCGGCGAGGAAGCGCTGCGTCCCCGACGTCGCCATCACCCTGAAGCCAAGCGAGAATAACAACCGCACCGCATCGACGATGCGGGTCTTGTCGCTCTCGCGTACCGAGACGAACACCGTGCCCTTGCGCGGGACGCGGGTGCCGCCGCCGAGCTGGCTTTTGGCGAATGCGATCTCGAAGGTGCTGTCGATGCCCATCACCTCGCCGGTCGATCGCATCTCCGGCCCCAACACGGTATCGACGCCGGGGAAGCGGGCGAACGGGAATACCGATTCCTTGACGCCGACATGGCCGAGCTTGCGCTTCTTCAGATCGAAATCCCTTAATTTCTCGCCGGCCATCAGCCGCGCCGCGATCTTGGCCACCGGCATGCCGATCACCTTGGCGACGAAGGGCACCGTGCGCGAGGCGCGCGGATTGACCTCGAGCACGTAGATCTCGCTGTCCTTGATGGCGTATTGCACGTTCATCAGGCCGACCACGTCGAGCCCGAGCGCCAACTCGCGGGTCTGCCGCTCGAGTTCGGCGATGGCGGTGGCATCGAGCGAATGCGGCGGCAGCGAGCAGGCGCTATCGCCGGAGTGAATGCCGGCTTCCTCGATATGCTCCATGATGCCGACGATGAAGGTGTCCTTGCCGTCGCAGAGGCAATCGACGTCGACCTCGGTGGCGTCCGACAGATAACGGTCGAACAACAGCGGATTGGTGCCGAGCACGGTGTTGATCTGGCCGGTCTTGTCGTTGGGATAACGGGCCTTGACGTCGCCCGGTACAAGTTCGGGCAGGGTGCCGAGCAGATAATCGCTGAGCTGGTTGTCCTCGCGGATGATCTGCATCGCGCGGCCACCGAGCACGTAGGACGGCCGCACCACGAGCGGCAGGCCGAGGTCGGCGGCGACCAGCCGCGCCTGCTCGACCGAATAGGCGATGCCGTTCTTCGGCTGTTTCAGCCGCAGCTTGTCCAGCACGCGCTTGAAACGGTCGCGGTCTTCGGCAAGGTCGATGGCATCGGGTGAGGTGCCCAGGATCGGCACGCCGGCTTCTTCCAGCGCGTGCGCAAGTTTGAGCGGGGTCTGCCCGCCGAATTGCACGATCACGCCATGCAGGCGGCCGTTTTGCTTCTCGGTCTCGATGATTTCGAGAACGTCCTCGGCGGTCAAAGGCTCGAAATACAACCGGTCCGCGGTGTCGTAGTCGGTCGACACCGTTTCCGGATTGCAGTTGATCATGATCGATTCGTAGCCGGCGTCGTGCAGCGCGAAACAGGCATGGCAGCAGCAATAGTCGAACTCGATGCCCTGGCCGATGCGGTTTGGGCCGCCGCCGAGAATGATGACCTTGTCCTTGGCGGACGGCGCGCTCTCGTCCGCCACCTGGCCTGCAAAGGGCGCCTCGTAGGTCGAGTACATATAGGCGGTAGGCGAAGCGAATTCGGCCGCGCAGGTATCGATCCGCTTGAACACCGGGCGAACGCCGAGCGCATGACGGCGCGCCGTCACCTCGGCCTCCGTCGTCCCGGACAAGACCGCAAGCCGGGCGTCGGAAAAGCCCATCGCCTTGAGCGTACGCAGGCCGAACGCATGCGCCGGCAAGCCGTCCTGCTTGACCTTGGCTTCCATTTCGACGATGGCGCGCATCTCGGCCAAAAACCACGGATCGATCTTGCAGGAGGTGAAGATGTCTTCGTCGCTCCAGCCAAGCCGCATCGCTTGCGCCAGCTGCAACAGGCGGTCCGGCGTCGGTGTGCCGAGCGCAGCGCGGATCGCATTCTTGTCGTCGCTGCGCCCCAGTCCCTCGATCTCGATCTCATCCAACCCGGTGAGGCCGGTCTCGAGCCCGCGCAGCGCCTTTTGCAGGCTTTCCTGAAACGTGCGCCCGATCGCCATCACTTCGCCGACCGATTTCATCGAGGTGGTCAGCGTGGTGGAGGCGCCGGGAAATTTCTCGAATGCAAAGCGCGGAATCTTGGTAACCACGTAATCGATGGTCGGCTCGAACGAAGCGGGCGTCGCGCCGCCAGTGATATCGTTGGCAATTTCATCCAGCGTGTAGCCGACCGCGAGTTTGGCGGCGACCTTGGCGATCGGAAAGCCGGTGGCTTTCGAGGCGAGTGCCGAGGAACGCGACACGCGCGGATTCATTTCGATCACGACCATGCGCCCGTCCGCCGGATTGACGCCGAACTGCACGTTGGAGCCGCCGGTCTCCACGCCGATTTCGCGCAACACCGCGATCGAGGCGTCGCGCATGATCTGGTATTCCTTGTCGGTGAGCGTCAGCGCCGGCGCAACCGTGATCGAATCGCCGGTATGCACGCCCATCGGATCGAGGTTCTCGATCGAGCAGACGATGATGCAGTTATCTTTTTTGTCGCGCACCACCTCCATCTCGAACTCTTTCCAGCCGAGAACGGATTCTTCGATCAAGACCTCGTTGGTTGGAGAAGCGTCCAGCCCCCGCTCGATAATGTCGATGAACTCTTCCTTGTTGTAGGCGATGCCGCCGCCGGTGCCGCCCATGGTGAAGGAGGGGCGGATGATCGCGGGCAGGCCGATTTCGGACAGCGCCATCAGCGCTTCGGCGAGCGCCTGCTGCTGGTAGCGCTTTCGCCGCTCGTTCTCGCCGAGCGCCCATTGCTGCTCGAAGGCTTCGAGAGCAGGGCCTTCGAGCTTTCCGTGATCGGCGAGGTATGTGTCGCGGTCGGATTTTTTTAAGAGCGACGCGTTGGCGAGCCGCGACTTCGGCGTCTGCAGCCCGATCTTCTCCATGGCGTTGCGGAACAGCTGGCGGTCTTCGGCCTTGTCGATGGCGTCCGCAGTGGCGCCGATCATCTCGACGTCGAATTTCGCAAGCGTGCCCAGCCGGCGCAGCGACAGCGCGCAGTTGAGCGCAGTCTGCCCGCCCATGGTCGGCAACAGCGCAAAGCCGCCGGGAACGACGTGGCGTTCCTTTTCGATGATCTTGGCGACGATCTCCGGTGTGATCGGCTCGATATAGGTGGCGTCCGCAAGCTCCGGGTCGGTCATGATCGTCGCCGGATTGGAATTGACCAGGACGATGCGATAGCCCTCTTCCTTGAGCGTCTTCACCGCCTGCGTTCCCGAGTAATCGAACTCGCAGGCCTGGCCGATCACGATGGGCCCGGCGCCGATGATCAGGATGGTGGAGATGTCGGTTCTTTTGGGCATCAAGTCTCACGGAGAGCAAATTGGGCACAAAAAAAGGGCGCGCATGCCGCGCGTCCCCCTTACAGCCAAGAGCGCGTGATCGCCGCGCGCGAGGCGTCTTTAGACCAGATTCCGTAAGTGCGAAACCCCCAAAAACAGGCCATCAACCGGCATTTGCCCGGCTCTGCTCGCGAAGCTGCGGCTGGCCCCGGTCCGTCTACGCTTTCGCTTGGCTCAAGCTACGCCGGACACGCTTTGCCCCGCCGGTCCGGCGTGGCTGCGCCACGCGTAGCCCGTCAGGGCGAAGCGTGGAGGCCCGGCCTGGACTTGAACCAGGATAAAGAGCGATGCATTGCTCTCGCGTCGACGCTTTTCCGCCACCGGGCCGCGTCCATCTACCCTCAACGCCGGCTGCTCGGCCACTCTTTGCCGCGGTTAACCCTACTTGCCGGTTATACCCGAACGCCCGCTGGCTTAGCCCCCTGGCCGTCACGCCGAAAGCGATTGCCGCGCGACAAAGGTCATCCGCCACCGATTGTGGCCGATATTGACGCCGACGCGCGAGGCGGTAAATCCGTTTTGCGCCAGTTTGGCGATCATGTCGGCCTCGCTGTAACGCTGTAAGCCGACGCGGCTGCGCAATTGCCGATAGTCCGACAGCGCGGTCGAGATCAGCCCGATCAGCGCGTCGCGCAGAAAGCCGTAATCGGCCGCAAAGCGCAGAAGCGCAAGCACATCGCGCAACATGCCGACTTCGGGGCGCAGCACGTCGCCCAATACCAGCCGTCCGCCTGGCCTGAGCAGGCGGCGGATGATGGCAAAGGCGGAATCAAGTTCAGCCGGCGTCATGTATTGGGCGACCGAATTCATCACCACCAGATCGATGGAATGCTCCGCCATTTTTCGCACGTCTTCCAGCGAGCGCACCCGGATCTTGGTGTTGGGCGCAAAGCGCGCGATCAGCCGGCCGCGTACGCCGGGCGCCGGCTCGGCCAGATAAAGCTGGCCGCAGGCCTCCGCGACTTTGGCTGCCGACAGCGCCTCGCCGCAGGCATAGTCCAGCACGACCGCATCGGCTGCCCCGATATAGCCAATGATGTCGCGCGCGATCAGCTGAAAATGCAGGTCGCGGTGCAGCTTGCTCGCATAAATCGTATGCGTGGAATCGTAATAATCGATCCAGTCGTCCATTGTCGGGGTCCGGCAAAACAGGGGTTCCGGTCAGGGAACCGGCTGGTATATGATGCGTTAAATGAGCCGGCGCGCCGTGTCCATTGCCGCCGCTGTGGGTTCCCTAACAGGAAGGTTCATCGTGAGCAAAGCCAGCAAAATCTCCCCCGATCTCGATACCCCGAGCGATCTGCCGCAAGCCGCCGCCGACAAGATCTCGGCGGCCCTCAACGTGCTGTTGGCTGACGCCTTCGCGCTCTACCTGAAGACCAAGAATTTCCATTGGCACGCCAGCGGACGGCATTTCCGCGACTATCATCTGTTGCTCGACGAGCAGTCGGAGGCGATTTTCGCGACCACCGATCAGCTCGCGGAGCGGGTGCGCAAAATCGGCGGCACCACGCTGCGCTCGATCGGTCAGATTACCAAGCTGCAGACCATCCAGGACAACAACGAGGCCTATGTGCCGCCGCGCGAAATGCTGCGCGAGTTGATGGAAGACAACAAGCACATGGCGGCCGCGATGCGCAAAGCCCACAAGCTCTGTGACGCGCACGAGGATTCCGGTACCGCCGGCCTGCTCGAAACCTTCATCGACGAGACCGAGCGGCGCACCTGGTTCCTGTTCGAGGCTTCCCGCCAGGAAGGCAGCAACGCGGCGTAGAATCCCTATCTCGTCGTCCCGGCCAAGCGAGCGCTGAGCCGGGACCCATACCGCGTGATTTATGAAGAGGCGAAGGATCAACGTTCTTCGCCAAACAAGGGTCGGTGGTTATGGGTCCCGGCTTTCGCCGGGACGACCGCAATTTTGTGGCTCACGGTCCTTGTCGCGCCCCGTCACATTCCCTTGGCGTCGGGCCCGGGAATCTCGAACACCAGACAGGTCGTGGTCGCGTGCGCGAGCAGGCGGCCTTTGGCATCGGTGATGCGCGCTTCGGCGGTCGCAGCGCGGCGGCCGACGCTGAGCGTGCGGCCTTCGGATCGCACCGCGCCGGTATCCTTGGTCATCCCGCGGATGAAACTGATCTTGAATTCGAGCGTGGTGTAGCCGGTGCCTGCCGGCAGCATCGAGTGCACGGCGAGACCCATGGCGGAATCCAGGAGCGTTGCGGCGTAACCGCCATGCACCGAGCCGATCGGGTTGTAATGGCGAAAGCCGGGGACGCTGTAAAACGAAACCACGCCGGGCTCCGCCGAATAATCAAACGGCTCGATATTCTGCATGATCGGCGGCGCCGGCAGCTTGCCCGCAAATAAGGCGCGGAGGAAATCGATGCCGGCCATCGAGGCCATCGCCTCGGCCGGCGTCACGCCATATTCGACCTTGCGGGTGGGGTTGTCGGTCATGAGAAGGCGCTCCGCCTAGATGTAATGATGGCTATAATATTAAAGGCCGCGCTGTTTCGCCAGTCCCATGCTGTCATGCCCGGACTTGATCCGGGCATCCATCACTTTTGAGAAGATGGATTGCCGGGTCAAGCCCGGCAATGACGGCAAGAAACCCGGACTACGCCCGCTTCCTCTCGCGCATCAAATCGGCAAAGCGCTGGAACAGGTAATGCGAGTCGCGCGGCCCCGGCGAGGCTTCCGGGTGATACTGCACGGAGAATACCGGTTTTCCCTCGAGCGCAATCCCGCAATTGGAGCCGTCGAACAGCGAGATATGGGTTTGCGTCGCGCCTTTGGGCAGGGTTGCCTGATCCACCGCGAAGCCATGGTTCATCGAGGTGATCTCCACCTTGCCGGTGGTCTCGTCCTTGACCGGATGATTGGCGCCGTGATGGCCCTGATGCATCTTCTTGGTTCTGCCGCCGACGGCGATGCCCAGCATTTGATGGCCGAGGCAAATGCCGAAGGTGGGCGTGTTGGAATTGATCACCTTTTGAATCACCGGCACGGCATATTTGCCGGTCGCCGCCGGATCGCCCGGACCGTTCGACAGGAACACGCCGTCGGGCTTCATCGCCAGAATGTCCTCGGCCGACGTCGTCGCCGGCACCACCGTGACCTTGCAGCCGACGCCCGCAAGCAGCCGCAGGATGTTGCGCTTGATGCCGTAGTCGATCGCGACCACGTTGAACTTTGGCTCACTCTGGCGGCCGAAACCTTTTTCCCATACCCACGGCGTCTCGTCCCAGGTGAAGCGCTGGCCGCAAGTCACCATCGGCACGAGGTCCATGCCTTCGAGGCCCGGCCATTCCCGCGCCTCTTCCTTCAACCCGTGGAGGTCGAATACGCCGTTTTGGGCGTGCGCGATCACGGCGTTGGGCATGCCTTGACTTCGGATCAGCGCGGTCAGCGCACGCGTGTCGATGCCGGACAGGCCGATGATGCCGCGCGCCTTCAGCCACTGGTCGAGATGCCGGGTGGCGCGGTAGTTCGAGGGATCTGATATCGCCGAGCGCAGGATCACCCCGCGCGCGCCGGGCGTCGCCGCCATGTTCACCGTCTCGATATCCTCCTCGTTGGTGCCGACATTGCCGATATGCGGGAAGGTGAAGGTGATGAGCTGCCCGGCATAGGAGGGATCGGTAAGGATTTCCTCATAACCGGTCATCGCAGTGTTGAAGCAGACCTCGCCGACGGCGTGTCCCTCGGCGCCGAGGCCAAAGCCTTCCAGCACGGTTCCATCGGCCAGCACGAGAAGCGCCGTCGGCTTGTGGTCCGGCCAGGCGTGAGCGTTATCTGATGTTGTCATGAGGCCTTTACATAGTCTCCGTCTGCGCGGGCGTCAAAGCCGGAAAGGGCGATTCACATGCGTTTTCCGCATATTGTGGGGCGGCCCGGGGCGGGGCCAGCCAGGACTCCGGTTGTCTCCGTCGGGCGAACGGCCTAGATCAACGTCTTCACGCCAAACGAGGACGATTCGGATGCTGCGCGACGACATCAACAATGCGGTGAAAGAGGCCATGAAGGCCAAGGCGGAGCGCAAGCTCTCCACGCTGCGGATGGTGAATTCGACCATCAAGAATGCCGACATCGCGGCACGCGGGGAGGGCAAGCCACCGCTTGCCGACGCCGATATCCTGAGCGTGCTGCAGAAGATGATCAAGCAGCGTCAGGAGTCGGTCGAACTCTACGAAAAAGGCGGCCGTGCGGAGCTAGCGGCGCAGGAGCGCGAGGAGATCGCGATCATCTCGGCGTACCTCCCAAAACAAATGTCGGAAACCGACATGAAAGCCGCCATTGCGTCGGCCATCGCCGAGACGGGAGCGGCCGGCATGAAGGACATGGGCAAGGTGGTCGGCGTGCTGAAGGCGAAGTTTGCCGGCCAGATGGACTTCGGAAAGGCCAGCGGGCTCGTCAAGGCGGCGTTGACGGGCTAGCCGTCAGTCGCGAAACTATCTCCACATCGTCATGCCCGGGCTTGTCCCGGGCATCCACGTCTTTAAAACTAGCCGAAGACGTGGATGGCCGGGCACAGGCGAGCGGAAGCGACGCCGTTCTTCGAACGGCTATGCCCGGCCATGACGGAGGATAGAGCTTTCGGCCATGCTCACCGAAACCACCGACTACGAAAAACTCTGCCGCGACTTTCGCTGGGAGATTCCAGCGCGCTTCAACATGGCGACCGCGTGCTGCGACCGCCATGCCGACGGCAGCGGTCGTCTGGCGCTGATCTATGTCGATGAAGACGGCACCTCGCGCCGTACCTCCTTTGATGAACTCGCCGACATGTCGCGCCGGTTCGCCAATGTGCTCAAGGCCGACGGGCTGACGCGCGGCGATCGCGTCGCGCTGTTCCTGTCGCAGTCGCTTGAACTGCCGGTTGCGCATCTGGCCGCCTTTCGGGCCGGCATGATCTCGATTCCGCTGTTTGCGCTGTTCGGCGAGGACGCATTGGAATTTCGCCTCGCCAATTCCGGCGCCAGGACCATCGTCACCGACGCGACCGGTTGGGAGAAGCTGAGGCGGATTCGCGCAAAGCTTCCCGATCTTGAAAACATCTATCTCGTCGGCGATGAAGCTCCTGCCGGCACCAAGCTTTTTTGGCCGACGCTTGAAGCCGCCTCGTCGGATTTTGTCACCGTCGATACCGCGGCCGACGATCCCGCAATGATCATCTATACGTCGGGCACGACAGGAAACCCGAAAGGCGCGCTGCATGCCCACCGCGTGCTGCTCGGCCATCTGCCCAATGTCGAGATGGTGCACGATTTCTTTCCCAAAGCCGGCGACGTGATGTGGACGCCGGCCGACTGGGCCTGGATCGGCGCCTTGTTCGATGTACTGTTTCCGGCGCTGTATCACGGCGTGCCGGTGGTCGGTCACCGCGCCAGGAAATTCGATCCCCACGCGGCGATGCAGCTGATGGCCGATCACGCCATCCGCAACGTGTTTTTGCCGCCGACCGCGCTGAAGCTGATGCGGCAGGCCGAAGTCAGGCACGAGAGCGTGAAGCTGCGCAGCATCTTCTCCGGCGGAGAATCGCTCGGCGCGGAGCTTTTGGATTGGGTGCGGGCGACCTTCGGCATCGAGGTTCACGAGGGGTTCGGCCAGACCGAATGCAATCTGGCGGTCGGCAACAACGCAAAACTGTTTCCGATCCGCCCCGGTTCGATGGGCAAGGCGACGCCGGGATTCGATGTGCGGATCGTCAACGAGCGCGGCGAGGAATTGCCGCGGGGCGAGCGCGGCATCATCGCCGTTCGCCAGCCCAATCCCGTGACCATGATCGAATACTGGAAGAATCCGGACGCCACGCAAAAGAAATTCGCAGGCCGATTTCTGCTGACCGGCGATCTCGGCCGGCAGGACGAAGACGGCTACTTCTGGTACTTGAGCCGCGAGGACGACGTGATCACCACGGCCGGCTACCGCGTGGGGCCGTCCGAGATCGAGGACTGCCTGCTGAAGCATCCGGCGGTCGCGATGTCGGCGGTGGTCGGCATCCCCGATCCCGTCCGCACCGAATCGATCAAGGCGTGGATCGTGTTGCGGCCGGGCTTTGCGCCGAGCGAGCGGCTGGCGCGCGAGATTCAGGATTTTGTGAAAATAAAACTCGCCGCGCATGAATATCCGCGCTTCGTGCAATTCACAGACAGCCTGCCAATGACCGCGACGGGGAAGGTGCTGCGGCGTGAATTAAGGGCGAAGGGCTGAACCCAACTAATGCAGTCGTCGTCCCCGCGACCCGGCTACGCCAAGGCTTCGCCGGGGATAAACCTGGTAGGCCGCCGAAGCCGTAGCGAAGGCGGCAAGCGGGGACCGATAACCACAGCCATCAGTCGTTTTCGGACTGCTGGATTATTTCTTTTTGCAATGACGGCCGCGGGGTATGGGTCCCTGCTTGCGCAGGGACGACCTGCGGTTAGATGCGGACCGCGAAACGTCTATTGTGTGCGGCGATTGCCGAGCGGCTGCATGCCGGAGTTCTTGATGGCCGTCGTGGTCTGGTCGGATGCCAAAAACTCGATCAACCGTTTGGCCTGTTCCGAACGGTGCGTCGTCCCGACGATCGCGGCCGTGAACACCTGAACGAGTTGCACGTCGTCGGGAAGCGCACCGACGAGCTCGATGCCCGGTTGATTGACGAGTTCGCTGACCGGGCCGATGGCAAGGTCCGCTTCGCCGGCGGCCAGCGCGGTCGTCGATTCGATGCCCCGCGCGAAGAGTTTCGATGTCACCTTGTCGGCGATTGCGAGCTTCGGAAATATCTCGTCCTTCAAAAAAATGCCGCTGGTGCTTGCGGGCAGCGCCACCAGACGCGCGCCGAGCAGGGCCCGCTTGAGCGCATCGACGCTGCTGATATCCGGCTTCGGGCTTCCCTGGCGCACGGCCGCCCCCAGCGGCACGCTGGCCAGTTCCACTTCCGAGCCAGCGGCGATCCGGCCCATCTTTATCAACTCGCCAAGACCCTCTTTTGACAGGATGACCACGTCAACCTCAGTGCCGCTCTCAAGCTGAGACTTGATGGTCTTCGGTCCCGTTCCCTGGGATGCGCCGGACAGCGTGGCAACAGTGATGCCCGTGTTGCGTTCGAACTCCGGCAGTACCTGACGGTACGCCAGCGAGAAGCCTCCCGATATCATGACGGTCAGATTTTCCATCGCATGGCCCGGAGATGCCGCAAACGACATGGCGAGATGGGCGGCCAGAGCGGCCATGACGCGTTTCAGCATATTTTTGCCTCCGAAGAAACCGCGGCTCACGGCTTCATGGCCCTATTAGAACTGCCAGTGGGCGCGCGCGGCAAAGACATTGGCCGGACCGCGGTCGGCATTGTAGCCGGGATTGCCGATGAATTGATAATCGAAGGTGAGCCTGGTCGAGGCGTTCAGCGCAAAGCTGTAATAGGCCTCGAAAATCTTCTCCAGGCCGTAATTCGTCAATTGTCCGTCGCCGAGCAGGATGCCAAGCCCGCCGGCGTTGAGAAACGCGATGTGGGCGTTGGAGATGCCATTGACGACGCCTGCGATCCCGACCGTGTCGTCGGGCCGGCCCCACGACTTGCCATTGATCGAAACGCCGCCGGATACGGTGCGGTCGATGTCGGTAAAGTCCCAGGGTTCGATGTTGCCGTCCGCCCAGCCGGCCCGCAGAAACAGGCCAAGCGTCTCGGTCACCTGCTGCTCGACGTTGAGGCTGACGCCGGGACGGCTGGTATAGGCGCGTACCGCGTTGATGTCGGCGGGCATTCCCGTCACTTGCGCAAGCGCTACGGCGTCGTTGAAGTTGCCGGCGTTGCCGCGGTTCAAAAAGCCGGTGATCTTGATCTTGCCCGGCTGGCCCCACAAGTCGTAGCGCCGCTCGATTTCACCAAGCAACGAGAATTGCTGGAAGGTCGGGTCGAGCGCCACTCCGATAGGGCTCGTGCCACCCGTCGGCGATGCGGAGAGGTCGAACACGCCTGCGCGCAACGTCCAGGGCCCGGTGTACCATTCGGCCGCCGCGCCGTAATTGTATCCCAAGGCATCGGCGGCGTAGTCGAAGGTGCCGGCATTTACCAGCGACCAGTTGAGGAAATCGGACTTCGGGCTGTTGGCGTAGCGGTTGGTATCGAAAATATCGTTGACGCCGAAACGGCCGACGGTCAGCACCAGTCGATCCGTCGATCGCGTGCCCTTGAACTGCGTGAAATCGTCGTCGATGTTTTCGGTCTCGCCGCCAAGATTGATGGTTTGGCGCAGGAAGGCGCGTTGCAGGCGCGCATAGGGCGTGGACGAGCCGAATTTGTAGGCTTCGGCGCTCGGAAAGCCGGCGACGCCGTGGGTGCCGTTAAGGCCAAAGCCCTGGTCGATTTCGGGATTGGCCCAGAACTCCGCGCCTTGCCACAGCTTGACGCCCGTGGAGAGCGTGATGTCGAAGGTCTCTTTCGATTGCGCGCCGCCGCTGAGACTGTTGGGTCCTTCAAACGGCGAATGGAAGGCCGGGTAGCTCTGCTGGACATAGGTCGCCTGTCCATGGACCGCGAAGTTGTCGCCCGCGCCGACGAAGCGCGATGGCGCGTAGGCTGCCGGCCGCGAAGGATCGTCGAAGCGATAGTCGAGGCCGAGGCGAAACTGGTTGAGCGAGAGGCCGGAGCTGACACGCTGGCCGGAGGCCGGAAAGTTCACGGCTAGGTCTGGAAAATCGGTCCAGAGATATTCGCCGCGGACCGTCCAGTGCGGTGCGATCGCCGTCTCGACGCCGACACCGGCCGCCCAGCCGAAGCGGTAAAGGAAGCGGTCTTCCGTGTTGCCGCTCGCATTTTGCGTCAGCATCTGGTGATCGTAGGTCCAGGCGAGGCCGCCGGTTCCGTAGAACAGCCAGTGGCCCGGCGCATAGCCGATGCGGCCACGCAGCGTCCCCGACGCCAGCACGGTCTCGCTGAAGCTTCCTGCGCCAAAGGTCGGCGAATTAAAATTCGAGACGCCGCCGATGGTGAGACCGGTGACGGGGTCGGGAAAAGTCGGAAAGGAGCCGTCAGCCTCGATACCCACCACGACGCGATTCCGAAGCATCAAATTGTAACCGCCTTGCACGCCCTCGAACCAGCTGCCGCTTTCCTTGAAGGCATTGGGCGATTGGTAAAGCCCAAAGGCGCCCGCAGTTGGCGCGCCGCCGCCAAGGGGATCGAGCGTCCAGCCGGAATGCCCGGCCGCAAGGCCGATATGGCCGCCGACGTAAAAGCCGGTCCAGTCATAATCGGTTGCGGCAGGCGCCTTCAGCGGCAGCGTGGCCGGAAGGTCGGCGCCGCGCGCCCCAGTCGCAAACAGCGCAAGAGCCAGGCCGCAAGACGTGCCTATCCTGCACTTCCTGCGCAGGCGTTCGAAGATTTCAGCACATGCAACCAAGGCGGCCCCCGCCATCCCCACGACAAGTTCATTCCTTGTCATTGGTGCAGCGCGGATGTCAATGCGCTCGCGCTTTCGACTGTGACACTTTCGCTACAAAACGTTGCGACGATTCGCAGTTGATAAGCATTCGCGACGCTGCGAGATCGAAGGGTGCCGGCGCGATTGAGGAGACACCCTTAGCGAAATAGTCCGTCGACGCGGAACGAATAGCCAAGACCGACGGTGAAGGTCGGCGAGTTGTGATTCAACCCGACAGCGAAATGAAAATCGAGCTGCTGGGTTTTGGTCAGATGATACGTTCCGCCGGAATTCCACATCTGAATCGGTGCCCCGCCTTGCGGGTAGTCGCCGACATATTCGGTAAACAGGCCGAATCGTTCGGTCAGCTTTTTTTCCAGAACGAAGGTCGTCTCGGTGCTGCTCTTGGCCCCGAGATCTTCGGGACGGAAGAATTCAGTGAACATGCCACTGATCCCCCAGCCATCGCGAAGTTGCCACGACCAGGGCGATTGCACATACGGTTGCGCCCCGCGGCCGACAATCGCAGCCGTGCCGGTCGGCAACGCGACGCCCGAGACGATCGATAAATCGATCTTGCCCGGCACCGGGCTGATCTGCCATTTGACCGCGGGCGAAACATCGCTGAAACCCGACACGGTACTCCCGTGCGCATTGACGAAATAGTTCGGCAAGTCGACCAGCAGCTCAAGACAGGGGGCCACTCCCAAGCGCCAACGGCTGTTGGTGCCATCGACGCCCTGCCTGCCGTTTTGCGCGCTGGTATTGACGCCGTTTTCATTTTGCAGGCTCCCGACCGGCACCACGATACTCGAGTTCGTAACGTCGGGCCGATCGGTGGCAATTTCGTCCGTCGGCTGCGGGCAACTGTCGGCGCGTGCATCGGTGTCAGCCAGCGCCATAAACACCGCCATCAGAACGCAGCCGCGAACGCAAATATTTACCACTGATCACTTCGCAAGTTCGAATAATGCAAACTGCATCCGCGAATCCGGCGTTCATGTCCGCGATGTCCTGTCGATAGACCGCTACAGGGATCGATTTATTCCAAGCTGCTTTTCGAATTTGGAAGCGAACCGACGGGGGTCGGTTCCACAACGGCGCTACGTAGGCAAGATCGAGCGGCTACGGCGTCTTGATGCCGAGCTTCTTCAGCGCCGCCAGCATACGCTCCGGCGGCCCCATCTTGACCACGAGCGCCTCGCCGGTCTCCAACAGGCTCTTCAGGCTTGAGAGGATAGCCGGCCAGCCCTGACGACCGCCGGAAAGAATGTCGTCGTCGAGCGGCCGGTCATGCGATTCGGTCATCGTCAACCGCACCGCGTCACCGGCAGGCTCGATTTCGTAGGTCACGAGCGTTGGCCCAAGCTTTTCGATCAGATCCGGCCAGTTCACGTTAAACGTGAAGGAGAGCTTGCGGTGGGGCACGCATTCGGCCACCTCGCCGCTGATATGCAGCGCGCCATCCGGCGTCCGCACGATATAGGCGCCGCCGACCCGCAGATCGACCTCGACTACGTTGCCGAAGAAATATTTTCGGCTGAATTCGGCCGAGGTCAGGGCTTCCCAGACCTTTTGCGGCGTCGAGGCGATGTAGATCGTGTAGACCGTCAGCGGCTTGAAGTGGTCGATGTTCATCGGACGACACTAGCCTTCCATCTTGAGTGCTTCGAAGGGGATTTCGAGCGGCTTGCCGGTTTCGAGAATGCTCTTGAGGCTGGAGAGGATCGCGGGCCAACCCTTTGAGATGCCTGCGTAGAACTTACCGTCTTCAACAAAGCCTTGATGGGTCAGCGTCAGCTTGACCAGTTTGCCATAGGGTTCGAGCACGAAAGTCGCGAGCGCCGGAAACTCGTTTTTGTATTTGTCCGACAGATTGATGAACGTATAAGCTAGCCGCCGCGGTGGGTCGCATTCGACGACCTTGCCGGCGTCGGAAACCGTGCCGTCGCTTCGTACCATCTCGAAGGAAGACCCCACCTTCCAGTCCGACCTGAGGTGCGCGCCGAACCAGTAGCGCTCGGTGAAATTGCCGTCGGTCAGGGCATGCCACAATTTTTCCGGCGTGGTTTCGATATAGGTCACGTAGATGAATTCGGGCTTGGACATCGCTGTTCCTCGTTCTTAAGCTTGACGTTTCCAGTGCCGGCGCGTCATCGGCATCGATACGCCGGTCTCCAGCAGGGTCTTCAGGCTGGACAGGATTGGCGGCCAGCCACCGCTGATGGCGTTCAGCATTTCGGCGTCGAGCTCGGAATGGATCACCGTGAGCTTGCTCGATCCGAATTGCTCTTCGATCGTAAACGTCACCTTCGATGTCTTGTCGGGGTTGCCGAGGTGCTCCGGCCGCGCCCATGAGAGCACGAGCCGGTGCGGGCGATCGCTTTCGATCACTGAGCCTGCGACCTTGACCTGCGATCGGTCGTCATAATCGGTGTGCTGCCAGCGCGAGCCGACTTTCCAGTCCGAGACGTTGCAATGCCGGCCCCAATACTCCTTGTTCATTTCGGGGTCGATCAGCGCGTCCCATACTTTCTCGCAAGGAGCCTGGATGTAGACGACGTAGATGTAGTCGGGCTTACTCATCACGCTTCTCCAGTTGCCGTTTCAATTCGCTGAGCGCGGTGAGCTTGCCGCGCTCGAATTTCCTGATCCACCGCTCGCCGATCTGATGGATCGGCACCGGGTTGAGGTAGTGCAGCTTCTCGCGGCCTTGCCGGCAGGTCGTGACCAGGTTGGCCGCTTCGAGAATGACAAGGTGCTTGGTGACGGCCTGCCGCGTCATGGCGAGGCCCTCGCACAATTCGTTCAGCGTCTGTCCGTTTTTGGCGTGAAGCCTGTCGAGCAGCGACCGTCGCGATGCATCGGCGAGGGCTTTGAACACGTCGTCCATTTCCATAATTGAGAATAGGCAACCATATGGTTGCATGTCAAGGGGGTGTTTTGGCGGCGTCAAAGGGCTGTGCTAGTGATCGGCCAGCCAGCACAGATTGGTTTTTGAAAGCCTGGGTGGAAAAACATGAACCGTTGCGTCAAACCGGCAGCTTCTCTCTCACTACTTTTCGTTCTCTGCGGAGCTGCGCATGCGCAGAGTCAGGTGATCGGGGCTCCGCCCGAAGCCTCCAACATGAAGCTTGTCGGCTACAGCGACTTGCAGGCCCGCAGCGCCTATCAGCCGACCATCCATCATCAGGGCGATCGCTGGATCGCCTATATCGGTCATCACGGCGGCACCGACGAAATCCCCGACCCCGTTAATCCCTTGACCGGCAAGGCCGAGCCGAACGGCACTTCGATCATCGACGTCACCGATCCCGCGCATCCGAAATATCTGCACCACATCCCAGGCCAGGAAGGAAAGTATGAGGGCGGCGGCGCGCAGATGGTGCGCGTGTGCGACGGCAAGCAATTGCCCAAGGGCGATCCGAATGCGGTCTACATGCTGCGCGCGATCGGCAGTGCGGGGCATGAGATCTGGAACGTCGCCGATCCCTTTAATCCCGTTCTCCTGGCGCACATTGGCGAAGGCCTGAAGGACACGCACAAGAACTGGTGGGAGTGCAGCACCGGCGTCGCTTATCTCGTCTCGGGCCTGCCCGATTGGCGCACGCGCCGCATGACGATGATCTACGATCTCTCCGATCCCGCCCATCCCGCAAAGATCAGGGATTTCGGATTGCCGGGCCAGGAGCCGGGCTCGACTGGTCCGGTACCGACCGAACTGCACGGACCGATCTCGGCTGGCCCTGAAGGCAACCGCGTCTACTTCGGCTATGGCACCGACAAGGGCGGTTTCCTGCAAATCGTCGACCGCGACAGGCTTCTGAACGGCCCAAAGGAGCCGACGCCGGAAAACCTTCGCTATCCGGAAATCTCGCGGATGTCGATGTCGGCCTTCAACGGCGCCCACACCACTTTTCCGATGCTGAAAATGCCGATCGCCGAATTCGCCCACGACAAGGAGCCGTCGCGCGACATCGTCATGATCGTGGACGAGGAGATCGTCAACGAATGCAACGAGCCGCGGCAGATGGTTTGGTTCGTCGATGTCACGGTCGAGAGCCGCCCGATGGTGATTTCGAATTACACCGCGAGGGAAGCGGACGGCAATTTCTGCCAACGCGGCGGGCGGTTCGGCGCGCATTCTTCCAATGAGAGCATGGCGCCGGTGTTCTACAAGAAGATGGCATTCATCTCGTTCTTCAATGCCGGCGTTCGCGCGATCGACATCCGCGATCCCTACCACCCGGCCGAGGTCGGCTATTTTATTCCGTCGATCACAGCGGCGACCGACAAGCGCTGCGTCAAGATCGACGGCAAGGACCGTTGCAAGGTCGCGATCCAGACCAACAATGTCGAGACCGACGAACGCGGCTATATCTATATCGTCGACCGCGCCAACACCGGAATGCACATTCTGGAATTGACGGGCGAGGCGCGGAAGGCTGCCGGCTTGCCGCCGGTTAACTAGGGCGTGTACTCATAAATCCGATCAGCCCGCGAAGGCACATCGTGTCCGCTTTCCATGGCGCAATACACGACGCCAGAAGCGGAATTGACCTATTCGATGATCTCGTCAGCGCGGGCCAGCACGGTCGGGGGAATGGTGACGCCTAATGCTTTCGCGGTCTTCAGGTTGATCACCATCACATATTTAGACGCTTGCTCCACCGGCAAGTCAGCCGGTTTGGCGCCCTTGAAAATTTTATCAATATAGGCTGCGGCACGCCGATACAGATCGTCTAAATCCGCGCCATAGCTCATAAGACCGCCCGCGTTTACGTTTCCCCTGTTTGCGAATATCTCGGGCAGTCGGTGCTTCATTTGATATTCCACTAGAAGTTCGGCGTGCGTGTTGTAGAGCGGCGATGATAAGACAAGCACACCACTGACCTGCTCCCGCGATATCGTCGCGAACGCTTCCTGGATTTCGGCGACAGTTCCCGCTGGAGCCAAAACGATTTGGACTTTGAGTGTCTCGCTGGCGGCCACAATCGCCTTTACGGCGGTCGGGTGCGAGGGCGTCGTCGGATTCCAGAGAACACCGATTCGAGCCGCGTTCGGAAAAGTTTCTCTCAAAATCTCCAATTCTTTAACGGAGAGCTCGGTGAGGAGCATCGACATTCCAGTGATATTCCCGCCGGGTCGCGAAAGACTCACCGCGTCTCCCAGGCCGACCGGGTCGGCATGTTGAGCGAAGACAATGGGAATCGTATTGGTCGCGCGTCGGGCCGGTTCCACCTGAGTTGAGGCGGGAGCAAAGATAACGTCGACATTCATCTGAACCAGCTGGGTTGCGAGATCAAAAGTCTGGTCAACCTGCTCCGCCCACCGATATTCAATGGTGATATTCTTGCCCTCGATGTAGCCCAGATTGCGCAGGCCGCTCCGGAGAGCCTCTATCTCGCTCGTCCAATTCGACGCAGAACCGAATCCCAGATACCCGATCCGCCACATTTTTGGCGGTTGTTGCGCGCGTGCCGGCAGCGACAGCACAGCCGCACCACCCAGAAACGTAACGAAATCGCGTCGTCTCATGTATGCTACTCGCGCAAGTTTGCTGCAGGAGTTGGCTACAGTTTACCACTTAGCGAACGACTGGCGGAGAGTAATTGTACCCGCCGCGATCAAGCTTGATGCCGCAGTCGGGTCATTAGCAGACTTCAGGCTGCCCCCTGGCTAGGTCAGTTTATCCCTCAGCAGCGGACATTCCGCGACTGCATCAGCATGTCCGTTTTGTGCCACGAACGGACTCATGCAGTGCAGCAAAGCACTTCATTCGATGATCTCGTCGGCGAGCAGCAACGTCGACTGAGGGACGGTCAACCCGAGCGCCTTGGCGGTCTTGAGGTTGATGACCATCTCGAAGCGCGTCGGCTGTTCGATTGGGAGATCGCCCGGATCGGCGCCCGTCACAATTTTGGCAACGTACCATGCGGCGCGCCGATATTGTCTGCCAAGGTTTGCCCCATAAGAGACGAGACCTCCCATATCGGCAAATTCTCGAAATCCAAATATTGCAGGAAGCCTGTTCTGCAACGTGAGTTCCGCAAGCTTCTTTTCATTAAAGACCATGAGCGCGTCGGAGAGTATAAGGACGCCCTGCCGATGGTCGTCGACCATTGCGGCAAAAGCTTCATCAATCCCGCTCGCTGAGCGCGCCTCAAAAGCGTACACGATGAGATTTAAGCTGCGCGCCGCTTCTTGGACTTCCGCGTACTCCAAGGTCTTATTGCGATCCTCCGGATTATAGAGAACTGCGACACGAGCAAGCGCCGGAACAAGCTCCTTGAGCATTTGGAGCCTTTTGCTTGCCAAGTCCGAAGAAATGCAAGTTAGCCCTGTCGCTTTACCGCCGGGTCGCGCGATGCTCGCCACGAGACTATTGAGTGGATCACACGCCGACACAACGATGGGAATAGTGTTGGTCGCTTCCTTTGCCGCCCGCAAGGCTTGATCGCCGCCGACAAACATCACGTTCACATTGAGACCGGCAAGCTCGCGTGCGAGTTCGGGGAGTCGATCCAGATTGCCTTGCGCATACCTCTCCTCGATGATGACGTTTTTTCCTTCAATATATCCCAATTCACGCAAACCTTGCCGAAACTCATTATAGAGTGGTGAAGTCGGAGAATAACTTCCAAGCAGGCCGATGCGAGGCGTTTTCTCCGACGGCTGCGCGTTCGCGGTGAGCGGCACCCAAACAATACCGAATGCAAGGATAAGACCTACCAAAAGCCGCGCATGCTTTCTCATGTGGTCACCTCGTCCGCGAGTGAGAGCGGTGTCGGCGGAACCTGATTTACCGGCATCGCCGACTGCCAAGGTGACAGGCTAACACATTGGTCAAGCCACAGGACGTCGCACTGCGGGATTTCGTTCTGGCGAATGCCCGCAATGGGTCAGAAGCGACGGTTTGACCGCGGACTGTTCACTTCCGGTTTGCCCCGATGAACGGACATCGTCGGTATCCGTCGGCATGTCTCAAAAGTGCCAACAGCCGAAGTCGCAG
>Ga0210394_10002470_pt1 | contig 25247 bp, 24 predicted proteins | sample IncBWC12MmetaG_FD_160121 | JGI IMG/M metagenome (GOLD analysis project Ga0210394, IMG submission 160121) | Forest soil microbial communities from Barre Woods Harvard Forest LTER site, Petersham, Massachusetts, United States - Inc-BW-C-12-M | ecosystem: Environmental > Terrestrial > Soil >...
TAAGCCTATTGATGAGCAGTGTTATAGGGACCCCGGTGGAAAAATCGGCAAAATTGACGGGCGGGCGAGTTTAGGTTGCGCAGGCCAACACTCACGTCGATTGGGGCGCTGGCAATTACGATTGCATTTTCATCGGCGCTGCTTTCATTTGCCCAAAATATGGGCCGGCCTTTTGTCCCGCGAAATCAAGGTGGCGCCTCTGCCTCCGACTTTTCTGGTGTTTGGCTCGAAAAACAAAATCCGATCACCTTCAGTCCGAAAGAGCCTCCCTTTCAGCCGTGGGCGGAAGCCAAATATAAGTCAGTGAAGCCGGGTTACGGTCCGCACGCGACTCCGGATTCGCAAGACCCGATTTTGCAGTGTTATCCGCCCGGCGTGCCGCGGATCATGTTAATTCCATTTCCCATGCAGATCATTCATCTGCCCGGTCAAGTGATGATGGTTTTCGAATACGATCATTTCGTGCGCTTCATCGACCTGGAGCGGCAGCATCCAAAAGATTTGAACCCATCCTGGATGGGCGATTCGATCGGCCGTTGGGAAGGCGATACTTTAGTGGTCGATACGGTCGGCTTGAACGACAAAACCTGGCTCGATCAAGTAGGACACCCGCATTCGGAGGTGCTGCACGTGATCGAACGCTTCCGGCGGCCGGATCATGACACTTTGGTGGACGACATAACCATTGATGATCCGAAAGCCTACCTGAAGCCCTGGAATGGCCAGCAGATCTTTACCCTTAAACGTGGCTGGCACCTGCTCGAATACGTTTGCGAAGACAATATGGCGGATCCGCGATGAAGTGGACCAAAAGAGCGGCGATAGAGCTGGCAGCCATTCTAGGTATGGTTTCTGTGGTCTGTACTCTGGCCGTTTTGCAGTATCGCTGGACCGGCGAGATCAGCCACTCGGAACAGCAGCGACTGAAAGCCAATTTGACGACCAGCGTTCGCGGGTTCGATCAGGAGTTTTCCTACGATTTTGAGCGGCTGTGTGAAGCGTTTGAGATTGATCCCGAAGTCCCGCAGGCCAACTTGGAGAGCCGCCTCGTCCGCCAGCAGGGCGATTGGCAACGAACGGCCTCGCGGCCGGCTTTGCTCGGTGCGATAGATATCTGGAGGCTGGAAGAAGGGCACGGCAGCTTTGAATCATACGAGGCCGTCGGCAAGCGCTTTGTCGAGACAACCTGGCCCGAGCGGTTGGGCTCGTTGCGTCCTTACCTCGAGAGACAAGGCGAGTTGCTAAATGCTCGTGTCATAGGGGACCGCCAGGCTCTCTACTATCCTTGGACTTTTCTCGGATCCGCACCCGCTCTTATTCGCCCCATCTTTCATGTGGAAAATGCGCAAGACATGTACGTACAACTCCAGGGGTTTTTGATCCTGGAGTTCAACAGGGATTTCCTCGAGAAGCAGTACGTGCCTGACCTGGTCTTGAGGCATTTTGGCGAGCCGAGGTTACTGAGCTTTGGAGTTGCCGTTCGAACAACGAACGCTCCTTACCGCACCGTATATGCATCCAGCGCCAATTTCGCTGCCTCTAGTTCTGCGCCCGATGCAGCCGTGAATCTCGTCGAGGCAGTAGCCGAAGAGGCGCGGCGCCGCGGCCATGCCCAGGTGCAGGCAACCGCTGAAAATGACCAGTGGCAGCTCGTGGTGCAGGATCCGGCGGGCTCCGTAGATGTGGGTGTTGCACAATGGCGGCGTCGCAACCTGGCTATCAGTTTCGGTTTGCTGGCAGTTTTGGCGGGAACAATGATGCTGTTGTTCTCCGTGGCGCGTAGAGCCGAACGGTTGGCCAAGCTCCAAATGGAGTTCGTGGCGGGCGTCTCGCATGAATTGTGCACGCCTTTGGCGGTAATCAACTCCGCGGCCGAAAACATTGTTGATGGCGTCGTCGAAGGCGCCGCGCAGGTACAAGAGTACGGAACCATCATCCGAGAACAGGGGCGTCGGCTCGAGCGTTTGGTGGACGAGGTGCTCTTATTCGCGGCGGGGCGCGTGGGCCGCTTTGGATACGATCTGCGGCCAACGGAGGTCGTTCCAATTTTGGAGCAGAGCCTGTCGGCGTCCGAAGCGATGCTGCGCGATGAAGGTTTCACGTTTCACAAAGAGATCAGTCCGGAGCTGCCCTTTGTCGTCGCGGATCCTGAAGCGCTGGGCAAGTGCGTGGAAAACTTGATCAGTAATGCCATGAAATATTCGGGCCAGAACCGCTGGGTGGCTCTACGGGCAGGCTGCGCTTCGAATCAGGGGTCTCCCGAAGTGCAAATCAGCGTAGAAGACAAAGGAATCGGGATTTCGCCCGCGGATCTTCCGCACGTTTTTGAACCCTTCTATCGCGCCGAAAGCGTGCGAGATGGCCAGGTCAGAGGCGTAGGCCTTGGTCTTTATTTGGTAAAACGCATGATGGAAGCGATGGGCGGTCGCGTGAGCGTATCTAGCAAGCTCTCCAAGGGCTCCATCTTCACCCTGCATTTCCCGGTGGTCGATTCCGCCGAGGCACACCACACTCCTGCCGTCAAAGCTGAAGTAGTCAAGAGTTAGGCCCCACACCGGCCCTGGAGATTTTCCTCCCTTTGTAGCTTGGGTCGGCCCGATGTGGGGGCCAGACCCAAGGGCTTTGCTCTTGGCAAACGGCGTCATTCCGAGCGAAGTGTCCCGAAGGTTTTGTCCTCGGAAATCAGCTTTGAGATTTCCGTCGGGACGCGCAGTCGAGGAATCTCTCTTCGTTTTTGCGGGGCGCCGCTTGTGTGAAGGTTGTACCCCCGGGGCGCGGCGATTCTCAGCCAAGCGCGTACTTGGAAACGCACCCGATTTCTCGCAGAAATCAGGGCTAAATCGAGGTGAAGGCCTCTTAACGGCGATTTAACTCTGTTCATCTTCCTAACGGGCGCACAATCGTCTTCACTGGGGAACGATAATCCGGCCGCGAAAAGAAAGGCTGCAAGATGATTAGGCGGAGCTTGTTGCTCGGAGCTGTTGCAGTCCTGATGGCGTCAATTTTGTGGCCGGCGATTGCGGCCGCACATAACGTGTCCAAGCGCGATGCGTCCTTCGTCCAGTCAAATAGTGGAGCCGCTATCGGGCCATTTCTTTACCTCGGTGCGAAACACATGGTCACCGGGTATGACCACATCTTGTTTCTGGTCGGCGTGATCTTTTTTCTCTATCGCCTCAAGGACATCGTTCAATACGTCAGCCTCTTCACTTTGGGACACAGTACCACGCTCCTGTTGGGAGTTTTCGGACACGTGCGGGCCAATCCGTACCTGATCGACGCCATCATCGCACTGTCGGTGGTGTATAAGGCGTTCGATAATATGGGCGGCTTCCAGCGCTTCCTCGGTTTCGAGCCTAATACAAAACTTGCAGTGCTCATTTTTGGCTTATTTCACGGCTTTGGACTTGCCACCAAACTTCAGGAATTGACTCTGTCGCAGACTGGTCTGGTCACGAATATAATCAGCTTCAACGTCGGAGTGGAGATCGGGCAAGTCCTCGCTTTGTCGGCAGTCCTCATTGGACTGAGCTATTGGCGCATGCAGGGCGGCTTTCTGAAACATGCTTTTGCGACGAATACCGCGCTCATGACGGGCGGATTCATTCTCTTGAGCTATCAGCTCGCGGGGTATCTGGCACAATGACAAACGGAGACAGCACCGCTGCGGTCGAAGCCCCCTCGAAAAAACAGATTCTTAAAGCTACCGGTTTGGCGGCCGTAATCGCCGTAATTATCTTCTTCACGATCGTCATGCCGGCAGAATTGGGCAAAGATCCGCTTCATACTGGCGCTGCTTTGGGCCTGATGAATCTCTCCAAGCCCGTTAACGCGGCGGCAACGGCTGCAACGGCAACCATTGATGCTACTCCGGCCGCTCCGACGCTTCAGGCTGGAGCAGCCGGCGAAGCGCCAACGATCAAGGGCACGTTCGCCGCGCAACCTGACCGATATAAGATCGACTCCCGCGAATTGAAGCTCGGCCCGGGAGAAGGAATGGAGATCAAGTACCACATGCAAAAGGGAGCCGGCATGGTCTACTCATGGACCTCCAACGCAAAGGTCTTCTACGAATTTCACGGGGAGCCTGACGTCAAACCGGCAGGAGCGTCGGAAGATTACTTTGAGAGCTATGAGAAAGACGATGCGGTTGGGAAAAACCAATCGAACGGCACCTTTACATCGCCGAGCACAGGAATCCAGGGTTGGTTCTGGGATAACGAAAGTAGTGCGCCGGTAACCGTCAAGCTTTCCACCGCTGGCTTCTACGATTACATCCTCCAGAATAAGGACGATGTTAAGACGCGCTTGCAACCTACAGAGCTAAAATAGCTTCTCTGAAAAATTAAGGGTGAGTAGCCAAGGTCCGCGGCGGATAATTGAACCATCCCGCATGAACGCAAAAATACTCATCGTGGAAGACGAAGCAGGCTTAGCCACGACCCTGAAAGATCGCCTGCAGAAGGAAGGGCATACGGTAAGCGTCGCCCGCGATGGCAATTCCGGAATGGATCTCGCCACGCGTGAACCCTTTGATCTCCTGATTCTCGATCTTATGCTGCCGGGGCAGAATGGCTTGACCATTTGCCAGAAACTCCGCCAGCTTGGATCGAATGAGCCGATTCTGATGCTTACTGCGCGCCGCCAAACCATGGACAAAGTGGTCGGCCTGCGAACCGGCGCCGACGATTACCTGACGAAGCCATTCAAAATGGTCGAATTACTGGCGCGCGTGGATGCGCTGCTGCGGCGTGCGGGGTCGGGGAAGACCAGGGGGCCGGTCCGCTATCAGTTCGGCGATTTGCAGATTGATACGAGAAGCACTGAGCTTACGCGGGAGGGGCAACCGGTGGCTCTTTCGGCCAAGGAATTTCAGTTGCTAAAATATTTTGTGGAACATCGGGGAGCGACGCTTTCGCGCGACGAATTGCTCAAGGAAGTCTGGGGCTACGGAGGCCAGCCAACCACTCGGACGGTCGATGTGCATGTTGCCTGGCTGAGGCAAAAGATCGAAAAAGACCCTAAGAATCCTCAGCTCATCCTGACGATGGTTGGGCTTGGCTACAAATTCGTCGGCTGACGAAATTTAGCGCCGATTTTACTTCTGGGAGCCGGCTTTCAGCCGATGATTAATTTGCGGCGCGGAGGCTACCTTAATTACTATAACTCTTTATAAAGAGGCGGCTCCGGCGCCGTTGCCATCAAGAGAAGCCATGACAGCTAATTTGATCCGAATTTGGACTGTGGGACTGGTTTTGTTTATCTCAGCCACGCCCAGCTTCGCCCACCACGGGACCGCCGCGTATCAGGAGGATAAGTGGATAACCGTGACCGGTACGGTTACCGAATTTAGTTTTGCGAATCCGCATACTCTGGTCTATCTGGACGTGAAACAAAGCGATGGGAAGATCGCGAAATGGCAAGGTGAAATGACCAGCCCCAACCACCTGGTGCGCGCCGGCTGGACCAAGAATACTCTGGAGCCCGGAGAAGTCGTTACCATCAGCGGCCTGCCTGCGAAGAAGGGCATGAGTACGATGTGGATTCGCAAGATCGTGAAATCCAACGGAACCGAACTGCCGCTCGTGATGGAATAAATCCTTCCTGACATATACTGTCCTGCGGAACGTGCCTCAAGATTTTTGCGACGCGGAATGAATATGTTTGCGTTCTGTCAGTGGCTGGAAAATTCAAGCTGGGCGAATGCCATTCACCAGTCATTATGGCTTTTCCCCATGCTCGAAACCGCTCATCTATTTGGCATTGTCTCGTTGGTGGGAGCAACTTCGGCGCTCGACCTGCGGCTTATAGGCTTGACGATGAAGGGAGAGCCGGTATCGAGGATTGCCGGGCGGTTGCTGCCTTGGGCGTGGGCAGGCCTGACGATACAAGTGGTGTCGGGATTTTGCCTGTTTGCTTCCGAAGCCACACGATGCTACGAGAACAAAGCTTTCCGCATAAAAATGGTGATGCTCGTCCTGGCCGGGCTGAATGCCTTGATTTTCCATCAGACGGTTTATCGCCGCGTGGCACGTTGGGACGACTCGCTTGCAACTCCGCTCGGCGCTAAGTTCGCCGGCGCGTGCTCAATTCTGTTGTGGTTCGGCATTGTTGCCGCCGGTCGCTGGATCGCATTTCTCTAAGCCGCTCATTGCAAAATCGTCTTCTCCGCAATTGCGAAACGCGTGTTCCATTCCGGATGCTTCTCAACACCGGGATGTGGTACGCTTCGGCAGGGATATGCTTCACGGAAGCGCCTTGGAGGTTTCCAAGTGAAAGCCAAGGTTCTGATTCTTGCCCCTGTAGTGGTCGCCTGCTTCTTCGCGTTTTCCAGTGCCTCGTGGGCTCACCATGCATCGCGCCAGGTGTACGAAGGCAAAAGCATCATGCTCATGGGCGTTGTGACCGATTACGAATGGGCCAATCCGCATTCAGTGCTTTCTATAGCCGTCAAGGATACCAAGGGCAAAGTTGAAGAGTGGCATGCTGAAATCCTTCCTCCGTCGGAGATGCTTCGAGCCGGGTGGACGAAGGAAAGTCTTAAGCCCGGAGACGAAGTCACATTAACGGGCCGCCCCGGCAGATATGAACAGCACATTATGTGGCTCGAGTATCTCGTGACTTCTGACGGCAAAAAACTGGGCCGAAAGCCGTAAGAAACTACGCTGTGCCGCGAGTATTCTTCCCCGAGCGATCCTGCGCGTACCTGCAACCCCCTAATCCGCGAGGAAGTTTTACCGCGATTTTACCGATTCATCGTGGCGCAGTGCCGCATGATGTTTAGACTGTTGCAGGGGTGGAGCACCTTGTTGAGATGAGACGCAGCTTCGGAACCGGCGCCCAATTGTTGATTCTTTATCTTCTTATTCTTTTTCTCGTTTGTGGGACCGCCAAAGCTCAAACTACAGGTAGTATTTCCGGAACGGTAAAAGATTCCACCGGATCGGTGATCCCGGATATCGCCGTCATCGCGCGCAACGTCGACACGGGCGTACAGCAGAATGCCACCTCAAATGCGGATGGCTTCTACGCCTTCACGACATTGCCTGTCGGCCGCTACGAAATCGAAACTTTTCGTCCCGGATTTAAACCTTATAAGCATGCCGGTGTGGCCGTCGACGTCGGAACTAAGCTTCAGTTGGATATAGCCCTCGAGGTCGGCGAGCAGTCCGATCAGATTACCGTCTCCGACACCGGCGTCCATGTCGAAGCTGAAAGCACGCAGATGGGCGACGTTGTCGCCGGATCGGTGATGACTGCGGTCGGGCTCAACGGCCGAAGTTTTACCGACCTCTTGCCTCTTCAACCCGGCATCGTGCCCATGTCTACCCAGACGCCCGATTCGGTCGTGATGGCGGGGGCCACCGTGGCGATCAACCCTTCCGGCGCTTTGAATCCCGGGAACCAGTCGATCAGCGGGCAGCGTGAGGACGCCAACGGGTTCCTCGTCAACGGAGCGGATGCCAAGGAAGAAATGAACGGCGGCACTAGCGTTATTCCGAATCTCGATTCCATCGCGGAATTTCGCGTGCTTACGAACAACTTCGACGCGGAATATGGCAATTATGCCGGGGGTATCGTCACTGTAGTGACGAAAGGCGGCACGAACGCGCTTCACGGCGACGCTTTCGAATTTCTGCGCAATACGGCACTCGATGCGCGCAATTTCTTCTCACCTGAGCGTGAGACCTTCCAGCAGAATCAGTTCGGTGGCACGCTTGGGGCGCCGATCAAGAAAGATAAGCTTTTCTTTTTTGGCGACTATCAGGGAACGAGGACCATTCAAGGTCTTGATACCGGCGTGCTTCCCGTGCCATCGCGCGCCGATCGGACCGGCAATCTCTCCGACCTCGTCAGTTCATTCGTTACCAAGGATGCGAACGGAAAGACAGTCCCGTCAACTGTGAGTACGTGTACTGCGGTGCCATGTCTTGCCAGCCAGCTCTCGCAGACTCTGGGATATACGGTTTCGCCGGGCGAGCCGTATTTCTTCCCTGGCTGCAGTTCGAGTGGCGCCAATGCTTGTGTGTTTCCCAATGCCGTGATTCCACCAGGCGCCTGGACGGCTCCCTCCGCATTCCTGTTGCAGTACGGTGCGATTCCTCTGCCGAATCTGCAGACCGCGTCCGGTCCGGCATTCTCGGGCACGGAAAACGAAAGAATTCGGGACGATAAGACCAGTCTGCGCATGGATGCTGTCAGCGCCCGCTGGGGCAATCTCTCTGCCTACTACTTCTTCGACGATTACCGCGTCAACAATCCATTTCCCACGGGGCAGGGCGGGGCAAACGTTCCCGGCTTCAACGCCCTGAATTTGGGCCGCGCGCAACTCATCAGTCTGGGCGATACGAAAACGTTTGGTAGCTCCGCCGTGAACGAATTGCATTTCAGTTTCATACGCTCTGTGAATAATGTCGGCCAGCCTCAGGGCGGCTTGGGGATCAGCCTCGCCACCCAGGGTTTCCAGATCGGTGCGGGCACGCCCGGCATTTTCCCTCTGGCGCCGAAGATTGAAGGAATCGAGAACATCGTTTTCCAGAATGCCTTTGTCATGGGCGAACCCATCACCAATCTGGCCCAGGCGAACAACACATTTGCCGTGAACGATAGCCTTTCGAAAGTCGTGCACAATCACACGCTCAAGGCTGGCATCGAGTTGAGCTTCGAGCAGGTGAACGTCAATCCCGACGCGACCTTCAATGGCACTTTTCTTTTCAACGGATCGGCAACCGGTTCAACTTTCGCGGATTTCCTCATCGGAGCGCCGAACCTGTATACGCAAGCCGATTCGCAGACCTATTATCCGCGCCACAAATATGTTGGTTGGTTCGCGCAGGATTCCTGGCGCGTCAAGCCAAGTTTGGTCTTGAACTTTGGCATGCGCGTGGAGCTAATGCAGTATTGGTCGGAAAAATACAATCAAGTGCCCACTTTTATCCCCGGCGAACAATCGGCCGTTTATACCCATGCATTCCCTGGATTGGTCTACGTGACCGATCGCGGCGTTCCAAACACCCTCGTGCCCCAGCGGTTCCGTTACGCTCCACGCGTCGGATTGGCTTATTCGCCGGATAAAATAGGCGGGTTGCTGGGAAAGTTCCTGGGCGGCGCGGGAAAGACCAGCATTCGCGCCAGCTACGGGATTTTCAACACACTGATCCAGGGCAATACTCTCGCCTTCGACGAACCCCAGCCTCCCTATGGGTTGAGCTACACCAGTGGAGTGCCGCCGCTCTTTGCCACTCCCTTTATCGGAACGGACGGCTCAGTCCACGTCAATCCGTACCCGATCGCTTTCCCTCCGCTGAATGGCGCATCGGCGAGTCACCCGAATTCGAGCATTATCTATAACAACGTATTTAATCCCCAGGCAGGGATGACCGCGCCTCCTCCGTGGAATACCTATCCATATACCGAAAATTATTTCTTATCCCTCGAACGCCAGTTGCCAGGGAACACCGTTTTCAGTGTTAGTTATGTCGGCTCCGAGGCTCATCACCTGACCGCAGTCTATTCCGCCAACCCCGGCAATCCGGCTCTTTGTCTGGCTCTGGATCAACCCGGCATTCTCGTAGCGGGAGAATCTTGTGGCCCTGGCGGCGAGAACACGACCTATAACTTGGCTGCGCCGTTCAGATTTAACGGGGTCACCTACCCGGCCGGCACGGCTCTTCAGGGTACTCGGCTCGGATTGAATCCGAGTCTCGTCAACAATAACGCGGCCGGCAATTTCTTCGGCAATGACGCTTACGTCGCAACCATCGGCAACTCCAGTTACAATTCACTTCAAGTCAGCGTCAAGCATTCGGGCAAGCGCCTCACACTCTCCCTCGGCTATACGTACAGCAAGTCCATAGACCAGGCCTCATCGATGGCCGATCCACTGGACCCGTATAATTTCCAAGCCACCCGAGGGCTTTCCGCCTGGGACCTGACGCACAACGTTGTCGCTACTTATGACTATCAGCTTCCGCTCGAGCGACTCTCCCGGCGCGCGCATCGTTTCACAGAAGGATGGGCGCTCTCCGGCATCAGTCGCGCCAGCACGGGTTTTCCGGTTACGTTGAGCACCAGCAGCGACAATTCGCTGCAGGGCAGCAACCCAAACGGCGTGAACAATCGCTTTCTGGACCTGCCGGACTACAATGGCGCTCCTCTGGCAATCAACTCGAATCCGCGGAATGGATTATCTTTTTTCAATGCAGCTGCCTTCAGCCCTAATGCGATCGGCACCGTCGGAACCGCAGGACGCCGCTCGTTCCATGGGCCCGGAATGTTCAATACGGATTTGGCACTGCTGCGGAATTTTCAGATAAGCGAATCCAAGGTGCTGCAATTCCGTCTCGAAACATTCAACCTTTTCAATAAGGCGCAGTTCTTCGGTCCCGCGGCTGTAAACGGCAACGTGAATAGCGCCCTGTTTGGGCAAGTGGTGAACGCGGCGCCGCCGAGACTCATTCAATTGGCGCTGAAGTACACATTTTGAAAAGTTGGATGTGGCCATACTTCGGCGGACTTCACGCGCAGAGCGCCGAGCCACAGCATTAACACAACTTCATAATGGAGGAACATCATGCGAATACGCAGTTTCGTCTTCGCGCTGATAATCTTCGCTTTGGCTGGGTTACTCCGTGAAGAATTGGCGATTGCGCAAGCGCCTGGACCTGGATCGACGGCGGCGCCGCGGACGACTGTCCAAGTTCAGGCAAACCTTGCTCAGCTGATGCGAGGCATCCTGCTTCCCAATTCCAATGTCGTCTTTTTCGCTCAAAGCAATAATCCGACCGATGTGAAGCCTGCTCCTGATCCCTCTTCGGCAACCGATCCCCTGGCCAGTACCTATGGAGGATGGACCGCGGTTGAGAACAGCTCCCTGGCCCTCTCCGAAGCTGCACGCCTGCTCACAGTTCCGGGACGTGTGTGTTCAAACGGCCGCCCCGTGCCCGTGACGAATGCGGATTGGGTGAAGTTCGTTCAGGGACTCCGGCAGGCAGGAATAACTGCCTTCAAGGCCGCGCAAACAAAGAACCAAGACAAGATGCTCGATGCGGCCGATGTGGTCACCACTGCTTGTACGAACTGCCACAACGTCTATCGTGAGAAGACCGCACAGCAGGGAGGGCTCGCGAGCCGATGCACGAAATGAATGCGACGTCTGGTAACGAATTGCACATTGATTCGCCGATTGACATAGGTCTCGACACCCGCAGGAAAACGAACCACAAGCTTGGGCGCTCGGGGATCTTCCTTACTTAACTCAGCGCCTTCGACTGAAATAATCTCGCCCGCGTCCGAGAGGCTCAATTCGTAAGCGTTTCCAGGGACCCCCGCAACTTCGAGGTTCAGGCGATCGCGCTCTGGCGTCCACGCCTCTGAGACAATCCTTAACCCTTGGCTCGTACTTCCCATGGGCGGTAGATGCGGTCCGATGCCCAATTCGAAATCATTGTTGAAGCGTAATCGCAGCGTGCTTTTGCCAACGGGCACTTCGAATCGCATCGACACGTGTTGGTCGGAATCGTTTGTCTCGACGCGATAGGGAATTGCCCGGCCATTCAGGGTGGCGGCGCCTATATTCGCGCGAAGGCTCAATGCTGGACCGAAATCCAGCGTGCATTTTCCGCCCCCCGTGCGCGTAGTTTCCAGCCAAATGTTGTTGGAGTTCTTACGAAATCGAAGCCTCAGCGTCGTTGAGCCAACCTGAAGATTGGCGATCGTAAAGGATGGCCAATCGGCTGGCACGTGCGGTTTTAGGCTGACTTCGCCGGCGGCATTCGTATCGAGGCCAAAGAGGCCTCGCAGAATCGGACTCACGACCATGGCTGCCGACCAAATCTGTTGCGGCGTGCTGGTAGCGAGCGGCTCGTAGTAACTGCCGTTCAGCACTTCCGTGAAGTGCCCGAGAGATCCGTCTAGCGCCTGGAGAGCGTTTGCTCGCAGATTCAAATAGGCATCGAGGTCGCGGTGATAGCGATATTCGCCGACGCTGGCCCAGCCGGTGAAGAGCGGCCACACAGAGCCAAAGTGATATCCATCGCCCGCATACTTGCCGGAGGAAGAAGAAAGAATGCGCATGCCCCAGTCCGCTTGCATGTCCGGCCCGGCGAGGTGCGCGATCTCGTTTCCGGCCTTGGCCGGATCGACAAGCCCGAACCAAAGCGGAACACTCGGTAGTACGGTCGCTTCGTCCACTCGACGATCATTCGGATCTATGGCGAACGCGAAAAACTTCTTGTCCGGCGACCAGAAGACCTGGTTCAGACGAATTTTCTGGCGCTCAAATGTTTGGTCGAGTTCAGATGCGATTTCGTCTTTGCCAAGCAACCGAGCGAGTGTAGCCATCGAGCGTAAGGCTTCGATTCCCAAAGAAGCCTGGTAAATCTCCGTCCGCACAGGCACCAGAGGCCCGCCCTCAACCCAGCCGTGGCCTATGCCGAGATTCTTGGCGAATCCGTCCGAATCGAGCGTGGAATTCACAAATTGGTAAGCTCGCCAAATGCTTTCCCATTCTTGCTGCGCAAACGACGCGTCCCCGCTGCTCCGTACGTAGTCGCACATCGCAATCAGAAACAAAGGCGTGGCATCGGCAGCCGCGTAGCCGTAAGGATAATTCTCGAACCACGGAACAAGGCTCGCCGATTGCGAAACTTCGTGCGGAATTTTGCCGTCGGCGCGCTGGTATTTTGCGAGAAAGTCAAGCGCGGTCCGTGCGTCGGCGAAATCCCCTTCGGAATCGAGCGCCAAAGAACTCCACAGCGCGTCGCGTCCAAAGAACCAGTCAAATCCGGGACGTCGTTTTTCGTCGGACACGCCATAACCCGCGATCAAGCTCGTACCCACGAGCGGGTTCTCCACCATTCCTTGAAGCAGATTGATCCGCGCCCAATCGTAGGCGTGGCGAATGTCCGCGTCCGGCAGGTCAATATTCAAAGTGTGGGTAAGATAGTTGCTGTAATAGTTCGCGGCCTCGGCCATAAGCGGGCTTGTCGTGCGTATGAGGCGATTGTAAGTTCCCTCAGCGTCATCTCGGCCTTCGAGCGATGCGGCCATATAAACGACCTTCTTATCCGATCCTCGTTCCGTCACCCCCAAACGAAAAGAGCTTTCATCGGGACCGGGCTCGTCCCCGTCCTTTCCGGCTTTGGAATCTCGTGCGGTGGGTGATCCCACCAGGGCCACATAGGGGTTATTCTGCGCGTCGAATAGGAATCCGTGATGTTCGGCGTCCCAGTTCAAATGGCTAGGACCCATATCTGCCGGCCATTCCAGTTGAAAGTCGGGTTTAAAAGCGATTTCAATCTCGAGGGGCCGCTCGGTTTGAATATCGAACGTAATGATTGCCCCGGGTTCATGAATCGGAACAAAAAGCGTCTCGCGAACCTGGAACGGGCCATCGCTATAGACGATGGTGGTCGATTGGGGCCGGGTAATCACCGTCCGCGCAAGTGGTTCGGCCGGCAGAATCCTCCCGTCAACGTGAAATCGCACGTGAAGATCGCGCAAAATCTTGAGCGGATAGACCCAGGCCTCGAATTGGCCGTCATCGGTGCCCAGCAGGGCCGCGCGTCTCCCCACTGCGGAAACGAATGCGCCAGGGCGTTCGCTGCGCGATATTTCAGGCAGGGCTGATGCGCTTTGCGCCGCAGCCGGAGAAGCACACGGCAGGCACGAGAGTGCCAGCGCCAGCGTCGTGCCGCAAATTCTGTGTCTCCTCACGCCAAACCCACAACGGGTTGAATCCAACGCCGGACATCCCGGCCTAACTCGCCGAACCTTTGCGCATCAGATACTCAGACATTTGATATCGGCAAGAGCCTTTACAGCTCTGCGATTTTAAGAGCGCTAGAATGGCTTCTGGGCTAGAGGGTCAGGCCGTCAGAGAGCGACACGCACCGTGGAGAAGGCAATGCAAGCCTGTCTACTGCAAGCTCCGGCGCCGGTTGAAACCAACCCCCTTCACTTCACAGACGTTGCCGTTCCCCGGCCCGAAAGCGGCGAGATTCTGGTTCGCGTGCACGCTTGCGGCGTTTGCCGTACGGATTTGCACGTAGTCGAGGGGGAACTGTCCCCGCGGAAATCGCCCATCATTCCGGGACACCAAATTGTGGGCACCGTAGAGGAACTCGGCCCAGACGCCCAGCGTTTCAGCAAGGGCACACGGGTGGGTATCGCCTGGCTACATCGTACCGACGGCAACTGCGAATACTGTCGTGCTGGCAAGGAGAATTTGTGTGACCATCCTTCGTTCACGGGTTACACGGTCGACGGAGGCTATGCTGAATACGTCGTCGCCCCGCAGGATTTCGTCTATCCCATTCCCGAAGGATTTTCGGACGATCAAGCCACGCCGCTGCTCTGTGCGGGCATCATTGGTTTCCGCTCGCTGCGCCTCTCGGGAATCGAGAAGGGCGGGCGCTTAGGCCTGTATGGTTTTGGCGCGGCAGCGCACGTGGCCATACAGGTAGCGCGTCATTGGGGCGCCGAAGTTTACGCCTCCACGCGCGACGTGCGTCACCAGCAGTTAGCGCTCGAACTCGGTGCTAAATGGGCCGGCGGCACTCTGGCCGAACCGCCCGTAAAGCTCGACGCGGCGATTATCTTTGCGCCCGCTGGTGAAATTGTTCCCGCGGCGCTCAAAGCCCTGAAAAAGGGTGGAACGCTCGCCCTTGGCGGAATCCATATGAGTCCGATTCCCTCGCTCGACTACAATCTACTCTACGGTGAACGCGTGATTCGCAGCGTAGCCAACAACACCCGCCAGGATGGCGAAGATTTTCTGCGCATCGCTGCGGAGATTCCGATCCGCACTCAGGTGCAGCGGTTTCCCCTGCGCGAGGCCAACCAGGCCTTGAACAAGCTCAAGAACGATGCCATCAAAGGCGCCGCGGTCTTGGATTGCATCGAAGCGCGCTAAAACTCCGGATTCGTGGCTGGATCGAAGTACGGCCGCCATCATATAGTTGGTCTCTAAATCGGCTTTGGAAAGAGAACCCTCGTGAGCCTCAAGGAGTATCGCAAGAAAAGAAGTTTTGACGTCACGCCTGAGCCTGAGGGTGGCAGCGAAATGCAGCCGTCATCAGGCAAGCCACTCACCTACGTCATCCAAAAGCATCAGGCTTCGCAACTGCATTACGATTTTCGCCTGGAATGGAATGGGGTTCTGCTCTCCTGGGCCGTGCCCAAAGGACCGTCGCTCGATCCTTCGGTCAAGCGCCTCGCCATGCAGGTGGAGGATCACCCCGTCGAATATGGCAGTTTCGAAGGAATCATTCCGGAAGGCGAATACGGTGGCGGTACGGTCATGGTATGGGACCGCGGCACCTGGACGCCGGAAGTGCCCGACGTGGACGCCGCGCTCCAAAAGGGCGATTTGAAGTTCACGCTGCACGGCGTCAAGTTGAAGGGTTCCTGGGTACTCGTTCGCACGCGCGGATTCGGCGGCAAACCTTCGTGGCTCCTGATCAAACACCGCGATCAGTTTGCCGCCAAGCGAGACATCACACTGGAAGAACCGCGCTCCGCCTTGTCAGGCCACACGCTTGCGGAGATTGCGCGTGACGCGGGAGGAAACGTTGAGAAAGCGGCTGCGGGCGATCCTACCGATTTGTCAAAGGCAAAGCCGTCAACGCGGCGCGCCCCCGCTCGGCGGCCGGCACGCAAGCGAGCTCGCGCTAAATGATCGCCGCCGCATTTTCGAACGCACTCCTTTAAAGGTGCGCGATGCCTTCTGGCAAGGATCGAATTCCTTTCCGCGTTGCGCCGATGCTCGCAACGCTCGTTCGCAAGTCATTTCACAAGCCGGGTTGGATCTACGAAGAGAAATACGACGGCTACAGAATTCTGGCCTACAAGGAAGGCGACCGCGTCACGCTGCTTTCGCGCAACGGCAACGACCGCACCGCGACCTACGCGTCGGTGGCCCGCGCCGTTCAGAAGCTTCGCCCGCGCACGCTTCTTCTCGACGGTGAAGTTGTGGCCTTCGACAAAAAGCTTATCTCCCGCTTCCAGCTTCTGCAGGAGGGAAGCGCGCCGACGGCGTACGCCGTCTTCGATTGTCTTTACCGCGAAGGTCGTGACCTGCGCCATGACCCTCTCGAAACGCGCCGTCCTGTAGCGGAATCGGCGATTGCCAAGGTGGATATCTTGATGATCTCGCATCGGCTGGCCGATAACGGCCTCGAGGCGTTCAAATTTGCAAAAAAGAAGGGCTACGAAGGAATGGTGGCTAAAGATTTGTCCTCGCCGTACATCGAAGGGCGCTCATCGAAGTGGCTGAAAGTCAAAGTGCATCAGGAAGAGGAGATGGTCATTGCGGGATTCACCATGCCTGAGGGTTCACGCACTCATTTCGGCGCGCTTCTGCTGGGAGCCTACGAGAATGGCAATCTGCGTTATGTCGGCAAAGTGGGGACGGGATTCAACGAAGACACGCTTGCGGCGCTCTATCAAAAATTCAAGCCGCTCGTGCAGTCCAAGACGCCTTTCGTGAATCCCCCACGGGAAAAAGACGTGACCTACCTCAAGCCCAAGCTCGTGGCGCAAATTTCCTTCCAGGAATGGACTGCGGATCGCAAATTGCGCCAGCCGGTCTTTCTCGGGCTGCGCGACGACAAACGTCCCGAGGAAGTTCGCTTGCCTTCGAAAGGCATGGTCTGAACATGGCTTCTCGCGCTCGCGCTGCCAAATCCACCGACCGAAGCTCGTTCAAGGGAATCACGCATCCGGACAAGATTTTTTGGCCCGACGAAGGCTATACCAAACTCGACCTGGCGAAGTTTTACGAGTCCGTCTTCCCGAAGCTTCGCCCGTATGTGCAGGGCCACTTGCTCACGCTCGAGCGCTGTCCGGACGGAATGGCTGGCGAATGCTTTTACCAGAAGGAGATGCCGAAAGGCATGCCTCCCGGAACGCCAACTAAGGCAATCCGTCACAAGACCGGCATCACGCATTACGTGGTGGGTGGCTCGCTCGAAACACAGCTCGCGCTCGTCAATTTCGGCTGCATCGCCCTGCACGAAATGGCGACCACCGGGGCCTCGCCGCGCCAGCCGGAGTGGATTTGCTTCGATCTCGATCCGCAGTCGGGTGAATTCCGGGATGCGGCACAGGCAGCTTTGCGGGTCAAGGAGGCTCTCGACGGCTTGCGTCTGACTTGCTTCGCGAAAACTTCAGGCAGCAGGGGAATGCACGTGTTCGTTCCCATTCGCAGGGGCCCGGATGCAGATGATGTTCTGGCTTTCGCGCGGAAATTCTGCGAACGTCTCGCTGCGGCATATCCGCGCGAGCTCACTGCGGAGCATTCCATAGAGGCTCGTGGCGAGCGGGTCTATCTCGATCCGTTCCGAAATGCGTTCGGGCAAACCGTAGTCACACCATTTTCCGTACGCCGCCGCCCAAAGGCGTCGGTGTCAACGCCGCTGCAGTGGTCCGAGATCGCTCCTCGCCTCGATCCCACGAAATTCAATATTGGGAATTTCAGCAAGAGGCTGCAGCAATCGGACCCGTGGGCTGATTTTTTCCGGGCCCGGCAGTCTATAACCGCGGCCGTAAAATCGTTAGGCAAGCTTTAGCGCGGCGCGGCCATCCCTCACTTGGTCTCAACTTTTTCGGCCACTTGTTCTGCCGGCCGCCCTGCCACTTGGGCGGCCTGCTCCTCCACGAAGTCCGTCAGGGAAAGCCTCAAATTCCCTGCATTGCTCGAGTAACTCAGGCCTACCTCCAAATCGACCGTTCCAGCACGAATGAGCTTTTCAAGTTCGCCATCGAAGTTCTGCATGCCTTCCTGGCTGCCATCGGTCATGGCGTCGACCAAGCTTTTGCCCTCGCCTTCGCCTTTCTCGACATATTCACGAGTGCGCATCGTGGATTTCAGGATTTCGAGAACGGCCACGCGTCCTTTGCCTTCGCGGCGGGGCAGCAGGCGCTGCGAGATGATAAAACGAAAAGTTTTCGAAAAGCGGTTGCGAATCGATTGCTGGTCGGAAAGAGGGAAGACGCCTACGATGCGCTCGATGGTTTTCGAGGCATCGATGGTGTGCAGCGTGGAAAGAACCAGGTGCCCTGTTTCCGCCGCTTCCAGCGCGATTTCGATCGTTTCGCGGTCGCGCATTTCGCCGACCAAAATGATCTTGGGCGCCTGCCGCAGGGCGGCCCGCAAAGCCAGGGCGAATGTCGGAGTATCGCTGTAGAGTTCGCGCTGATGTACGGTGGCCTTTTTGTGGTTATGGCAAAACTCAATGGGATCTTCGATGCTCAGGATGTGAATAGCCCGTTCGGAGTTGGCGCGATCGATGATAGCCGCCAGAGTCGATGATTTCCCCGAGCCGGTCGGCCCTGTTACGAGCACGATGCCATTGCGCAGATGAACGATTTCCGCCAGTTGCCTGGGAAGTTTGAGATCTTCGAAAGTTGGCACGGCATTCGGGATCACGCGCATTACGATGGCATGCGTCCCACGCTGGCGAAAAATGTTCACACGGAATCTGCACACCGCTGGAATCGAGTAAGAGAGATCCGTAGAGCCCTCTTTTTCCAACTTTTCCCTGGCGTAACTGAGGGATCCCATCAGTTCATTCGCGATCTGTCGCGTGTGTTCCGGAGTCAGGCGCTCCAGCCCTTGAAACTTAAGCTCCACTAGCTGGCCGCTGCTCTCGATCTGTGGAGCATGCCCGGGAGAAAAAATCAAATCGCTGATGTGCTCGCGGCCCTTTAGCATTGCGGTAATCAGCTGCGCTGTGGGCACTGCGGACACGGCAGGCTTGGCTTCCGCTAGGGTGGTCATTGGATCCTTAGGAACCTGGGGCCGTAACTAGCAAAGAATCTCAGCAACTAGTTTACGGGTTTCTAACTAAGGCAAGCGGTTAGGAATGAGGCTCTGTGCTGATCCGGTTCATAGCGCCATAGGAAATTCGTAAAGGCAGTGCGGCAGCCCGGCGTTGACAAAATCGTGCAGATAGCGAAATCCGAGTTGATCGAGAATCCTGACTGAAGCCTTATTTTGCGGGAGCACAAAGGCCATGATTCGGGTTAGCTTCAGGTTGCCAAAGCCGTAGCTAAGCATGGCCGTCGCAGCTTCTTTGGCATAGCCCTTGCCCCAAAAGTTTAGGCACAGCCGATAACCCAACTCGACTTCAGGCCGCCCGTCGAAATCGAAAGGTTCCATCCCGCACGTGCCGATGAATTCGCCCGTGGCTCGCAGAAAAATCGGAAACTTCCCCAGCTTGCGCTCCTCGAAGAGACGGATTCGCTCACGGATCTTGTCTTGCGCCGCCTCAGGTGAGTGAACCAGAAAACGTCCCGGTAAAGAGAAGCAGTTGTAGCCGACGTCGTGCGCCAGCATTAGGTAATGATTTACGTCCGACTCCTGCCAATTTCTTACTACCAGCCGTTCGGTTTCCAGAAGCATGTGAAAAAGTCTTTACTCTCCCCGCGTGAAGACCTGCAAATCTTGAAGTTCCGGATTGGTGGGAACCCAACTGACAGAGGTAAACATCTTGCCGTCCGACGAAACGGTATAGATCACCCATTCTGAAGCTTTGCCATTCGTTTTCTGCAATCTCACGATCAAATCCGGAGCGAGCCGCCAGTGCGCCAGCGTCTGATCCTTGCCCGGCGTGCGTGGATCCGGGTGATCCTTACCATCGAATTTCGCGGAGTAGGAATAGACCGGCGACGATGTGGGACTGTAAAACAGGCTGTTTCGAAGGCCATCGCCTTCCAATGTCAATATTCGCTTGTGCTGAGTGGGGTAAGCTGCATGGTTGCCGCCGCGATTATTCACGGATTTGGCCTGGTCCATCTTCCATGTCCCAAAAATGGGATTACTGGAATTCGCCGCTTCTCCGAAAGCCCCGAAGTGTACGAACAAGAGCGCCACCGCCAATGTCACCAGAACGAGCCCCGCACGCAAATATTTGCGCATACGTCTCTCCTCTCCGATTCGAACTGTCTCGGCGAAAGCATTATACGACTGCCACTGGTGAGCTTCGGAAAAACGGGGTTGTCGGTAATGGTCGGCACCGCGGAATGTTGTTACTGCGAAAGGCGAATACCTCGTCCCCGCGCAGAGCCAATAGAAAGTTGCCGGGAAGGGGCCGCTCCGGCTTTTGAATTCGAAGAGGCGCTCTACTTGTGTCCCTTGCTTATTCGTTTCAACAGCCGCTGTCGTAATTCGCCCAGTCTCCGGTTCACTAAATTGTCGCGCTCGAGAAACGGCAGGACAGGTGAGAGCCGTTTTCCCAGCTTGCCGCGCAACCGTCCTATACTGGCATCGGTCCCGCAGTATTTTACAGCCGTATCAAGTGTCTCGACCGCACGGTCGCGCCTTCCGGCAGACACGTAGACCTCGGCCAGATTGACATATAGCTGCGGCTCATTGCGCCTCATGCCAAGGGCTGTCTTGCAAAGATCGATCGCGGTCGTCCACTTCCCTTGGGCACGGCCCATCGATACACCCAGAAAGGAGAGGTAGTAGGGGTTTTGTTGTTTCAACTCGGCAGCGCGCTGCAGGTATTCGAGCGCTTCAGCGCAGTACCCCTTTCGCAAAAGCGAGACTCCTTGTTTGAATTCGGCAAGACCAGAATTGTCCGGCATTGTCCCCCTTCCGTTGTGCTCCTCTGTGGAGTCACACCCCCATCACGAACGAATGCGCCAAATTTACGTCCTCCCTTGCTGCAAATCTACTGACCCGCCGGACAGTTCAGAGACACTGGACGTAACTAGGCTTGCGCCACTTCCGCAACGCCGCGCCTCAAAAAAAGACGCAAGTAAGCTTTATTGATCCTTTCCCCCCAACTGTATTCGGTAGCCGTCTGGATCCTTGATATCGAGGCTGTTCGCGCTTGATTGCACTTCCAGACCGCGACGCTTTAGCTCGGCTTCCACAGCTCCTCTGACGCTCTTATCCTTGTCCCAGTCGGCAACGGTAAAGCAGATGTGGTCGATGATCGGCGTACTTGGCGACTGCCGGTTGTGAAAAATCAACAGCGATTCGCCAACTGCGAGATTGGCCTTTTTCCCGTCGTCCAGCGCGACTTTCATCCCGAATAGATCTGCATACCAGTCGCGGCTCTTGCGATAATCGGCCACCTGATAACCAACGTGGTTGAGGTACGTGGTTTTGACCACGTATTTGTCGGCTGCGGCTGCGGGCGCCGCGCCCGTAGCAGAGGCCGCCGTTGCCGCCAGCGCCAGGCTTTGAATCAGCTGACGCCGCGTCATCTTTCCTTCTTCGAAGTTCTGAAGCAGCTTCGCGATGATGTGTTCCATGGCTCTCCTCCTCGACCAATTTGTTTTGGAATTTCCAGTTGGGCCCTTCTTGTGGCTGGGAGCATAAGCTCACCGCGGGAGGATTTCAAGACATAGGCGAACGGGCTCAGCTAGAGCCAAGGCTGGCACTGCATAGCCACTCTTTATCACAGTCATCGGCGGGGTGATGTGCTCGGCACAGCGTTGTAATATGCTGGCTAGATGGACATCAAGAAAAGTGGCTCGCAACCTTCCGTCAAGGGATCCTCAGAGTGGTTCACTGGCACGGTGCGTATCGATCCGCTTTTTCAGGCGCCGGATCCGGCGCTTGTTCAAGGTGCCAGCGTTACCTTTGAGCCCGGTGCACGTACCGCTTGGCACACGCATCCGCTCGGTCAGACCCTCATTGTCACGGCTGGCTGCGGCCTCGCACAGCGTTGGGGAGGTCCGATCGAGGAGATCCGGCCCGGTGATGTGGTCTGGTTCCCGCCCGGCGAGAAGCACTGGCATGGGGCTACGCCGGCCACGGCCATGACGCACATCGCTATTCAGGAAAAGCGCGACGGTAAAGTTGTCGATTGGATGGAACAGGTCAGCGACGAACAATACCGCACTAGGTGACGTATTGCCGCCCTTGCGGCGGGCTCTATATGAGTTCGGGGTGGGTTTTTGTGATTTAATTGTCAGCATGGAACAGGCTGGAATCAGCCCGCGCCCCGTGGTCGGAGCGATAGTCGTTGTTAGCGGCCTCGCTGTGTCATTCCTGCTGTGGCTGCTCTACGTTCACCATGCTTCCACCGATTTCGCCGGGCGCTGGATGTTTTTGCCGGCGCTCAACGCGCTTCTGAACGGGTTGTGCGCGATTGCGCTGTGCGTGGGCTTATATTTCATCAAGCATCACAACAGAGAAGCTCATCGCGCGAGCATGCTGGTAGCCCTGACGCTCTCTTCCATGTTTCTCGTCAGCTACATCGTGAACCACGCAATGCACGGCGACACGATTTTTCCCGGCCATAGCCCGGTTCGTACGCTGTACCTGTCGATTTTAGCCAGCCACGTAATCCTTTCTATCGTCGCGCTGCCGATGGTGATCACCACGTTCTTTTTCTCGCTCACGGGCCGGTTTGCGATGCACCGTCGAATCGCACGCTGGACGTTCCCCATTTGGCTCTACGTTTCGATCACGGGCGTGGTGGTGTTCGTCTTCCTCAAGGCCTACGCCTACTAAACGGACAGCTCCTTGAGCAAAGCCTGCCCCTTTCGAAACCACGGCCGCTCGATGCGCTGCCAGTAGCGCGGCAGCGTGCGTTTCTTTTGCAAAAGCTGCCGCAGCCATTCGCGCGCTTCTTCGCTTCGGTTTTGCGATTTCAAGAACGCCGCATACGTATAGAGCGTCTCCGGAGTGTTTGAATACTGCAATACCTCGGCGAAAAGTGGCGCCGCTTCCTGTTCCCGTCCCGTTGACGCGTATGCCTCCGCCAGCATCAGCTGGGCGCGATACGAATCGTACTTCGCATCGCCGCGAACGACGCGCTCGAAGTCCGGCAGAGCCGCACCAGGTTGCCCCAGCGCCATAAGGCACAGCCCCCGGCGGTAAAAGCAGTGCGGTGAATCGTTCCGGGTGGCGATGGCGCGGTCGAATGCCTCCTGCGCCTTCGCGTACTGCTTTTCGTCCCAATACAGCTCGCCGAGTTCCTCAAAATTCGCCGCCGACGGATTGTCGATGATGGCCGTTTCCACTACGGCGATGCGCGACTTCCGGCCGTATCCCTGGTACACGTTCCGCAGCAAGCCGGCATCCGGCACCATCTCCGCTACGATGTATACCAAGGCGCCCAGGAAGCCCCCGAAAAAAATAACCCACAGCCAGAATCCATCCGGCCTGCGGCGAAAGAAATGAACGAGCGCCACCAACTGCACGATGAATCCCCAGGGATAGAAGAGATAGCCCAGGCGGAAGAGTCCGAACATTATACGGGTGTCACCTCGCTAGCAGGAGGCGCAAGGATACCCCAGGCGCAATTCCGCGTGAAGAGCGCCGTGCAGTTACACGCTAGGGATAGCGCCGAAACCGTTACTTCTGACGGCCTTCCCCGGGCAAACTCTCGTCACACAATGTCGCCAGCCCGGACTCGATATCTGCGGCCACGGGAATTATCGTGCTAACGCGAGTGACATCAAATACCTCGCGCACACGGGGCCTCGTCGATAAACATCGGCTTACTCGTTAGTGAAATCCAGTGATGCGTTTATCTTCGCTGTTCTAGGCATCTGCCTCTACTCTCTAAAGCGAAAATGCCGGGAAAAGTGGCTCACCTGATCAAACAGGCTTCCATTTGGGGAGTTCGCCGTGCGGCTGTAGCGTGCCAGGTTGTGCTATCCTCCCGCATCGTAAAGACTGCGTTGCTTACGGCTACGGAGAAAGGAACGAGCATGAGCCAACCCATATCTACCTCAGCGGCTCGTCGCGAGTTTCTTAAGTTCCTGGCCGCCAGCCCTTATGTCGCAGCGCTCGGAGGAGTCACTGCTTTCCTCGAGCAAAGCGGCCTCTCCCAAGCAATCGCTCCGAAGTCCCCGGCCGCTTCCGACGTGATTTCCTCGCCGGCCGAAGCCCTCAACGTTTTCGATTTCGAGGAGGCCGCGCACCGCAAGGTTCGCGATAGCCATTGGGCTTTCATGGTGAGTGGCGTGGACGACGATGCCACGCTGCGCGCCAATCGTGAGGGATACCAGCACGTCCAGTTGCGTCCCCGCCGTCTGCGGGACGCCACCAAGGTCGACACGCGTGTCGAGCTCTTTGGTACCGTCTACAACAGTCCGATCTTCCTGTGCCCGACATCCGGCCACAAAGCGTTTTGGCCAACAGGCGAAGAGGCAGTCGCAGGGGCGGCCAAGGCGCGCGGCACTTTGCAGTTCCTCTCTTCAGCCGCCTCCACGGGCGTGGAAGACGTCAATAAGGCGCTGGGCCGTCCGGTCTGGCAGCAGCTCTACGCGCCCAGCACCTGGGAAGCCTGCGAACAATTACTGCGGCGCGTCGAAGCCGCCGGATGCACGGTGATCGCACTCACGGTCGACAACACCACTGGCCGCAACAGCGAAACCTTCCTCCGCATGCGCCCGAAAGACCTCACAGTCTGCTCCACATGCCATGTGGGCGAACCTCTGGATCCCTCCACTCTTCCGATGTATGCCGGAATTAATATGACGGGACTGACCAATATAAATCCTGCCATGGACTGGGCGTTCGCCGATCGCATCCGCAAATTCTGGAAAGGGAAGTTCCTTATCAAAGGGATAGACACGCGCGAGGACGCGCGGCTTTCCATCGAGCACGGCCTCGACGGAATTCTCGTATCCAACCACGGCGGGCGAGCCACGGAAACTTTGCGCGGGACTATCGAGGCGCTGCCCGAAGTAGTCACCGAAGTGAACAATCGCATTCCCGTGTTCGTCGATGGGGGCATTCGCCGCGGCACCGATGCGTTCAAGGCCCTGGCCCTGGGCGCTAAGGCCGTTGGTATCGGACGTCCTTACCTGTGGGGATTGGGAGCGTTTGGCCAGGCCGGCGTCGATCGCGTGATCGAAATCCTACAGGGAGAATTGAAACTCGCAATGGGCAATTGCGGTACCCAGACGGTCGCCGATATCAACCGCGCCTACGTCGCCACACCCAACTGGAAAATCTAGAGGGATGTGATCGCACTAGACTCAGTGCTCGCGAAAAATTAATCCTCCTCAACCCACCGAATTCTCAGCCGCGATTATTTCGCTAGCCGGCAATCTATTGAATTCATTGTTGTAACCAACTGCTTTGCTTCGAGCATCAAACCGCCCTGCCACAAGGAGGGATAATCATGAGTTCAAAGCAGGTGGTTCTCATCACCGGTTCCAGCACCGGCTTCGGCAGACTTTTCGTTGATACATTGGCTCGTAAAGGGCACACCGTTTTCGCGACCATGCGTGACCCCGGAGGCCGTAACGCCAGGAATGCCTCCGAAATC